>Ga0190314_1000007_pt1 | contig 111022 bp, 124 predicted proteins | sample 4870071112_MG_FD_165055 | JGI IMG/M metagenome (GOLD analysis project Ga0190314, IMG submission 165055) | Hydrothermal vent sediment bacterial communities from Southern Trench, Guaymas Basin, Mexico - 4870-07-11-12_MG | ecosystem: Environmental > Aquatic > Marine > Hydrothermal vents >...
AGCATAGTATCTAAAGCAGAAAATAGGTAAAATATAATAAAACCCTGATATTATTGTTCTAAATGAAACCGTGCGATCTGACCCCGCATGGGTAGAGATGAGCACGGGGGTCACCTCTAGGCAACACTACACCCTTTAATTCCAACGTCTTTCTCGGTGATTTTCTTGAACAACCTAAGCAGCATTACGCCCGTGCATGCAGAATCTTACTTCATTGTTGAACGAAATGGCACTTTTAACCAAATATTAAAATATCAATATCATGACCCAGAGGAGTACTTCTATAAGCTCATACATAAACCACGTGAATATTATAATGAAATCAGCAGATTATATTCGATTATTAAAGAAGTTTTAGAAGAAGAGAGAGTGCTCATAAACGGAAAAAGAGTAAGCCTAAACGTTGAATTTATAAACATTGACTTTACAGGGTACATAGATTTACCCTACATAGTATATTTTATAAAGTTCAAAGGAACATTAAAGAAAGGTGTTAATGTTTTCGAAGACTATTACGGCGAAACCGTGGCAGAATATGATTACGAAATATACTGGTTTTTTCCTAAGCGAACTAAGATATTAGAAGTTTATGTTGATGGAGACTACGATCTCGTAGATGACAATAAGCTCTTTATTTGGGTTAGAAAAGGCGATAAAATATCAGGTTATGAGAAAATAGTTTTTAAGCTCTCTTAATTCTTAGCACATTCTTATAATATTTCACTAAAGGATTCTTCACGTTACACTCTTCGATGCATAAACCTAGTGTTCTCATGGTGTCGCAATTATAAGGCTTATACTTCTTCCTGGAACCTCTTAAACCAGCTAAATGTTCAACCTGATATTTAGCTATGGTTTCATCAAAATCAGGTAATTTTCTAAAAACATTAACAACAGATTCTACATCTAGTCCTATATTAAGGAGGAAAGTAGCTAAAGCAAACCTAGCATGGTGTGAGAGATGTTTTCCATCTAAAGCATCCTGATAGAGAACTTTAATACATGGTGGAAAAGCTTCAAAAACAACAATTCCTAGGTTTCTAAGTTCATCAAATTTCTCCTTCATACTAGCGTAAAGCGCGTATCGTGCATGTTCCTTTCTAATTTTTTGTACTTCCGACTCTATATTGCTTAAAATATCTTTAACTAAGTTAGGTATTTCCTCTCTGCTTAGAGGTCTAACCTGTTGTTCTATGGTATTAGTTATGATTTCTACTAAATATCTAATGACTTTCTCCCTAGTTAAGTAAACAAATCCTTCTGAGACCATTTGATTAACAAGTTTCCAGGAAAGATCACTATGTAGCCTTATAGACTTAAGATAATCTCTAACATGAACCCTAAATGGGTACTTTATGTCATATATTACTCCCCTACTTATAAGATAAGGAATTTTAAGAGGCTTATTTTCTATATTATCCAATAATATCCCTAGCTTACTTGCTATTACAGATAAAACATCGTTGCTTTCATCCATCAAGAACTTCCTTATTCTCTCTGCTTCAGCTACCGCGTATTTTCTGGTAAGCCACTTATCATTGAGAATAGATAATACTATTATGCTTAAATAGTACGCTACTATTTCTTCATCATCCGATATTCCAATAGGATCAGGTATTTTCCCCTTTATTGCACCCAAAATTCTTTCTCTTACACGCTTTCCTAATCTTTTAATATCCATGGTTTTTAGAATATCCATGAAGCTTAATCTTACGCTATATTTTATGTTAAAGTATTGCGTAGGTTGAATTAAAAAAGGGTATTTAGTGAAATCTACATGCACCCTTATATTTCTTCCAACGCCTTGCTTACTCATAGTTAAACAACTTGAATACTGGGATTACTCTACTTTAATCCTAAACCCTTCCTCAGCTTCCTCTTTAACCTTCTTAATTTTAACTTCAAGAACACCGTTCCTATAGCTTGCTTTGGCTGTTTCAGGTTTAACATCGGTGGGTAATTCTACTTCTTTGTAATATTTCCTATCACCACTAGCAGCCGAGATTATTAATGTTCTACCCTTAATTTTTACGTCTATGTCCTCCTTATTCACTCCGGGAACTTCGGCAACAACAGTTATTGTATCTTTGTCTTCTATGACGTCTACAAGCGGTTCTCTCTCTTCAGAAATCTTAGGCCTTCCAGCAATACGCCTGACATTACCGAACTCCTTAATTATAGGTTTACCGTCGGGACCTATGGTTATACTGAAACCATAAACATAGGGACCAAATACTCTTCTCTCTCCAAACTCTTCAGCAAATTCTTCCATTTTCTCTATTCTTCTCATCCAATCTCTAAACTCCTTATCGAGGTTTTCAAAAATATCTTCAAAAAATTCATCAAAAATATCCCAGAAACTTTTTCTTCTTCTAGGCATCTATACTCACACCTTACCCTCTAAATTTCACTTCAAGTATTCTCTAGAACTGTATGAGTATAAAAGCTTTAAACGAGAATACTATGATAGTGCATGTTACAGTATTTTCTACATTATTTTTCGAAAACTATTTTTAACCCATGAAAGAGATGTTTAAATCTCAAGAAGGAATTCATGTTAAGAATTATGTCGTCGTTCTCCTTAACGTAGCTTAATCCTTCAAGAGGATTAAGAGGCGGTTTTGGTATGTTTTCACATATGTTTTTGCCTAAATATTTCCATTTGATTTTTGTTTTTCCGCTTTCTCTAATGTGAACTATTTTCCACCAATAGCGACCATGATAAACATACTTCCTGCCTTTCACTACAACTACATGTGTTGGTTTTAGGTAGAATCCGAGTCTTCTAATTAGGTCATTATACTCTCTAAGCTCTTCTTCATATTCTCTCTGGATATCAGCAATCCTTCTATAACCACCGATAATCCTAACTCTGGACATAGCTTAGAACCCGCTATCAGCCGCGGCCATTTATATCATCGTCTTCGGCTCAAAGAGGGAAAGGTTCATCATCCTCCGGAATATTTACTGTTATGAGAGAAGTATTTAGCTTTTCAACACATATAGTATATTAAAGCTTAATTGAGGTGAATAGTCTTTAAGGGGAAAATGGTTTCTGCAGCAATACCTCAAACAGAGGAAGGTAAGCAATACCATATTCACTGTAAACCGGGAGATGTAGCCCCATATGTTCTTCTCCCTGGGGATCCTGGAAGAGTTTACCGAATCGCTAAATACTGGGATGAAAAGAGAGAAGTAGCTAAACATAGAGAATATGTGACTTTTACTGGAAAATACAAGGGAGTACCTATATCTGCGACAAGCACAGGCATAGGCGGGCCAGCGGCTGCAATAGCCGTTGAAGAGCTATTACGTGTAGGTGCTCACACGTTTATCAGAGTAGGTACTACAGGGGCTATTCAAAAGTTCATCGGGGTTGGTGACTTAATAATCACTACAGCTGCTGTAAGACTTGATGGAACAAGTAAGCAGTACGTATATACCGAGTACCCTGCTGTCGCCAGCTACGAAGTTGTTCTAGCACTTATTGAGGCAGCGGAAAGTTTAGGAGTAAAATACCACGTGGGTATATCAGCTTCTACAGACTCATTCTATACAGGACAAGGTAGGCCTGGATATAAGGGGTACATGTTAAGCTGGATGAAAAACATAATCCCCGATCTCCAAAGAACAAATGTTCTAAATTTCGAAATGGAATCTTCAACAATATTTACGCTAGCTAACATTTACGGTGCTAGAGCTGGTAGTGTATGCGCTGCAGTAGCCAATAGAGTAACCGACGAATTTGTTGTAGATGCAGGCGTGGAAGATGCCATAAAAGTAGCTAATGAAGCTGTTCGCATACTTTACGAATGGGATGGCGTGAAAGTAGAGAAGGGGAAGAAGCATTTCTATCCCTCTCTAATAACGTGAGTTCAAGGATGAAAATATGGAAACAAAAATATTAGTTTCAAAGCTTGTTAACGACATTGTGTCATGGAAAATCAGAAGCTCGACAGAACTAGTTGAAGAAACGCTCAACACTTTAGAATACATAATTAAAGACTCTAAAACCTTAGACTCATTAGCACTAAATGTAATTTACACGATAAATGAAGTGATTAAAGTTAGACCAACAGCTGCAATGCTAATTAACTGTTCTAGAGATATTTTGCTAGAACTAAGCAATGTAGTTAGTAATAAGCCCAAATTATCTGAAGCTAAGGAAATATTACTAGGCAGAATTAAGAGGATAAAGAGTAGAATGGCAAGCAACATAGAAAGGATAGCTACCATAGGTGCTAATAGAATAATTCCAGGAGATGTAATAATGACCTCTGCTTACAGTAAAACAGTTATGAAGATTTTAGAAAAAGCACTAGAGCAAGGTAAGAAATTTGAAGTTTTCATTACAGAATCCAGACCGGGTGACGATGGAAAAATAGTTGCTTCGGAACTGAGTAAACTAGGGCTAAAGGTAACTTTAATTGTAGACTCAGCTATGAGACATTTCATGAAATATACTACTAGGGTGTTTTTAGGGGCAGAGGCCGTAGCAGCTAATGGAGCGGTAATTAGTAAAGTCGGTTCATCGCTTATGGCCTTAATAGCACATGAGGCCAGGGTTAGGGTTTTCGTAGCTGCATCAATACTCAAATTTAATTACGAAACAGTCTTCGGAGAACTAGTTAAGATACCTCAAGCACCCGAAGAAACCATTCTACCTAGAAAGGTAAAGGAGAAAATAGGTAAGAACGTTAAAACAGAAATACCCATACTAGACGTTATACCTCCAGAGTATGTAGACGCTATAATAACAGAGTACGGTGTAATAGCTCCTCAAGCCATACCGCTACTCATGCGTGACCTTTTAAAGACGTGGCCTCTTAAAGCAGCAGACGTTAATGGAATAATGAATAGTATATTGGAGGTATTGAAGAGTGGGTGAGATGAAATATCCTAAAGAAGTACATCAAATAGCAGACGATATAAGAAGCATGAAGATAAGAGGAGCAGGTAGAATAGCTAGAGCAGCTGCTAAAGCATTGAAAATTGCTGCTGAAAAATATGAAGGACCTGCAGATGTAGAGTCTTTTATAACGTACATAGATAATGTAGCCAAGATACTTTTAGAAACAAGACCTACAGCTGTTTCTCTACCCAATGCTGTCATGTATATTACTTCGAGGTTGAGAAGAAAAAGACCGGTAAATGTAAATGAGGCCATATTGATAGTTAGGAAAACAGCTGATGATTTTATAAATTACTCGTTAACTGCAACGGAAAGAATAGGGCTCATAGGTTCGAGAAGAATCCTAAGTGGAGAAACAATATTAACACACTGTAATAGTACTGCTGCACTTTCAGTTATAATACATGCACATAGGCAAGGCAAGGATATTAAAGTCTATGCTACGGAAACAAGACCTAAATACCAAGGCCACATAACCGCTAAAACGCTTTTAGCCGAGGGCATAGATGTCACGTTAATACCTGATGCCGCAGTGAGGTATATTATGAAAAAAATAGATAAAGTAATTGTTGGCGCAGACACTGTTGCAGCCAATGGAGCAGTAGTTAATAAAATAGGTACTTCAAACATAGCATTAGCAGCACATGAAGCCAGAGTCAGAGTCTTCGTAGCTGCTGAAACATACAAATTTAGTCCAGCTACAGTAATAGGTGAACTCGTAGAGATAGAAGAAAGAGATCCAAGAGAAATAGTTGATGAAAAGTTCTTAAAAGAGAACCCAAACGTTATTGTAAGAAACCCGGCGTTCGATGTAACCCCACCGGAGTACATAGACGCTATCATAACTGAGGAAGGACTTATACCGCCTCAAGCCGCATATCTTATACTAATTGAGAAATTCGGATGGGTAATTCAAGACTACTTCATAAGCAAATATTCTCTAAGAGAGGAGGATGAGGATTGGTACCAGAAGTCGTAGCTATAGGTAATGCTAATGTAGATATAATAATGTACGTCGATAAAGTACCTGCAGAAGACGAAGCAGTAGAAGCATATGATACAATAATCTCTGCAGGAGGTTCAGCATCAAACTATGCGGTAGCTCTTTCAAGACTAAATGTTAAGAGCGGATTTATAGGAAGAATAGGCAATGACAGTTTTGGAGAATTTATTAGAAAAGAGTTCGAGAAGGAAAGGGTTGACATATCTCACTTAAAAGTAGATGACAAATACCCTACAGGCAAAGTGTTCATCATAGTTACCAGGGACGGCATTAGGAGAATGATAGCTTATCGAGGAGCAAACGCCCGTATTTCAAAGGATGACTTAGATGAAGAATACATTTCAAAAGCAAAAATTGTTCATGCAGCAAGTATAAGAAAGGACCTAGCTGAAGACATAGCTAAAATAGTTTCAAAATATAATGTTACATTCAGTTATGATCCAGGCTCAATAGTTTGCAAGTACGGTATAAAGGGTTTCATGAGCATATTTAAACACGTCAAAATATTGTACTTGAATTTAAGGGAACTGGAATGCCTAACAGGGTCAAGGGATCCTGAATCAGCATCACAACTATTAAGATACGGTCCCAAGCTTGTTGTTGTAAAAATGGGATCTAAAGGATCATACATAGTGCTAAGTGATGCAAGAATAAGAGTACCACCGTACAAGCCAAAGCAAGTTATTGACACTACGGGTGCTGGAGATGTTTTTGCCGCCGCACTTACAGCATCACTACTTAAAGGCTATAGTTTATGGGATTCAGCACTTTTTGCAAGTGTGGCTGCCGGAATTAAGGTAGGTAGGAAAGGTGCTAGAAACGGGATACCATATGAAAAAGAGGTGCTTTCGATATTTAACGAACTACGTGAAAAACTTAGCAGGGGTCTTATATTATCCTAGGGAACTTATATTATTTTAACTGTAAATGAAACCTTTATTTTCTTTATAATGCTTTCAAAAGTCTCCTGATTAAGTGTTGTAAAAAAGTTGTTCCATCCTCTAGCAAATCTATTGTCCTTAATAGCTACTCTCTTCTTAAAATTCTCACTACTAAGTGTTTTTCCTTCAACATAAGATATAAGACTTAGTACAGTATTCCATGGGCTTATGTAGTATTTCAGTTTAGGTATAAATTTACGTATCTCATCAAAGTATTTCTCTTGCCCAAGTAATGTACCATACCCTACATCTCCCTCTACTTCAACATAACTAAGCAGCGGGTAATCATTATACTTATCAACTACTGTGAATAATTCAAAAACCTTTCCTCCTGGTATGTCTTCATAACACATTAATCCCAATTTAAAGACTGAATTCTCTCCAACGATATACCCTAGTATTTTCTCCCTAAACCTAGGTTTCTGAACGTTCTTTATATATAATTCAAGAAATACCATCTACTAAGCCCTAACCTAGTTTACGGAGATTAAAATACTTAAAACATTAAACTACTATATTACAATGGTGAAAGGGATATGGCTGAAGAAATACCCTTGAGACCTCTAGGTAAACAGGATATTCACAAGTTAGAAACAGCTCTTCTAATAGCTACATTACTGAGACCCGATGTAATAGAGGAGATAAGAAAAGCTGAAGAAAGATTAACATGGGTTGATAGTTTAGCTGTTGCGGCAGCTGCACTTGCACGATCTAAGGCAGGCTATACAGTAACTATGATAGCAGATGAACTTGGCAGAAGCGAAGGCACAATAAGAAACCATCTTACCGGTAAAACTAAAGCAGGTAAGCTTGTTCAGGAAACTTATCAAAGATTCCTACGTGAAGGAGTTAAAATAGAAATACCCGAAGTAGTAGCTAAAATTACGCCTGAAGAAGTATATAAGAAGGAAATAGAGAAACTGGAGAAAGAACTGGAAGAACTACGTAGTGCTAAAACAGAACTAGAAGGTAAAGTGAAGAGTCTAGAAGAGAAAGTTAAGAACCTCGAAAATGAAAAGACAAACCTAGAAACCGAAGTAGCCAAGTATAAGCAAAAAATAGAAGAAATAAAGAGAATAGTGTCCTCAATATAGCCTAAATTTTTTCCATCAACTTAACAAGGTGTATTACATTTTGACTTCTATTCTTCTTTTATACCCTACAATACTCACTATGGCAAGCGAAAACGACGTAATAGATGAAGGTTACATCTACATTGATGAAGGCAAAATAGTTGATGTCGGCAAGGCTAGTGAACTACCTTACGAATACAAATATGCTGACTTAGTACTTAACCTGAGAGGAAGAATAGTTCTTCCAGGGTTTATAAGCTACCATAACCATTTAGCTCTACATTTCATCCGCTTCATGGGACTGGGTTTAACCTTAGATGAATGGATAGATTTAGTAGCTTGGCCTTACGAAAAATCTCTTACACCAGAAGAATCATATTATGCTGCTAAACTCGCCATATATAACTTATTGAGAAACGGTGTTGTTGGAATAGCTGATATGCATTTCAATATGGACTCTGTTGCTAGAGCTGTTCAAGAATCAGGTATAATAGCTAACCTCTCAGTTGCAATAATGGATACTCGAATAAAAACATACGAGGAAACGCTTAAGGAGAACATGAACCTCTTCAAAAAATGGAACGGTGTAGATAATAATAGAATAACGGTTTCTCTAGGCCCATGCGGTATAAGATTTCTCAAACCAAATCAGCTCCAGGAAATATCTGTTATAGCTAAAGAACAGAGCCTCTACATTCATATGCACATATCTGAAGTACAGGAAGATGTAAAGTACGCTAAGAAGGAATTCGGTAAGAGACCCATAGAAGTACTTAGAGACATGGGGTTTCTAGGAGAAAAAACCCTGCTAGCTCATGCAGTTTGGGTTTCTGAGAGAGAAATAGACTATGTAGCTAAAACATCAACCAGCATTGCACACTGCCCTATATCGAACACACTACTTCTATCTGGCATAGCACCTTTAATTAGCATGCTACGTAAAAACGTGAAAGTGGGGTTTGGAATAGACATAAACCCTGAATGGGACGTACTTGCAGAAGCTAAATTAGCAATATACCTTGCTAATAACCTATATGGCGCACCTCCCAGACTTCAACCTTTTGACGTATTAAAAATGGTTACAGGAAATTTAGCTAAATTCCCAGGTATAGAAAAGCATGGTCTTATAAAACCAGGCTATGATGCTAACATAGTAGTTGTAAACACAAAAACACCTGAAGGATGGCCCTATGAGGGAGCATACTATTCCGCAGTATTGTTCTCCAAAGCTAGTATTGAAACCGTTATTGTTAGAGGCGAAGTACTTGTTGACGGAGGCGAGGTACTCACAATAGGAGAGAGGGAAGTTGAAAAAGCCAAGAAGATTTTGTCAAAGAAGTTAGAAGAAATTCCTATACTTAAACAAAGTAGATAGTTAATGAATCTCTTATCCTTTCAAAATATACTTCTTTATTAGCTGAGGTTTCAATACATAATCCTTCATCGAATAAGATAGCGTAGTTATATAGAAAAGCTCCTGGGGTTATTATGGTTAGGTATCTTGAAAAATCTAAATTTGTATATCTGAGTTCGAAATTTCCAATAATCCTTGGCTTATTTATAACTTCTCCCTTCACGGATATAGGAGTAACATTATTGCTTAGTTCAACATGTACGTAGCGTTTTCTACCATGTCTACCTTCTTTATGTGTTTTCACATTATTCGAAACTCTAACCTCTCTTGGGAGAAACATGAAAACCACGTTTTTAAATGCTATAATTAGCTCGTAAGGTTTAAACGTGGCCATTAGAGAACCTTTCTTAGGAACCCATTCAATATATAGTTTTCCCGGCGTAATAGAGCACCTCTGTTAAGGTGATCGGTTAATATTGGGTAATTACACACCCCTAATTCGCAAACTAGCTCATAAAGTTCTAGGTAGTAAGAAGGCTAAAAAGATATGGTCGCGTATCGAAATAATAGGAGACATAGCTGTCATACGTAAGCCTCCAGACATAGATTTAGAAGATATGAAAGCTATAGGTGAGGAAATACTTAAAGAAATACCCTATGTTAAAAGCGTATGGTGTGCCGTATCCAAGGTAAAAGGTACTTACCGTTTAAGAAACTATGTTCACTTAGTTGGTGAACACCGAAGCGAGACAGTATATGTTGAGCATGGGTGCAAGTTTAAGCTTGATATAACTAAGGTCTACATTTCACCTGCTTTAAATTATGAACATAAAAGAATAGCTGAAATGGTAAAACCTGGGGAAACAATTGTTAACATGTTTGCAGGTATAGGTATTTTTTCGATAGTAATAGCACGTAAGGTTTCACCTGTTAAAGTTTACTCAATAGATGTTAACCCCTATGCTTACAGGTACATGGTTGAAAATGTAAAAATAAATAAAGTAGAGAACTACGTAATTCCATTACTTGGCGATGCAGCGGAGGTTATAGTAGAAAAGTTAATATCTGTAGCTGACAGGGTGCTTATGCCGTTGCCCGAACTAGCTATTAGTTATCTGAAATATGCTGTCCTGTCGTTGAGAAGTAAGGGTTTTCTACATACTTACCTGTTTGTGAAAGCTAATAATAGAAAGGAAAGCTTAAAGAAAGCAGAAGAGACGTATTCTCAAGAACTAGTAAAATATGTTAGAAAATATAGACTTCTATCCTATCGTGTTGTAAGATCTGTAGGGCCGAGAAAGTACCAGGTGGTTTTAGATTACTATATTGAAAAATAGTTAGGTAGTTCTATCTTCTCCTACGCCTCCTAGGCACCTCTACTTCCAGTGCCCTAGCGCCTACACCTATAAGTTTCCTTAACACTGCATCTAAGAATTTAACATGGAATCCTTTCTGGCCAACAAAGGGTCCGAAGTTATCTCTGTTCACTTTAAACAACATGTAAGGACCAGCAAAATCAGCATCTACTACATGTTTATGAATCCAACTTACGGGGTGAATTGCTCTAATAAACTCTTTAAAGTCTAGTGTTAACTCTATTGCTCTCAATTTTAACCCTACTTCTTCTTGAATCTTATTTATTCTCTCACCGCCTCTACCTATGAGTCTGCCTAGATGCCCCTCTTTTGTAATTATTAATGCATCCGGTGTGTGTTCGCTTGTTATCTCGTATCGTTTCTTGTCATTAATGAACTCTGCAACAGTTATTATATCGGCATCGGGCGCATAGATTCTAGCTGCATCTAAGATTTCTTTCTCTGTATCATTAAGCTTTCTTTTTCTCATACGTACTTCCAGAATTAATTTTATTCCTCTCTTAGCACCAACTCTTACGATATCCTTAAGCCCTAAATCTATTACAATAGCTCTTTCCTCACCCATTAGAGCTTCGCGAAGAAGTGTAGCTCCATCTAAAACTATTTCAGGGTTTTTCTGGAATACAGGATCCCCAGCAATAATCATTTTACTATTGTTTCCCATTCTCATTAATAGTTCTAATGAGCTCTCAGGGGGGATGTTTTGAGCATCGTCAAGGAAAAGTATTGAATTATCAAATGTTCTTCCCCTAAGGAAGTGAATATCAGCTAATATGACCCTCTCCTTCTTTATAAGCTCTTCAACAATACTCCAATCTATAAAGCTCGCTAGTATGTCTCTAATATATGTTGAAATAATATCATAGTATAGGTTGCCAAGTTCTACCGCTGTAATTTCCTTCTCCAATACTATGTCTATAAGAGGTCTTGCTATAATGAACCTCTGATATTTTTCCTTTAAAACCTCAGTAATTCCGTAAGCTATAGATAGAAGGCTTTTACCTGTGCCCGTAGGGCCGAAAACACCAATAATATCGTAATCTTTACTATGTAGGGCTTTCAGAAACTCTTCCTGCCCTGGAGTTAAAGGCTTAATTACATCTAAAGGTGTTTTTGTAGACTTCGACATTGTCATCACCTTTTTCTTTCTAACCAGTTTCTTCTGATTTCAGTTTCTAACTTAAATATCTTCTTCTTAGATTCCAAGAGCATTTTATTAGCCCATTTAACCAAAGTTTTCAAACGCGTTTTTCTACATATAAGCTTTCCTTTAAGTTTTAAGGGCACAGCTAATTGCTCATTACCTCTCAATTCAACAACTATGCCTGTTCTAGCGAAACTTATTATACCACTATGCTTGAACCCAACGTTTCTTGCTACTTTTAGAAGTTCCTGAGCTCTGTTAACGGTTAAGCATGACACGTGAAGTATGGGAGGTTGTAAAATAAACCATAAATTCTCATCTCTGCTCTTTTCTAGAATACTAATAACCTCGTTTACATCTATTCTGTTATGTGCCTTCAAATAAATCCTTATGGATCTTCTATCCCATGGTCTCTTAGATGAAAACACCATAAGTCTACCCGAACAACTGCTTGAAGTAAACATGTCGTTAAAGCTGTTTAATAGTTTAATTAAGGAGTATAGTTCCCTATCAAAATACCCTGTTACGATATCTCTTTCGAGGCGTTTTAGAAATGCTTGTTTCCTATTAATCCAAGCACTGTAATTAACCGACATACTCACATTATACACCTCAAATATTAAGTATCTTAATTGAGCTGAATTAAGTATCACGATAGAAAAATATGAATACGTAGAAAATATACTGATGTTTGGTGCGTTATCGTTGGAAAGCACTATCACTATTGAGGAGTTCTCAAAAATAGATCTAAGAGTAGGCGTGGTTAAGGAGGCGGAGAAAATACCCGGTACGAGAAAACTCTTAAGACTAATAGTTGACTTAGGAGAGTTAGGAAAAAGACAGCTCATAGCAGGACTTGGTGACGTGTATTCTCCTGAAGAGCTTTTAGGTAAAAGAATCATCGTTGTCGCTAATTTAAAGCCTAAGGTTATTAGGGGGTATTTAAGCGAAGGCATGTTACTAGCTGCAGGTTGCGGGAAAGGAGAAATACCTAGAATACTGACCGTTGACGGAGAAGTTAAACCTGGAAGTAAGATTTGCTAAAATATTTGACCAATAATATATGTTAGCAACGCTACAAGCATCCCTCCCCCAGTATATAAGAGTGCGGTTTTTATTCTCTTCCTCCTAGAGGTAATAAAACCAGTAAGCGCTAATGTACTCAAAGCCAAAATGATACCTGCAACCGCGTTAATAGGATACGGTAAGGTAAAGAATAGTGTCGCTGGAATTAAGCCTCCGAGAAGTGTTGAAGTACCTGCTGCAATCACTCTTACACGTACTTTAAAAGCAGTCTTCTCTGATATTACAGTCCCCCTTAAGCTCCTTAGTAAATGCCTTTCAAGAACATAGAGTCTAGCTTCTTCAAAGGATCTTTCCGCAAAATATGCTCCATAAGAGTTTGTTAAAGCTGCAGTTACTACTCCTCCAATCCATGCTTTAACAGCCTCCTGAACGGAGAAACTAAGCGTAACCAGCAGAATTCCAAGAGCGAAAAGTACACCATCACTCATACCTAAAATAATGTATCTTAAAACTTCATGCCGTAGCTTACGTTCTAGCTTGAGGGGGTTGAGCAGATTCAATAATTTTTTCACCAACAACAACTTGGTCGACACTATGAATTACGGCCCCTACTCTTGTTAGTTCTTTTTCAATATCATCAAAATTTATGTCTTCACCCTCAATGGTAATGATTAAACCCATAGTTTCAACGTCAACTTCGTTTACAGTAACGTTTACGGCAGATACCCCCTTAACCCTAGCTAACGCCTTAGCAACATCGACAACTGAAGGCTCTTTCAATGGCTTTAAAACATCGAGAACAAGTCTTCTAATTTTAACTCTACCTGCTTTACTCATATACTCCTGCTTCACCCTCCGCTATAACTACTATAGTAAACTCTTTTCCTTATAAACATTAATAAAAATAAGAACATAAGACATTTATGTGAATTTAAAACTGTGGAGATAGGAGTGTATTCGATGGCTCTGGACGAGCTAGATAAGAAAATAATAAACGCGCTCATCGAAAACCCCAAAATAACGTATAGGAAGTTAGCTAAAAGTTTAGGTGTCTCGGTAGGTACAGTGTATAATCGAGTGAAGAAGCTAATGAGCCGAGGCATTATAAGGGACTTCACAGTACAGGTTGACTTTTCAAAGGTAGGATACGACGTAACAGCTTTAATACTAGTTAAGGTCGATGGAAAACATATAATAGACGTTGAACGCGAAGTAGCCAGATACCCTAATGTATGTGCAGTTTACGATGTTACTGGAGAATTTGATGTAATAGTTGTTGCGAAATTTAGAAATATAGGAGAATTAAACAAGTTTATCAAGAATTTACTTGCAAAACCGTACGTTCTAAGCACCAACACAAGTATAGCATTAAATGTGGTGAAAGAAAACTTTAAACTTAAAATACCTTAAGGGGTATTAGCAATGAAGAAACATAGACCATTGGTTAAAACACCTAGGCTAATAAGTAAAGGGAAAACAACGCCAAAATGGAGAAAAGGAAGAGGGTTTAGCTTACCTGAACTTAAAGAGGCAGGTATAACGCTTGATGTAGCGAAAAAACTGGGGATATACGTCGATAAGAGACGAAGATCAAAACATAAGGAAAACGTTGAATATTTAAAGAAACTTCTTGAGGAATTCAGTAAAGCTAAAAGCTAATTATAACTCAGCTACTACTTGCTACAACAGAGAACACATATCAGTCTAACAGGATCTAATTGCCTAGAACATTTTTCACAAACTATTCTACCGCACTTAATACATGAACCTAAGGCTAAATATTCTCCACATACTTCGCATAAACTTTCTTTACAGACAGCACATATTCTATCATTAAGACTGAAATGATTCGAACAAACTCTTCTTCCACATATTTTACAGGCATGTATGGCCTCCATTTCCTCACATATCTCGCATTTAACGTTCCCATCTTCCAACCCATACCACCAAGGACTTCTTAATTAAATAACATAGACAGGTAAAAATATCCCCTATGTCCATATATTCCATAGCTATTTAAAGCCCTATGCTATCTATATTAAGGGTTAAAAAATGAGTTCCTCGGAGTACAGCGTATACGTAGAACATGAATATTTAGCAAGGGTGTTGCCTGTAATTCTCATAGTTGTATATTCCAGCACCTTACTCTTTGGCATATCATTAGCTGTTACAAATCCAGCATATGCTCATGAAGTTCTTGAACCAGCTATTAGAAGTGTCGAAGAGAGTCCCTTAACGAAGTTATGTCAAGAAGCTTCAAAATTATGGTTTAGTGAAAAAACTCTTGAAGCTACCTTACTCATTGTCATTATAGGTTTTCTCAGGACTTTGTCAGAACTTATAACAGCTCTGTTGCCACCATATGTTGCGTTTACATACTTCATAGAAGGTTTATTCATAGGCACTTCGGAATACATGGAGAGATTGATTTTAGTAATGTATATACCAGTAATAGCGGGTGATCTAATATCGATATCCTTTATTGAGAGCGGTCTGTTTCAAATATTGCTTTCAAAAATGAAGAATAGGCCTCTAGGAAATATAAGTGTTGTATTGATAATTACGGGTATTATAGGTGTCTTTGTGGCGAGCTACTTAGCAACCATTTCATCATGTATTATTGAAGGAATACTTTTAAGCCATAAACCAGGTTTTTAATGTTCTTAGTAGATAAAACAGTGTTTAAAATGTTAAGTATTGAACGGGGTCTTTCAAGAATAACGTTTTTCAATAACTTTTCATGGTAATCATAGTCGACGTACTTTATTTCAACATTTTCACCAATAGACTTGAGCACATCTTCTTTCTCCTTTAACGTCAGTTCGTGAAACACTTGAGAAAGTAGTCCCTGTATTTTCAGTCTTAATCTTAATTTTAATGTTTCTTCTTCATACTTGCTAAATAAATACTCTACATCTTCAAACTTCGCATTAATGATGTTGGCTAGTTTTCTCCCAAATAATGCGTGTACATATAAACCGCCGCCAGTTAGTGGTTTTACATGTAAGGCTGCATCACCGATCATTACAACTCTTTCGTAATGATCTCTCCAGCGCGGAGGAGTTTTCAATACTATGCCTCCAAAAGGTTTTCCTTTCTCTTCCACGTGAACTATTCCTTTAGCGCATAGAAAGCTAATAAAAGAATTTAAGGTGTTCAGGCTAATGTTCTCTCCACCTATCCCTATTCTTACATGTTTTTCATCTAATGGAACTACCCATCCAAAAAACCCTTTAGCATAATTATCAGAAAACACCACTGTAAACTCGTCTACATGCTGTGTTTTCCCTACACAGTCCATTTGAATACCATAAACTCCAGCCTTTTTCCTATCATTTTTAAACATTTGCCTTCTTATTCTATGGATGGCTCCTTCAGCATTCACTATAATATTGCCGTAAACAATTTTGCCGTTATCTAATCGTATGCAGGGTTTAAGGGTTCCTATGCTCATTACCCTATGATCGAAATAAAACTCAAACTTGTCCCGAACATTGTAGAATAGTTCTTTTAAATACCTTATTCTGTCTAAAACATATACAGGATTACTTGGAATTATTTCTACTTTAGCCCCCGTTTCTGTCATGATACATAGTCTTTTAAACTTATTAACTACGCTTTTACGAGCCGCTTTACCTACAATATTTAGTACTCTGTGACTCACTATCCCCGTGCAATGCCTTTTCATTCCTATGCCACTCTGTTCTTCAAAAACTGCTACATCAAAGTGTTCTTTAAGGAAATTTAAGAATAATAGCGCAGCGGAACCGGCACCTACAACGATGATATCGTAATGTTTCCTCATAAAATCCCACATGATATTTAAGATAGGTTACGTTTAATGTATTTTACCTAAGAGTTAATACTGGGTGGTATATTATGTCTGAGAATATTAAGCCTTTTAGAAAACTTATACACGTAAATGCTTGTTCACGTATGATACGGAAACTTAAAAAGATACTTATTTACGGTACATGTCTGAGAGATGAACATCCAGAAATTTTAGAAAAATTTTCTACAAATCGTGTTCCTTTGGCGGTATGTTTAGAAGAAGAACACATGAACATGGTTGGTTTTAAATTAGCTACAATGATGAAGACTTGTGAGCCTAATGAGATAGTTGTGTTAACAGTAGACGGTAGTCCTCATTGTGTGCAATTACATATGATGGTTGAAGAATGCCTAAAGCTCGTTCCAGGGGTTAAAGTTAAACACTATGTGGTACATAAGGGGGATGTAATAGAAGTTTCTTCCAAGGTAGTTAAAACATCACGCTATTTAAGCAAGATTAAGAAGCTTCTGGGAGAGTAAGTTAGTTCAAAAACAATTGAGCTCAATGAGTATTGGTAAAGTAATACTCATCCCCGATATGAGCGGTCAACATAGCCTCTAATGACTTTTTTAGCTTTTAGACTTGAAGCTATGTAATGGAATGCTGCTTCAGGATCTGTATGTTCTCCGCAAGAGTAAACATCAACTGTTGCAAAGCTAAATTCAGGCCAAGTATGTACGGCTATATGGCTTTCAAGAACTATAGCAACTATGCTTACTCCATCACCGATTTTCCAGGATTTAACATCAAGCAATGTCATATTGCCTATTTTCGTAGCCTCTACAACTATATCCTTCAGCATTACTTCATTTCTAAGGAGCTCAGTATCACATTCGTAAAGCTCTCCATAAACATGTTTGCCAATAACCTTCGGCACAGAGACTCTTCTTTGCAAAGCTAAGAGTTCCGTCATCGCCCCCTAACACCCCCCTCTTGGGGGATTACCCCCCTATAACATTTAAAGTTTACCCTCAAAGAAATGTGAGAATAGAATATAAGCAAAACCCGCACTCCATAAGTCTAGGTGGATACATAATGGCTATGCCCGGATTTCAAATAGTAAGATATGTAAAGGACATTATCAGCAAAGATCAGCTACAACCGGCAGGAGTAGATTTAACAGTAAGTGAGATCTTTGAGTTAAAATCGCGCGGATATTTAGGTGTTAATCGTAGAGAGATTTCTGATGTTCGAGAAGTTCCTAAGAGAAACGGAAAATGGTATTTAGGCAAGGGAGTATACAAAGTTCTAATTAACGAAAAAATACATGTGCCAGAGAATGCTATAGGCATATGTTTTCCTAGATCATCACTTCTAAGGATGGGTGTAGATGTAAGATGCGCACTTTGGGACCCTGGATATTATGGTAGAAGTGAAATTCTACTAGTTGTCCATAATGAGCATGGTGTTGTTATTGAAGAAAACGCTAGAATAGCGCAAATCGTTTTCATAAGACTAACGGAAAAACCTCATAAACTGTACTCAGGCATTTACAAAGGCGAAAACGTATGATAGACCCTAACGAAGAACACATAGTTAGAGTATGTGAGAGCTTAAGGTTTATCAAGATACCTCTAGACGACTTTACAAACCCTAATTATTACCCGATAAAAGGTAGCTTAGAGGATATAGCAAGGTATTTCGTATTCATGGTGGCCATAGATCATAGAACAAGCTACAAAGGTGTAAGTTACGAGGAAACTATTAATGGTAAATTGTATCATGGCGCAGACTTACTTTATAAATTGGGTGTTATGAAGTACGAAGAAGATCCAGAATTTTTCTCGCCACGAAACATGGCAAAAATAACTGTAAAAGACGTTAAAGCGTGGCTAAACCATGGTAAAGCAAGAATATGGGATATAGGAGTAAGAACAATGCTTCTTAGGGATCTAGGACTTAAACTAATAAGATTATACAATGGCAAGGTATTAAATCTCATAGCTGAAAGTAAAGGGTATTTAAAGAAGATGAATAGAGGATTAATAAATTCACTAAAAACGTTTAAAGCTTATGAAGACCCCGTTGAAAAGAAAGCCTATCTACTGGTAAAATTTCTTGAAAGAAGGAAAATAATGCAAATAAAGGATCAAGAGCATATTGAAATTCCCGTAGATAATCACTTAACAAGAATAGCTTTTAGAATAGGCATAGTTGATTTAAGTAAAAAACTAGTAGACTTCATAGTATCTAAGAAACACTTAACATACGAGGATGATGTAATTATAAGGCTAACCGTGAGGAAAGCGTATAAACTTCTATGTAGAGGGATTGGTATCTCACCTCTGCATCTAGATGATTTATTATGGGCCCTAGGTCGAAAATGTTGTACAAAACCCTTACCTAAATGTGATCGATGTAAGATATTAGGCTACTTTGGTTGTCCACTTAGGGAAGTTTGTAGAGGCTATAGGGATAAAAACTATGCTAAATTAACTGAGCATACTTATGTGAAAACATGGTACTATTGATAAGGGAATAGTCTTTTATACTATGCACATTATCGAAAATATATTCGAATCACTTTACTGAGGCAATAATTATGGGAAGGGTTGTTGTCGTTTCAGTAAAGATGCCCAAGGAACTTCTCAGAGAACTTGACAAACTTGTGGAAGAGGGTTTATTTTCGTCGCGAAGTGAAGCTATAAGACGTGGAATAGCGTTGCTTATACGAAACTATTACAAATTCAAGGTTAAAAACAAGTGAAAACCGAAAGAGAAATTTACAAATTCGTATCTACTCAAACTTAAGTTTAAGCCGTTTAATACTGTGCCGAGAGGTTTTTCAATCTATGTCTAGCAGGGAAATGAACTTCAATTATTTTCGCGACTTATTGAAAACTTTAAAAAATAAGGAAATTACTAGTGAAGATGAGAAGAAAGTCGTATTATATTTCATAAAGAATATTTCAGTTGGAGAAATTCTAGCTTTAAGAGAGCTTGAAATTTTAGGTGTAAAAAATCCTACAAGAACCATTAGGTCCCTTATTCTCAAAGGAGTATTAGAGAAGGGTGAAGGATGCTATAACTTAGCTAAGGATATAAGAGAAGAATTGTTCAGGTTAAAGCATAGAGGAGTAATCAGAATATAGGTTTATACTCTACTCCCTCTAAATATATCACATCGCCATAATGTATTTTAACTATTTTCCCGCTATTATCTTTAATTATCAATTCTCCTGCATCTGAAATATCTAATGCTTTACCCTCTATAACCTCTTTGCAACTAAGTTTTATTACAATTCTTTTACCTAGAGTAATGTTTGATTTTCTCCATGAATTAATAATTTCCTTTACATTTCCTTTTCTTAAAGTGTTAATAGTCTCTAATGCTAATGCTTTAATTAGTACATCTCTTGGAACATTGAAACCTATTACTTCGGATATTGACGTAACACCGCGAAGTCCTGAAAGCATCATTTTATTATTTACATTTAGCCCTATACCTATAATACTCAGAACTTTCTCCTCTCTGAATATATTTTCAATGAGTATCCCGCCAATTTTTCTTGATGAAAACATTATGTCATTAGGCCATTTAAGTTTAAAATCCAACATTAGCACATTATTGAGAGCTCTAACAGCAGACACGCCAATAGCTAAACTTAAAACGTTAAGTAAGGATTTGTTCTCTACACTCCACAATATCGTCATCCAAATTCCACCAGGAGGCGATAGCCAAATCCTTCCAGCTCTCCCCCTGCCTTTAGTTTGTATTTCAGAAAAAACCATAGCCCTATCGTATCTACTAGCTACCTTCTTAGCATAATCCATAGTTGAACCTATGGAGTAAAAGTATTTTACATGTTCAAATCCTATTTCTCTAAAGAAATTATCTCTCTCTAAATTAGCTATATTATCGGAAAACATCCCACAAACTCTATTACCTAGTATTTCTATCGAACCTAACATTGATAAGTAATTTACAAAACTACGGGGCAGCAAACATGCCTCAACGCATTTATTATTGTAAAGATCTCTAATAACTGGCTTAACCATGTTTCTAACCGTGGTAAACGTTTGTACGGAAATATCTTCGACTATTGTCTATAATCATTCTATTTAGAGTAACTATATATTCACAGCTTACACTTATCTTTCCGCAGTAATAACTATTAAGTTCATGAAGTCCATACTAATGCACTACTATGAGGATACTACATGTTTAGTAAAATACTGATAGCTAACAGAGGAGAAATAGCGGTAAGGATTATTAGAGCTGCTAGAGAACTGGGGATAAAGACCGTTACCGTATATACGAAGTATGACGTAGTTTCTTTGCATGTTATATTATCCGATGAAGCATACAGAATAGACGACTACCTTAACGTCTCAAGCATACTTGACATAGCTGAAAAAGCTAAAGTTGACGCCATACATCCTGGCTACGGTTTTCTATCCGAAAATCATGAATTTGCTGGCTTAGTGGAAAAGAACGGATTTACGTTTATTGGTCCATCACCTGAGGCTATGAAGCTAGCTGGGAATAAAATCGAAGCTAGGAAAACAGCCATAAAGGCCGAAATTCCTGTAATTCCCGGAACCATGGAGCCCGTGAATGACATTAATAAGGCTAAGAAAATAGCTGAAGAACTAGGATATCCTGTCTTAGTAAAGGCTGTTGGCGGCGGCGGCGGTATAGGTATGAGAGTAGCAAGAAACGAGCAGGAACTTGTAAAGTTTATGAGCATTTCGAAAATTGAAGCAAATAAGTCATTTGGCATACCAGATATTTACATTGAAAAATTCCTAAATAGACCTAGACATATTGAAGTTCAGGTCTTAGCGGATAATTATGGTAATGTTGTACATTTATTCGAAAGAGAATGTTCTATTCAAAGAAGGTTTCAAAAGCTAATAGAAGAAGCTCCCTCTAAAGCTTTAACATGGGATGAAAGACTTACAATAGCCAAGGATGCTGTTAAATTCATTGAAGAAGCAAAATACACCAATGCTGGTACCGTCGAGTTCTTGTATAAGGATGGAAAACACTATTTCTTGGAAGTTAATGCTAGACTCCAAGTAGAGCATGGAGTAACAGAAATGGTTACGGGGATAGATATTGTTAAAGCGCAGATTAAAATAGCAGCTGATAAGCCATTAAATATTTCTCAAGGTCAAATATCTCTTAAGGGATGGGCAATTGAGGTTAGGATTAATGCAGAAGATCCACTAAATAATTTTACACCGTCCCCTGGTAAAATTATAAAATATCATGAACCCGGAGGTTTAGGTGTCAGAGTTGATAGTGGTGTTTACGAAGGTTATTATGTTCCACCAATATATAATCCATTAATAGCTAAGCTAATAGTATGGGGTAGTGATAGAGGGGAAGCTATTTCAAGACTTAAAAGAGCGTTATCTGAGTACATTATTGAAGGTATAAGGACAACGATTCCATTGTATAAGGAGATAGTAAATGACCAAGACTTTATTGAGGGCAATATACACACCATGTACTTACAGGAGAAGCTACCTAAATTTGTCAAGAAATTAGCAATGGAAGAAAGAGCAAAGATAGTAGCAGCAGTTGTAGCTAACGAAAGCTTAAGGAAAAAAACATCGGCAAGTACAGCGCGTAACACTGCTACTAAGTTATGGAAAAGAATTCCTTTTCATACTTACCGTTTAAGAATTTCATGGCTTAGAAGAAAAAGATAAAGGTTGATGGAGCTTTGGAGAAAAAAATTAAAGTTCAAACAAGTAGAGGCAGTCTAGATCTTAAGTTAGTAGAGAGCAGTAGAAACCTATACTTAGTAGAAGATGAAAAGTTAGGAACAATGAAAGTTAAGGTTGTTAACATAGATGATAATAAAGTAGAGCTCTTAGTTAATGAAAAAAAGTATAATGTGTTCCTAGATAGAAGTTCAAAAATAATTTATGTTAATGGTACACCATTAAGACTCCTAATAACAAAGGCTGGAAAATTTTTAGCTAAGTTTTCTCATGCAGCTACTAGTACGAAGAGCAGGAACTTATCAGAAGGTAAACCAGTAGTTACGCCTATAAGTGGTCGAATAGTTTCTTTAAAAGTTAAAGAAAATGATTATGTAAGAAAGGATGATGTTATTGTAATTATAGAGTCCATGAAAATGCTTAATGAAATAAGAGCCCCATTTGAAGGCGTAGTGTTAAGAGTAAATGTAGCTGAGGGAGACATGGTTAAAAAAGGTCAGGAACTTTTAGTTCTTAAGTAATTGCTTAGAGAGGTATATTACCATGTTTTCTTAGAGGATATTCTTCACGCTTATTCTGTAAAGCCTCAAGAGCTTTTATCAGCATAGGCCTTGTTTTACTAGGCTCGATAACATCATCTATTAAGCCCAGTTCAGCGGCTCTATAGGGGTTAGCGAAAATTGCCCTATATTCCTTAAGCTTTTGTTTAAATAGCTCTTCCGGATTTTCTGCCTTAGCGAGTTCCTTTTTGAATATTATTCTAACAGCACCTTCAGGCCCCATGACGGCTATTTCCGCTGTTGGCCATGCAAAAACAAGGTCTGCGCCTAAGCTTTTAGATCCCATGGCGATGTAGGCTCCTCCATACGCTTTTCTAAGGATAACTGTTATCTTTGGTACTGTTGCTTCAGCATAAGCGTATACCAGTTTAGCTCCATGCTTAATTATGCCTCCATGTTCCTGGTCTACTCCCGGAAGATAGCCTGGTACATCTACAAACATTATTATTGGTATGTTGAACGAGTCGCAGAACCTAACAAACCTTGCAGCCTTAATGGAACCATCAATATCGAGTGCTCCCGCAAGAAACCTTGGCTGATTAGCTACAACACCTACAGAGTAACCGTTTAACCTGGCAAAACCGACTACAACGTTTGGAGCATAGTTCTCATGAACTTCAAGAAACTCACCATCATCAACAACTCTGAGTATAATATCTCTAACATCGTATGGTGCCATAGGGTCTGTAGGTACTATAGTCTCCAACTCCTTATCCTCTCGGTCAGGTGGATCCTCGGTTTTCACATAGGGTGGGTCTTCCATGTTATTGGAGGGTATGTATGACAGAAGTTTTTTAACAATAGTAAACGCTTCTTCTTCAGAATCCGTTATGAAGTGAGCTACACCGCTCTTAGAAGCGTGTACTTCGGCTCCTCCAAGCTCCATGAAACTAACTTCTTCACCCGTAACTGCTTTCACAACTTGGGGTCCAGTAATAAACATGAATGAAATATTTCTAGGCATTATTATGAAATCTGTTAAAGCTGGCGAATATGATGCTCCTCCAGCACATGGTCCTAGAATTAAGGATATTTGAGGTATTATCCCTGATGCTTTAACGTTCATTCTAAAAATTCTTCCGAAACCGTCTAAAGCAGCTACACCCTCATGAATTCTAGCTCCACCAGAATCGTAAAGGCCTATTAGAGGTGTACCTGTCTTCAATGCCATGGATATTATGGACTCTATTTTCTTAGCATGCATTTCGCCTAGAGAGCCGCCAATAACTGTGAAGTCTTGTGCGAAAACGTGTACAAGTCTACCATCTATTTTACCGTAACCTACTACAACGCCGTCTCCTAAGTATTTGACTTTGTCCAGTCCAAAATATGTACTCCTATGCACAACAAATGGTTGTAGTTCAACAAAACTTCCTGGGTCAAGAAGTTTTTCGAGACGCTCCCATACGGTTAGTTTTCCTTTCTCTTTTTGTCTCTTTACCCTTTCCGGCCCACCGCCCTCCTTAGCTTTCTCTTTTAATTTTCTAAGTTCTTCAATAAGTTCCTCCATAGTCTTTTTTCCGCTTGACAAGAGATCACCCAAAGCTAAACTTGTTGTTTCATAATAGAATTCAATATTAAAATGTACTGTTCCAATAGGAAGTATCAACAGAAGCTTAAAATCTAGGTTTCTTAGCTACAACACCAAAATCTGTTTTACGTATAATAATGAAACCTACTTCCCTAAGCCTGTTTACGACGCCTTTGGTCACACTTTTCCTCCCAATAGCCTCTCCCGGTTTACCTATGTAATGGAAGAGTTTACCTTCAGGCTTAATTACTCTGAAAAGTTTGCGGTAAAATTCTCTACTGTATAGTTCTCCAGCAAGAGAAAAGCGCGGAGGATCATGAATTACTTTATCAAAAATACTGTTCTTGAAAGCGTCAATGACATCGAATGCATCACCTAGAAAAATAGTTATTTCATTGCTCTCTAAAAATCTTGACCAAGGATTAAAACTAGCTATGGATAAAACATTCTCATCAATTTCAATGGTGTAAACCTTACTAGCACCGTATCTTAAAGAAGCTATCGCAGTATATCCTAAACCTGTACATATATCTAAAACTAAATCGCCTTCCCTAATGCCTAATAACTTAACTTTACCTAGAGAGTCATTCCATGGGCAAATATTTTTAACCCTATGCATATGTATACCACTTATTTCCAAAGTAGGGGCTTTACAGTTCTTCACAGCAACAAGTCTATAAAACTTGCCATTGCCGTAGAAGGAAAGCTCTCTTAAATGTCCTTCTTCAATTACGTAAACTGAGTCACCTTTTATTCTCAGCTTCTTCACGTAGTTTAGATTTAATTCTTCGTTAAACTCGTCAAGCAGTATCTTACCCTTTACTTTATTGATAACGCTCAACGAGAAACCTAAGTCCAGAGATACGTAATGTTTTCCTTCAGAAAAAACATTAACTATGTCCTTTAAGAGAAATCCCGGGATAACGGGTTTAAGTTTAGGTTGGAATTGGTAGATTTCAAGCTTCATTTTTTCTCTTTTCCCCAAGCGAGGAAAGTACTTTCTCTAATCTCTCAACGACATCATTTATTCTCTTTTCAAAAATGAACTTGTAAAGAAGTATCTTAGATCTCCTCCTTAGATCTCCATAACTTCTGGTTTTAGGTAAAACACCTTTTCTCTTCAACCTATTTACTCTATTCAGTAATCCAAGAATATCTGTGTTTAACGTTTTAGCAGCTTCTGTTATGGTCGGATTCTCGGCTAGAGCTTTCAAGACCTCTAGATCCTCCTTAGATAATTCGGGCAACGGTGTAAGTATAGATTCAAGGTACTCGTCAAGAATGTTTTCCACAGATTCTCTAACAATAACCTCCAATTCCTCAGCATCAACAAGAAATTGATCACTCAATTCAATAACTTTAACCTTCAATTCTTCAGCGGCGGCTTTTGCAGCATCATCAACGAAGCCCTTACAAACAACTAAAGGTTTCATGGATAAAAGTTTAGCATTGGTATATGCTTGCCTAACACCTGAGACATCGAGTCTCCCTGCTTTAACTTCAACAGCATATCTAACGCCTTCATTATCTTCGGCTATAGCATCTACCTCAGCTACTTCAATTCCCTTAACGACAACTTTTCTATGTACATCAATAATTTTGTAACCTAGGTTTTCAAGAACCTTTAAGGCTATTCTCTCGCTACTTCTCCACCTAGCTTTAGCAGAAACTATGCTCAAGCACCTCTTGAATTCCTCTCAACTCACACTAAATCTTTCAATGTACAACATATTTAAGCTATAGTTTCTATTATGCAAAAACACACCAACAGTGCCCAGCTCTTAAAAGAACATGATAGTTAGGGCTAAAATTGTGCTTTAAGAAAATAAGTATTTATTGATGTTTAACCTTTTGAGATATATGAGTTTAAAGAGGTAAGCTGTCTAACATGAACAATGATGCTTGGTGGAGTATTCCTGTAGATAGGGTTCTATCCAAGCTTGAGACACATCCTTTCAAGGGCTTAAAAAGCAACATTGCTGAAGAGAGACTTAAGAAATACGGACTCAACGTTATCAGAGAAGTTAAAAAGAGAAGCGCGTTTGCAATTTTTCTTGATCAGTTTAAGAGCTTCTTGATTTTAATATTAATTGTTGCATCCTTTCTCTCTATAATTCTAGGTGAAGTAAAAGATGCCTTAGTCATACTTGCCATAGTACTGCTGATGTCCTTACTCGGTTTTATACAAGAATATAGAGCTGAGAAAACTATTGAAGCTTTGAGGAAACTAGCAACACCCAAAGCCAAGGTTATTAGGGACGGTATTCTGAAGGTTATTGATGCGTCACATATTGTTCCAGGAGACCTGGTTATTGTGGAGGAGGGAGACAGAGTACCAGCAGATATTAGGCTTATAGAGTCCTTAGAACTTCATGTTGATGAGTCTTCATTTACAGGAGAAAGCATTCCAGTACTTAAAAACGCCTCAGTCATTATCCCTCCGAAGGCTTCTATTTATGAGAGAAAGAACATGGCATTTATGGGCACGTATGTTGTTAGAGGTAAAGGCAAAGGAGTTGTTGTAGCTACCGGGATGAACACTGAACTTGGTAAAATAGCTAAAGCTGTTGAAGAAGTGCCTTTAGAGAAAACTTTTCTTCAGAAAAACCTTGATAAGTTAGGTAAAAATCTAGGATACATGTTCATAGCATCCGTCTTAATAGTATTTATTCTAGGCTACATTAGAGGTTTAGGTACACTGCTTGAACTCCTAATGACGAGTATTGCTTTAGCTGTAGCAGCGATTCCTGAAGGCTTACCTGCAATAGTAACAATCATTCTAGCCTTAGGAGTTTGGAGGATGGCTAAGAGGAACGCTATTGTTAAGAAGATTTCTCAAGTTGAAACACTAGGTATTACAACAGTTATCTGCACGGACAAGACTGGCACTCTTACTAAAAACGAAATGACTGTTAGAAAAGTGATTTTACCCAGCGGGCTAGTAGTTGATGTTTCAGGTTCAGGATATAGTTTAGAGGGGAAAATACATGTTGATGAAAAGGAGGTTAACATAGAAAGTCTTCCTGAAGAATTTAAGCTCCTCATTGAAGCAGCTGTTTTGTGTAATAATGCCTTCTTAAGAATAGAAAATGGTGAAGTAAAAATCGTAGGAGACCCCTTAGAGGCATCTTTGCTTATTCTAGCTGAGAAAGCAGGGGTTAGTACTGACTCTCTTAGAGGTGTTAGAGTTAGAGTTCATGAAATTCCCTTTGATAGTTCTAGGAAGATGATGACAACGGTGCATAGGGTAAACGGAGAATTTATTGTTTACTGTAAAGGTGCTCCTGAAGTTATTTTGTCTAAATCAAAATACGTTATGATTAATGGTGAAGTAATTAAACTCACAGATGAAGTAATTAAACAAATAGAGTCTGAAGTAAAGAATTATGCCTCCCAAGCTCTTAGAATATTGGCATTTGCCTTCAAGAAGGTTAAAGAACCAGATACTAAAAAACTTGAACAAGACCTTGTATTTTTAGGCTTTGTAGGCATAATAGATCCTCCTAGAGAAGAAGTTTACGGGGCAATAGCTAAAGCTAAGAAGGCCGGAATTAAGGTCATTATGGTCACAGGAGACCATAAGGAAACAGCCATAGCAATAGCCAAGGAAATAGGGTTAGAAGTTGAAGGAAAGCTTGTACTTACAGGTAAGGAGCTTGAAGAGATAAGCGATGAAGAACTTGAGAAAATAGTAGATAATGTAGCCATTTTCGCCAGAGTAACTCCTAGCCATAAAGTTAAGGTAGTTAAAGCTCTTAAAAATAGGGGACACATTGTTGCTATGACTGGTGATGGTGTTAACGATGCTCCAGCATTGAAAATGGCTGACATAGGTATAGCTATGGGGATTAGAGGTACAGATGTAGCTAAAGAAGCAGCGGACCTAATATTATTGGACGACAACTTTTCAACAATAGTTAAAGCTGTTGAAGAGGGAAGAGTAATTTATGACAACGTTAAAAAACCTATAAGGTACCTCATATCTGCAAACATCGGCGAGGTAGCTGCTATACTACTTTCTGAAATTGCAAACTTACCTTTAATATTTAGGCCTGCTCAAATACTTTGGATGAACCTAATAACAGATTCTTTTCCAGCGATAGCACTAGGTCTTGAACCCTCAGAACCAGGTATCATGACGAAGAAACCTAAAGATATAATTAAAGAACTCTTCACATTAAAAACTATGACGTATGCTGCGTTTGTAGGGATAATTATGGCTGCTGTAACTGTTTTCTTATACTTAACTAGCTTACCTTTGGACCTAAACTATGCTAGATCCATGGCTTTCACTTTCATAGTATTTGCTCAGATAATGTATGCCTTAAGTTCTAGAAGCGCTGAAAACACCATAGCTAAGCTTGGCATACTATCAAATAAGAGCATGATTTATGCATTAATAATAAGTATTACTCTTCAGTTACTAGCTATATACGGTCTACCTTCGATGTTCGATGTTGAGCCATTGCTGTTAAACGATATGTTCTACATAATTATTCTATCCTTAATCTTAATCCTAGTAGATGAAATAAGAAAGGTGTTAAAGGTGAAAATTTATTGAGTTTAATCCTAAAGCATATCTTGGAATATTCTGAAAAAGCCTATGGTAGCATGGTTAAAAGGTTTATAAGTGAGATTAAGAAGAGAAGCTGCTTTGAACACTTAGTTTTAACAATAATTTCACAAAATACCAATTGGAAAAACGTTAAAAAAGCCGCAGAAAATTTAAGAAAAATTCTAGGTGAAATAAACCCCTATACTATTTCATCAGCCAGTCTTGAGGATCTGGAGAAAGCTCTTAAGCCAGCTGGTCTTTACAAGGTTAAATCTAGATGGTTAAAGGAAATAGCTTACATTATAATCAAGAATTTTAATGGTTCCCTAGATAAACTTAAAAACCTATCTGCAGGTAGGGCAAGAGAAATATTATTGAAAATGCCAGGTGTAGGTTTTAAAACAGCGGATATAATCTTATGTTTTTGCTTCTCAAAACCAGTTCTCCCTATAGATACGCATATCAAGAGAATATCAAGAAGAATAGGTTTAGTTAGTTCTTCAAACTACGACACCATTAGAAGGGAGTTAGAGAAGCATATTAGCCCTGGGGAGATGTTAAAAGCTCATTTATTGTTAATTCTTTTTGGGCGGAATATTTGCCGAGCACGAAACCCACTATGTAGAAAATGCCCTGTTAATGATGTTTGTCCTTCTAGTATGCTTAAGAAGTAGAAATGTTTACTAGTCTTACTTCCTCCGAATAAACTCTGCTTAGCTTAGTCCATACAGTTCTTAGCGATAGTAAATGTTGCCTTACCTTCAACTGTGTTTTAAACGGTAACTCTATGTCTCTTTCCTCACCTGGTTTTAGACACGGCAATTTTAACCTGCTTACTATGATTCCTGTGTCTATTAGCAAAAGCCATAGTTTATCAGGACAGGATTTCCCAGTATTTGCTATTTTCACTAGAAGTCTAGGCTCTTTTCCTTCAGAAACTATTCTTATACTTTTTATTTTAATATGTGGTCTAAGTATTTTTGTCGACGCTAAAATAAATGTCGATATATTTAAGGGTTTCTTAATGGTATTCTCCTTAAATATTTCATGCTTAACCTCTACCTCATTGTCTGGTTTTACCATAATATTTTCTATTTGTATTTCTTCTAAATCACTTAAGGTGCTAAGCGAAAACACCTTTACACCGTTAACGCTTATTGATGCTGATGAATATTTAGACTTAGCTAACGCTATAGCCTTAAGTTCTCCTGAATGTTCATCAATAATTTTTAGTGGTATGTTAAATCTAGATGTTTGGTTAGGTGGTATTATTAGTGCTCCGGAAAAATACGTGTATGAAGACTTTGCTTCTTTAGCTTCAAACACTAGAACTAGATTTGCATGGTTTACTTCTGCTTCTCCAGGTCCATCGTATTTTATTGCTAACTTTACTTCTTCAGTTTCTCTAGCGTGCAGTATTGGTGTAACATCGAATAGGACCTTATTGAAGTATTCCTCTTTAAGTTCAATAGTTGTTTGAGGCTTAAATTCTCTTGTTAGCGGAAAACTATTAAACCATAATCTCCACCTGACATGGGATGGTTCAGTAGCTGTTGTTATCGCTATTTCAAGAGTTGCTTCTCTAAGTCTAGCATTAGGAGGCTTAAGATATTCAAAAGTTAAACATCCAATTCTAGATCTGTGAAGTCCCCCTAGCTTCAGTGGCCCAGAAGATATTAAAGCTACTTCACCATCTACTGTTGCTTTCTTAACTATTCGTAATGAATTAATAACTTTACTCAATGAATAATCCTCCTGTATTCTTAATGTGCAAAATTATTCTCATTCTACTTGGAATTTTTGAAAGTTTTCTCTTATTAATTTTAGCAGTATTTCTAAGGTCTCCTTTATATGATACTCTGCTTTTTCGCGTACAGTATCTGAAGAAGTTATGTGTAATTCTATTACAGGTTGTTCTCCTTCGGATCCTTTAGGATGGCTTTTAATATAAACCTTGCTAACCATTTTCATAACCCTACTAATTAGAGGTGCTAAAGAGGATTCCGGAATACCTTTGATCTTAATGCTTTTCTCGCAAAAGTACATGTTAGGTCCTATTTTTCTTAAAAAAGGTTCCACGTGTTCTTCGAAAATAGCTTTCATTTCTCTAGGGACGCCGGGTAAGGAGAATATTATCGTTTCCTTTTCGTAAACCATGATTCCAGGAGCTGTACCTACAGGGTTAGGTAATGGTTCAGCATCTTTTGGCATTTTAGCCATTTTCACCCTACACGGTGTAAGTTCAAGGCCCATGCTAACATATTTTCTCCTCACCAACTCTAATGCTTCCTCATTAACAATCCATGGTCTATTCAGTGCTTTTGCCAGAGCTTCGCTTGTTTTATCATCGAATGTAGGGCCTAAGCCTCCTGTAGTTATTATGATTTTCGGTTTTCTACGAATAGCTTCTCTTAAAACAGAAACTATTTCATCTATTGAATCCCCTATTGTAATTATTCTTTTAACATTAAAGCCTAGGACTGTAAGCTTTCTAGCAAGCCATGCTGCATTAGTGTTTATTGTTTTACCTATTAAAAGCTCATTACCTATGCTTATAATCTCCGCATTATACTCCATGGAGGAAACCTCTTCCTAAATACCATTATATCCAGTAGCAATTTAAATGTTGCATGTGATTGATTAAAGAAGCAATCAGCTACACGACTTCGTGGAAAACACTTAGACTATTCGCTTGTTTGAGTAGTTAGAGTATTTTAGGAACTATGGGTGCTTCTGAATATTTTTGGAACCTTATTCTGGCTCTATGATTACTATAACTTTAACTTTCCTTCCATGATGTATCTTTAGTTTCTCTTGGTATTCTTTTGGCGGATATATTATGTATCTTCCCCCACCATACTTTATAATTTTCGCTTCGAAATTGTACACATAACTCATACTCTTACCAAGTCATAATATAAGACTAAAACTTATAAATCTGTCTCACATACTTATCACTTGGTGCTGGGGATGAGGGTTAAAGTGACTGCAAAAGCTAAAGCAGTCACTCCCAACTCAGCACACCAAACAAAACTCATAGAATTCCTCAAAGCATACCGTAACTGGACACAATACGTAGTTAACGAGATATGGTATGATGAGAAGCTACCTTCAATGAGGAAACTACACAACAGATTCTACAGTAAGCTAAGAACCTTAGGTTTCCGTGCTCACCACTGTCACAAGATTGAGAGGAGAGCTAAGGAGATAGTGAAAAGCATTAGGAAACAATGGCTAAACAAATTAAGAGAGGAAGTAAAGAGTGAACTGAGAAGACTATATGGTAAAAAGAAGCTAACGAGGAGTGAACGAGAGTTTATAGAAGAATTAGCGGAGGAGATAGCACAGTACCAGTTAAACCAGATGATAAAAAGTGGAGAGTTTAGAGTATCAAAAACTCATAGTGGGAGACCAATATTAAGAAAGTTAACAGCTAGACTAGACTATGAAGATTATAAGCTAGACCTAAAAAACAGAGTACTAAAAGTAGCTGTTCTCAACGGTGAATGGGTGGAACTGAAGCTACAGTGGTACAGTTACCTAGATAGGTATTCTGATGGCTCATGGAAACCCAAGGAAATACTAGTAAGCTATAGGAATAACACAATATGGGCTCACATTGTGTTTGAGAAAGAAGTAGCATTAAGACAACCAAGAACAATAATGGGTATTGACATCAACTTCAATAATATAACACATACAATTGTAGATTCAAGAGGCAAACTACTATCAATGGGTGTAATACTGTTTAAAGGTCTTAGGAGGATGTTACACTTTAAGAAGCTTGCAGAGAACCTTCAGAGGAAGTATCTAACATCATGGAAAAACCTTAAACGAGTTAGAGAGGTTAGAAGGAGATGGTTCAGTAGAGGGAGAAATATTCTCATAGATTCATGTCATTACGTTTCAAAAAGAATAGTGAAAATCGCTAGAGAGTATGATGCTCTACTTGTCCTTGAGGATTTAACGTGGCTCAAGTTTAGAGGTAATGGTGGTTCCAGGTTTAACTGGGAGAACCAATTATGGTGTTACCGTAGAATACAAGAATACATAAAGTATAAGGCTCTACTAAGCGGATTACCTGTGGTATATGTTGATGCAAAGGGAACATCCAAGACCTCACCTATCGGTGATAGGTTATCATTCATTAACTACAGATGGGTTAAGTTACCTAGTGGTGTGATTACTAGTAGGGATATGGTTGCCTCTTGGAATCTCGCCTTACGTGGATTAAAGCGGATGAAGGGCACCCGTGGTAAATGGTGCCCCGATAGCCCCCTCAATGAAGCAATGAAACTCCAAGCCAAGAGGGGGAAGCCCGTGCAAGTAGATTCCAAAATACCCAAAGTTTCCAAAAGATAAAGCACGGGCAACCACACGTGTTAATGTATTGTAGCATTTCATTTAAGAAAATCTTTATAAACACCTATTTTATCTGACTATTCGAGCATTAGATTAAGGGTTAGTATATGAGCAAAATAGTTGGAAAACACGTTTACGGCAACCTTTACAACTGTGACGCTAATGTAATTTCAGACGAAGAAAAACTAAGAAAAATAGTTGAAGTAGCTGCAGAAAAAGCCAACGCAACCCTATGGGATATAAAGTCATGGAAACTTAGTGGCGAGAAAGGAGGAGTAAGTGTCTTAGCATTGGTCATTGAAAGCCATATAGCATTACATACGTGGGTTAAGTACAGATATGCAACGGTAGATATCTATACTTGCGGTGAAGAAACAGATCCTTGGAAGGCATTTGAGTACATAGTTTCTCAGCTTAAACCCGAGAAATACACTGTAAAGTACGTGGACAGATCAAGTTCCTAGAAGTAAACTTTAAGCAAGTTTTCTAAAATATTCCCAACTGGATAACTGTTAGGTGGCTTACTTATGATTAAGGTCTTAATTACAGGGGACACTCACATACCTACAAGAGCTAGGAAAATACCTAAAATCATGGAGGAAATTATTCAAAGCAATAAACCTTACCAAGCGGTTTTCTTTACAGGCGATTTAATATCTGAGAAAGTGTTAAGATACATTAAAAGTCTTTCTGAAAAAGTTTTTATTGTTGAAGGCAATATGGACTACCTTAGCTTTCCAGAGAAGATAACTACGAAGATAAATGAGATTAATATTGGCCTAATTCATGGTCACCAAGTTTTCCCTAGAGGGAATATTGAAGGTCTAACTAGAATCGCCGAAGAAATGAATGTGCAAATACTAATTAATGGACATACTCACTATGCAAAAATAGTTGAAGTTGCAGGTAAGCATGGCAGTAAAATAGTTTTGGCTAATCCCGGCTCATTAACTGGAGTTTGGAGTGGTGGTTTTGCTTCTATGAGGCCATCGTTAATTATAGGGTATTTTAAGAACCGAGAAGTATTTTTAGAACTCTATGAACTCTATGGTACTAAGTTGGAGACAAAAAGATACGTTTTCACTTTCTAGAGACTTTCTTAACTTTAAGCTTAGGACCTACCTTTCCTATGACAACTATTTCTTCGCCAGCTTTTATTTCCTCGTCGGAAAATGCCATCCAGTATTCTCCTTCGACCATAACGAATCCTTCTTTACCTGGTCCCAGGTCGTCTAGAGACTTTCCTTTAGCACCTATAATGCTCCATATTACTGGCTTAGCTTTTTTAGCCTTAATTACTTTGTATAGTGCAAACGCAAAGAATGCTGAACCAGCAACAATTATTAATATGCCTGCAACTATGAACCTAAAGAAGAATTCTGGACTAACAAACCATGTTTGTGGAAGATATATTGGTAATAGTAGGAAGCCTAAAGCCAACATTATTATTCCCGTAGTTCCTATAATTCCAAATCCTGGCGTAACCATTTCAATAACTACGAGAACAACACCGACTATTATGAGGAGTGTTGAGATAGTGTTTATTGAGAAACCTAGCCCCATAAGGCCAAGTATGAACAATAGTAGGCCGACAGCAGCTATTGGATAATGCCCTGTAATTAGGCTCAGTAGTAGAATGTAAAATCCAAGCATTAGTAGAAGGTTAGCTAAGAGAGGATCGGCTAAAGCATTAGATAGGATATCGCTAATACTCCACTCGTATTTTTCGATAGTAAACCCTTTAGTGTTTATTTTTACTACTTCTCCCGCAACCTTAACTTCCATACCGTCAACTTTCATTAGCAAATCTCCTAAGTTTTCGGCTACAAGATCTATTACGTTACTTTTTAAAGCTTCTTCATCGTTTAAAGTTAAGTTCCTTTGTACGAAAAGCCTAGCAGCTGTTTGATTTCTTCCTCTTTCTCTACTAACCGTTTCAGCCATTTCAACTATCGGATTTATTATTTTACTGTAGTTTAGAGGTTGAAATCCCTCAGCACCATAAGTTATTGGCTGAGCAGCTCCTATCATTGTTCCGGGAGCCATAGCTGCGATGTGGCATGAAATCAAGATTAATGTTCCAGCACTCCAAGCGGCAGCTCCTTTGGGGTATACGAAACCTACTACAGGCACTTTAGAGTTAAGAAACGCCCTGATTATTTTCTCTGTTGCTGCTAACTCACCGCCTGGAGTGTCAAGTATTAGTACCAATAATGCATTTTCACTTTCAGCTCTTTCTAATGCGGAAAGTACAGCTGACGCTAGTCCTTCATTTATTGCTCTACCTTCAAAGTAGAATACATATACCTTAGGCCCTACACTACGTTCTGCTCTGACTACAGATAGCCCCATGGAAGCTAATATTAAAACTAAGGCTAATATTGTAAAAAATTTATTTATTTTCCTCATTTGTCTAAGTCTTCCCCTCTTTTAATCCTTTAACTAAACCTACTATTTGACCTAAACCTGCTGTAGCTGTTTCAGTAACAACTACCAGGTTCTTCTCTCTAGCAACTTCAACCAATGTTTGTAGTTCTCTTAGCCTCAAGGCTGCAGGATGTTTCTCATAGAACATCGCTGCTTCACTCATAATCTTTGCTGCTTGTCTCTCACCTTCAGCTTCAATAATTCTTGCTCTTCTCCATCTTTCAGCTTCAGCTTGTTTAGCCATAGCTCTTAACATTGTTTCTGGAAGCTTAACTTCCTTCATTGTTACTGCTGTAACTTTTATACCCCAAGGATCAGTAGCTACATCTAATATGCTTGTTAATCTCTTGTTTAACTCTTCTCTCTTAGTTAGTAAATCATCTAGCTCTACTTGGCCTAGAACATCTCTTAAAGTTGTTTGAGCCAGGAGTAGGACAGCATATGAGTAGTTTTCAACAGCAATAACCGCTTTTACAGGGTCAAATACCTTATAGTAAACTACTGCGTCAACACCTACTGTTACATTGTCTTTTGTTACGATTCTCTGTTCAGGAACATCTACCGAAACTATTCTTAAGTCTACTTTTCTTACAGAGTCAACCCACGGTATTATGAAGAATAGGCCTGGTCCTTTAGCTCCTACAAGTCTTCCTAACCTGAAAACTACTGCTCTTTCGTACTCCTTAACTATCTTAATGCTTTTCGAAAGAATTATTAAGACAACTATTAAAGGTATTCCTACGTATATTATGAAATCGATTAGTGACAAGCTCTACACCTAAGTTTCTCCTACTGTTAACAATTTCTTATAATAGTCGGTAATAAACTCTCTGTAGAACATAAGAGAATTAAGTAGTTTGCTAAGTTCACCTTGTTCCTTCATAATCTTTACTTCCCAACTTCTTAAAGCAGGGCAAATATAGCACCCTATTCTGTAGAATCCCATTAAGTATAGCGGGTTTAGCGGGATACCATTTGCTAGCAAATATAGCTGTGTATGTGCTCCACTCCACATTTTAATTGGTGCTATTTGGAAGTATCCTTCATGCTCCCTAAATGGTGGTCTCTTACTTCTAAGTTCCGATTCTGCATCTCTATCACCTACAATTACTAGGATATCTGACTTATCCTTAGAAATGGTGTTAAAAGCTTCATATAATGCTTTAATCTTAAGTTTTGTACACCACCTATTCTCATGAGTAGGTAGTTCTCTACCTTTAACTAGTTCTTCAAGTACCCCAGCTTTTACCTCAATAAGCTCCACTGAAAGTTTCTTAGCAATTTTTCTAACATAATCTCTGTTGTAAGGGAAATCAACACCCGTATCTACATAAACTGCCTTTACCCTACTTAGACCATAAGCCTTAATAGCAAGTAGGAGAACCGTAGTACTATCCTTACCTCCACTCCAGGGAACAACAAAGTAGCTATACTGGTCTCTAAATTTCTCCATGAAGTTTAAAGCTATTTTTTCCATAACTCTTAAAGTATGTTTGTTAGCCTTAATAGTTTCTACTAAATTTGCTTCTTCTCCTTCCTCACTTTTCTCGATAGTTTTTGGGTAGCCTACATCGGGAACTTTTAAAGTACACGATCTTACACATCCGCAATATACAACGTGAATTCCTCCCATTTTCCTCACAATTAGCGGGTTAAGGTGTGAGGGACATGATATTGATTTCAGAAAAGACACTGTATCTTTGCCTATGCCTATGTATATATCGTAGGCTGGGTTATTTTCTACATCGATTTTTACGCCTTGGCCTCTCACTGTGAAAACATATGCATGGTTCCTTCCTAGCCAGTAAACTGTATTCCTGTATGCGCTTCTCGCTCTTTCAAATTCTAATGCTAAATGTTTTGGTCTAACATTTCTAATCCGAGCTTTAGAAACAACGTGTATGTAAACGTTAGGTTTAAATAGATTTTCGAGTTCCTTAAGTTCTCTATCCTCTCTACCGACAATTACAATGTTGAAAGAATTATCCTCAATTACTTCAAATAATTTGTCTAGAGCCTTCTTACCTCTCCTACCCTTTAGTGTTGCTAATTTTATCTGCCATCCTGGATAATATAGTTTTAACATAGCCTTAAAAGCGTCAAGATCTCTTTTAGATCTTACAATGACTTTTAACATAACTTCTTCCTTAATGTTTTTCTCAAAAGTTAAGAGTAGGTTTAAACATAAAAATGTTTGGTAAACAAGTGGTAACTATGAGCAGTAAACGTAGACTAGGATTTTCTAGGGAAAGAGACCTTGTTAGATTATTTTGGAAGAAGGGGTTTGCCTGCATTAGGGGACCCGCTAGTGGGGCAAAAACCAAGAAAGTAATTTACCCAGACCTTGTGGCTTTAAAAAATGGAGTAATTTTCGTTATTGAGGTTAAAACTAGAGATTCTAGAGAACCAATCTATATTGAGAAAGAGAAAATAGTTAGACTAAGAGAGTTTGCTAATCGTGCCGGGGGATTACCTCTTGTTGCAATAAAGTATGTAGGGCATGGTAAGTGGAAATTTCTTCGCATAGAAGACCTCTTAGAAACTCCAAAAGGAAATTATAAGGTGGATCCTGAAGTGGTTTCTAAGAAGGGATTAAGTATTGAAGCTTTAGAAGCTATGGTCTCAAAAACTAAGAACCTCGATGCGTTTATTCAACCCTAACCCTAATGTTTACTCCTAGTTTTTCCTCTAACCTTCTTAGCCTCTTAGCCTTCTTCACTATTAACCTTGCCTGTTCTCTTGGAACAACAACTGTAACTGTCGATCCCTGTATTTCTATTGATGCCGCCGGTAGAAGTCTTTCAATTTCACGTATAACTCTTCTTTCAAAGCCTCTAGCTAAAACCCTTTTCACTGGTATAACGACCGTTGCTTCGCCAAACTTGTAAATTTCATACTCTAATTCACCTGTTAAGTAGTCTTTAACCTCAACTACAGGTCTGGCTAATTCTGCTTCTCTAAGGCCTGTAGGGAGTTTTACAGATATTGAGACTTCATAAACCTTCCTTACTTCACCATTTTCTATGAATATTACCGTATCTATGATACTAGGTATCATTCCTAGCTCTACCCTACCTATAAACCTTTGGATAGCATCTATTGGTGATGTAGCGTGAACTACACCTACCATACCTATACCTGCAAGCCTAAGGTCGGTATATAACTTGAAGTCTTCATCGTTTCTCATCTCATCAAAGAATGTGTAGTCCGGCCTACTTAGCAATAGGATATCATGAAGTTCATCGCTTGAAGCATGTGTTTTAGAATACTGCGTAACTATATCGGGAAGATGCATATCTCTAGGAGATTCTATTGTTTTAACTATTCTCCCTTTCCTTGAATAGTACTCGGCTAGTGCTTGAGCAAATGTTGTTTTACCCATGCCTGGAGCTCCAGCTATTAAGATTCCTTCAGCTCTTTCTTCAAGTCTTCTAAGAAGCTTCTTCGGTAGGTTATAATCTTCAAGCCTCAGCTTAACTAACGGCCTTACTGCAGTTATTTCCCAACCATCTGAAAGAGGAGGTCTTGTAATAATTATCCTGTATAAGCCTAGTTGAACTATTGTTGAACCCGCTCTATCGATTTCTATGAAACCGTTACCTCTTAGTTTAGCTGCCTCAATAATTTCCTTAGCTATGCTTTCAATTTCCTCTCTAGTCATAGGCTTATCGCTTAAAGTAATAATTCTCCAAGAACCTGGCTTACCCTTCTTAGCCATAGGAGGTACTCCTTCTTTCAAATGAATGCTCATAGTGTCCTTGTCAAAGAAGTTTTCAAGCCTAACTTTACGTTCCTTTTTAGGCTTAACATAAATTACCTTAATACCTAATGCCCTAGCTACCTCTGCTTGAACCCTATCACCTGTTATAAGCGTTGCATCATATTCCCATGCAAGCTCCCTTATTAAAGCATCTATAGCACCAGTCCATGCCATTCTAATTTCAGAAGGCTTAGGTCTCTCACCAGCTATTTCCAACTTTATTTTTCCTTTTGAAGCTAATTCTCTAAGTCTCTTAATTTCCTCTAAACCGGCAAACCCGACAGCTTTACCTTGATTAGCCTGATTTTCCAGCTCAGAAATAACAGCTCTATGAACTATTACCTTCCCCTTTATAATACCGTCTTCTATAAGCTTAGATACTGCACCCTCGATAACAACGCTAGTATCAGGTACGTAAATCTCTTCTTCAACAGCCGGGTAGGTTATTTCATTCATTGCTTCTATTTCCTCTTAGCTTCCATTTCACTCGGTGTAAGTACAACTACTTAAACTTAGGTGTTTTAAACTTTTTCAACGCAATACTTTTTATATTAATGACTCATAGGAAATAATGTTAACGTAATAGGGTGTCTACATCATGGTGTCTAAGGGTAAAAAATGTAGTGTTAATGGTTGCGAAGAACCTGCGGAGCGTTCGTTAAGCTATGTGGAGGCAAAAGTTCTAGAAAAAGAAGGGTTAAAACTTTCACCACATTTAGGTAGAGTTTATCTATGTGGAAAACACTATAAGCTCTACAAGAAAATTAGGAAGAAAGAGAAAAGGCTTGAGAAGTGGAGGTTTAGAGGATAGTATGGAAGCAAAGCCAATAAATGATTTCGCCAAATTCCTTAATGATTTATCAGAGAAATGGTCTAGGAAGTGGTTTGAAAAGAGAATATTTGAAGCAGACCCTAATCCTAGGAAACCTAAGTTCTTCATAACTGCTGCGTTTCCCTACCCTAACTCGCCAATGCATATAGGTCATTGTAGAACATATACTATTACCGATATTTATGCTAGATTTAAGAGAATGCAGGGATATAATGTACTCTTTCCTATGGGCTTTCACTACACCGGAACACCTATTCTAGCTATGGCTGAGGCTGTTGCTAAAGGAGATAAAGAACTCATAGACTTATTCTTAAATGTTTATTACATACCAAAGAAGGATATTGAGACCCTAAAAACACCATTAGGTATGGCTAAATACTTTCATAAAGACTTCAAAGAGTCCATGATAAAAATAGGCTACAGTATTGATTGGAGAAGAGAATTTACAAGCATAACTCCTCAGTTTAGCCAATTTATTAAATGGCAATTTACTAAGTTAAGGGAGAAAGGATACTTAACACAAGGAACACATCCCGTAGGTTGGTGTCCAGTACATCAAAACCCTGTAGGTCAACATGATACTAAAGGCGATGTTGAACCAGAGATAGGTGAATACACTTTAATACTTTTCGAAGGATCCAATGGCGAGAAATTCCCTTGTGCAACATTAAGACCCGAGACCGTTTTTGGAGTAACAAATGTTTGGGTTAACCCTGAAGCAACATATGTTTATGCTGAAGTAGACGGTAGCTTATGGGTGTTAAGTGAGCAAGCAGCATATAAGCTTACGTTCCAGAATAGAAGAGTTAAAGTGCTTAAGAAAGTTAAAGGTGCAGAACTGATAGGGCTTAAGGTCAAAAACCCCGCAACTAATACATACGTGCCAATATTACCAGGTTACTTTGTTGACCCTAATAATGCTAGCGGAGTTGTAATGTCCGTTCCAGCACATGCACCCTACGATTATGTTGCTTTAAAAGAACTTATTGAGAATAGAAAGGGTATACTTGAAAAACATGGTATAAGCATCGATAAGCTTAAACCAATATCCATAATTTCTGTCCCAGGTTACTCAGAATATCCAGCCAGAGATGTTATTGAAAAATTAAAGATAAGATCACAGAAAGATCTAAAACTTGAAGAAGCAACCAAAGAAGTATACTCCATAGAATACCACAAAGGAGTAATGAAGAAAAATACCGGAAAATACTCCGGAAAACCTGTTAAAGAAGCAAAGGATGAAGTGAAGAAAGACCTTATAGCTGAGGGAAAAGCTGACATAATGTATGAAATACTAAACAAGCCCGTTTACTGTAGGTGCGGAACAGAAGTTGTTGTTAAAATTCTTGAAAACCAATGGTTCATAGATTACTCTAGAGAAGACTGGAAAGAACTAGCCAGGAAAGCCCTAAGAAAAATGCGCATAATACCCAAGGAAGCAAGAAAAGACTTTGAATATACGATAGAGTGGCTTAAAGAAAAAGCTTGTGCAAGACAAAGAGGGCTTGGCACGGAACTTCCCTGGAGTCCCGGATGGATTATTGAATCACTAAGTGATTCAACAATATACATGGCCTTCTACACTATAGCCAAACATATTAACAAGTACGGTATAAGGGCTGAACAGTTAACAAACGAAGTCTTCGACTATATTTTCCTAGGACTAGGTAATGTAAAGGAAATTTCGGTAAAAACGAAAATTCCAGAGAGCATACTGAAAGAAATGAGGGAAGAGTTTCTCTACTGGTATCCTGTTGATAGCAGGCATAGTGCTAAAGAACTTATACCTAACCACTTAACATTCTACATTTTCAATCACGTAGCAATATTTCCTGAAAAACACTGGCCCAAGCAAATAGTTGCTAACGGTTTCGTGCTCTACGAAGGAAAGAAAATGTCTAAGTCTTTAAGAAACATTATACCTTTAAGAGTTGCAAGCAAAGTTTATGGCCCAGACACGGTAAGACTCACCCTTGCTGTTTCAGCTGAAACACCGCAAGATGCAGATTTTAGTGCTAAATTAGCTTTATCCGTTCTTGAAAGGTTAAGGAGAATGTACGAGTTAGCATGTAAGGTAGCTACTTTGAAAGAAGAAAGCTTAAGAGAATCACATATTGATAGGTGGTTTTTAAGCGTAATTCAGAACAGAATAACTCAAGTGACAGATGCGCTTGAAGAATTAAGAGTAAGGGAAGCAGCAACAACAGTTCTTTACACTATGGAGCAAGATCTTAAATGGTATCTAGAAAATGTGGATAAACCTTCAGCAAAAATACTTAAATATTTCTTCGATATCTGGGCTAGGCTATTATCTCCTTTCGCACCATTTATAGCTGAAGAAATATGGAACATACTTGGAAACAAGGGATTTGTCTCCATAGCCTCATGGCCTAAAGTTAAAAGCGAATACATTGACAGAGAAACCGAATTAAAAGAAGAATATTTCAGAAAACTAGTAGCAGACATTAAGGAAATACTTAAGGTCACTAAGGTAAAGAAGCCTAAGAAAATAGTGATTTACACAGCAGCTGTGTGGAAGAGGAAGATAGGAGAAATAGTAGCTGCAAACATGGACGGAAGCGACGTTGAAGTATTTAGAAAAACCATAAAGCAGGTAATGAGCATGGATGAGATAAGAAGATACCGTAAAGAAGCAGTAGATGCTGTAAAGAATATTATAAAAATATTCAGGGAGGTCCCAGAACAATTAAGAAAGGAAATAGCTAAAATAGACGAGTATCGTGTTCTTGAAGAATTTAAGGAGAGGATAATGAAAGCTACAAACAGTTCAGAGGTTGTCATCATGAAAGAGGAAAAAGCAACATATGATCCTCTTAGGAAAGCAAAATACGCATTACCGCTTAAACCAGCAATATATATTGAAGATTAGCTTTTACGTTATAGAGTATTTGTTTAAATGATAATGCTGTTTTTCTCTACCCTAATAACACCGTGTCTGGCAAGTTTTATTAAAATTCTTCTAGCCATACTTCTCTGAATATTGAGGTCATGTGAAATTATGATAACAGCATCGCTTACGGTTAGTGGTCCATATTCTACTGATGCTTTTTGAAGAATTTTTAAAACTTTCTTTAAGCCTTCAGACAAAGTATCGTAGATATCCTCCATTCCCTTACTTGACAGTTTTAACGTAATTTTTTCTGTAAATGTTTTGAAAGAGAAAATGTTTTGGGAAATTCTTGTACAGTATACTCTAAGTATTCCTCTTAAACCATGAAGTGCTTTTGAAGGTTTCACATCGGTTACTATGGTGTAAAGCGATGAAGTCTTCAAGACGTTTTCTCTGAAATTACTCATTGCATTTTTGTTTTCCGAAGGGTTATGTATGTGTAAGCTTATTTTCCCTCCTATGTTAGGATTAAGATGATCTGATATGGAGACGTGATTAATTAGGTCAACGTGATAGGTTCTCCCTATGTTTTCTAAAACTTCAGGCTTGAACGTTTTAGAATAATCAATTAATATTATCTCTATATTGCCTATCTCACTTAATATCTTGGCCATCATTATCGACTGAATTACTTGCTTAACCCACTCAATGTTACTTATAAATGCAATTCGCCTGTTCTGAGGCCATGATATTAGTTTTTCAAACGAGGGTATAATTAGGGTGTTCTTCATGATTTCTCCTCGACCTATGAATAACGTTTAAACACATATATACTGGTTCCCGCACTAACCTAACTCAGATGATGTAGACATTAGCCCTCTGATTAAATGAAGAAACGCAGGCCTTACTGACTACTCTTCTTTTAATTCCTCAAGCATTCTCCTGTATCTTTCCTCCATTATTCTCTCAAGCTCTGGCGGAATACCAAATCCAACAATATTTACCTTTACGTTCCTTACTCCTTCAACTCTTCTAGTGTTTTCCTCTATAGAAGCTACTATGATATGTGCAATAGGGCAGAACGGTGTTGTAAGCATTAAATCTACCTCAGCATTACCCTCATCATCAACTCTAATATCTCTAACAAAACCACTATCAACAATATTTATGCCTATTTCGGGGTCAACAATTTTCTTAAGATTCTCCCTAATTTTCTCAATTATCTTCTCCTTTTCGGCCATGAACGTACACCATATGTTCAGATAGTTGAACATAACATCTAAAATATTAGTTTTACTAAAACTTCAAAACAGAAAAACGCGTCCTCGATATGGAGTATACTGACATGGCTGTTAGTAAGAAAGTTGCTGTTCTAGGATTAGACGGTCTTTCACAAGGCTACTTAAATAAGCTCATAAATCATGGCATCCTAACTTATACTAAACATTTAGTGAATTCAAGCCATACTACAATTTACAACTTAGAGTGTTTTCCACCAACAACTCCTCCCTCATGGACCACTATACTTACAGGTGTAAACCCTGGGAAACACGGTATTTTTGCTTTCGATTATATTGAACCAAATACCTTAGAGCACAGATTATTCAACGCTATACATCTTGAGCATCCTAGAATTCATGAAATACTATCTATGCTTGAAATACCTTCAATAATGATAAACCCTATTCCAGGATACCCTCTCATACCAGCTAAGAACTCTAAGATAATAAGCCACACAGTAATAGTTCCCAAGACCCAGTATTATCCGGAAAACAAGGACATGGAAAAGTACTGTAGGAAAATAGACTTAGCATTGAATATTCCTAACAACACACTTAATGAATGTGAAAAGTCTCTAATTAAATCACTAAACCTAGTTAAGGCAGTTTTAGAGATAGTAGAGGATATGCTTCAAACAAGTAAATGGAACTTACTATGGATAAATTTCCAAATACCGGACATAATATTACATAAGTGTGGTTTCGAAATATTTACGAAGATTCTGAAAATGGAACGTAGACTCTTTAATTACATAGACAGGCTTGTTAAGATTATGGATGAATTATCAGATTTTCTCATAATAGTTTCGGATCATGGGTTTTCTATGTACAATAGGCTTATTAGGATAAATGATATTCTTGCTAATAAAGGCTATGTTGAGGCTGTAAATGAGTTTTCAAAAGCAGCGCTAAGAGAATATAGAGAGTTAAAACTTGAAATTGCAGGAAAAAGCACAAGCAGAACACGAAATTTCATGGTTAAACACGTAGACAAATATCGCTCCAAAGCCTTCTACGTTTCAAAGTGGAATTTAGGAGTTTACGTTAAAGACGAGAAAATAGCGGACAAGATTATCAGTGTTTTAGGTAACGTTAAAGGTATAAAGTGGGTAAAAACTAGAGAAGAGATATACCATGGCCCTTATGTTAATAGAGCCCCCAAGCTGATTTTATGCCCTGATTTTGATAGTGGCTACTTACAATCTGATAATAAAATTGTAGGCAAAGAGTACGAAGAAGGTCTTTTTAAAGATCACCATCCCCTAGGCGTATTTATAGTTAAATCAAAAGATGTTGCACTGAAACGGAAACCTAAGGTAACGAATACTGTAGTAACACCACTTATAATGTATATTCTTGAGATGCCTCTGCCGAAAATATCAGATGGTGTAGATGAGCTCAAAAGCATACTTGCTGAAAAACCTAGTGCAATAAGGTTTAAAAACTATACACCGAAGTGGAGGATATTAAAGAAAATAGTAAGCACATTAAAGTAGTTAAGTAGGTACTTCGTGAAAAACCATGAGTAAGTGGAAAATACTGCTTGTGTCAGCCAGATGGGATAGAATTAGAGTACCCATATATGAAGCTGCTGCAAGGGGCAAACATATACCCTTACTTAAAACATTACTCAGTAATGCTTGTACCAATGAATGCAAGTACTGTATGTTTAGAAGAGGGTATAGGGTTGAGCGTAGAACATGGGATAAGAATGAACTAGTTAGAATAACTCTTCATCTCTGGAGAAGGGGAATAATTAAAGGCATATTTCTAAGTAGTGGCATTATTAAAGATCCCGAGACAACATCGGAGAAGCAAATTGAAGTAGCTGAAGAACTGAGAAGAAGAGGTTTTACGGGTTACATACATTTGAGGCTAATGCCCGGTATACCTAAGGACTATGTGTGGAGAGCTGCAGTTGTAGCTGATAGAGCCGGCGTAAACCTTGAAACAACATCTAAACACTATTTTAGCGAAATTGCTCCTGATAAGGGAGATTACGTTAATGACGTATTGAAGAGACTAGAATGGTTTTCTAGAGCATTAAAAATACTTTCTAAGCAAAGAGAAAGCCTTGGAGTAAAGGTAGGTTATTTAAGAGCTGGCATAGATACGCAAGTTATGGTTGGAGTTGTTGGAGAGAGCGATTTAGAACATTTAAAACTTAGCGAAGAACTATACAGGAATTACAAATTAACTAGAATATATTTTAGCCCCTTCGAACCAATAATTGGCACCCCCTTCGAGAATAAGCCTCCATGCCCTCTGGACAGAGTGAAAAGACTGTACCAAGCAACTTTCCTACTTAGAGACTACGGATTCACATTAAACGACTTAAAAACGATATTAGGTGATGATAACATGCTACCAAATATTGATCCTAAAGTCGCTTATGCGAAGGTAAATAAGCATATGTTCCCTGTAAATATTAATGAAGCAACGTTTTTTGAAATCGTTAAAATACCAGGCGTAGGACCTATTACAGCTAAGAAAATTCTGGAAATAAGGAACATTAAGAGCAAAATTACATTCGAGGATTTAAGCAGAATCGTAGGTAGAAATAGGTTAAAACAGGTATTAAAGTACATTACATTTTAAGCTATAGTTCTTTAAGGTAATTACCTTAAGTACCAGTATTCTTAAAACTCCGTTCCGACTATAACGCAAATCGGGGTATTAAGTGGCAGTATTTAAAAAGTCCATGGACGAAATAGCTACTTTCATAAAAAACTCTATTAGGCTCATAGACGATAATGAAGTAGATAAAATGGTGAATGTACTTATTGAAGCATATAAGAATAGAGGAAGAAGAAGAAAAATCCTAGTTATGGGCGCTGGCCGCTCCGGCCTCGTTGGAAGAGCTTTCGCTATGAGACTCATGCACTTAGGATATAATGCGTACGTACTTGGCGATACAATAGTTCCTAGAATAGGTGAAGGAGACATAGTTGTTGCAATCTCCGGTTCTGGAAGAACAAAACTAATAATTACAGCTGCTGAAGCTGCTAAAGCAGTTGGTGCTACACTTATAGCTTTAACAACATATCCTGAATCGCCCCTTGGAAAACTCGCAGATATTGTTGTAAGAATTCCAGGAAGAACTAAGATAGCTAAAGAGGAGGATTATTTTGCAAGACAAATACTAGGAATACATGAGCCACTAGCTCCTCTCGGAACATTATTTGAAGACACATGTATGGTATTTTTAGACGCACTAATTGTAGAGCTAATGCATAGACTTGGGAAAAAAGAAGAAGAGATAAGGTTACGACATGCAAACATTGAAATATGAGAGCAAAAACAATGTACGTACTTAGAATGTTTGATCCATGGAAAAACCCATTATGCACGTGCCCTCCTAAGTACTCTCTACACCCCTACACCGGTTGCAGTTTTAAGTGCCTATACTGCTACACTACATCATATATTAAGGCGAAAACAAGTACGCCGAAAAAGAATTTTCTAAGCAAATTACTTAGAGACCTAGTTAAGATGAACCCTCAATACCCGATAACAATAAGTAATAGTAGCGACCCTTATCCTCCAATAGAAACTACATTAGAGCTAACAAGAAACACACTAAAACTTCTACTTACTAGAGGACTTAAGGTCCAAATAGTAACCAAAAGTCCTTTAGTTACCAGAGATATAGATTTACTCTCGAAATACAATGCCTCAGTTAGTATAACTATAACTACATTGAAACCTAACATAGCCAAAATCATAGAACCTTATGCCCCACTACCCGATTCAAGGTTGAGAGCTGTAAAAATTCTCGTAGAACACGGTATACCTGTAACTGTTAGGGTTGATCCTTTAATACCTTTTGTTAACGATGACCCCTATGATATTTCGAAACTTGTTAGAACATTAGCTAACATAGGAGTACAACATATTGTTACATCAACATACAAAGTTAAACCAGACAATTTTAAGAGGATATGCCAAGCACTTCCCTCAATTAAAAACAGGCTTAAAGAACTATATTACAGGCTAGGAGAATTTAAACATGGATATAGGTATTTACCTAAAAAACTCAGAGAGGAAATGCTGAAAATAGTTATTGAAGAAGCTAAAAGCTGTGGGTTAACATATTCAACATGTAGAGAAGGATTTCCCGAATTAAGAAACTCACCTACATGTGATGGAACACACCTAATCCCTATAAGGGTAAAAACGAAGCTATTAGAGGAAACATTCCATGGTTAAGATAATTGTAGGTTCTAAAAATCCATCAAAAATTAGAGGAGTGAAAAAAGCATTTGAAAAAATGTTTAAAGAAAATGTAATAATTGCTTCTGTACCTGTAAAAACAAGTGTTCACCCGCAACCCATAGGTCTTGAAAACGTAATAAGAGGAGCTATAGAGAGAGCAGTTAATGCCAAGAAAAAAGCTAAAGAACCTTACGATTACTACGTAGGCGTTGAAGCAGGAATTATCCCCATTCCCTGCAGCATTACAGGGTATATGGATTTTCAAGTATCAGTAATAGTAGATAATGAAGACCGTATATCGCTTGGATTTGGTCCCGGCTTCGAATTCCCTAAAGAAGTTGTAGATTACGTTGTTAAAGGATTAGGCGAAGCTGAAGACGTTATGGAGAAAATTTCGGGTATAAGAAACATAGGTGATAAGATGGGTGCAATAGGTTTCTTGACGAGAAACATAGTTACTAGGGAGAAACTATCAGAACTTGCTACAATTATGGCGTTAATACCTAGACTAAATGCGAAACTCTATACTAACCTTCCTAAGGTAGGCGAAGTACTTAAAAAACTCCATTAGCAAAAACGTTTATACCTTACGATAATATTCATGAACTTTTAGGTTATGGTGTAACTATGGATTATAAAGTGAGAGATGGTGATGTTGTAGAACTTCTGGATCACAGCTTATGGGTAGTATCGTGGAACATTCATAAAATACCTGATAGTATCATAGCGTTACCATATTACGTATTTAGAGATGGTAAAAGGACACTTATAGAATCCCCCATGGACTCCATAGAATATGCCCGGAGAAAATACCCATACCTTACAACAGTAGTAGAATCTTACGATAGAATACTTCCCTTAATAAGCACCAGGTTAATTAGAAGAATATTTTACTCTAAAGCTTACTTACGTAATGAGATTTTACCTAATAGTAGCATCTTCAGCAGGCTAGTAAGAGAGCTTATTTCACTAATAGCTTCTGAAGCAGAAATAACAGTAGATGATTTGGGTGTATCATTCATTCCCAGCGAAATAGTTTTCCCTAGAAAAGTCTATATCATAGCTTATAATGAGGAGGTAGGGTTTAAAGTATATAATGCCTTAAGAAGATTGTTTTTCACAACAACTCTCTTCGAGCATTTAAAAGGAGATCATGTGTTTTCAGCGATGAGAAAGTATGGAATCTATGTTAAAATTTCTCCTAAGACTTTGGACTACATATATTCAAGAAAGGTTTTGAGCGGGATATTTCGAGGGAAAATAGAGTACCATGTTAAAATACTGAGGAGTAAAGCGTATAGTTTCGGCGATATTAAGGTGCAAAATCTCGGCAGGGTTCTCGTACTAGCTAAAGTTCTTGATGATAAGTTTTCCTTGCTTACACCAGCGGAGTACGATGTACAAGTTGTGGATGTAGCTGAGGGAGATTTTAAGGCTAAATTTGCAAGTAAGATAGTAGTTTATAATGAAGGATACAAGGAACATTTATGGAAAGGCGTTACTGCACTAGTTCATGGAAGACTCGAAAAGGTATGGAATATTGTTGAGGACAAGGAACACTATAGGATCTCAGTCGGTTTATCCAGGGATATCTTGTTACCTACCAGGAGGTTATATGCTCCTCTAGAACCATGAGGTTAAAGTCGGTAACCCTGAATAACTTTAAAATGAAGGGAATGCTTCTCTAGGGGACAAACGGGAGAACCGTAGATGGGTCAATGACAACTTATATAAAAACATGTAACAAGCGTGTAAAGAGATGGGTCCTCTAGGGACTTCCACCTCGTTAATACGGGTACCCAAACCCGTATGGGGTCATGGGTGGCATTAGTCTCGAACGGAATGCGAGGCACATCTAGGGAAAATTAGAAATGAACCGATGACAGCTTATATAAAATCGTATATAAAGGGGGTAAATACGAGTAGATTTAATAGCCAGTAAAATAGTTTTTGAGCTTGGTGGGCATAAATGGTCTCTAAGCTTTTAGAGAACGTTCTCACAACTCTAAAGCACAGTATAGGGCTCGGAGGCTTCCCCGAGGAGCTTTACAAGGTACTTAGTAAGCCTGAGAGAATCCTCATAGTCAAGATCCCGATTAAGATGGACGACGGCAGGCTTGAAATGTTCGAGGGCTACAGGGTTCAGCACAACAGTGCCTTAGGCCCGTATAAGGGAGGAGTAAGGTTCCACCCAGATGTGACCCTGGAAGACGACATCGCGCTGGCAACACTCATGACGTTGAAGAACTCTCTTGCAGGAATACCTTACGGCGGCGGCAAAGGAGCTGTTAGAGTAAACCCTAAGAAGCTGAGCAAGGGGGAACTTGAAAGACTGAGCAGGGGTTACATAAGGGCTATAGCACCGCTGATCGGTGAGGAATTAGACATTCCTGCCCCCGATGTCGGTACAAACCCGCAGATTATGGCATGGATGGCCGACGAATATAGCAAGGTTGTTGGTAGAAATGTGCCTGGAATCATTACAGCAAAACCACCAATACTATGGGGTAACCCGGTTAGGGAGTACGCAACAGGTTTCGGTCTATCTGTGGTTACGAAAGAAGCTGCTGAAAAGTATCTTGGAGGTCTTGAAGGTAAGAGAGTAGCCATTCAAGGATTCGGCAACGTCGGGCGGTGGCATGCATATTGGCTATCGAAAATGGGTGCTAAGCTCGTCGCCATAAGCGACAGTAGCGGAACCGTATACGACCCCAACGGTATCGACGTCGAAACCGCTATGAATGTAAAGAACAGAACAGGCAAGGTCATAAACTATCCTAAGGGCGAGAAGATAGCAGACCCCAAAGCATCTCTCTACGTGGATGCAGAGATCGTAGCACCTGATGCTATGGAGAACCAGATCACCATAGAGAACGTTGATAAGGTGAAGGCTAAGCTCATAGTTGAGGGAGCTAACGGCCCAACGACTCCTGAAGCGGAAGCTAAGCTCGCTGAACGCGGGGCCATAGTAGTTCCAGACTTTCTAGCAAATGCGGGTGGCGTAGTTATGAGCTACCTGGAGTGGGTTGAGAACCTACAGTGGTACATATGGGGTGAGGAAGAGACGCGGACCAGACTAGAGAGGATAATGAAGAACAACTTCCTAAGGGTATACAAGAAGTACGAGAATATGAAGAGTGAGAGGAAGGTTACTATGAGAGATGCAGCCCTAGTCCTCTCCCTGGAAAGGCTCTATGAGGCTATGAAGACTAGAGGTTGGCTTTAACCCATACCTTTTTCCTTTCTACTTAAGGAGATTCCCTACATAGTCGAAAACCTCATCCTCCAAACGCGCTTTCTTTCAATTCCCTTAAATAACTTAATGAATACCCTATAGTACAGTCCACGATACGGTTATGTCTTGAGAGCATACTGTCTGTTTTAAACATTCTGCCCTGCTTCAGTACTTGTATATATTGTATACGTACTGTAAGTTACCGTTCCACGTCTACGGTTTTTCCCGGGTTTCCGTAGGTTGGTTCATCGCGGATATTATCCCCCAAGCCCGACTGCGGAAGCGCCTACCCCCCTGTTTCCGGTACTTCCCTCACCGAACCTGGGTTCATTAAGATTCATCAACCTCAAGACCTCATAGGTTTCTCAAGCGCTTATAATTAGTGCGGAAAACCCTTATAAGTTTAACCAACCCACAAAAACCTTAAAAAAACCTACAAACAAGAAACAGCTGCCAAACCCTAGTTTCTTCAGCTACTACCAAGAAGTTCTGGAGAGATAAAAAATGTCTACATCGCTGTCTCCGTGCTTTATTGCGCTATTACAGAGTTTGTTTCCATAGCATTTAACTCAGTTTTTATAAATGCTTCGTTATTTGGTTTTCAATATTTTCCTGATTACCCTTCTTAAGGGAAGATGTGAAACTGTTTCCTGTTTGTGGGTTTTTGCATGTTTCTCCCTGTTTTGAGCGCTAAACTTGTAAGTGGTGGTTGCTTGTAAGTTTAATGGTGGCCCCTAGTTTCCGATACCCGCTCCTTGGTTGAGTAGGGAGGAGGCTAGGGGAAACCGTGGTGAACCCGCCTACGGAAACCTAGAAAGGCCGTAGGCGGGGGACGGTTCAAAACCTCCAAGGGGTCTAGTGGGGCCTAGATAAGGTGCTTAAAATGCTTGAAGACAAAATGGTTTCCGTACTAAATAAAATATACAGAAAATGTTACAGTTTAGGAACTGATTTAAGAACTGCAGCTTATGCTTTAGCTGTAGAGAGAGTAGTTAACGCAATGAAGTTAAGGGGATGGTTATAACCCATGAAAGTTTATGTTAAAGAGATAACGTTAAGAACTAACGCAAAGTACCAGTTAATCGACATAACATCAGATGTAGAAAAAATAGTTAGAGAAAGCGGTGTAAAGAACGGATTATGCCTGGTTTTCGCACCACATGCTACAGCCGCAATAATAGCGAATGAACATGAATACGGCTTAATGAACGACATAATTAATAAGATAAAGGCAGATTATCCTGAGAACGGTAAATGGCAGCACAACTTAATAGACGACAATGCCCATGCTCATTTAGCATCAGCTTTTATAGGTGCTAATAGAGTATTTCCCGTAATTAATGGGAAACTAGTTAGAGGCACATGGCAAAACATTTTCTTAGTAGAAATGGATGGACCACGAAGTTATCGTAGAGTTTTAATTGAAGTAATAGGCGAATAAAAGCTATGATAGAGTTCGCTAGGGAAGTATTGAACCTAGAAGTATTCGTAGGAGTAGGTGTAGTCAGAAACGTTACTGTAAGGAAAAGCGGAAATAAAATAGTAAACCTCATGAAGGAAACTATTATGAGGATAAAGGACAGGTATAAATTAGAAACGTTGAAAGATGAACCTGTAATTAAAGCATATAGGAGATTCTTTTGGCGAATAGGTATAGACCCTACTAAAATAAGACCCAGTAGTGAAGCTCTTCTAAGAAGGGTTCTTAGAGGGAAAAACATACCATTGATAAACAACGTTGTTGACTTAGGTAATATTGTAAGCTTAGAAACACTCATCTCAATAGGAATATACGATATCGACAATATTGAAGGAAAACTTCTTTTTAGACTAAGTTCGGAAGGCGAAGTTTTTAAACCAATAGGCAGTTCTATCGAAAAACTGAGGAAAGGCATACCAGTTTTAGCCGACGAGAAGAAAATTCTTCACCTATATCCGCACAGAGACAGCGTGGACACTATGGTAACAGAGAAAACCAGGAACGTTTTGGTAATCTCAGCAGGTGTGCCAGGAATTTCTAAAGAAAGAGTTTTCAATGCAGTTTCCAGAACATGTAACCTACTAAGCAAACATGCCAACGGGAACATAGCGTATTTAAGTATACTGCCCTAGAAATTCACGGTAAAAGCAAGATATGAGAACAATACAGGGAAGACCATTAATAAAGATAGGCGTAGATGTAGAAGCACCTCTCATAGGCTCAATAGCTTTCGGATTAATAGATAGAGGGACAAATATAATCCAAGTTAGACCTGTAAGTTACTGTAACCTATGCTGTATTATGTGCTCTACAGATGCTGGTCCTTGTTCCAGGTGGAGACAAGCAGAATATTGGGTAGACTTAGACCTTATTGTAGAATGGTTTAAGGGGATTGTTAAGTTTAAGGGAGGCAAGCATATAGAAGCGCACATAGATACTGTTGGAGAACCTACACTTTATTCTAGGCTTATAGACCTTATTCAAGAGCTAAAAAGTATCAGTGGAGTAGAAGTCGTAAGTATGCAAACTCATGGACAAAACCTGTCAGTAGATAAAGTGGAGGATCTTGAGGATGCTGGTCTTGATAGGTTAAACTTGAGTGTGGACGCATTGGATCCTGAACTAGCTCGTTATATTCAAGGAGCAAAATGGTATAATGTTGAGAAGGTTATTAGCGTAGCAGAGTACTTAGTTCAGAACACTAAAATAGATCTACATGTAGCACCAATATTGTTGAAAGGTATAAATGACGAGGAAATACCTAGAATAATTAAGTGGGCTCTAGAAATAGGTGCAGGAAAAAGGTGGCCTCCTCTCGGAATACAGAAGTATGTTCCTCACAAGCATGGGCGTAAACCCAAGAATGTAAAGGTTATGAGCTGGGGTGATTTTTGGGCATATTTGAAAAACTTAGAAAGAAGGTTTAACGTAAAACTTATTCCGTCAATGGAAGACTTCGGCATTAAGAGGACAAACATTTTACCTATACCATTTAAGGTAGGAGAGAAAGTTAGGGTTAAGGTTGTTGCTCCAGGGTGGTTAAAGTCTGAGAAGTTAGCTGTTGATATGAAATATTTAAGAACAATAACCATTATCAGAGCTGACCATATTCCACTAGGTAGTAAGGTTAATGTAAGGATAATTAGGAACAAGCATAATATCTATATTGCTGAACCTTTAGTTTAAGCTAAAACAGCCTCCTTAAATACAGGGTTTCTCTTTACAGGGTTAAGAAAGTCAATTATGGGGTCTATCGTTATTAAGTTCTCGTTAACATGTTCTTTAGAGCTAATTTTCTCTTTCAACTCAAACACCATAGTTACTACTTCGGCAAAGAATTCTTTAAAAACGTATTCTCTCAGTATCACTTATGAAATTAGGGGATATTAGAGGATATGAGGTTAAGTAAAGTATCTAATGGAACAGTAGTTATAGTGGATTTGGATAGGTTTGAAGAAATAACTGAAGAGAAGGGTTTTGATAGGTATAAACCTAACATAATTACAGGAACGTTAACGCAGCTTATAGAGAACTTTACCAGAAAATGGCAAGCACATGTTCTCTACGGACTTGACTATGAAAGAGGAACGGAGGAAGCAGTCATACTGATACCTATGGTGAAACCTGAAGAAGTTATTGAAGATCTTGAAAATATAAGGAGAAACATAGAAAAACTAGGCGCTACATTAAGCATAGGAGTATCGTATGGCCCCTTAGACGTTATTAAAGCTAGAAATAGAAGAGAAGCATATTCTGGATTAACTGTTAAAAGAGCTTTGAAAGCGCTAAGAGAGGCAAAGAGAAAAGGGGGAAATAAGATAATTATAATGTAAGTGGTATTCTATGGCTGAACTCTCAGAAATAATAGATTATACTGTAAAACCGAGAAAAGGAGTCTTACCGTCGTTTAAACCTCACCACGTATTAAAAACTCTTATTATGCTATACAATAAAGGACCCTTAGGTAGGAAGACCTTATCCAGAGAACTAAAGATAGGTGAAGCAAGCACCAGAACCTTGATTTCAAGGTTAAAGGAGAAGAAGCTTGTAGATGTAAGTTTAGCAGGAGGCGCTTACCTTACAGAACATGGCTTAAGTATTATGAGAAACATTATGAAGAAGCTTATTTACCTAAAGCCTATTAACACAGAGGAACTTAGTTTCCTTAAACTTGCACAATACGCCTACATGACCCTTATTAGGGGAGGGTGCAAGGTTAAACCTAGAGTTATTGAGCTTAGAGATAAATTAGTAAGGTATGGTGCTGAAGCAGCACTTATCATGTGCGTTGAAGAAGGTAAACTAGTATTAGAACCAAGTAAAGCTGGAAGAATGCCCGAAAACATTTCCTCAGAGCTAGAAGTTATAAAGAAAAACCTAGCAAACATACAAAACAACGACTTAGTAATTATTTCATACAGCAATACACCAGAATTATGTGAGCAATCATTACTAATGTTTATAATAGACTTTTTAGGGTAATACCGCATGGTACTCATTTATAGAAGAGAAATAACGGTAACGTACCATGGAGGATTCATGAGCTATAAAATACCTATAATAGAAGTTTATGGCAAGGAAAAACCATGCATGCTTATAGCATTAAATCTTTCGAGGGTATACGGTAAACCAACTATCATAGAAGACCTATGGTACGTTATCAGAAAACTAAGAGGCGAGGAAATAGCTGGAAAAGTAACATTCGCTTATATAACAAGGAAATTTAAACAACGTACGCTAGATAACGTGCTAAATTTCAGTAATTACGATGCTATAGTAGAGGTTTTGCTTCTTGGAAAATCATATCCTTACTTGATAGGTTCTGCGTATAGTGAAAAACGTGATTTCGGAATATCTGAACTATGGATAAGTAGGGAATCTGAAGAATTTCTAAAGAAGATATCGATACTTGCCAGTAAGGATAATATAACACACATGGTCTATGTAGCCTCCTCATCTATTAAAGTGAATGGGAAAAACAGCAGTGAACTTAATTATAATGCACTTATGAATATACTTAAAGCTTATAACCTAATACCGGGAAGTTTAGATAATCTTAAGCTTATCGATGAAAGATTTAGAGAGGTAAAGATATTGACTTCAAGATCTAAGGGTGGAATACTATTGCTTAAAAATAATGTGGGGCAAAAAATAAACAAAGATGCTTTAATATATGAGATAAAAAATGTTTTCGGTGAACTAGTAGATTCCATGGTGTTTAGCGGGAAAGAAGGAGTTATTATTTCTTGCACTGAAAAAATGTTTGTAAAACCCTATGACTATGTAGTATCTATAGCCACCGTTTAACTGAAGCTAAACAGTTTTCTGCTTCTTAAACCTTTCAATAGCTTCAACTATTTTCCTTTTAGCTTCATCGGGTCCTTTCCACTCCTTAATTTTAACCCATTTTCCAGGCTCTAGTTCTTTATAATGTTCGAAGAAGTGCTTTATTTTATTCTTCAACGCATCTGGTAGGTCTTGGATAGAATTTATGTTCTCCCATCTTGGGTCAATCTTTGTCTTAGGTACAGCAATAACCTTACTATCAGGTCCTTCCTCGTCTTCCATTATCAGAAGACCTATAGGCTTAGCAGGAATTATCGTTCCTGGATGGACAGGTTCATACCCTAGAACCAGCACGTCTACAGGATCTCCATCCTCTTCTAAAGTGGATGGTATAAAACCGTAGTTAAACGGGTAAACCATCGATGTATATAGTATTCTATCTACAAATATCATGCCTGTTTCTTTGTCTATCTCGTATTTTATATTGGAGTTCATGGGTATTTCTACAACAACATATATGTCCTCTGGAGGATTTTTACCGGGGGGAATTTTCTTAAGTGACATGTTCTCTTACCAGATATTAGTTTAAATATTGGTTTCTTTAAATTATTCGTTAGCTAAATCACAATAGCGCATTATTATGGATGTTTAAAATGTTAAAATTTGAAGTAGTAGTTGATTGGGATAAATGTAGAGCCTCAAAAGTTTGTGTTAACTTGTGTCCAACTTACGTGTTCTCGCTAAGAAAAATTCACTGGAAGAACTCAGAGAAAATAGTCAGCGTTGTTGTTAATCCTAATAACTGCGTAGGGTGCATGGGTTGTGCTAGCTTATGCCCATCAAATGCTATTACTGTGAAACCGAAGAACTTAGAAATAGTTAAGATTATTAAACATAGCAAGGCAATTACCGAATTCTTTTCCTAGTGGGAGTAATAAGCATTCTTTCGCCAGTAAACAGCTTTGCACCTAGAATTAAAAGCACTACACTGTAGGATATTAGCACTAACAAGTGTTTTACAGAACAAAGCGGCCCATACTTTACGTACGTTGTTAGTGCTAATACACTATGAGTGTAGGGTATTAGATATAGTATAGGCAGTAGTGTTGATGCTATTTTCTCAATATCTCCATAAAGACTCGCAAAAAGAACTAGAGCTAGCGCAGTAACCACAGCTACAGAATTACTATGAGCTACTCTAATGCTTTTAGACATAACAGATATGATTAATGTTATAGCAACGGTCACAGTAATCGTTAGGAAAACCGTTATAGCGTATATGCTGATAAGACCTATACCTCCGGCAATGGTTATAGGGATTCCGGCTAAACCACTAAACAGCATAAAATACATGAGAAAAACACCTATAGTGTTCATTGCAGCCGCGGTTCCACTTAGCGTTAAACTTGCAACAAGTTTTCCGGTAAGAATCTCTAGTCTTGAAGCAGGAGTAACAAGTAATGCTTCCAATGTTCTTCTCTCCTTTTCGCCTGTGATACTGTCTGCTACAAAAGATATTGCAGGGTGCATGCTGAAGTATAGTCCTAAAACTAAGATCATTAAGGTTAAGTAGAGGAATCTTTCTTCAGGTCTAGCTTTCCTACCTCCAGGACCAACTAATTCTAACTTACTCTCTATAGGATTTAAGAACGATTTAATGTCTATGTTCGGCGCTAATCTTCTCACGCGTTCCTTCACGATTAATGTCGAAAGAGCGTGTAAAGCGCTACTTACGAAGTTTAATGCTTCACCGGATTTAGTAGAAGCTACATTGAATTTCAGAATAACGGTGCTTACCCCTTCTAAGCTACTGGAAATGTTATTACCAAAGCCTTTAGGTATAATGATAACAATGTCGATATTTGGGTTAGTTAATGCTTCTACAGGATGAGTGTAGTTAGAAAATACATAGTAATTTCCGGTGTTTGATGCATTTTTCTTCAGTATGTCAAGAAGTTTCTTAGAGTACTGGGAATCGTCTTGGTCTATGTATGCAATGTATACTGGTTGTGCACGGAAAACATAGCCTATAAGCCCTCCTAAAGCAGGGTAAAATACTATGGGCATAATTATTGTAGCTAGTACTGTTCTTCTATCACGGATTAGATCCAGTAATTCCTTCCATAGGATATTTTTGAATCTTCTAAAGTTCATGCTGAACAACTCTTATAAATGCTTCTTCAAGGTTCTTAGCATTATATTTCTTCTTTAATGCATTAGGATTTCCTTCATCTAGAATCCTTCCTTTGCATATGAAAGCAACTCTGTCACATAAATATTCAACTTCAAGCATGTTATGTGAAGATAATAGCACAGTGCTCCCAGTTTCTTTTACAAACATTTTAATTGCATTTCTCACCTTAACCGAAGCATATACATCTAATCCCGCAGTCGGTTCATCTAAAATGGCCAATCTCGGCTTAACCATTAAGGTGCGTGCTAGAGCTAGTCTTCTTCTCATGCCTTTGCTGTATGTTTCAGCTCTATCATGTATCCTATTTCCTAACTCTGAAAGCTTAATTCCAAATTCAACCATTTCCTCTACTTCCTTTTTTACAGAAGAATACATTCTTGCAAAAAACATCAAGTTCTCGTAGCCTGTAAGTCTCCTATAAAGATCAGCTTCTTCAGGTAGATAGCTTATAAGTTCTCTAACCTTACTAGCCTCTTTAACTACGTTTAAGCCAAATACTCTTACATCTCCATAGCTAGGTTTAAGTATTGTAGCTAAGATTCTAAGAGTCGTAGTTTTACCACTACCATTAGGCCCTATTAACCCGAAAATTTCTCCCTCCTCGACAGTAAAGGATATTCCTTTTAATGCTTCAAACGTTCCATAAAATTTCCCAAGATTAGTAACTTTTATTGCTTCCAGCTTGCTTCCCTCTTAATCATAAATAGTTCCTTAGAGATATTTAAGCGGTTTCTGTAAGTTTCACAACATAAGTAGCTTCATATTATAGGATAATGTTTAAGGAGATAATTTATATAAGCATAAAATATTTAAATACGTTAAGAGCAAAATTGAGTGAATACTAAGTGTGCACAAGTTAAAGGGTGCGTCTAAAATATGAGTTTAGGAAAAGCTATTTCAAAAACAGCAGCAATAGCAATAGCAGTAATTCTGATAATAGTTGTTGTAGCCGCGCTGTACTACGCTATTGCACCACCAGCGCCAACACCTTCTCCATCGCCAACAACTCCACCAGTTTCACCATCTCCTTCACCAAGCCCATCACCAAGTCCTTCACCTTCGCCATCGCCTACGCCACCACCACGAGTTAAGACTATGCATAAGAGAGTAATTTACATCATAAACAACGATGCTACGGCTAGAATTCAGCTATACAGAACAGGAGTAGCTGACAGAGCTGCAGTACCACCTGACAGATTAAAAGATGTTGAAGGAACAACCCTTGACGGCTATCAAATCGTTGTAGAGAAGAGACCTGAATTTGTAAGACTACTAGTTTACTTTGCTGTTATAAACACTCAAAGAGAACCATTAAACAATGTATATGTCAGACAAGCATTGGCTTGGGCAACACCATACGACACTATATTCGAAAAAGTCTATGCTGGATTATTAGTTCCATACTATGGCGTCATACCTAAAGGCTTACTGGGATACACTGAATACAACATAATTAAGTACACATATGATATGGATAAAGCTAAGGCATTAATTGAGAAAGCGGGAATTGATCCATCACAATATACGATAACGATATATTACAACATAGGTAATGATCCTAGAGCCCAAACAGCTGCCTTACTAGCCAACACTTGGGGTAGGCTAGGATTTAACATCGTAATTCAGCCATTAAGCTGGCCTGTAGTTCTACACAAGACTGCTCACGGAGACTTCGATGTATGGCTTGTTGGATGGATACCAGACTACTTAGACCCAGACAACTATGCTGGGCCAATGTTCTATGGTGGTATTGAGTTCAAGGAGGTTAATGCATTCTTCGTAGAATCTTCAGCTGAAATAGCTAACTACCTGAAGGATGCTAAGGTAATTGATACTGAAGAAGCATGGGTTGTTGTTGGTGAAAAAGGTACTGGAGCAACTGTTCCTGAGTTAACAGGCAAGAAGATATTAGTAGTTCAATATGTACCAGACTGGGAAGCAACATTCACCATAGAGAAAGCTATGGAGGAAGGTTGGGGCTTTTCATACATTAACCCAGCGTTCTACAGGAACGTAACAGTTGATGCATTAATAATTGCTGCTAGAAGAATAGCAGATATCTCGCTGAGAAAGCCAATATGTGAAGCTATAGAAATTGCCTCTAACAGAGAAATGCCATTCGTATGGCTAGGACAGTACATATTCCTAAGACACTACTGGAACTGGGTTGGAGGAATATACTATCATCCCACACTATCTAACAGGTATGATTTAGTCTGGGAGTGGAGTGATGCACCAATAGCAGATACTGGAATTAAGGAGTATAAGAACGACCCAGAAACATATGTAATAGCAACTATTGGATGGCCCGATACCTTTGACCCAGCTAAGAGCTACGAATCCTTCGGATGGGAAATATTCCATCAAATAGGAAGTACACTAGTAACATACTGGAGAGAAGAAACTGAGGAAGTTTCACCCAACCTAGCTGTCGCATGGGCTTTCGACGAATCCAGAACTGAATGGTACTTCGTAATAAGAGGTGGAGTAGTAGCCTATGATCCATGGAATGACAAGACTTATCCAATAGATGCTACTGACGTCTTATTCGAAATATGGAGACTAGCAAGATCACAACTAGACCCAACATGGATGATAGGAGAATTCGTAGACGTTAATGCATCCAAGGTACTATCAGAGGACGAATTTAACGCTTTATTAGCTGAGAAACCATTGAAAGCTGCTTGGAGAGGTAAAACAGCCGAAATACACTCGCTAGACGAGTTACTAAGCTTCTTCGGCTATGAAGGAGACACTGCTGGAGTTGTCTTACTGAAACTCTACCATCCATACACACCATTCCTAAGTATACTTGCTGATCCGTTCACCATGATTATTCCTGCAGAGTATATGCTTGGAGACAAGTATGAGGAAGCAATGGAAGCCGGTGAATGGGGTAAGAACCCATCAGCTTGGGCAGCCTACGTGCAACCAGGCGAAGAAGATCCAATACACAAACTACTAGCAGAGAAACCGGTAAGCACCGGACCATTCTACGTTAAAGAATACGTAGAAGACAGCTACATAGTACTAGAGCTTAACCCATACTACTGGAACGCAACATTATGGGAAGAGCTCTACGGTTACAAGCCATAAAAATACCAAAACATTTTTCTAATTAAACCATTAAAATAACATAAAAATTTTTTAACCTACTTACATACAATATTAGATGTTCATAAAATGATAAAGTTTATTAGATAGCTTCTTTTCAACTACTATGAATAAGCTTAGAACATTTACCTAGAAGGGTTGGAGGGTTGGCTGGGCTAAAAGAGTACCTAATTAGAAGAGCAATAACTTTCATACCTACGATAATAGGTGTAACACTAATAGTATTTATAATAGCTAACATTATTCCAGCAGATCCCGCCCGAGCATGGGCTGGAGGAGAAAGAGCAAGGCCAGAAATTGTTGCTAGAATTAGAAAACAATATCACCTAGATGATCCTTGGTACATTCAATACATTTTCGTAATGAAAGGTATTATAAGCTACTTCACCTCGCCTACACATGAAGGAGCAATAGTTAACCCTTTAACTAGCAGGTATATTTTCGACGATATTTTCCTTCGATTCCCTACAACATTTCAGTTAGCTCTATTTGCTGAGATATTCATTTTAACCATAGGTATACCTTTAGGTTTAATTTCAGCTTTAAAAAGGAACTCATGGATTGATACGTTTGTAAGGTTCTTTGCTTTAACAGGAACATCTATGCCCATTTTCTGGTTCGGATACATTATGATGTGGATTTTCTTCACCAATTTAAGGTGGACAAGCCTAGCTGGAGTACCTTTACCTAGATGCTATGAACATGGAACATGTCCCGTAACAACCCATATCCCAATATTTGACGCTCTTATAGCAGGAGAATTCGACATAGTAATGCAAATCATTAGAAGATTTTGGCTTCCAGGTTTTGTATTAGGGTTTAGAGCAGCAGGAGTATTAGCTAGAATAGTTAGAAACTCATTCCTTGATGCTCTTAGCTCAGATTTCATAGAGTTTGCTAAAGCAAAGGGATTACCTAAAAGATGGATTTGGAAACACGCTTTGAAAAACGCTTTCGTACCAGTAATAACAGTTATTGGCTTACAATTCGGCAGTCTCCTTGGAGGAGCTGTAATAACTGAAACAGTATTCGGTCTTCCAGGTCTAGGTAGGTACACCGTTAACGCTATAAACTACTTAAACATGCCAGCAGTTATAGGTGCTACATTACTCTTTGCATTCATATATATGGTGGTTAACCTGGTTGTTGATATAGTGTATTCAGCAATAGATCCAAGAATAAGGTATTAAGGTGAGAATATGCCCTTAGCTTCAGAAGAGGTTTACGAGAAGAAATTCCTGGACAAAATAACCGATAAGCTCGTAGATACGGTGGCAGGAATCATAAATAAAATTAAGCCAGGATGGATTGTGAAGAACAAGTCTAGAATTGATGAATGGAAGCTAATGTTCTACGCCTTTAATAGATCGCCTCCAGGAGTAATTGGCGCCATACTAATACTTGGTTTCATACTAATAGGCATTTTCGGCCCATACTTCGCACCTTACAGCTATAGAGAATTCCTCTACATAGAGTATGGAGAGACATATCTAGTTCCACCCGGAACAACCGTAGTCTCTAAAGGAAAAACCTTCTACTTCCCATTGGGAACAGACAAGTATGGTAGAGACTTAGTAAGCTTAATACTATACGGTGCTAGAGTTTCCTTAGTAGTTTCTATGATAGTTATAGCTCTAGGTGTACCCTTAGGCATAATATTAGGTTTAGTAGCGGGATATTTTGGAGGAAAAATAGACGAGATAATTATGAGAATTACCGATACATTTCTAGCTTTCCCAGCTTTAATTCTAGCCATAGCCTTCGCCGCAGTTCTTCCTGAAAGACTTAGACCTATAATAATTTACAATGAACAGCTAAAGACCATTCTTTCAATATTCTTTGCAGCAGACCCTAAAGATGCAGCTAACTTCGCACCAATACTTTCAGTCATATTGGCAATTATCATCGTTTGGTGGCCTGGATACACCAGGATTATTAGAGGAAGTGTACTTAGTGTTAGAGAAAACCTTTACGTTGAAGCAGCTAGAGCTTTAGGGGTAAGTACATGGAAAATACTAACTAGACATATTTTACCTAACGTAATATCGCCGGTACTTGTCCTAATAACGCTTGATGTTGGCGCAGTTATTCTGGTAGAAGCGGGGCTGAGCTTCCTAGGCCTTGGAGCCCAAGATCCTATGGTTGATTGGGGCAAAATAGTTTACGACGGTGCTCAATTCTTCCCAGATAGATGGTGGCTTGTAATATTCCCAGGTCTTGCAACATTCCTTGCCGTTTTAGGATGGAACCTTGTAGGCGATACTTTAAGAGACGTTTTAGATCCAAGAACTAGGAGAAGCATAGAGTTTAAGATTAAAAAGAAAAAACCAGTACCTTCATCTGAAGAGGGAGGTTCAAGTTGATGACAACGTTTCCGGCAAGAAAAGTAATTGAAGTAAAAGATTTACATGTTCACTTTTTCACCTATGCAGGTGTAGTAAAGGCGATTTCTGGGGTTTCATTTGAAATATATGAGGGAGAAACATTCTGTCTTGTTGGAGAAACAGGTTGCGGTAAAAGCGTAACATCTAGAGCATTAACTAGGCTTATTGAGTCTCCTGGAAGAATAGTTAAAGGCCAAATAATATTTTACAGGGATAGCGGACCAGTAGATATTATGACTTTAAGCGAGGAAGAGCTTAGAGAAATCAGAGGTAGAGAAATAGCCTACATTTTCCAAGACCCTACAGCTTCACTTGATCCTCTCTACACTGTAGGTTATCAAATAGCAGAAACTATGGTTGCACATAAAACAGCGGACTGGAAAACAGCCTTCAGGAAAGCGATAAGCATTCTTAAATCAGTAATAATGCCTGACCCTGAGAAAAGAGTCAAAAATTATCCACATGAGCTTTCAGGGGGTATGAGGCAAAGAGTAGTTATAGGCATTTCTCTATCGAATAAACCTAAACTCTTAATTGCGGATGAGCCTACAACTAACCTTGATGTTACTATTCAAGCCCAAATACTTGACTTGCTGAGAAAACTGAAGAAAGACGAGCAAATGACATTACTGCTAATAACACACAACATGGGCGTTGTTGCAGAAATGTGTACAAGAGTAGCAGTAATGTATGCGGGTAAAATAGTTGAAATAGGCCCGGTAATGGAGATATTTAAGAACCCACTACACCCCTACACTAAGGGTCTCTTGAAAGCAGTACCTAATCCGCTAAGTAAAATAGAGAAATTAGAGTCGATACCGGGGACGGTGCCAAACCTAATATATCCACCTCCCGGTTGTAGGTTTCATCCGAGATGTAAATACATGATGGAAGTATGTAGGAGTAAGGAACCGCCATTAGTTGAAGTATCCGAGGGACATAAAGTAGCTTGCTGGCTCTATGTTAAATAAATAATAAGCTAGGTGGTATATTTTGGGTGAAACACTAATTAAAGTTGTTAATTTAAAGAAATACTTCCCCATAAGAGGAATATTTTTTGCTAAAGCAAAAGTAAAGGCAGTAGATGGGGTAACATTTGAAATTAGACGCGGTGAAACACTAGGTCTTGTAGGAGAATCTGGATGCGGAAAAACAACTACTGGGAGACTAATACTCAGACTACTTAAACCTACAGCAGGCCATGTTTACTTCGAAGGTAAAGATGTTTTTAAGCTTAAAGGTGAAGAACTTAAAAAGTTTAGAAGGAAAGCCCAAATAATACTTCAAGATCCGTACACATCACTTAACCCTAGAATGACAATATTCGAGATAATAAATGAGGCCTTAGAAGTGCATAAAATAAAAGTTCCTGATAAAGAAGAATTCATTGTTAGCTGGCTTAGAAAAGTTGGTTTAGAGAAGCACCACTTATACAGGTATCCTCACGAATTCAGTGGAGGTCAAAGGCAGAGAATAGCTATTGTCAGAGCACTAATAATAAATCCCGAGTTTGTAGTGTTGGACGAACCAACATCAGCTTTAGATGTTTCGGTGCAAGCACAAATACTCAACATGCTAAAGGACTTTCAAAGGGAAATGAACTTAACATATCTATTCATATCACACGACCTAGGAATAGTAAAGTACATGAGCACTAGAATAGCTGTCATGTACTTAGGAAAAATTGTTGAACTAGCACCAGCCGAAGAACTTTTCGAAAAACCATTGCATCCTTACTCTCAAATGCTCTTAGCTTCAATACCAATACCTGACCCAGAATACGCACTAAAGAAACCTAAAGTAGAAGTATATGGAGAACCTCCAAGCCCTATAAACCCGCCCCCTGGATGTAGATTTCATCCTCGGTGTATAAGGGCATTAGATATATGTAGTAGAGAAGAACCACCATTTGTCGAAGTTGAAAGAGAACATTATGTTGCATGCTGGTTGTATGCTAAACGCTAACCTTCTTCAAAATATTTAACATATATTTCTTTAATTCTTCATCAGCATTAACAAATTTAGTGTAAGCAACGCTCTCCCTTAAAGAAGTTGCTGTTCCATCATAAAGCACTACTTTCTCACCTTCAAGCACTATATAGAATGGGCAATAAACTATAACCCCTGACTCCTTTAACAATTTTATTTTTTCTCTTGAAGTTTTCTCATTAATGCCGAATCCTTCGTTGAGGAGGGCCTTAGCCATAAATATCCCTTGCTTGTCAAACTTCTGGGGTCTAAGTAGTTTAAATATCCACTTAGCTCCTTCATCAACGGGGTAAGCCATGTACTTACTCCATAAGTGCATTTTCTTAGCATAGTCTGAAATCTTCTTGGTTAGCCTTTTAGATTCGATGTGAAGTATTTTAGCGAAATCTAATAATTCACCAATAACTAGTTCGACATCTGTCTTTAGAGGTTCTTGTACATATCCTTTAACAAGGGATTTAGGAACTTCAACCAATAGCTTTTTATCAAGTTTCCTTGATAACAGTATTTTAAAATAGCCGCATGGTACTTTTTCCGAAAGCCCCACATCAACAAGTATATCGTATTTTCTCCAGCCAATACCATATGCTAGCCTTATATAAGGTTCCCAGTAAAGTGTTCCTTTAACGTTCCTACTTTTCAGCTTGAGTGCTAACAATGTTTGAACCTCTATGCCTTTTATGCTACTATGGGGGTATTTAAGGTTGATTCGTTTTAGCATTTGCTGAACAATCTCAATGCTGGAAAGACTTTTAAAACATTAATGTCGAAAAAGGATTAGTACATTTTACATGCGGTGAAGGATGTGAAACCTGCAAGGGACGTAGGTATTGTTGGTTGGGGCACATATATTCCTAAGTTCAGAATAAAGTGTTCTAAAATAGGTAAGACCTGGGGTTTCCCTCCAGAATACCATAGTGGTCTTATCGTTTTAGAAAAAACTGTAGCAAATATAGATGAAGACACTATAACTATGGGTTGGGAGGCCGCAAAAAACGCATTGGTTCGCGCTAAAATTAACCCCGAAGAAGTTGAAGCAATATATGTCGGTACAGAGTCTAAACCTTACGCTGTTAAACCTTCGATAACGGTTATAGCTGAGGCTTTAGGTATAACACCGAAAATTTTGGGAGCTGATCTAGAGTTTGCTTGTAGAGCCGCTAGTGAAGCATTAGAAGCTTCTATAGGGTTAATATCTTCAGGAATGATAAAATACTCTTTAGTCATAGGGTCTGATACTGCTCAAGCTTCGCCAGGCGATGTACTCGAATTCACTGCTTCAAGTGGTGCAGCAGCTTTCGTCTTAGGTTCAAGGGGGAAAAACACAGTAGCATATTTTGAAGGCTCATATAGCTACATAACAGACACTCCCGATTTCTGGAGAAGACAATTAGCCCCCTATCCAATGCATGGCGAACAGTTTACAGGAGATCCAGCATACTTTGCACATATAGTTGCTGCAGCCAAAGGGTTAATGGAAGAACTAGGACTTAGACCATCGGACTTTGACTATGCTGTGTTCCACCAACCTAATGGCAGGTTTCCTTTGAAGGTAGGTGCTAAATTAGGTTTTCCTAAGGAGAAAATACTGCCGGGGCTAATAACCCCAATGATAGGTAACACATACAATGGCTCAGCATTGATAGGACTATGTGCGGTTTTGGAAACAGCAAAACCCGGTCAAAGAATACTATTAGTGCCTTTTGGAAGCGGTGCTGGAGCGGACGCATACAGTATTATTGTCGAAGAAGGTATAGAAGAGAAAGTACACTTAGCACCTACAGTTAAAGAGCTTGTTGAGGATAAGATCTACGTTAATTACACGCACTATGCTAAATTCAGGGGTTTAATTTCTAAATTCGGCTTTTAAGCAGGTGGTGTGAGGTATGGTTAGAGTATATGTTGTAGGTGTCGGTTTAACGAAGATAGGTAGGTTTTTCAATAAAGGTTTAAGAGAACTTTTTGCTGAAGCTGCTCTTAAAGCATTAGATGAAATAGGTAATGAGACCGTTCAAGCACTTGTTGTAGGTAATATGATGAGTAGTTCGCTTGGCGAACAGGACAATTTAGGGGCATTACTTGCCGACTATGCTGGTTTAGGTAAAATACCTGCATTTAAGGTTGAAGCTGCTTGCGGTAGTGGAGGCGTTGCAGTATATACAGGTTATTTCCTAGTCGCTTCGGGGATGTTTGATGTAGTTATGGTTGGTGGTGTTGAGAAGCAAACAGAATATCCTACGAGAATAGTTTCTAAAGCTTTAGCGCAAGCAGCCGACGCAGAGTATGAGCTATTTCATGGGATAAGTTTTACTGGGTTAAATGCTTTAGTTATGAGGATGTACATGAATGAGTATAATATTTCAAGAGATGAAATGTCCATATGGCCTGTTCTAATGCATAAAAATGCTGTTAAGAACCCTTACGCCCAGCTCAGATTTGAAATAACAAAGGAGCAAGTAGCAAAGTCAATGGTGGTTGCAGACCCTATTAGACTTCTCGACTCAAGCCCTATAGGTGACGGTGCAGCAGCATTAATTTTGGCTTCAGAGAAAGTTGCTAAAAAACTAACAGATACCCCAGTTGAAATAGCTGGGCTAGGCATGGCCACGGACCACATATATGTAGCCTATAGGGAAAACCTTCTATCATTTGAAGCAACAATTTTAGCTGCGAAAAAAGCATATGGAATGGCTAGGGTAGAGCCGAAAAACGTGGATGTAGCAGAGGTTCATGATGCTTTTACGGTTCTCGGTTTCATGAATTTAGAGGATTTAGGTTTCTCGGAAAGAGGAAAAACACCGAAACTCATGAACGAAGGTAGGTTCTGGCCTGGTGATAAACCAGCAATAAATCCTAGTGGAGGACTTAAAGCTAGAGGGCATCCTGTTGGGGCTACTGGAGTCTATCAAGTTGCGGAAGTTGTTATGCAACTTAGAGGAGATTTCCCCGGAGTAAATGTAGGAGGCGATATAGGATTAGCTCAGAGCATAGGGGGTTTGGGAACAACAGTTACTGTAATAATACTTAAGAGGTGAGCGTGAATGTCCATGAAAATATCTGTACCAAGAGTTTGGAGAGAAATTAAAGCACATTACCTACTTGAAGCTACAGTATGTAGTAAGTGTGGGAAAATCCATTACCCACCAAGACCTATCTGTGATAATTGCGGAAATAAGGATCTTCTTAGAAGAAAACTTAGTGGAGAAGGCGAGGTACTAACATATACTATACAATACATTGTTCTTGAAGGATATAGAGAATATGCTCCCATAATTTTCGCCATAATTAAGCTTAAAGAAGGAGTCAAAGTATTAGCCCAACTAACCGATGTTGAACCAGAAAACGTTAAAATAGGTATGAGAGTAAAAGCTGTTCTAAGAAAAATATGCGAAGATGAGAATATTGGCCTCATAAAGTATGGTATTAAATTTAAACCAGTATAGAGAAATTTGTGCTCGAGGAGAATACTTACCATGACACCCAATAAAGAACTCGAGAATATTGTAAATAAAGTTTTAAATGGTGAGATCAAGTTTCACGAACTTGATGAAATACTTGGGAATAGCAATGTAGCTGTTCTAGTAAGAAGACTTGTTCTAGAAAAAATGCTTAACATACAACTAGCTAACATAGGATTTACAACAATAGAATGGAATGAGGTCGTAGGGAGAAACATAGAAAACCCCATAGGAGCGATACAAGTACCTCTTGGAATAGCAGGTCCTCTTAAAATCTTTGGCGACTATGCTAAAGGAGACTTCTATATCCCGCTAGCTACAACAGAGGGAGCACTAGTAGCTAGTATTAATAGAGGATGCAAAGCAATAACGCTAAGCGGTGGAGCTAAAGTAAAAATCCTAAATGATTCCATGAGTAGAGCTCCTTTATTTAAAACTTCAAGTATTGAAGAAGCAGTTAAGCTTGTTGAATGGGTGAAAGAACATTTTGAAGAGATAAAAGCTGAAGCAGAATCTACAACAAGGCATGGTAAGCTTCTACGAATAGATCCTTTCATAGTAGGTAACAATGTGTGGTTACGTTTCATTTACAGTACAGGCGATGCTATGGGCATGAATATGGTAACCATAGCTACAGATAAGGCATGCAAGTATATAGAGAATAGTCTTGGTCTTAAATGCCTATCTTTAAGCGGTAATTTATGTGTAGACAAGAAACCTTCGCTAATGAATATGCTATTTGGTAGAGGAAAAACAGTAATCGCGGAAGCAGTAATTAAAAAGGACATAGTAAAAGAAGTTCTTAAAACTACTCCCAAGAAAATTGTTGAAGTAAATGCGAGAAAGAATCTTCTAGGATCAGCTAGAGCAGGAAGTTTAAGCTTTAACGCACACTACGCTAACATTGTAGCAGCGATATTCATAGCAACAGGTCAGGATGCAGCTCAAGTAGTTGAAAGTAGCATGGGGTATACATGGGCTGAACTAGTTGGTGAGGACCTATACATTTCAGTTACACTTCCAAGCTTGGAAGTTGGGACAGTAGGTGGTGGAACACGGTTACCTACGCAAAGAGAAGCATTACAGATAATGGGAGTTTATGGTTCAGGGAATCCGCCAGGAACAAATGCTAAGAAGTTTGCGGAAATAGTAGCAGCAGCTGTTCTAGCTGGCGAACTAAGCCTGCTCGCAGCGTTATCCGCAGGGCATCTTGCTGAAGCACATAGGAGACTCGGCCGTGGAATGTTTAAGAAAACTAGAAAGCAATAACAACAAGTTTCCTACGCATCTCTTCTGCCAAGGATTCTAAACCTAAATTATCAATATCATCAACACTTATTTCGGTTAATATTTCATGTAACCTAATTTTATCCAAGTATTTTGCAACATTACAGTTAAATGATGTGTTTCTTAGGCATGAAACATTCCATACACTGTCTGTTATAATGTCCTCCTTATAATCAAAGCTTATGTTTATCCTTATATTAGCCTCCTTACTACCATAAACAACTTCTAAAGTATGTTCTCCTATAACACTATACTGCATGTTTAAGATGCTAAGTGCTTGAGAAATAATATTGAAAAGGCAACTATCAAACGTTACTGTTGTCTTCTTCTCTATGGTTTTCAAAACGTTAATTATCTTATTGAGGAGAGGAATAATTAGCAACCTTGATTCTAAGTGTTTGTTAGACAATGTCTTAACACAGTTTATGCTTACCGCAGCATAGGTTCTAGCTAGTCCTTTAACATCGTAGGCGAAAAGCTTATTCTCACATTCGGGACCTATTGCAACATATTTTCCCATAATGGGATTCTGAACATTAACTCCCTTATCGACTATAACGCCTAAAGCTACACTTGAAAGTATGTATGGACTAGAGGTTTTAGGAACAACTTCGCCATTTACTATGTGTAGGTCTAGCGGAGTTAATAATGCCTTCTTAATTCTGATAAGAACATCTTTAGGGTACAAAACCTCAAAGGGATATTCGGAAACCTCCAAATTCTTCTTACCATATGTTCTTACGCATGAGGCAGCCAAAACATTATCCCTATGTGGTTAATTATCTTTAAGCTTTAATAGAAATTACTCTCTTAGTTTTCATTAAGGTTAATCAACATGGACAATGTGCCACTATTTAAAGATGTGGAAAAACCCATTATAGGTGTTGTCCATCTAAAACCCCTTCCTGGAACCCCTCTTTACAAAGGAGATTTAGGAGAGATACTGGAAAGAGCTCTAAAAGATGCGGAAGCTCTTTACGCAGGAGGGGTTGATGGAATTATTGTGGAAAACTATGGTGATAAGCCCTTCACCATTCGTGTTAAAAATCCATTAACTTTAACAGCATTTACAATAGTAGCGTATGAAGTAAGAAGAAAATTTAATGACATATACTTAGGAGTTAATATTCTCCGAAATTCAGGCGTAGAAGCGTTTGCCGTAGCATATAATATTGGCGCTGATTTCATAAGAGTTAATAATCTATGTCAAGTACTTGTATCGTCTGAAGGAGTAATCTACCCTATTGCAAGAGAACTTATAGGTTTAAGGGAAAGACTAAGAGCGCAAATTAAGGTACTAGCAGACATAAATGTTAAGCATGCGTATTCTCTAGATAAAAGAGCTATTGAGGAAATTGCTAAAGACTGTACAAAAAGATGTTTAGCTGACGCACTAATAGTGACCGGACCAAGGACAGGAGCGGAAGTAGATGTTGAGGAACTATTTAGGGTGAAAAAGGCTGTATTAAAACCAGTTATCGTAGGTAGTGGTGTAAACATTGAAAACATAGAGAGGTTTTGGAAAATAGCTGACGGATTTATTATAGGGTCATTTTTCAAGAAAGACGGTAAAACAGAAAACCCTGTTGATTACGGTAGAGTATTGAGGTTCATGAATTATATTAAATCGCTAAGAAGAAAATACTGAGACATAGAGAGTTAAGGAAATGTACAGTCTCGTAGTCCTTGCTGGCGGCTTTTCTCAAAGATTAGGTTCAATGTATAAGCCGCTAATCAGGTTAAAGAATAAACCACTAATTAAAATAGTTATCGAGAATTTAGAGGAATTGTTTAATGAGATAATCGTGGTTGTAAAGAATGAGGAGCAAAGAAGCCTCCTTGAGCATGTTTTAAGGAATAAAGATGTAGTCTTTACCTTAGATACTTCAATGTTTCGAGATGGCCCATTAGTTGCTATGTATACTGGAGCTATGAAAGCACGTTACTCTAAATTATTCGTAATTGCATCAGACTACCCCTTTGTTAAATTGAATTTAGCTAAAAAACTATTAGAGAAGCTCAACGAGTATGAAGCTGTAATACCTATGTGGCCCAATGGTTATATTGAGCCTTTAGTTGCATCGTATAGGAGAGAACCTTTGGTAAAGTATTCTTATGAAGCACTGGTTAAGGGTAGAAGGAGAGCTCGGGAACCGCTAAGCTATATGAAAACATGCTATGTGAATGTTTACGAGCTAACACTAATACCTGAAATAGTTTTCCACAACATAAATACTATTGAAGATGTTGTTAAGGCTGAGGAGTTTTATGATAAGTATTTCAGTTGGGAGTTCGCTTAATCACCTATCATTAAGCGGCAGAGCTTCATCATCTATGCTGACTTTTGTTTTTCAATAAACTTAAATTTAACCCTTACATTTAAATGTGAAATGGATATTTGAAGGTGTAATTTATGAGGTTCTATGTTGCTAAGGAAGAAGAGGTTGTTAAGGGAAAGGCTACGGACGTATATTTCATAAGGACTGAGAGAATTTTAAAGGAAAAAGGGTTAGCTAATGTTAAAGTTAGGATGGAATTTCATTCTACAAGTTTACCTAAAGGCTATGAGTGGGCGGTCTTTTCAGGGCTTGAAGAAGTATTGAAAGTTTTGGAAGGGAAACCTGTTGATGTATGGGCTTTACCTGAAGGTACAATATTTAAACCTAATGAACCTTTAATGATTATTGAAGGTAACTATGCTGATATGGCTACTTTAGAAACACCGCTTCTCGGAATTCTTAGACATTATAGTAGTATATCAACTGCAGCTGCTAGAATTAAGAGAATAGTTAGAGACAAAACGGTCTTGTTCTTCGGTTTAAGAGCTTTACACCCTATATTGCAGCCTATGGCTGATAGAGCAGCATACATAGGCGGCGTTGACGGAGTTTCCGGGGTTTTAAGTGAGAAATATTTAGGCTTAAAACCTATAGGGACTATGCCCCATGCTCTAATAATAGTTTTCGGCAGCCAAGAAGATGCCTGGAAAGCTTTCGATGAAGTGATGCCCGAGAATGTACCGAGGATAGCTTTAGTTGATACGTTTTATGATGAGAGAATAGAATCTCTAATGGCGGCTAGGCTTCTAAGAGAAAAACTCTACGGGGTAAGACTGGATACTCCAAGTAGTAGAAGAGGTAACATGGCGGAAATAGCTAGAGAGGTACGTTGGACACTTGATATTCACGGATTTAAACATGTGAAAATATTCATTAGCGGAGGAATAAACGAAGAAAACATTAAAGAACTTAGAGAAGTAGCAGACGGATTTGGTGTCGGTACCTCTATAGCCTTCCCTAAATCTATAGATATAAGTGCTGATGTTGTGGAAGTCTTTAAGAATGGTAAATGGCATTATGTGTCAAAGAGAGGAAAGCTTCCTGGAGCAAAGCAATTATATGTGTGTCCTAATCACATTAATGAGCGTGCAATACGTTTACTTAGCGAAGAAGAGAAACCTGTGTGTACTAAGTGTAGTGCAGAACTTAAACCGTTAATGGTGAAGTTCATAAGTAATGGCAAGCTTATAAGAACATTACCTAGTTTGCAAGAAATCAGAGAGTACGTTTTAAATCAGGTATTTAAGCTTCCTGAACCTTAGTTTTTCTCTCCTTAGTGGCCTTTACAATACATAGATACTTTTTCCTATACTTTCCAGGTTCAGCTAGAACTTCTATGCCTTCGTAATCTGCGTTATATAATCTGAGAGCATACTTTGTTGGATCTAAATTGTACTTCGATATCAATTCTCTCATAGCATTTATTAATACTTGAACAGCACTTCTTAACTTAGTAGTTTTAGACTTTAGTTCGTCTAAATGTTCTTCGTAGAATCTATGAATTTTCCTTACACCAACAATATTCATTATTGCTGATGAATAAACTACAACTAATCCCACTAAAAGCAGTAGGTGGGGCAATATGCCATAGCCTGGCAAATACGCTATAATAGCGCTTATGAACAATATAGGAACTGCAGCGTAAATCAAGTACTTAGACCTGCTAAGTCTTTTATACCACTTAAACATTCTTCCATCTTTTAAAGGATATCGAAGAACAATTTCCAAAATCCTCCTTATTGACTTCCATTTAAGAGGGACGTTAAATGAAAGTTCATAGTATGCGTTCTCTATAGCCTTAATAGATTTAATTTTGCCTACACGATAAGCGTCAAGAGATTCGATAAGAAATACCAAATTTTTTAAATCACGTTTAACCACTTTATCCGCTTTAGCCATGGCTTCAAACCTCAAAAACGAACAGTAATCAACATAAACCAGTGTTTATGAATCTCTTCAACTTGTTTTTGTATTCCTCGCTAAAGCAGTTATCAATGAATAAAGTTAGGAGCGCTATTTTACCTGCAGTTTCGGGTGATAAATCATGTTCTATTCTACATGCATCCTTCTCAGCAATATCTTCAGGTATTTCTAGAATGTCCTTCAATAAATGTTTAAGAACTCTCCATCTTTCATAAAGCTCTTTAGCTATTTGCTCACCTTTTTCAGTAAGATCAATGTATCCATACTTCTCATAGTGAACAAGACCCATTTTTGAAAGTTTTTTCATGGCATCCGTAACACTTGGCATAGTAACTTTTAGATTTGAAGCTATTTCCTTAACTCGTATAACCTTCCTCTTATGCTCGACCTTTAACCTATATATGGTCTTCAAATATTCTTGCATTGTTCTTGACAGGAACAATTGAGTCACCTACTACACAATAACCTATGTAACTTTTTTAGATAAATCTAACTTTGACAAATTGTGTTCTATTTTAAAATGAAAATTACAGGTATTTTCAAGTCTTTAAGCTTGAAACGATCATATAATTCGCCAGCATTAGAGATATGTGATAAAACTATAGCCATATCGCCAAACGATACTTTCTCATTTTGCTTAAACTCTTTGACAAAGACTATTTTAAACCCTTCTTTTTCAAGTATATTTCTTATACATGTAATGTTTAATCCTTGTTTGTAATAAATAGTAAGGTAGCATTTAGCACTTTTACATGCATCCTTAATAACTTTAACTAGTTCCCCCTCAATCACATGGTTAACTATAATCGTTATGTTATAAGCTCCTGTTTTGGCCATTATTAATCCCTAAAATAATTCTATGTTCTCTTCTTCAAGTATATTTTTACTGCAGGTGCTATGCTTCTTATCATCTCAATAATTTTGTCTAAGTACTGTTCGCTATTTTTAACTATGGAGCTTATGTTTATGTAACACTCGTTATAGCTTGGTAGCATATGTATAGTACATACAATTTTTCCATGAGCCATCACTAAATAATCGCAAGCATGTAATCTAACGTAGAATCCGTTATTTCGCAGCATATGTGCTATTTTCTCCCTATTTTCTCTTAATTCTAGAGGGTTTAGGTACGACTTCAACGGGTTCACCTAATGCTTCCTCTATTTCTTTGGGCATTATTGGACCTATTCTAATAATTTTCACTACATCCTCTGTTACATCCACTATTGTCGAAGGTACTCCTCCGGGTGAAGGACCTGCATCAAGTATTAAATCTACTTTACCATTAAGAATACTCAGCGCTTCCTCAGCTGACTTCGCAGCTTTAAACCCTGATTTATTAGCGCTTGTACCTATAATGGCTCCTCCACATAGTTCTATAAGCTTTAAAGTTACTTCGTAATTCGGTATTCTTAGCCCAATACCTTCTTTACCGCCTGTTACTACTGATGGTATGTGCTCCTTTCTCTTAACTATAATTGTTAATGGTCCAGGCCAGAATTTCCTAGCTAACTTAAGAGCTCTGCTATTAAATATGCCAAGTTTAAATCCTTCTTCCAATTTATTTATTAGAACTGGTAAGGGCTTACTTAAATCTCTCTCCTTAACTCTGAAAACTCGTAATACAGCTTTTTCATTGAGAGGATTCGCTCCCAACCCGTAAACGGTATCTGTTGGATAGACTATTACTCCTCCAGACTTGACAATCATAGCTGCTTCCTTTATCTTTCCTATGTCGGGCTCCTCAGGATCTACCTTTAATATTATGGGCTTAGACATAGTAGTACTACCATTCTAACATAAACTAGAATAACTTAGTAAAATAGGTTATATTGCTTATTTCCGTTAGCCGCGCGTATCGCATCATCGCTTAAGCTCATCCCTTGTAAGCCTCTTCATGAAGTACTCGGTACTGCGCGGCATAAATTTATATGTCGCTCAAGGCTTATATTGTTACTGCTAGGTGATGAATACTTTCCAGGCCGATGTATGAGGAAGGATCAACCGGCTGATGGTGTTTTCCAATGTTTACTAGTAGAGAATACATCATGACCCCCGGTCCTACACCTATCCCGGAAAGGATAATTAAAGCCATAACCTCGAAGGAGGCTTTACTGCCTGCATATGATAAAATATATGGAGAAGATTTGAAACTTGTTATGAAGCTCACTGATTCTGACGGAAAAGCAGTAATTATGGGTGGCGGTGCCACGGTAGGTCTCGAATCGGCATTATCGTCACTCATAGGAGATCATGATAAGGTTCTCATCTTATCAGCAGGGTTTTTTGGTGACGTGCTATCTAACATGGTAAAATTGTATTCGAGAAAAGTAAATATCCTAAGAGCGAATGTAGGAAACACGGTTAGTGATGAAGATGTTAAGAAGTTTCTCAAGGGAAATCCTGACACTAAATTTGTTGTTTTAACACATTGCGAAACCTCTACAGGCGCCCTCTTTAACCTTGAAAGCTTATCTGAAACTATTAGAAGCTATAGTAATGCATTAATAATTGTTGATTGCGTTTCAACTATTGGAGCGATACCTATAAGTATTAGAAAAGGTCATGCTGATGTACTGATTTTTGGTGTACAAAAGGTTTTGAATATGCCGCCTGGCTTAGCCATTATTGCGCTAGGGAAAAATGCTTTAGACCTTTTAGAAAGGAGAGGAGGTAGAAGCTACTATATGAATTTAAAAACATGGATAAGTTGCTGGGAAGAACGGGGTTATCTACCATCAACTCCTCCGGTTAATCTATTATATGGTCTTAGAGAGGCCATAAATATACTATTTGAGGAAGGTCTTGAAAACGTGTTCAAAAGACATGAAAAAGTATCTAATATTCTCAGAAATTATTTAGAGAAATTAGGTCTAGAGCTTGTCGTAAAAGACCATAATATTGCTTCTCCAACGGTTACTGCGTTTTACGTTCCTGCAAAAATATCCGATAAGGAGTTTACTGAGAGACTATGGAATGATTTTAGAGTTCTCATAGCTAGAACTTACGGTGAGCTTAGAGGAAAAGCTGTAAGAATAGGCCATATGGGCTCCTCAGCTACATTAGATAATATCTATGTAACCTTAATCGCCATAGCATCAACACTAAGAAAAATGGGGATAAAAGTCTCGAAACATGTGCTTCAAAATTTACTTCTTAATGTAAGCTAGCGGGTTTCTAATAATTTCCTTCAAAAACTCTTTCCAGCCTTTAAAAGTAATATCTTCAACTATTTTATCCCAATTCACTTTAACTAATACTAGGAGAAGCACAATAGTTGCTATGAGAGATACTATAGCTGCTAAAACAGATGATTCTCCAACAATTAGCCTTATAATACCTCCGAAAAGTAGTGCCATATAGGTTATGATAGTTTTTCCTATGACTGCTGCTGTGAAGAATTTAAATGGGCTATATCCCATAGCACCCAATGGTATGTAAAGTACATCGTCAGGCAGGGGTGATGCGGCGAAAATTAGAACAGCTATAAATACGCTTTTACCTGCGAGTTTCATGAATAGTTTCATACTTTTCTTGGTTTTCTCAGGAATAACTTTTCTTGCAGCAAACCCTATCAGCAATACTATGACTTTTCCTAAAGCAGCACCTAGTCCTCCAAGAACAGCTATTCCTATGTGGATCAAAGGATTACCTATAGCTACGCCGTACTGTACAACAAATATAAGGTATGGTATTGTAGAGTAAGGTATAACGTTACCTAGGAAAGAAACCAGAAATACACCTAAAGGACCGTAAACGTAAATGAGTTCTTCTAGTTGTACAAACAATAAATAGCACCTACATGGCTTAACTAAGTGGAAATGGCCGTGAACATAATATGTTAGAGTTAGTACTTATAAGCATTTCTTAACGGACATTAAAGCTTAAATCCCCTTAACTGATTACTTTCTATAACAGATGATGAATTTTCGGGGAGTATGATTAGATGATGTAACGCGGTTACCCAGCTGACCTCATGTAATAGAATATTTTGAAAGCAGTTTCTCCGCCTCTTCAACATCCTTATGTGTATCGATGCTCTTCCAAAGAACATCACTGTAATCTACTGCTCTTAAAAGACCTTTTTCAGCTAGTATTGGAAACGCTGTTTGCTCTATATCTCCCTTCTCAGGTAAATATTCAAAAATTCTGGGTGTTAAACAATAGACACCGGCATTAATCCAGTATTCTCGAAGTACAGGTTTCTCTACAAAACTTATTATTTTCCCTGTTTCCGGATTAAACCTTATTATACCGTATGGTGATTTTAAGGGAACTACAGCAATAGCTCCTACAATATCATCAGTTAAGGCGTCACTTAGCCTTTTAAGGTCTAAGTTAGTTATGATGTCCCCGTTAAGGACGAAGAAGTGTTTCTCATTCTTCAGCACATGTTCGGCGTTTTTCAGACCTCCAGCTGTTCCTAAGGGCTCATCTTCAACAACATAGCCTACCTTTACACCAAACCTTTTACCGCTACCTATTTCTTCAATAATTTTTTCTTTCAAATAACCTACAGCTAAAATAACCTCATCGATACCACTTTTTCTCAACCATTCAAATTGCCATGCGAGGATAGGTTTACCTTTAATTTCGATAAGAGGCTTGGGACGCTCCTGCGTTAATGGTCTAAGCCTTTTCCCGAAACCTCCAGCTAAAATTAATGCCTTAACCATAATATCAACCCTTCCAAACACTAATAATTAGGGGGAATTCGCATGTAATATTGTGAGTATCTACCTAAATAAGTGTTTTAAATAATCTATCATATAAGAATAGTTATAGTGGAGTTTAGAACAATGGCTGTAGAAAAACTCAATAATGTCATTAAATTGTCTAGGAAGTTTGAAAAGAAACTCTCACTGGCATGGCCTATTATTATAGGATTATATTTTGCTCTTTCAATATTAGTATCTATAATGAACTTTCTTAAAATGTTAGAAGTAGGCCATGGAGTATTAGAAGAGGTAATAACTCCAGTAACATGGAGTATCTACGCTCTAGGTATTCTTGCCGTCTATTTTACTTATCTCATCATTCAAAGGAGAAACTGGCATTTTGCTAAAATGTACTTCATATTCTCGGAAATATTAAAAATCATAAGTATCAAACCGTTAGCAAACGATCTTCAGCTTAAAGTCTCGCTGATAAAGAACATGTTAGAAGAGGTTAGGGGTGAGGAAAAACCTAGGAACGTCTTTCTATGGATTATCGCTTCAGCTATATCATTTGGACTTTTTGGCTTATTAGCATCCTACATAGTACATAATGATTTCTACAAGCACTCTAGAAGAGAGGAAAGAATGATAAGCCTCTTTAGCGAATTATCCGTTTTTGGTTCTGAAGTTAAAACCTATGTAATTAAAAAGAGAAGCATATTACACTTAGTACTTTCCATATTAAGTGCTGGCCTTTACGCTCCTATATGGATTTACATGTTTATTAGCGATTTCAATAAACACATTGGAGAACATAAAATTATGGATGAATACTTAAAAAGATTTTTGGAAGAACTTTAGACTATTTAGCTTCTTTCTTAGCCTCCGCTACTTTCTTCTTTAAAGCCTTAATAGCTTCAACTTCCTTCGTTAACCCGTAAAATGCTGCTATGAACTTTAATGCGTTCCTTTTCTTTCTTTTATCAAACTTTACAATCTTAGTCCATCTATCTTCGGGTAATGGTTGGTATTCTACATAACCTCTCTCCACTGTTGCCTTCCATAGCTCTTCGCCTTTATCGTTCATTATCAGTACTGCATTCCATCCTATCAGTCCTAAAGCACCTACTGTAATGTCGGAGTAATAGGACAGGAATTCTGGGCATTGTCTGCAAGCTGGAATTAAGAATTTAGCTGCATCTTTTAATGAGTATTCTACTGTTCTACCGTCTTTTAGATAGAAGAAGAATTTCGCCTTAATATTTTTCTTTACAACTTCCTCCGGCTTTACACCAGCCGACTTCATCATTTCAAGCATTTTACTCCATTGCCAATTTTCAGAACACATTATGCTTATGGTATATGCTATCTTACTAACAAATTTTCTTAGCCCAACTTCTCTTGCCCTTTGTATAGCTCTTATCTGACAGGGCAAACCAACAGTTAAAACCCTGTTTAATTCTGGATGAGTATATGCTAGAGTTTCAAGTAAGTGATTTACGGGGCTATAAACGTACTTGCTTCCTGCAGCTTTAATAACATCTTCTTTTGTTTTAGCTATGATAGGTACAGGTCTCCAATACTCATCCCTTGCAACAAGGAATGCTGCGTCGATTAGACCTTCTTCAAGTGCTGCTATTATTAAAGAAGATGTTACACCACCATCTTGAGCTACTTTACCTAGGGCCTCTATTTTTGTTCTGGCTAAGTATTTTTCTTTAGGCACTGGAGGTTCTATGAACATTTCCTTTTTCATAGCAACATGTGGACACACCATAGAGCATAAACTACAATACACGCAAGCATCTTCAGTTATCACCGGATGGTCTGGTTCTTCAAAAATATAGTTTACTGCTTTTGTCGGGCATACTGCTGTACAAAAGCCGCAGTATGAGCAAAGATCAGCGTTTATTATTTCAAAAACATTCACTGGTATAATGTTACTAAATGGCCCTCTATACGTGTAAAACCTTATTTTAGGCGTTGCCACAATGTATCACCTATGATGTAAGCTATGTTGGAAGATTAAAGTGATATTATTTAAAATATTTCTCTTGTAAAATATTTAGGTAACTATTGAACCTATACTCTTTTAGAACATTTAAGGTTCGAATTTCAATAAATTACTACTTGGTTTTTCGTCTTGCTCCCTCCTGTCCTCCTCTCGTACACTGAGTACTCTCTTCAATATTTTGGGAGGCACCCTAAACACTTCAAACGCGATAGTGTATATGTACTTATCACTCGGTAGGTTTTTAGCAGCATCTACTCTAACAGCTATTGCTCTCTTTAACGCTTCTTTCATTAACTTATTCCTTATCTCTCCTTTGGCAATAGCTTCTGCTACGCGGAAAGCTATGTAGAACTTTTTATAGTTACGTATGGTTTGTTCATGTTCAGGATATTCAATTAATATTTTCTCCAAGAACTTCGTGAATATATCTTCACTTAAAAATCCTAATACTACCCCGGTGAAAGGCACTCTTAAGATCTTTATCAATTGTTCTTTTTTGATATCGCCCAAGATATTTCTTAAACTTAGCTTTTCCACACCTTGCTCTTTCAATTGCTTAACAATATTATCTACCCTTAACTCATGGTCTAGAGGGCCACTAAATATTTCAGGGTACTCCTCGAATAAGCCTAAACCATATCTCCCTATGAAGTATAGGCTTGACAGCTCTTTTTCAAATATATCAGGAGGTCTTGCTTTACCTCTTAGTGGTTCTATTCTCCTTTTAGAGTATTCTGCCATAAGTAGGTCCATTACTTCCTCTCTTGACCAATCCTTTCTATTAGATGACGTTATTTCACTCCATACTTTAATTAGGGCCTCTATTCTACTTCTATAGGGGTTATTTTTAGCTATGTTCCCATCCTCCTGATAGTACTACGAGATTAGGTTCTTCAGCTTACTTCAGTAAAGAGTTAATCTATGAGTGTTCTAAGCATAGTTTTTCGAATATAGGAGTTTCTGTAGGATAAGTTACTCCTTCTCTCTTAGCCTTAATGATTATATTACACGTTTCTCTATAGAATTCATTCAATACTCTTGTTATATCTTCTTTGCCTAATTCCACCATATCTATTACTTCTTGAAGTTTCCTAGTTCTTTCCTCACTTATTAGTTCTCCAAAATTCCTGATGAGATACTCGAATACCTGCTTTCCTCTATTCGTAGCTACAAGTTTCCCTTTGCCTACTTCAAGTATGTATCCTCGTCTTCTCAAAATGCTTAGTATTTTAGCGTATGTTGAAGGTCTACCTATACCTCTTGTTTTCATTTCTTCCACTACTTCGCCGTAGGTATATAGTGGATACTCAGGTATCAACCTTACCTGCAATTCTTCTATCTCATATTCACCACTAGTTAATTTGCTTACTTCTTCATGTACAAACGTTTTAGAGAGTCTGAGAAATCCTTCCTCTATGATCTTCGTTAAGAATGTGAATTCTTTTGTAAAATCTTCGAATCTTAATGTGAATGTTCTTTTCATAACCTTTGCTGGAGCCATTTGACTTATTATAAACCTTCTAAATATTATGTCGTAGAGTTTATAGTCTTCGGGTCTTAATGGTACTGCTAATCGAAGAACCCCAGCTGCTCTTAGAGATCTTATTTGTCTAGAATCTAGAGGTTTTGTAGGTCTTATACACTCATGAGCTCCAGGTTTCTCCCATTTCCTAGCTTTGAAATATTTTGCTCCATAAACTCTCGTAATATAGTCTTTAGCTAACCCTATGCCCACGCCACTTACTGTAGTACTGTCTGTTCTATGGTATGTTATCAATCCTGCTTCGAAAAGTCTTTGAGCAGAGTCCATTATTTTAGGAGCAGGTAGCCCAAGTATTCTCGAACCCTCTGCCAGCATAGCGTCTGTAGTGAATGGTGGTGGCGGGTTTATTTCGACAATTTCGTCTTTAATGTTCTCTATAATTATTTTGCCTTGTTTCCCTATTTTCTCAGCTAACCCCTTTGGAGCTTTAAACGTTAAGCTTAGATTAACCCCCTTTAGCTTAATCGTTATAAGCTCTGCTTTCCTTTTGTTTTTCATCGTCCTTTCAACAATCCATCCTAGTACTGGTGTTTGTACTCTTCCTGCTGATAGCCAGTGCATTCCAAACCTCTTCCACAAAATAGGGCTTAAACTAAAACCAATCCACCTATCCTCAATTCTTCTAATTATTTGCGCTTTAACCATGTTCTTATCTATTGTTGAAAGATTGTTTAGCGCTTCAATAAGCCCTCTCCTAGTTACCTCATGGAATCTTACTCTCCAAATGTTTTTATTGAGGGGTTTTAGAAGTAATGTCACATCCCATGCGATTTTCTCTCCTTCACTATCAGGATCTGTGCCAACAAGAATTTCATCGACTTGTGCAGCTAAATGTCTTAAAGCTTTGATTACGGGCTTACTTTCAATAAGTACTTTACCGCCACAATAGGGGCAAGTACTTTCTTCTTCGGGAACATCTCTTCCACATCTAATACACTTCTTAATAGGCTTATACACTGGTTGAAATACTCTATCTACAACATTTACGCCAAAAAGTCCTTCATCACTTACAAGATCTAATATGTGGCCACCAGTAGCTGTTACTATCATTAACCTGTTTTCAGTCAGTACTTCAAATGTTTGAAGTGTTCCTACGGTTTTCCTTGTAGGCCTACCGAAAAGCCTCGCTATTGTTCTTGCTTTATTAGGTGATTCCACTATGAAGAGTGTCGTCTTCATTAGCTCTCTTTCTTTCGTTTTAAGCTTACCCTCTAGCGCAAGCCTAACTTTCCTCCTATCCTCATCTACTTCTCTCATGAGTTTGTCGATATCTACTTCTTCATACTTTCTGAATTCGACTGTTTCAAGGAGCCATTTGAGATCTCTTATGAGAGCATTAAAAGCTTTTATTTCATCGATAACTAGTACGCTTATCCCCTTAGTTATTCCTCCAACATATAGTCTGCTTGTTCTACCACTAGCCTGTATATACGCCGTAGCGTCGGGTATTATGAAGAAGTATTCGCCAGCTTTCTCCCCGAAGGTTATTGTTTCGCTTCTTCTAAGTCTTTCTCTAACTTCTTCATCCTCAATTACTTTAATTAGGAAGTTAAGTGAGTCTTCAGCAACCTTTCTTACGAACTCAGGGAATCCTGTAAGTGTTCTTCCTGTTTTTAAAGCTTCTCTAACTGCTTCTAAGGTGTCTCTTGTAGCAAGCCTAACTTTTATTAGGCCGCCTAGGACTCTGTCGAACTCGTATGGATATTTCTCATAAACTGCATCTCTGATTTCATTTAGCAATATTAGCCATCTACTGGGATGGAATTCTTCAAAACTAATTCTTAATCTGAACTTAGGTACTCCTGTGAAAACAGCATACCTTACTCTTTCAGGTAAATCTATTCCTCTGGTTAAAGGACTTCTATAGGAGGCTATGCCTACAAGAACGTCAACATCTCCTACTATGAATTTTTCAAACAATCTTCTTCTTGTTCCAAGATATGCTTCAGCATTTACTCCATGCTGTTTCAATATGTCCGTTATTCTTTTAACATACTCTGCCCCTTTATCCATAGGTACGAAAACTAATCCTCCAGTACCTAGCTTCTTAACTACGTCAACTATGGTTTTTTCGAAAAGTTCTTTAGGAGGCTTAATGTACATGTCAACGATGTTTCTTCCAACTTCAACCTTTCCTCCTACAGTAAACCCGAAAAGCGCATTAAGTATACGTACTCTTTTCGTTCTCCTAGCTGTTTGTGTAGCTCCACTTACTATTACTTGGCCCTTAACTTTGAGCCTAACATCTGTTTTTAACTTGGCAGCTTCGCTTACAAGCTGCCTCGCTTTTTCAGGGTCTTCTTTCGCTAGTTTCCTTGCCTCGCTTTCCATTTTTTGCGCTTTCTCAATAAGCGCTACTTCCTCTGGCGTAACGTTAAGCATTCTAAGCACTACATCTACGCTTTTACTTCTTCTAAGAAAACTATCAACATCATCTATGAAAGCAACGTTTATCGGCTGCTGAAGTTCCTCTCTCTTCATTAAACTTATCGGTGTAGTGATTATTATTGATGCATTGACTGCGTTTTCTAGCTCTAATCGTTTTTGCTTATCCGTAAGCAGGCTATGGTATGCCGATACAAGCACGTCATTATAGCCGAGTTTCGATCTTAACTCTAAAACCTTCTGATGAACCTGATGCGCTAAGAGACTTGTAGGAAGCATTATTAAAATTCTTTGACCTCTATCAGCAGCATATAAGCTTAGAATTATTTGCATTGTTGTTTTACCGCTGCCTGTAGGGGCAACCATAGCAAAACTTTCTTTGTTAAGAAATCTCCTAGCCCATAATCTTTGAAGACCCCACATACGGGAGCCTATAGCTCTAATAAAAAGTTCATCTATCTCTCTAACACCTTTCTCTATTTCCCAAACCCTAGATAGTTTACCACGAATTCGAGGGAATTTATCTTCTATGTGAGGTAAGCATTTCTCACAAGGTAAACCTAACTCAAGTCTTTCAGAAGAAATGGGTCCACCACAGTTTGGGCAGAGATCCCTAAATATCGCTGTTATCATCGAGACCCCAACTTCCTTACCCCAATTACCTTAGCTTTAAAGAAGATGTTTAAATGGTTTACGGTGTTACGGTAGGGCTATCGCAGGTATTGAGAGTTTCTTCCTAATCTCTCTAGCTAGCATGTAGGCCGACCCCTCTCTAGAAGCATCGGTAATAACAACTTTCGGCCTAGACCTTTTAACATATTCTAGCAAGTCTTCAAAATCCGCATGATCACTTAAAGCAACTAAATATGTTTTCTCATTAATTTGCCTAAGGGGCTCAGTAAATTCCCATCCGGAGAGAACTATGTTTACTGCGGAACGGCTACTATATGTTCTTGCTGCGCTTAAATGTGCAAAGAAAACATACCACCCACTCTTAATAATTTCATCTGCTTCGAACGATCTGTAATAGAATACTTCCTTAACCTGTAACCCGTGCTTTATAGCTGCTTTAGTAACTCTATACACCTTCCGTGGTGCTATGAAGGGGGCATCTATACCTTTAGATCTTAGAATCTCCATAGCCTCCTGTATTTTTCCGTGATATCCGAAAACATAGACTGGACCTTTAGCTAAACTTGATCTTACAAGATCAGCAAATAAGTCTTCAACTTCGTATTTAAAAGGTCTTACATGGCTTGGATTTCCATATGTTGCTTCTATAACCAAAAGGTCTGCTTCAAGAATAGGCGTTGAAGGTAATTTAAAGTCTCCAGTATAGACAAGCCTATGCTCTTCCTCATCTATGACAAGTACTTGAGCGGCGCCAATAATATGTTTTGCTTTATGAAGGGAAACTATTACATCCTTTATTTTAACCTCTTTACCATAATCTAAAATTAAGGTTTTATTTTCAGGAATATCGTAGTCTAATGCCTTCAAAATATCGTAAGTTGCTTCGGTCATACCTATTAACGGTGTTTTCCTAATGCTCTCTCTTAAACCGCATAAATGATCTTGGTGAGCATGAGTAACTATGCGTAAAATAGCTTCATCATCATGACCATCGCAAGCTACGGTGTCCTTAAAAACTATTGCAGAATTTTCTGTAATCCTAACCTTTCTAAGTAGTTTATTAACTGTTGTATCAAGCGTTATCGTCAATAAGTGCTTGCCTCCTAATCTGCCACAGAGACTGTGTGAGATGTTATATTAGCGTTAATTTATCTATTTCTAAAAATGCTTTTGAATATATAGTAATTACGGTCAAGCATCAAGTTTTTATCTTTCCTTACATAATGTAGGTTTTTGAGTTAAGTTAAAACACGTGATCAAGATGGTTCTTAAGGTAACGAACACGTTAACAGGGAAAAAGGAAGTATTTGAGCCCTTAATACCAGGTCTAGTTAGAATGTACGTTTGCGGACCAACACCATATGATCATACACACATAGGCCACGCCAGAGCATACATAGTCTTCGACCTCATTAGAAGATACCTTGAACTAAAAGGCTACAGAGTATTCCACGTAATGAACATCACGGATATAGACGATAAAATAATTAGAAGGGCAAAGGAACTAAATGTACCGTGGGAAGAGGTTCCTAGGAAGTATACTGAAGAATTTCTAGATGTAATAGTTAAGCTTAACATAAAAATGCCTCATGTAATGCCTAAAGTAACTGAGCATATCGAGGACATTATAGACTTCGTAAGTAAGCTTATGGAGAAAGGATATGCTTACGAAAGCCATGGAAGCGTATACTTTAGCGTAGATAAGTTTGAGGATTACGGTAAGCTTTCTAAAAGAAAACATAGAGAAGAGTGGAGACAGGAAGACGAGTTTCTTAAAGAGAAAAGAAAACCATACGATTTCGCATTATGGAAAAAAGCAAAACCTGGAGAACCATGGTGGAACAGCCCATGGGGTCCAGGTAGGCCTGGATGGCATATAGAATGTTCTGTTATGAGCAGTAAATATCTAGGAGAACAGTTTGACATACATGGCGGAGGTCAAGACCTAATATTTCCCCACCACGAAAACGAGATAGCTCAAAGTGAAGCATGCTTCGGAGTAAAGCCTTGGGTAAAATACTGGATTCATGTAGGCTACTTGACGATAAAAGGAGAGAAAATGAGCAAAAGCCTAGGAAACATCATACCCGTATATGAGGTTTTTAAGAAATATAAGCCCGAGGTTCTTAGACTTTATCTACTAAGCTCGTACTATAGAAGTCCCATGGACTTTACCTGGGAAGGATTGGAACAAGCGAAGGTACTGTACGAAAGATTTGTCATACTTACAGAGAAGGTAAAGAAAGTTCTAAGGGATGAAAGTTCACCACATAAGGTAAACTATGATACCAAAGGTTTTGCTAAAGAAATGGCTAGTATAAGAAAGGGTTTCTACGATAGTATGGATGATGACTTTAATATGGCTAAAGCAATGCCCTACGTACATAGATTCATAAGCTTTGCCAACAAAATGATAGAACAGAAACCGGCATTTCCCATAGCACTAAGTATTATGGAGTTCATTAAAGAATTAAACATGGTACTTGGAGTTCTAGATAAATACCTAGCGCCAACAACAGATGTTGAGAAAAAACTTAACCAGGTAATTGAGACAATAGTTAGAATAAGACATAAGTTTAGAATGGAAAAAGACTACAAAACATCTGACTGGATAAGAGCGGAACTAGCCAAGGTTGGCGTGAAACTTTTTGATGCGAAGGATAAGACTACATGGGTTATCGAGTACTAACCATTACGGAGATATTTCATGATCACCATATTAAGTGGAGGCACCGGAACACCAAAACTTATTGAAGGCTTAAGACACTTAGTTAGAGATGAAGAGCTGACTGTTATTGTAAATACAGCAGATGACATATGGTGGAATGGCCTCTACGTTTCTCCAGATGTAGATACTGTACTCTACCTGTTTGCAAATATTCTCGATACAGAAAAGTATTGGGGAATACGGGGTGATACGTTCTACGCGCTAAAACAGCTAACTAGGTACGATGCTGAATGGACATGGTTCAGCATAGGAGATAAAGACTTAGCAACACATATTATTAGAACATATCTGCTAAAGAAGGGACTTAAACTTCATGAAATAGTGAAATATCTTTCAAGAAAATTAGGTGTTAAAGCAACAATATTGCCTATGAGCAACGACAGGGTTGAAACAATAGTTGAAACAGATATAGGTGTAATGAATATTCAAGAATACTTGGTAAAGTATAGGGCAGAACCTGAAGTTTATAATGTAAAGTTTCCCGGTCTAGAAAGAGCATTACCAGCGCCAGGAGTTATTGATTCTATAAGAAACGCTGAAATTGTAATTATAGGTCCAAGTAATCCCATTAATAGCATAGGCCCGATAATAAACTTGAAGGAAGTAAGAGAGACATTAAGAAAGACAGAAGTTCCTATAGTTGCGGTTTCACCGATAATATCAGGTAAGCCTGTCTCGGGACCCGCAGATAAATTTATGAAAGCCCTAGGCTATGACCCATCACCTATAGGTATTGTGGAAATTTATAAGGACTTTTTAGATGGCATAATAATAGATGTCGCAGATAAAGTTTATGCAGAGAAAATAGAGAGAAAATACGGGATTAAAGCCAAGGCAACAAATACTATAATGCTTACTTTGAAGGATAAAGTTAAATTAGCAGAGGAAGTTCTAAATTTAGCAAAAAGCCTAAAGTAAACAGCTTGAGCTGTTAAGTAATGGAGATAGTAGCGATAGTTCCTGTTAAGGAATTTAGCAAAGCGAAAACTCGTTTAGCAAAAGTGCTTCCTCGAGAAGCTAGAATAGAGCTTAGTAAAGCTATGCTTAAAGACGTAATTTTAGCTTTAGCTTCAAATCGCGAAGTAAAGCAAATTATAATCACAACACCTAACAAGGATATGGATGAAATAACTGTTCTATCAAGCAAAATAAAGGTAATACATGATAACGGTGTAGGTCAGTTACCTGCATTAAGGAAATCTTTGAACTATGTTCTAAGCATGTTTAACCCTAATGCTATACTTATAACTGTCGCGGATTTACCTTCAATAAAACCATGGGATATAAGTCACGTAATACATTTAGCCCAAACATATAACTCAGTAGTTTTAGCTCCTTCAGCAGACGGTGGAACAAATATTATGATTCAACATCCTCCAGCAATAATAGACTTGAAATACGGGCCTATGAGCTTTAGAAAACATGTAGAGGAAGCTCGTAAGAAGAAAATATTCGTAAAAACATACCTTTCAGAAACAACACTAATAGACCTAGACACGCCCGAAGACCTTAAACAAGTAGTAAATTCAAACACATCTTATAACACCAGTGAAGTTTTAAAGAAATTAAGGAAGGAACATGGGCTATGACAGAAACCACCATATTTATTGAAGGAGACTTCATTGAGGACGTTAACGGGATAATATTTGATGTTAAGGGTTTTGAGCATCCAAGTACTAGGGTTATCGCATTCCCTAGATATATTCCTCATAAAGAGGGTAATAGGGTAAGGAAAACTGATAATAGAAGATATGTTAAGATTTACGACTTAGACAAAAGGTATGATTATTTAAGAGAGTGTCTTAGGGATTACATTATATATGATTCTGTCTTCGACATGGAATTATGTGAGGTACCTAAGGACAACATAGTTAAACATTATAAACCCGATTTAAAACTTAAGGAACTTCTACATAACGTTGAAAAATTAGACAAAGTAGAATATTTAGCGTTAAAGCTTGCATCAACAATATCCTATGAAGCTAATGTACCACTAGAAAAACTAGGAATTAGCGGCTCAATCATGGTGGGTTTACATAAAGATGATAGCGACATAGACATCGTAGTTTATGGAACCAGAGAATCCTTCAAAGTTGCAGATGTACTTAAACATCTCTTCGAGAAGGGTGTACTTAGCAGCTTCAGCGAGGAGCAATACAGAAACCTTTATGTTTTCAGAAAAGCCTATGAAACTATGGACTTCAAGACCTTTATTAGACATGAGAGAAGGAAAATATTTCAAGGAACATTTCAAGGTAGGGAATTTTTTATAAGGTTTATTAGAGACTTAAAAGACCATAAACCCTACGGCTACTATCGTTATAGAAACATAGGCTCAGCTACCATTAGAGCGAAGGTAGTAGATGATGATTATGCAATATTCACACCTGTAAAGTACACTATAGATTGTATGAAAATTATAGAATCTAAAATGAAATACCCAATAAAATCCAAAGAACTAATTGAAGTAGTCTCATTTAGAGGTAGATTCTGTCAACAAGCATTTAAAGGAGAAAATGTCATTATTAGAGGTAAAGTTGAAGCTGTTCTAAGGAATAACGAAATAAGCCACTACAGAATAGTTATAGGAGGTTCTCCTAAAGACTACATGGTTTGCGAGGATTTTCTAAAATGAGGGAGCTTAAGGAGTTTAGAGATAGAGATTTTATTGAAGATAGAGACGGATACTTGTTTTGCGTTGTAGGTTATGTTCATCCTCCAGATAGAGTCTTAGCTTACTTAAAGTACATTCCTTCATCTAAAGAAACAATATGGCAACGTAAAGAAATAAAGTACGATAGAGTTTTGAAATATTACAGTAGCGTCGCCGTAATGGATTCTATGAGGATTCTTAAGAAAAGTAAGCCAAACTACATATATTTCGATAAATACTTCAACATAAAATTCATAGGTGTACCTAGAAGCGAAATAAAAGTACACTATGTTCCTGAAAAAAGACTGAGAAAGATCATATATGAGCAAAAAGATTCTCTTGAGAAAGATTTAGCAGAATTAGTGAGTTATCTATCAGAAATTTCAGGCGTTAACCTAAAGTATTTCGGGATTTCAGGCTCAATTCTCTTAGGTATTCATAATCCCAAATACTCCGATATAGACTTAATGATTTATGGTAGAGATAACTCGTTTAAGCTTCTTGAAGCAGTGAATCAAGTATTAAACAAAGGATATGTGTCTTTACCTGATAGGGTGACGTTAGAAAAATGGGCGTTTGAGGTTTCGAAGCATCATCCTCTAACGCCTAGTGAGGCTATGAAACTCTACATGGAGAAGAAAATGAGGCTGGTCTTTAAAGGGAAAAGAGTGTTTTCCTTACACCCGGCTAAGCTCAGTAATGAGATTAAAGAAAAGTATGGTGACAGAATATATGAACCTATTTGCCTAGTTAAAATAAAGGGTATAGTTAAGAATATTTCAGACTCCATATTCTTACCTGCAACCTATATTGTTAACAATGTGGAAATAATTGAGGGCTCATTTAAAGGAGAAATACGTGAAGTAGTTACCTTCGAGGGTCTCTACGCAGGGCTACTTAAAGAAGGAGAAAAATTCATTGCATACGGTAAAGTGGAGAAGGTTGTTGAAGTGAAAACTGGAAAAACACATTATAGGCTGGTAGTAGGCTCAGCTGAAGCTAAAGGTAAAGACTATATTAAACCATTAAGATGGTTTAAGGAGGGTTAATTTATGGCTAAGAAAATAGAGCTTATAGGCTTAGAAACGATACCCGAAGTTAAGAAGGGTGATGACATAGGGGAATTGATAGTTAGCGCATGCAGAAGGGAGAACGTAAGTATCGAGAATGGAGACATAATCATTGTAACCCATAAAATAGTGTCTAAGGCAGAGGGGAGAATAGTTAACTTAAACAGTATAACGCCTTCGAAAAGAGCATTAGAAATAGCGAAATACACTGGGAAAGATCCTAGACTTGTAGAATTAATTCTCAAAGAATCAGATAAAATAGTGAAACTTTCCAAAGAAGGACACATAATTGTGAGAACAAAACATGGTATCGTTTGCGCTAATGCTGGTGTCGACTCTTCGAATATTGCTGGAACAGAGGAGATAGTGGCTTTAATCCCTAAAGACCCCGACTTCTCAGCTAGGAAAATAAGATTAAGAATTAAAGAGCTTACAGGAAAAGATGTAGCAGTAATAATCACTGATACTTACGGCAGACCATTAAGAGAAGGTATGATAAATATGGCTATAGGGATATCAGGAATAAACCCGTTTAGAGACTATAGAGGTAAACCTGACCTTTACGGTTACACGTTTAGAGTAACAGTAATAGCTGTAGCCGATGAATTAGCTTCCGCAGCAGAGCTTCTCATGGGTCAAGGGAAAGAGAAAATCCCCGTAGTTATAGTTAAAGGTTGTTCTTACAAGAGGGATGAGAAAGCTTCAGCTAAGGAGCTTAATATGCCTGAAGAAAAATGGTTATTTAAATAATCTATTAAATCTTGTTTTTGATTAAACCACGTTGAAGCTACAAAGATATATACTACACCCGAGTATATTAGACAAGGATATTTGTTTATTAGTGAATTAGGTGAACTATTTGGCAGGACGTCGTAGGAGAGAATTCGGTGAAATAAGGAAGATACAGGTAACAGGTGGTTCAACATTTATTGTTTCACTGCCAAAACATTGGGTAACTAATGCTGGACTTCATCCTGGGGACTCTATAGTTGTTTACGCACAAAACGACAATACGCTATTATTGATGCCTTTGAAAGAAGCTTCTAAGAGAAAGGAAGTAACGCTGGGCATAAAGAGCAAGGAATGGTCAATTAATAGAGCAATAAGAATGCTCGTTGCCTCATATGTTGCTGGAGGAGACATAATTAAGTTAGTTGTTAAGGATGGAACAGCACCTATAGAGGATAAGAAAATTCTTAGAGATTTTATAAGAAGATATCTCGTCGGAGCAGAAGTTGTTGAAGATATTCCTGAGGGACTGGTAATACAGGTTATTGCTAATGTCGAAGAACTAAAAATAATTAACATTCTTCAAAGAATGCATAAACTAGTATGGAGCATGATCAAAGACACTATAACAGCATTTCTAAACTTAGATAAGGATCTAGCAAGGGATGTAATAATGAGAGACGACGAAATAGATAGATTCTATTTCCTGTTTATAAGACAACTCAACCTATCGCTACAAGATAGAAGAATAATGATTGACGTAGGATTAGAAGAACCAGCAGACGCAATAAACCTAGCAATGGTGGCTCGGAATGTTGAAAGAGTAGCTGACCACGCAGCGTACATTTCAGACAAGATAATTAAACTTACCAAGAAACCCTATGACCCACTAAAATCTAAGATAGAAGAACTAACTAAAGCAGTAATAGAGGTATTCAATGAGGCTATGAATGCTCTCTACAGTATGAACGATAATATGGCTTTAAGAGCTATAGAAAGAGCAACAAAGTATATGAGATTAGAAGAGGAAATAGAGAGAATAGTTTCAACAGTTAGCACAACAGACAAGGATACACCTCTCTTAAGATTAATAATTGAGCGACTTAGGGGAATGCTTGTAGATGCTGAGGACATAGCTGAACATACAATGGACATGATAGCTATTAGAAAAAGATGAAATAATTTATTTTTAAGAATCCATTCAAACGTTATCTAAGCTTGTAACCAATTCTCCTAAGAAATTCTCTTCGCTCCCTAATTTTCTCTTCAGTCTCTATCCCTACAGGCTTATATCCGTCAATAACCCCTAGAAGACCACGACCTTGCTCCGTTTCAATAACTACTGCTTGTATAGGGTTAGCCGTTGCAGCAAAAATTCTAGCAACCTCTGGAACATTCTTTAATGCGTTGAGAACATTTATCGGCCAACCTCCCTTCAAATATATAATAAATATGTGGCCAGCACCTATTTTCAGACATGCTTCTGCAGCTAGCTTCTTCAATTCTTCATCATTGCCTTCATATCTTACTAGCCTATCACCGCTTGCTTCGCAGAAACCTAAGCCAAACTTTATTGATGGACAACTATTCACTATTGCTTCGTAAATGTCTTCCGTAGATTTTATGAAGTGACTTTGACCTATTATGATGTTAACCCCTTCAGGTAAAGGTAGCTGAATTACTTCTATCTTAAAGTTTATACTCAAAACACTCCCCATAAATATCTTGGGGTTTAGGAAATCCATAAATATGTCTCTTCATACTTAAAATAAATGCAAAAGCCGTGTGGAGAATGTTTTAAGCATGGAGAGCGAAGCACTACTTTTACCGAGCGTAGACCAGTGGTACCTATTAGTTAAGATCCTTATAAGCTTCCTAGCTGGTGCACTTATAGGATTGGAAAGAGAGAAAGCCAAAACATCAACTTTAAGGGAAGAGGGTGAGGGTGCAGGATCTCCGCCTGGAGTTAGAAGTTTTGGTTTCATAAGCATTTTAGGACTGTTCTCTACAACTATCCCTCAGATTCTTGGTCAAACAACAGTATTCATAGAATTTATTAGAATAATGCCTATTGCAATAACAGCGCTAGCTGTTTCAATAATAGTTCTCTACAGCGCCTACAGAATGCTTATCCTAAGAGAAGCAGGTATAACAACCCCTTTAGCTCTAAGCATAGCATTTGCCATAGGCGTACTCATAGGCTTAGACAGACTAGTAGAGGCAGTAGCAACATCAGTTTTCGTAACGTTCATGTTAGCTACGAAGCTAAGAATAGAAGCTCTAATAAGATTCATAACGTATGAGGAGCTTCTATCAATGCTCGAAATAGGTATCATAGTGTTTCTTCTAGGCCCATTTCTTGCCGTTGATGTTTATGACCCATTCCTGCATGTAATCAACTTTAAAGTTCTTTACATATTCTTTGTTGTTATTTTAGTTTTCTCATTGCTAGGATACTTTCTGGTGAAGATCAAAGGACCTAAAGCAATAGAGTATTTCTCATTCTTCGGAGGACTGGTCCACAGCGAAGCAGCAGTTGTAAGTGTAATTAAACTAAGAAAGCATCTGAGGATTCCTAACTCTATAGTTTCTGGAAGTATAATAATAGCTTCTACAGCTATGGTTTTTAGAAATATTATGTTAACTCTCGTAATGTTAGCAGTTACTGTGGGATATATTATACTTGGCGAAGTTTCCTTCATGATCTTCACTATAGCGTTCCTAATATCCGCTCTTGAGGGATACTTTATGGTTAAGCTGGCATTTGCGACACCAATACCTATTTCCGAGGAGAAAATTAAAGGCATGGAAATAGCTAAGCCTATAAGCTACTCCATAGCCCTAAGAGCACTTCTAATATTTACAGCGATGCTTATAGTAGTAACATATGCTACCTTTGCCTTCGGAGAACATGGAGTAATAGTTTCATCAATTTTCGGAGGACTTGTAAGCGCTGAAGCTCTCATCTTCACAGTGTTTTCCCTCTTATCAGCAAAGAAAATAGCAGTAAATACAGCTCTTGCAGCAGCTCTCTTAGCTACAGGCTCGGCAATAATAAACAAAATTTTCTTCGCAAAAGCTGCTGGAGCAGAAAGCGACATATTAAAACAAATAATTTGGCAATTACTGATACTAACATTACCCGTTGAAGTAGCTGGCTTATATATAGCATTTCTTACGGGATAAAGTTTATATAATACGGCCTATAAATGGGACTTGTCCCGCAAGAAATCGTAAACGATTTCTTGCTGGGACGCTAAGTGTGAAAGAGTGGAAAACATTTGGGTAAAGAAGTAAAAATTAAGGACCTTAAACCTGGAATGGATAACATAACAGTAAAGGTAAGAGTTCTAGAGGCAAGTAAACCTAAGGTTATTCAGACAAGGAAAGGTTCTAGAGTAATATCGGAAGCACTTGTAGGCGATGAAACCGGAAGAACAAGAATGACCCTCTGGGGTCGGAAAGCTGGTAGTATTAAGGCAGGAGAAGTTATTAGACTTAAAAAAGCATTCGTCACAGCATTTAGAGGGGTAGCTCAACTAAACATAGGGAAACAAGGGGAAATAGTAAGACTTGACGACAGCGAAGTTGTAGCCTCTAATAAAATCCCGGAAAACTCTCCTAAAGCTGAAACCTCTAGACGCCCCTACAAGAGGATGCCATTTAAAAAATTCGGTGGAAAAGGTGGGCGAAGGGAGTAATAATGACGGAAGAAATTTTGGGTAAAAAACCTGTGAGAAGAGGAACACCTGTGGGAAGAAGCGACGAAGGATACATTATTAGTTTAGATGAGGATCACGCTTATACGCTAAACCCCGCGGCATTTTACATATGGCTTCTATGTAGCGGAGAATTAACAGTTAATGAGATAATAGATAAGGTAGCTGATGCTACAGGGATTAAAAGAGAAGACCTTAAAGAACCTGTGAATTTCATCATTAAAGAACTGCTTAGAGTAAAGCTTATCGAGTAAACGTAGCTCGGGCAACGTAGAAGTAAAATAAAAAGAACATAATACTCTTTTCTTTTTCCTTTTAAAGAATTTTAGTAGTCGTATAGTATCTGTAACAATATATATTTTGCTAAGTTAAAAACACAATAGCTAGATATCTGAAGGGTGTACCTATTGGAGAGACCTATAAGGTTAGGTATACCTGTTCTAGACGAATATTTGGGCACATTAAAACCGGGAACAACTATACTAATTGAAGGTTCACCAGATACTTATCCCTACCTTCTCCTACATAGAATAGGGTATAGTGTTTCTAAGGCTGGTATAAGAGTAACATATATTGTTCTAGGAGACGATGTGGAAGATTATAGAGAAGCAGCAATAAACGTAGGCTTAGACATACGGACTGCCGAAAGGGAATACTTGTGGGAATACTATTCTGCAACTAATATTGACGAACTGTGGAATATATTTAACAAAGAATTATCAAAGTCCGTAATAATAATTGACGCATCATCGTTAGCAGAAATGTCGTACGAAGGTATTATGAAACTAAAGCAATACGCAAAAACATGGAGTACATGTATAATTTTACAAGTAACTCCTAATGTAATAAGAGATGATGTATTATTGGCCATGGAAAGATTGTTTGACGTAATAGTTGAACTTAAGGTAAGTATTATCGGTACTGAAGTAAGGTATTTAATGCTATTTAAGAAGCACAAAAAAATGCCTAAAAAAAGCCTCATAGTAACATACTCCATAGGAGCACAAGGAGTGAGAATAGAACAGCTTAGGAAAGTACCGTACTAATCTAGGTGTAAATAGGGCGAAAATACCTGCTATAGCAAAATTTACTTTAAAGCAGTCAATTTTAAATATACTTGGAATAGTTAGAAAGAAATGTTTTAGGGAAACTGAATGGGTATTTTAGAGAAGATAAAGAGAAAATTGAACAATAGTTCAGATGCCAGTTTAGGGAAGGAAAAAGCCGTAGCCAAAACTATCCCTGCAGAGGTGAAAAAGGAAAAACCGAAGAAAAGAGTCCTTGTAAAGAACATTTATGCTGTAAACCCGCCATACGCATATGTAATGATATATGTTGATGAGAAAGGAATTTTAAGATACAGTGTTCTAGAACCATATCTTGTTCCTGAAGAGAAGATGTACTACAAAGAGATAAAGGAGCTAATACTTGAAGAAGCGAGAATACCTATAACAGCGTTAAGAGATTATAAGAAAGCTTCAGAGGCACTATCGGAAACCATAGATAAAATTGTAAAAGAGTTCAAAATTAGGCTTCAAAAAGAATCTATAAATAAAATTAAGTACTACATAATAAGAGACCTTGTAGGATATGGTAAAATAGATCCTATGTACAGAGATCCCTACGTTGAAGATATTGTTTGCGATGGTTATGGTATACCAATATATGTTTATCATAGGGACTTTGAATGGATGCCAACAAATGTTGTGTTTGAGAATCCTGAGGAACTAGAGAGCTTTATAAGAAGATTAGCTTTTCGAGCAGGTCAGAGTATAACTTATGCTAGACCAATAGTTGAAGGGCCGCTACCTCCTGAAGGTTTTAGAGCACATTTAACGTTGAAAGAAGTTTCCCGTAGAGGAAGCACGTTCACTATTAGAAAATACAGTATTGAACCATACACGGTAATTAACCTACTGAAATTTAACACGCTAAGTACTGATGTAGCTGCATACCTATGGCTTTTAATAGATAATGTGATGAGTTTCATGGTTTTAGGTCCTATGGCTTCAGGAAAAACAACATTGCTAAACGCTATTGCCATGATGATAAGGCCTGAAGCAAAAATAGTTACAATAGAGGAAACACCGGAACTAAGACTTCCGCATGAAAACTGGGTTCCCATGACTGTAAGGCCGAGTTTTGAGCCAGGTGTAGAAGACATAACGTTATTTGAGCTTCTAAAAAGTGCGTTAAGACAAAGACCCGAATACATTATCGTCGGCGAAATTAGAGGTAGAGAAGCATACACATTCTTCCAAGCAATGGCCGTAGGCCATGGAGGATTAACAACAATACATGGTGAAAGCGTTCAAGCAGTCATTTCAAGGCTAGAAAACGAGCCAATGAATATTCCTAGAGTTCTAATACCGTTAATTAAGGCTTTCGTACACATGGGCAGGGTTAAGGTTAGAGGAGAAATAATGAGAAGAGTCTTAAGAGTTGTAGAAACCGTAGGTATAGACACAGCGACTAAGGAAGTAATATTAAACGAAGTATATACCTGGGACCCTGTAACAGATTCCTGGAAGTTCGCTGGTAGAAGTTACGCATTTGAACACATAGCAACAAACAGAGGTTTACCTTTAAGCGAAATATATAAGGACTTCGAGAGAAGAAAAGTTGTCCTTAAATGGATGGAGCAAAAGAACATGATGAAGTTCTCCGAAGTAGCTGACGTTCTAAGAAAATACTACCAAGATCCCGAAGAAACTTATAGACATGCAGAATCAGAACTTAGGAGGATAGAGTAAATGGGGATATCTCATCTAGCCTATAGGGTATTCAAAGGTAAGAGCATATATAACATTGCTCTTAAAAATTTAAGCTGGCTTGACCCATACTTAACGTACTCAGGTTTTAAAATATCTTTACGCAGATATGTAGCTACGATAGTGTTTATTACTGTACTTTCATTCTCGCTATCACTACCATTAACGTATGTTTTCCATGTATACATACTAGGAATTAATGTGTTGTTTAGCATAGTAGCCTCTATGATCCTCTCTCTAATAGTATCCACCTTAATCCTAGCATTGCTAATATATTTGCCCGTTTTTAAAGCTAAAAGCAAGCTTGAGCTTTTAGAAACCAGACTTCCATACATAGTATCGTATATGGCTGTACTATCATATGCTGGAAGAAATATGGAAAGTATAATAGCAAAACTAGCTGAAAAGGGAAAATTATTTGGTATAGAGGAACCGGCTATTAGGATGCTTAGGAGAATATTTATTTTAGGTCAAGATACTGCGAGGATGCTTATGGATGAATCAAGAAAAACCCCCTCTGTAGTCTTTTCTTCGTTACTTGAAAGTTTAGCGGGAATTGTAGAAACAGGTAAGGGACTAAATGAGTTTCTGGAATCAGAATTTATGAATCTTCTGAGAAATAGGGAAGCTAAAGTTAAAGAGGTTATGAATTCTATGGCTGTTTTAATGGAGGTTTTCATAAGCCTTGTTGTTGTCATGCCCTTGGTTTTAACCATTATGCTATCAATAATGGCTTCTCTTGGGGCAGAAGCATTACCCATTAGTCCGTTACAAATACTATTTCTAGTACATTTCATAATAGCTCCAACAATAGCTGTAATGATTGTTTTAATGATTGACTCCTTGGTATCTAAAGTTTCGGGGTAGGTTAATGGCAAGATACCTTAAAAGAAGAAGGGTAGTATCTAAAGACACCTTAGCGTTAGTATCTTCATCTCTTATAGCATTGCTTGTTCTTTTTGCAAACCTTATAGTTTTCAAGGTAGCTGACTATACGAAAACGCTGGTGATAGCCGGACCCTTACCTGTTTTGCTACCATATGATGTAAATTTCATAAATACCTTAGTCTTGTTTGTAATCATACTGATAACACCATATGCCCTAGTTAAATACATGAACTATAGACGGAAACGCAAAGTAGAACTTCTAATTCCTGTATTCCTATATGATCTTGCGGGGCTTGTTAGAGCAGGGTACACTGTACCTAAGGCATTAGAAATAGAATCAGAAAAAGATTTAGGTCCATTAACTGATCTTATAAAGAAAGCTGTTACAAGGATTATTCTTGGCGAGGATGTTTCTAGAGCTCTAAGTGAAACATTTAAGGATCAAACATTAATCACGAGAAGGTTTATTGAAACAGTAGCTGAAGCTCATGAGAGTGGTGGAAGAGCAGCACAAGTACTTTCAGGTGCTTCATCGCATGCAGCAAGGCTTGAAGCGTTTGAGGAGGAAAGACGTAGAAGCATGAAGGTGTATGTTTCAATAATTTATGCTTCAATAATAATATTCATGGTTGCTTCAGCATTTTTATTGTTCTTTAATACAGCACTCTACGAATCTGTTAGAAGAGGTGGTGGACGATTATTTGCCATATTATTAACACCCGAGCAGATGAAGGGACTACTGTACTACACAACTTTGCTTATTGCCGCTCCTTCATGTATAGCAATAGGTAAAATAAGATCAGGAACCATAGTTGAGGGAGTTTTACATATGGCATTCCTTTACATAATAATAGCGTTATTCTATACTAATGTGGATTACTTGGTTTCAATGCTTATGTCTTTTCTTCCTCTTTAAATCTCTTAACGAGCTCAAGTATTTGATTAAGTATTTCAGTAATGGACTTTCCAGAAACCAAGTTAACACCTTGGCTTGAAGCAACTTTTCTCACACTTTCCGATGAGCTGTCTGTTACATAGATGTACTTTATGCCTGGGAAGTCCATGAACTTAGCTATGTGAGCTAATAAGTCAGTTATCTGCGATTCAGCAGAACTTACAGGCCTATAGTCTACGCCTATTAATGACTTATCTGATCGAACTATAATATCGAATCTATGGTTTACACCTGAGATTCCCTTTAACCTTGCGTCTTTTTCTACATGGAATCCTTTAGAAGTAAGCAAGAGCAATATTAGATTTCTTATTAAATCCCCTGATTGTAAAAGCTTAACACCGTAATCTGTTGTTCTATACATGTAAACTGCCCTGTATCTTGCAGTTGTTGTGTCGAACTCATGTAGGCAGCTTCGACATTTAAACTCTATTTTAGGTCTATCAGCTCTCCTACCACAATCCATGCATTCAAAGATTTCACCTAAAATCCTATAGTCAATTCCTTCCTCACGTAAAGCTATTTTACAGTTAGGACAAACTAATTCCTCGACTCCTCCTTTTAAACGCCGAATAAATTTTAGCTTTGTATCGACGAATCCGCAGGTTATGTGTTGTAATATCTCTGTTCTAACCATATTTATAGAGCCGCATGAAGGACATTTAAACCTCGTACTTACATGTATTTTACCGCATGAAGGGCACTCAATGACTCTATCTATTATTTTCTCTTCAACTAAGCCTAGCTCTATGAGAGTTTTCATTTTCTCCTGCCATTCAGGAAACTTCTTCATTCTAGGATATTCTATGCCCTGCTCAAGCCTAATTTTAGGGATTATTTCTCTTTCCTCAACCATGATTTCAAGTATTTTGAGTAGTGCTGGATCTTTAAGCAGCGTTTCAGCAAGTATTAACTCTTTACTTTTCTCTACAGCTATGCTCAAAAACGATACACCAGCTTATGCACTTACTGTATAAAATATAGCCCTATTACTTTTTAAACTCTCTTTAATCTGTGTTTGGAAACCCTATTTCTGTCGATTATATGATATATTTCAACGCCCCTACTTACCAAAGTATCCGAAATAAACCTCCTGTGACACTTAAACCATAACTTCTCAGAACACATTATGGCTGTTCTACCATCGTACTCGAAGATTATGGACATAAGTCTTCCTATACCTTCCATGTAATCTCTAGATGACATATAGTTCACATATCCTCCTTTCCTAAAACCTCCCAGAAGATCACCTAACCATACATATTTTACACTATGCTTCTTCAGTTCTTGTTCAAGGATCTCCCTGTTAAAATGAGGGTATTTAGTACTTTTAGGAAATCTTCTAACATCAACAACAATCTTTATGTTATACTGTTTTAATAACTCAATGAATTCGTCAAGTTGTCTGTTTGAGTGCCCAATAGTATATGCTTTAGCCATAAGCTAAGCACCGATACCCAAGAGAAAATAATTACCCTATTAGGTAAAGTGTTTATTTTTTGAGGTTGACTATTTTTCTACGAAACACAGACTACCTTGTGTTGAGGAGAGACAAGTAGTGTCTCTTAGTTTCACTGTAAGACAAGCAACGCTAAATGACATAGATAGGGTAGTGTATATAAATAGGGTGTCGTTACCTGAAAACTACACAAAAACATTTTTCATAGAACATCTAAGAAGATGGCCCAAAGTATTCCTCGTAGCAGAAGTTAATGGCGTAGTTGTCGGATATGTTATGTCTAGGGTTGAAATAGGTTGGGGACACACCAAGTACGGACTTACAAAGAAAGGTCATATAGTTTCTATTGCAGTCTTAGAAGGATATAGGAGAAGAGGTATAGGAACAGCCCTTATGGAGGCTGCTCTTAGGGGGTTAAAAGAATATGGAGCAAAAGAAGTATATTTAGAAGTAAGAGTATCGAACATTCCAGCAATAAGACTTTATGAAAAACTAGGTTTCACAATAAAGAAGACCATACCATATTACTACCTTGATGGAGAAGACGCGTATCTTATGGTTAAATCTCTAGCTGAAGAACCCTAGAATTTTTAAACTATGCTTAGACAAGAAACTGTAATTTGAAAGCATAATAGCTAGGTGAAGATAATCCATGAGTAAAAAGTATGTTCTTGTAAGAATAAGGAAAGGCTTAGTACACGGGCTTTTAGGAAAATACTATGAAATATTGCCTGATAAACCTCCAGAAAAACAGTTTCTGAAAAGAAACCTCAGAAAAACAAGAATAGACCCTCAAATAAACTTCGTATGGTGGGATAAACCAGCACCCGAGGTTCCAGCAGAATTCTTCGCAGTAGAGTGGACAGGAAATCTCGTAGTAAACCAAGCCGGACTATATAGGTTCTACATCTTAACAGATGATGGTGCAAGACTTTGGATTAATGATAAATTAATAATAGATGCTTGGAAGGATCAAGCACCTACAGTTTACCACAGTGATGTCTTAGCCTTAAGCGCAGGTTATCATAAAATAGATTTAAGATTCTACAATAAGTACGTTTTCGGAGAAATAATGTTAGGATGGATAAGACCTGACGGTATAGCTGAGATAATACCTTCTGAGAACTATGCAACACCGCTAAATGACAAAATACTGATTAAGGGTTTACCAAGCAAATATAGGATTGAACTTTGGAGCGGAGGAAAACTCTTAGAAGCAGAAGCTAAGGATGGCAAAGCAGAATTAGATGCTAGGGAAATAATGAAACCTATAGATGGATACTTCAAAATATATGACGATACTGGAAGGCTAATCTTTGAAAGCCCCGTAATAAGAGACATTTGGGGAGGAGACATATTTCAAATAGGTGAAGAGTAAGTTTTTAACTAAAGTCAAATTTGAATAACTAGGCATTAACTTAGTAAATACAAAGATTATTTCCCAACAATTACTTCAATATGGTGTAGTATTTCATGGAGACTGCGTTAAGCATCATAATTGCTGAAGCAAAAGTAACAATAATAGGGTTCACTATGAGTGAAGCATTCGAATATGTGGATGCATTATGGGACTTTCTCAGAGGAAATGTGCCTAAGGAGTTTTGGAATGATATAACTATAGAGGTGTCTGGAATAAGCAGTTTAAATAAGCTTTCTTTTAAATGGTCTGTTTCTATTGATGTAAGCAATGATTCATTATTCGAAGAAATACTGCTTAGTTTAACAGAGAAGAACTTTCTAACAGATAGGAAAATCGAAATAATTTAGACAACTATATATTTACGCCTTCACAGACTTAGTGGCAGAAAACCTGAAAAAGGTTTGCATATGAGATTGTCTAAAGTATCATTGCTAGTAATAGTTCTTTTCGTGATCTTAGTAGGTTTAATGATCTTCTTACCCAGCTATAATGTTCCCAGTGAAGAGCAACCTGAAACAACATATGTGAAGAAAAACATCAAGTTTTACATCTACGGTTCGATAGGCTGCCCAGCATGCAAAGCTGTGAAAAGGTTATTAGAGGAAAATTTCAAGGAAGCAGAGGTAATATTTTATGAACTAAGCAGCAACGAAGAATACGTTAGAAAATTCTACAAAATATATGAAATAATAGGTGGAGCCGCAAATAAAACACTAGCCCCCTATACACCACTCATAGGAGTTCTTGTAGACAATAAACTGACATTCATCGTTGTAGGTTTTCAACCTTTAAGCTTTTGGGAAAACATAGTATCTAGTGGTCCTAAAGACTATGTAGTTGCTTTCTACCCTAAAAACAGTGGTATGGAAGCTATAGTGATATCTAGTAGTGAAACTGTAAAGATACTGGAAGAACTGTTTCGTGGAAAGGGTAGCGTATGAGTTCTCACGAAATAATGCAACTATTGTCACTAGTAGTGCTAATGTCTGCATTAGACTCTATAAATCCATGCACTTTCGCAATATATACTACATTACTAATAATGACTTCAACTCTTCATGGTAAGGACTACAGACACGTGAAAAATATAGGTCTAGCCTTCATAGTCGGGGTATTTATAACATACTATGCACTTGGTTTGGGATTATTAACAATTATAGGTTTTTTCGAAATAATACCCAAAATTATAGGCATATCCGCATTAATTTTAGGAACATACCTTATCCTAGCTAACTTGACCAGTGGTAGGTGTGAAATTAAAGTAAGACATTTAAAAATGCTGCGTAAAGCAGTAAACCCCTATTTCGCCTTTCTAGCTGGAGCTTTTCTCAGCTTAACCTTACTTCCATGTAGCGGCGGACCTTACATAGTTACACTATTGTTTATGGAGAAATTTAAGCTACCATATATCTACAAGTATGGTCTTCTTCTCCTATACAATACTATATTCGTGTTGCCTTTAATCCTCATACTAACAGGTTTATATCATGTAGAAAAGGCTATTAAGGGTAAAGAAAGACTCATAAGGACAATTGAAGGTATTATTCTAGCATGTTTAGGCCTATTCATACTCCTACATATTTAAATAGTTCATGGTAGGTTTAAGTATAGGGGATACTCGAGTAGTATTGGCTGAGGAGTTAGGTTATGAGAAAGAAACCAGGCATAAGCACGTACGGTTTCAGATGGGGGGTTATAAGGGATCCCATATATGATTATATACCGTTTAATAAGGATGTAGAAGGTAGAATCATAGATACACCCTATGTTCAAAGGTTAAGAAGAATTCACCAGCTACAAATAGCCCACTTCATATATCCTGGAGCGGATCATAAAAGGTTTCAGCATAGCCTTGGAGTTATGCATTTAGCTGGAATGTTTAGTGAACATTTACTTACATTGCTTACAACAGCTAAAGGCGAAGAAGCATTAGAAGGTTACAGTATGCTAGAACTTATTGAAGCATCAAGAATAACAGGCTTACTACACGATATTGGGCATGGTCCTTACAGTCACTCATTTGAGGAATCCGTTTTATCTAAGAGTAAAAAACTTCGCGAAGAAAACTTAGATAATCATGAGCTTGTAGGATTAGCTCTGGTAGAATATACGGATCTTGGAGAACTTATAGATAAAATAGGTAAGGAAACAGGTCTTGAAAACCTAAGAGGGTTGGTTCTAAAACTTCTTAGACCATACAGTCCAACAGCACCTACAATCATAAGGCTTTTACAGAAGGTTGTTAAGAACTGGATATACCCTGCTGACATAATGGACTTCTTAATAAGGGATAGCTACTATGCTGGAACTAAAGAATATGGAACTATAGACTATTACAGACTGATATTTTATAGCTATCCATATGAAGACCTAATAGTTATGGATGAAAAGAATATAAACACGTTAAGAAGCTTCCTGCAAAGTAGACAATACATGTTCGATACCGTATATCTGCATCCAATATGTAGATCGTTTGAGCATACTATTCAGCTAATGATGAAGAATGTAAAGGAGGAACTGGAATTTGAAAACAGAGTACTTGAAATCAAAGAAGGGAAACCTGAAAGATATTTAGAGCTTGATGACTACTCGATACTGTACATGATACGTAACTTGCAGGATACTAAAGAAAATGTGAAGAAAGCCAAAGAATATGCTGAAGATCTTCTATATAGGAGAAAACGCTGGAAACCTGTAGGAAAACCCTATGAAATAGCGTTACCAGCATATGAAGCACCATTCTTCTATAAGTTTGGAGACCCCAAATCTGCTTCCAAAGAAATATTTAGAGTACTTTCAGAGAAACTAGAAGACGCAGGATTAGGGGATTATATTGACTTATTCTGGGTAGACCATAGTATGAGAAAAAGCCTTCCAGCACTTCCCTATCCATTACATGTAATACATTTAGCTAGGAGGCTAAAAGAGAAAATAGAAATAGTTGATAGCATACCTATTTCAAAAATACTTGAAGAGGCAGGGTTAAAACCTAAAATAGCCTTTACAATATATGGCCCTACATCTCTATTGAAGGACTATAATGTAAGAAGAAAATTAGAACTTATTGTCTCTGAAGTTTTTAAGGAGGTTCTGGGAACAATACCTGGAGTTACAATGTGAGAGCGTTAGTTCACACTTTATACCTAACTCTTAAATACCTTTTACTCACTCTATACTAAGGGTGCTTTGCAAATATGACTATAATAAGATGGCATGGCCATGCATGTTTCGAAATAGTTTCTGATAAAGGGGTAATTATAGGTATAGATCCTCATGATGGGGTAAGTTTAGGTATAAGACCGCCAATGTTCAAGGCTGATATAATTCTTGTAACCCATAATCACTTTGACCATAATGCAATCCAAGTTATTTCCAAGCCAAATTCTAAAGTTCTAGACATGTTTGAAGGAGAAACAATAGTAAATAACGTTAAAGTTAGGGGAGTTAAAAGCTATCATGACCCTTACCGCGGTTCTCTAAGAGGAGAAGTAATAGTCTACAATATTAAAGTAGACAACATGACAATTACCCATTTAGGAGATTTAGGTACAATACCTGAAGAGAAAGTTCTCAGTGAAATTACTCCAACAGACATCTTAATGATACCTGTAGGTGGAGTTTACACCATAGGCCCTTCTGAAGCTGCCGAGGTTGTTGAGAAAATAAACCCAAAAGTAGTAGTACCTATGCACTATAGAATACCTGGCTTAAGACTAGGTCTGAAAAGTGTAAACGATTTCTTGAGAAAGGTAAGGTACGAGATTAAGAGAATTAGTAGTAGAGAATTTTCAATATCGAAAGATAAACTACCTTCAACAACAGAAGTATGGGTACTAGCGTACCAGTAAAGTAGGCTTAAATAATAACTCTAATCTTTTTAGCCTTAGCTCTCCTAATCTTCTCTCTTTCGCCACGAATAAGCTCTATTAGAGCTTTCCTAATAACTTCGCTTCTAGTCTCCCCTCTAAGTTCAGCATATTCATCTATAAGTTCTAGTAAGTCCTCTTCAATTTTGAAAGTAACTACTCTCATCGAACCCCGCCTCCGTATTACTGATAGTGCTGAGGGAAATAAAATATTTTTCCTTAAAGAGTTTTCTCTCATCAGCAGTACTAAGAGAGCGAATAATTTATATTTCTCTCTCGAGAGAATTCTTTTAGGGAGTATACATATGCCAACCATACACCTCTCAGTGCCTGAAGCTATGTATAGAGACCTCAGAGAAGTAGCTAGCGAATATGGCGTTCAAATAACAGACTTGGTTAAAATATTCATAAAGGAAGGACTTGAACGGAAATTTGAAGGTAAAAGAAAAGCAGCAAGCGAAGAAGAGAGAATAGAAATTCTGGAGGGCGAAATATATAGGTTAAAAGGTGCGGTAGAGGAACTTTTCAGAAAGCTAGAAGAATTAGCTGATAAAATAGAAGAACTCAAAACACCAAGTATAGAACCTGAAATAATTGAAGAAACACACTAAAATATCCTCGGTAAAGCTTAATAAGTACCTGCTTAATTTGTATTCGCTTAGTATATTAGCGTATATCCTTATTTGCTTATCATGTTCTAAATGTCCTCAGGAAAAAATTAACAAATTATTCAGAGGCTACAATATTATGCGTGACATAGTTTATCAAGGTAAAAAATTCAATGTTCTTAGGGAATACATTACATTACCTAATGGTAAAAAAACTATGAAGGAAATAGTTGATTATCCAGGAGCATCTGCAGTACTACCTTTAATAAATGAGAACACTGTCCTACTTCTAAAACAGTATAGAGCAGCGCTAAATCGTTGGATCATAGAAATCCCGGCTGGAACGTTGAAACCCGGTGAAGCTCCTTTAGAATGCGCTATGAGAGAACTGGAAGAAGAAACAGGGTTTAAAGCTAAGAAATGGGTTAAAATGCTTGAAATATATACTTCACCAGGATATAGTAACGAAGTTCTACACATATTTTTAGCTGAAAAACTAGAGAAGGGGATAAAGAAACCTGAAGAATCAGAAGTACTCGAGAACATTTATCTTTCATTAAATGATGCTTTAGTTATGATAGAAAGAGGCATAATAAAGGATGCGAAAACAATAATAGCATTACTTTATTACACTCTTCACTTTAAACAAACCCGCCATATAATCACGGAATGAAGAAGCACTAGAAAGATGAAAGAATGTGTTGAGCCGGGAGTGACCCGTCCCGGCGCTCATTAACCCCCGGGACTCGGGGGTGCCTTTTCGGCTTGCGCGGGAACCGGGGTTCAACATTACATATTACTTCCAAACTATTTTAAGATTTACCAGCATTAAATTTACCGAGGGATCATTGTTTTTGAAATATGGTTTAGTACTACCTCAGGGGGTGCTGTAGGATGATGTTTATAATCTTTTCCTAATAATCTAATCTCGAGATGTAGGGTGCTTGGGGCCGCCCTAAACGCTCCTAACCGGATGCAAACCCTAGAAGGGATGAAGGAGAACAAAAATGAAGGGATGACACTTGAC
>Ga0190314_1000013_pt1 | contig 90737 bp, 82 predicted proteins | sample 4870071112_MG_FD_165055 | JGI IMG/M metagenome (GOLD analysis project Ga0190314, IMG submission 165055) | Hydrothermal vent sediment bacterial communities from Southern Trench, Guaymas Basin, Mexico - 4870-07-11-12_MG | ecosystem: Environmental > Aquatic > Marine > Hydrothermal vents > Sediment ...
ATCCCTCGGATTTTCCTCTGGTTCAGCTTTCTCATCTTAGACAAAGAAAAAGATGTTATGGAAAGCGGAGCTTCCAGAGGCCTCTTTGAAAAGAGGTCATAAAGTATTTTGGGATACTACACATAGCAATATGAGGGAAATCTTCTTATAGCGGCACGCTCGTGCAATCGTTATGAGTGCGCCCTCCAAAGCGATTGCCGCCACATTGATAGTGATGGCGGTGATTGCCACGGGATATACGGTATATTTTGCATCGGAGTATACGAACTCACTCTCGGCACTGGCGGATTTCTCTGCATACGCTGAATTTGACCCTGAAAATGTGCAAACACAGGATAACTTCTCATATGTGCCGGTGGTAATAACATTCCATAACCCCTCGAATACCCTCATAAACATCTATGAACTCGATCTCGCCCTCTTTTTAATGAACAGCACAACTGGTACTTTCAGCAGAATAGGGAAACCGGTCATATTCTACAGCGAATATCGTCCGATAATAGTGGAAGCGAGTTCGGAGAGTCAGGTGAGATTTTACATATGCATAGATGATCCGACCGATTATAAATGGAACATCGAGAACTCGAAAAACAACGGCCTTGAGTTCAGGGTCGACCCCTATATGGAAATAAGATATGAAGTCTCAAATTATGATTTCAAGAACATCTATGCCTGGGGCGTGTGGCACTGGACCTGTGAACCTTGCGGGAGTGGTCCATTTGATTGAGAAGAACGGACATCTGAGAAGGGACATACTGGAACCCATATTCTGGGGAGCCATAGTGGCGGTCATATCCCTTCCGTTCTATCTCTTCATGGTGGTACCCCAGATTGGCAGTACTTTTCATGTGGAGGCGGTACATGCATTTCTGATACCGATAATCATGGCATTTCTGGCATCCGCACTTATGGGCGAACGGGAGATGATGACCTCGCTGATAATGCTCATCTCGGCAGCCATACTCCTGACATTCATGATGCTGTTCATCCTGCTTCTCCCACAGCTTCTGGGTGTCGTTTATTTCTTTGATACATATTATATAGACATTGCTAAGAAGCTGATAATGGCATTCATAATGTTCTTCCCGAGCCTTCTGGTAGGTGGTGTCACAGGAAAGGTGTTCGGAGACGCCTTCGTTTCGGACACAACCCGAAAGGAGAGGAAAGAGCTTAACGAAGAGATGAAGGAATGGAAGAAAACTCTGGAAAAAGCCATCATGGAGAGCGACAGAGGTAATATCTCCGAAGAAGAGGCCTTGGGAAACAAAGAGAAAGAAAGCGTTGAGATGCCCGCTGACGAGGGGGAAAAGGAACCGCTTCCGTGAAGGAAGATTAACTTTATATACTTCCCCTTGTGTGAGGCAGGATACCCGAACAAGGAGGAAAAATTTTGACACCTGAAGCACAGAACAACGAAAACCCCGACTTCAAATACATGGTCCGCATAATTGAGACGGACATAGACGGGAACCTCCCGTTAGTGTATGCTTTACAGAAGATAAGGGGTATCGGACAGAGACTGGCCGAATCTGCGGCACATGAAGAGGGTCTTCCGGCCTTCGAAAAGATCGGGAACCTCTCCGATGAGCAGATAAACAATCTTGACAGCGCTCTCAGGGAGCTCTACAAAAAGATGCCGGTATGGATGCTTAATCGCAGAAAGGACTACGACACCGGTGCTGATCTGCACCTTGTCGGGAATGACCTGAAAATGAAAGTTGAAGACGATATAAATCGTCTGAGAAAGATAAGGTCATATAGGGGAATAAGGCACGAGACCGGACATAAGGTCAGAGGACAGAGAACGCGGTCCAACGGAAGAAGAGGACTCACTCTGGGAGTTTCCAGAAAGAAGAACTGAGGTGAGTAAGTGGGAGACCCTAAGAAAAACAGGAAGAGATATTCCCGGCCCTCGCATCCGTGGGAAGCCGAGAGGATAAAGTCCGAAAAAGAACTCAGCAAGAAATACGGGCTGAAGAACAAGACCGAGATATGGAAGGCCAAGGCCGAATTGAGACGGTACAGGCGGCATGCCAGATTGCTTCAGGCAAAAATAAGGTCCGGAGACCCCCAGTCCGTTAAAGAATCACAGGAACTTCTAGAGAAACTTTCACGCCTCGGAATCCTGTATGGCGAGGACATAGGGCTTGACAGCATACTCGGTCTTGAAGTGGAAAGCATGCTTGCAAGAAGACTTCAGACAATAGTTTACCTTAAAGGAATGGCGAACACGATGGAACAGGCCAGACAATTCATAGTTCACGGACACATATCATTGAACGGCAGAAAGGTTACGGTTCCCGGCTATCTCGTGAAAAAGTCCGAGGAGGAATCCGTATCCTATTTCTACAACTCTCCGTTGAAAGATGAACTTCATCCGGAGAGGACAAAGAAAAAACAGAAAATAGAAGCTCTGGATGGACATGCGGCACCGGAGGTGAATACAAATGGTTAAAGTGGCAGTGGCAAACATATATGCTTCCCACAACAACATCATCATAACCCTTACGGACATCACCGGGGCGGAGACCATAGCCAAGTGTAGCGGAGGAATGGTTGTGAAGGCTGCCAAGGACGAAGGTAGCCCCTATGCGGCCATGAGGGCCGCCGAGGTCATAGCGGAATCCGCCAAGGAGAAGGACATAAACACGATATATGTCAAAGTAAGGGCACCCGGCGGAAACAAGTCGCATTCACCCGGCCCGGGAGCGCAAGCAGCCATAAGAGCGCTTTCAAGGTCCGGAATAAGGATCAAAAAAATAGAGGATGTCACACCCATACCTCATGACGGAACGAAAAGAAAGGGTGGAAGGCGCGGAAGAAGGGTGTAATCCGTGAACATCGAGATACTTGAGATGGAAGAGAACAGGGCAAAGCTGCTCGTTTACAATTCGGACCCTCAGCTGGTCAATGCACTGAGGCGCACACTGATATCGGATATTCCGAAAATGGCCATAGAATATGTCGATTTCCACCTCGGCCCCATCGGAAGCAATGAGAACGGAAGGGTCGCCGACGGAGCATCTCCCCTGTTCGATGAGATAATAGCACATAGACTGGGGCTCATACCTCTCCCCACCGACCTTGAAGTCTTCAGGTTCAGAGAGGAATGTGAACATCCTCCCGAGGAATCGTGCGAACTCTGTACCATAACATACACCCTTCACAAAGTGGGTCCGTGCACGGTGTATTCCGGAGACCTCGAACCGATAAACGGCGAGGAATACAGGCCCGCTGACCCCCTGATACCCATAGTCAAACTCGATGAAGGACAGGCGATATACATAACCGCTTATGCGATACTCGGTACGGCGCAGGAACATGCGAAATGGCAGGTCACCAGTGGCGTTGGCTATCAATACTATCCATCGGTAATGATCAATTCCGAGAAGTGTAAGAACTGCGACAGGTGCCTTGAAGTCTGTCCGAAAAAGGTATTTGAAAAAGTGGATGGCAGGGTCATTGTCAGGAATCCGGAAAACTGCAACCTCTGCGGTGCCTGTGTGAAAGAATGCGATGGAGTAAGCGTGGAAGGTGACCGTACCAAGTTCATTCTGAGCTATGAAACCGATGGTTCCATCTCAGCACGAAAAACTCTGGAATATGCACTTCAAATACTGGAATCAAGGTTTGAAGAATTCAGAGAATCGATTTCCGAGATGAAGTAATCCTTTAAATACACCATCTTTTTCTCTTTTTGTGGTTCGATGAAGGTCTTAGAGAGAATAGAAAAGGCTCTCCTGAGCGGAAAACTGCACATGACACTGCTAGACCCCGATAAGCAGAGCCATGAAGATGCGGCTCTCCTTGCCGAAAAAGCCGTGGAATACGGAAGCGATGCGGTTATGATAGGCGGCTCCACAGGAGTTACGAAAGAGAACATGGATATCACGATAAAAGCTATAAAGTCTCGGGTGGATGTTCCGGTCATAATATTTCCTACATCGGCCGGTGCCCTGAGCTCCAATGCGGATGCCATATATTTCATGAGCCTTATGAACTCAAAAAGCCCTGTTTTCCTCGTAAGACAGCAGATGATAGCCGCCCCCATTATCAAAAAGATGGGTATAGAGCCCATTCCTATGGGATATATAGTGGTCGAGCCCGGAATGAAGGTTGGCGAGGTCGGTATGGCCGATGTCATACCCAGAAATAAACCCGGAATAGCCGCAGCATATGCGATGGCAGCGGAAATGTTCGGTCTGAAGGTGGTCTATCTTGAAGCGGGAAGCGGAGCTTCCGAGCCGGTTCCTCCTTCCATGGTCCGGGAGGTCCGGAAATCCATAGAAATTCCGCTGATAGTCGGCGGCGGGATAAGGAGCGCGGCAGATGCGAGAAAAGCCGTTGAAGCCGGTGGAGACATAATAGTGACCGGGACCATAGCAGAGGACCCTGCAAAATTGGATGTTCTCAGAGAGATAATCAAAGCCGTGAAAGCATGAAATTCGAGGATGTTAAAAGCATAGGTGGAAAGACCAAATTCATATTCAACGCACCGAAGTGGTGGGTGGGTGCCCTCATTATGGCCTCACTCTCCGCCCTTTTCGGAAACATTGTGTGGGGAAAAGAAGGGATTTTAAGAGGCCTTTTGATTTTCGGAGTCTCATCATATATCGGAACCGTTCTCAGTATGGCATATGCCCGATGCATAAAGGAGCTTTACTGGGCCAAAACAGATATTCTGCTCTCAATAACCAGCATATCTTTTTCAATGATTATCTATGCGCTCTTAAAATTCATTGCTATCTATGTCCAAATAAATATGAGTTATGGCTTGATATTGGCGATAACCATGCCCATATGGCTTCGCCATGTCTATATATCTTCTATAATCATATACGGGCAGAAAAGGTCGCTACCCATATCCATCATGTATCCTTCACTCATATTCCTATTTATGAGTATATATGTGAAAAATTGGGATGTGATATATCTTTTCACATTGAGCTCGGCGGCTTCCATATTTTTCTCGGGGCTTTTTCTGCGCTCAATGGACGACCCCATGAGAAGCGTTCTGGGAATAGGCGGGCTGAAATTCACAATGAGAGTAGTAGAGCATTATAAAGAAAAAAGCAGGAAAGGACGCGAAAAGCTGGAGGCCATATTCGACGGTTTCGGAGAGGCCGCCAGAGTACAGTTCAACACCGTATCCTTTGCAAGGGGGGGCAAGCTCGTCGGTACTCTTCTCGTTCATACCGCACATCCCGGCCCCTTCGGAGAAGTTGGTGGTGCGGACATGCCTTCCAAACTTGTCAGAATCACCGGTCTTGAAAATCTTATAACACCGCACGGTGCATCCACCCATGACATGAATCCGACAAGTGAGAGAGAGGTTGAAAGGCTTGGGAAGGCCGTTAAAAAAAGTCTCCCCGGAAAAGAAGTCCTTGCTTCTGAACCGGTGCGGACCTCTTCCGGAAAAGTAAAGGTTCTGGCGCAGCGTTTCGGTGACACACTTATGGCAATAGAGACCTCGAGCCCGTACGGTACGGAGGATATCGACCCGAGCGTCGCATATGCCTTGAATGAGAAGGTTAAGAATTTTGGCTTTGAATCGCTGATATTCATAGATGCGCATAACCGATTCGAAAACAAAGCCGAAGAAACAAAGATACAATCCAGAAAATACTTGGAAATAGAAAAAGCGATAATAGAAGCGGCAAATATCCTGAAAAAGTCCCGGCTTTATCCTGTCAAGGTCGGGTTCGGAGATGATCGGAGCCTTGACATAGAACACGGTCTCGCAAAGCTAGGTGTGACATGCCTCATACTTGAAGTGAATGAAAAAAAGGCGGGGTACATCGTTCTTGACGGGAACAATATGGGCGGAGGCCTCAGGGAAAGGATAATCTCCGAGGTGGGAAAAGGGCTTGATTTCGTAGAGGTTATGACCACGGACAACCATTATGTCAACCGTATAAGCGGAGGGAAGAATCCGGTAGGGGAGTTCGGAGGACATGAAAAGATAATAAATGCCTGTAAAAATGCGGTTGAAAGGGCAAAAGAGAATATCTCTCCCGCCAATCTTATGGTAAGTGGTGGTGAGACCGAAATAAGGGTGTTCGGCCCCAATCGTTCCGCATACCTGTTTTGTGTTCCTCGTTCCCTGCTTTCGTGCGGAAAATATGCCAGTATACTCTCTGTAACATCCCTTATACTCGCTGATTTGGCCTTAGCAATGCTTATATAGGAAAATGATTAGAGGAAAGTGATAACATGGCAAAGAAAAATGAGGGATTTCACTCGGCGGCCGGGCTTATCCGTTACTTCGATGAAGAGGACGAGAAAGCCCCGAAGATACCCGCGCTCGCAGTGGTAGCCACGGCGATAATTCTCGCCATAGTGGTGGAACTCGCCCACTACATGCTTAAGATGTAAGTGTTCTCATGAAGAACGCACGGGCTCTGATAGCGAACAGCGGCTTCATCATAGTGTTGGCGCTTATACTCGGACTTCTTACGGGATTCAGTTTCTATCCGAAAGAGATGACCTATGTTTCACTTGGAACAATAATGACGCTCTCTCTCACTAAAATAGATTTTGAAAAACTCAAAAAAACAGGTACAAAGGAGATTGGTCTTCCTGTTCTTTTAGTGTATCTCTATTCTCCCCTTTTCGTACTTGCTCCCGCCCATGTCCTCATAAATAACACTGATTATCTCAATGGTCTGGTGATTCTGGCTCTTGTTCCTTCCGCAGTGGGCGTTGTGGCATTCTCCGGCATTCTGAAAGGAGACAACGAGCTCGCACTCGCAGGAACGGCATCCGTGTATCTGTCCTCCTTGGTACTCACTCCTCTGCTGTCCAAAGCGATAATAGGCGAGGGAGTAAAGGTCGTATCGATACTCGGTTCCCTTGTCATACTCGTTGTTATCCCCCTTGTTCTGTCCAGAATCCTTGTGATGTGGAAGATAGATGAGAAAGCCGGGCAGGCAAAGGCGGATGTAATCAATATCCTTTTCTTTATCCTCATATTCAATATAGTGGGAAGCAACAGGTCCGCTTTCTTCATAGATTCATACAATCTGTTCTCGATATCCCTTATATGCTTCCTGAAGACGTTCGTAGCCGGAAGTATTATTTTCATATTTCTAACAAAAATGGGCCACAAATATGAGGACTCCATGACATACACCCTCTTCGGAGCATTCAAGAACGGCGGTCTTGCCGTAGCGCTCTCCATGGTGCTTTTCAGTCCTGCCGCCACGGTCCCTGCGGCCATATCCGTAGTGTTCGACTTCGGAAGCCTGACATACTATCAGTATGTGTTCAGAAATAAGTATGGTAAAAGGGAAGTGCGTGGGAAGGGATGACGAGCAAAATACGGAGTATTTTGCGAGCAGGACTTCCCATGCGGAAGTCCGTGGGCGCAAAGTAGCGTCTTTGCGCCATTTACAATAAATTGTCCACGTGACCCAACCGAACGAATATAATGAGTGAGTGCAGGGGAAGGGATTCGAACCCTTGAACCACTGAGGACCAGACCCTGAATCTGGCGCCGTTGACCTGGCTTGGCTACCCCTGCATGACGTATAAGGGTCTGGAATGAAAGGATTATTTAAGGGTTTTCAGAACCTCTCGTAATGCAGCCGCTCCTTTTCCACCTCGCTTTCGGTGTGCGGCTCCTTCTCCTTTTTTGGTACCCCGACGGCTATCATGTTCAGAACCCTGAGATTTTCAGGGATTTCAAGGAGTTTTCTCACCGTGGGTTCAGGATTCATGTCCTCGGCTATGCTCCTGACCTGCACCCAGCATGCACCGAGTCCCATGTCGGCCACTTCCAGAAGTATGTTCTCCGATGCAACGCTGCAATCCTCTATCCACCACGGAGAGCGCTCTTCATCTCCGACTATGACGAAGGCGGCTCCGGCCTTCTCGATCATCTTCGCCCACGGTGTTGCAACGGATAGTTTCTTCAGCATTTCCCTATCGCGCACCACTATGATGTGACACGGTCGGTAGTGCATTGCGCTCGGAGCGTACATGAATGCCTTGACAATGTTCTCCACCTGCCAGTCTTCAAGGGGTTCTCCGGTATAGCTGCGGATGCTTCTGCGGGTTTCTATTGGTTTGAGAATGGGTTGCATGAGGGTGGAATAGGCAGGTTCGATTTAAAGGTGGTGATTCTGTTATTTTGAAATCAGGGACTGGCTGGTATTATGGCGTAATAAATGGAAAGGTTTAAAAATAAGATGTCAATAGGGTAAAATTCATAGAAACGGATTGGTGTTATGCCGGATAAAGGAAGCAATCAGGGGCCTGAAGACGATGCAAGAGATTGCATAGATGACATGCTGAGACTGGCAGGCTGGGTGGTTCAGGACAAAAATCACCTGAACTTCAATGCCGGAGATGGAATAGCTGTCAAAGAGTACCAGACCGACAGTGGGCCGGCTGACTATGTGCTCTTTCTGGGGCGCGGGGATAAAAGGCCTGTCGGGATAATAGAGGCTAAAAGAGCGGAAGAGGGCCATAAGATGGTGATGCACGAGAAACAGGCCGAGGGATATGCGGAAAGCAGACTGAAATACCTCAATAACGAGCCCTTGCCCTTCATATATCTCAGCAATGGCGAGATAGTCCTGTTCTCCGATTCCAGAGACCCGAAACCGAGATTCAGAGAGGTTTTTTACTTCCACAGGCCGGATACCCTGAAAGAGTGGATTGATGAAGATAAGAGTCTCAGGGAGAGACTCAGGGAACTGCCTCCCCTTGAACACGAGGGGCTGAGGGATTGCCAGATAAATGCCATAGAGAACCTTGAGGAATCCTTCAGAGACAACAGGCCTAGAGCGCTCATTCAGATGGCGACAGGTGCGGGAAAGACATACACTGCCATAACATCGGTTTACCGGCTTCTCAAGTTCGCAGGTGCGGAAAGAGTGCTCTTCCTAGTGGATACCCGGAACCTAGGCGAACAGGCGGAGCAGGAGTTCATGGCATACATACCGCCGGATGACAACAGGAAGTTCTCGGAGCTTTACAATGTGCACCGTCTGACTTCCAGCTATATTCCTTCGGATTCTCAGGTCATAATAAGCACCATACAGAGGCTTTATTCCATACTTAAAGGGGAAGAGCTGGATGCTGAGGCCGAGACCGTGAACCCTAACGAGCTGAGAGGACCGAAAGAGCCTGTTCCGGTGGAATACAGCCCGAAAATTCCGATAGAGTTCTTCGATTTCATCATAATAGACGAGTGCCACAGGTCGATATACAATGTATGGCAACAGGTTCTGGACTATTTCGATGCCTTCCTGATAGGCCTGACGGCTACGCCGGACAAAAGGACATTCGCCTTTTTCCATGAGAATGTGGTTAGCGAGTATTCCCATGAGGAGGCGGTCGCCGACGGGGTGAATGTGGGATACGATGTATATGTGATAGAGACCGAGATAACGAAAAACGGTGCGGTGATACAGGCGAAGGAGTATGTGGAGAAGAGGGAAAGGCTCAGCAGGAGGCGGAGATGGGAGATGCTGGACGAGGACCTTGAATACTCCGCAAAAGAGCTTGACCGTGATGTGGTGAACCAGAGCCAGATAAGGAACATAATAAGGACATTTCGAGATAAGCTGCCGCTGATATTTCCCGGAAGGAACGAGGTGCCGAAGACCCTCATATTCGCAAAGAACGATAGTCATGCCGATGACATAGTGAGAATTGTCCGGGAGGAGTTCGGAGAGGGAAACAATTTCTGCAAGAAGGTGACATATAAGGCGGAAGAGGACCCGAAGACCATACTCGCCCAGTTCAGGAACGAGTACAACCCGAGGATTGCGGTGACTGTGGACATGATAGCCACGGGAACCGATGTGAAACCGATAGAATGCCTCATATTCATGAGGGATGTGAAGAGCAGGAATTACTTCGAGCAGATGAAGGGCAGGGGGACAAGGACGCTCAATTATGAAGACCTGAAGAAGGTCAGCCCCTCGGCAGGGAGCGCAAAGACCCATTTCGTGATAATAGATGCCGTTGGAGTTACGAAACATGTCAAGACGGACAGCAGGCCTCTGGAGAGAAAGAGGTCCGTACCTCTAAAAGACCTGATGTACACCGTGATGATGGGTGCCGGAGATGAGGACACCATGCTCTCGCTGGCAGGAAGGCTGGGAAGGCTTGAGAAGGTTCTGGACGATGTGGAGCGTGAGAAATTCGCTGAAAAGGCTGGAATGAGCATAAACGAGGTGATACACGGGCTTCTGGAGCCTTTCAACCCTGACGCGGTGGAGGAGAGGGCGAAAAAGGAGCTCGGAATCGAAAAGCCTGAGGAGAGCGCTCTTGAAGAGGTCAGAAAAGCGATGATAAACGAGGTTTCCTCGGCGTTCACCGGCGAACTGGTGGAGTATGTGGAGAATGTGAGGCGGGTGCACGAGCAGATAATAGACGGGGTGAACATAGACCGCGTGACCTATGCCGGGTGGAGCGAGGACATAGAGGAGAAAGCCGGGGAGATAACCGGTGATTTCAGGGAATTTCTGGACAGGCACAGGGACGAGATGGAGGCATTGCAGATATTCTACGGAGAGCCCTACAGGAGAAGGGAACTGACGATGAAGATGCTTGACGAGGTCATGCGGGTTCTGGAGGCTGAAAGGCCGGACCTTGCACCTCCGAGGGTCTGGGCCGCATACGAGCGTCTGGACGGGGTGAGCAGGAAGAGCCCGAGGAACCGGCTGATACTGCTTGTTTCATTGATAAGAAGGGGCCTTGAGATAGACAAGGAGATAACGCCCTTCGATGCCACGGTGGACCTGAAGTTCAAAGACTGGGTGTTCGAGAAGCAGGCAGGACCCGTGAAGTTCACGGAGGAGCAGATGTGGTGGCTGAGGAACATAAAGGAGCACATCGCAGCCTCGATGCACATAGAAAGAGATGACCTTGAGCTCTCGCCCTTCGATTCAAAGGGAGGAATAGGTGGGATGTACAGGGCATTCGGAGATGAGATGGACGCCATAATCGAGGAATTGAACGAGGTTTTGGTGAGCTGATGACACTTTCACTTTCTGGCACCTCCCGGCGTAAGATATTAAATCGGGAAGGATATGGGGGCTGTGGTAGCTTATGATTAAGAAATCCGAGAGGGTCCTGCTATATCTGTTAAAGAAACGCGGCAAGGTGGACAGGATGCGGACAGTTAAGGAAATGTTTCTTATATCTCAGTTTACGGATTCTTACGACTTCGTTCCATACAGTTACGGGCCGTTCTCCTTCGAGATGTACAACGACATAAGGAAACTTGAGGAAAAAGGATATGTCAGGGAGACAGAGAAAGGGCTGGAATATGCAGGCCTATCGTTCCCTGAGCCCTCGGAAACCGATAGAAGGGCCGTGGATTATGTTCTGAACACATATGGAAGCATGAATAACCATGAGCTCATGGACCTTGTATATGAGAAGTTCCCGGATTACACGATATTCAGCAAATACCTCAAGAAAAAGGAATATACAGCGGATGAAAAGGGCATAGTTACCGTAGGCTACGAGGGAAAGGGTCTTGACCGCTTCATCTACGAACTTATTGAGAACAGGATAAACACCCTTGTGGATGTGAGAAAGAACGCTTACAGCAGGAAATACGGCTTCTCAAAGGGCGTGCTGAAAAGAACTCTGGAAAAAATGAACATAGAATACATCCACATGCCGGAACTCGGGATAGTATCGGACAAAAGGAGAGAGCTCCAGACATTCGAGGATTATCAGGCACTTTTTGAGGAGTACTATCCCACACTGGACGGTAAGAGGGAGAGCCTGAACCGGCTTATCGAAATGGGAAAGGAGAAGAAGATCGCGCTCATGTGCTTCGAGGCGGATGTGAGGTACTGCCATCGGGGACAGATAGCCAGATGGCTGAGAACTGAGGGAGTGGAAGTGATGGACCTATGAGCGAGTGGGAGAAAAAGAAAATACTGGTAACGGTTAAAGCATATCCGGAAAAGAGCAGGAAACACGGGCCTGTCGTGTGCGTATCGGGAATAACCGATGAAGGAGAATGGATAAGATTGTATCCCTTCCAGATACACCATTTCTCCGGCCCAAATAAGATAAAGAAATATGACTGGATAGAGATAGAATGCAAGAAAGCCAGTGAAAAACTGAACAGGAAAGAGAGCTACAAGATAAGGGCTGAGAGCGTCAGGATAATAGACAGGAGCCTGCACGAGAAGAAGATTAAGGGCCGGGTGGACTGGGGGGCCAGAAACGAGATAATACTCCCTCATGTGGACCCTTCCCTTGAATATCTGAAAGAGAGATTCGATGAGGACAGGACATCTCTGGGGCTAATAAAACCGAAGGAAGTTCTGGAATTCTACAAGAAAGGAGAGCTTGAGATAATCAAAACGGAAAAACAGTTCCAGAAAACGCTTTTCGGGCCGTCTATTCCCACAATTCACAGGATACCGCATATATTCGGATACCGCTTCAGGTGCGGGGGCTGCGAGGACGGGAAGGAGCATAAGCTCCAGTGCGAGGACTGGGAACTTCTCGAGTCATATCGAAGCTGGGGCCAGCATTATAGGAATGTGGATATCCTCTGGGAAAAACTGCATGAAAAATTCTTTGAAAAGATGCTTGCCGAAAAAGACCTTTATTTCTATGTTGGAATGTTCTCCCAGTATCCCACATGGCTTATAATCGGCCTTTACTATCCGCCGAAAGGAACAGGGGTGAGCTGATGACGAAACGGAAATTGGAAGGCGATGTGAGCGAGGAAATTCTTGAGGAGATACTGAGAGAGGGAGAAGGATACAGAACAGAGTTCAAGGAGAGCCTTTCAAAGGACATTGACAGGGAAATGGTGGCCTTTGCCAATTCCTCGGGCGGAAAGATACTTCTCGGGGTGGACAACTCCGGAAATGTCGTTGGTGTCTCTGAATCGAATGACATCAAATCGAAGATACAGACCATAGCCCGTAACTGCGACCCGCCCGTGGATATTTCCGTTGAAAGCTATGGAAAAATCATCGTAATAGATGTGAAAGAGGGGGAAAGAAAGCCTTACAGGTGCTCGAAAGGCTTTTTCATTCGAGATGGTGCCAATTCACAGAAACTTACAACGGAAGAGATTGCGGAACTGATGAGATATGAGGGGAAAATAAGATTTGACGAGATACTGAGGCCGGAACTGGATGTCGAAGAACATCTCTCCCCGGAGCGTCTGGAGAGGTTCATGAAAATAGCCGGGATATCAAACCTGCTCGATCATTCCGACATCCTGTACAACCTCGGTGTGGCTCAGAGAAAGGATGGAAAAATTGTTATGAACAATGCCGGTATCCTTTTCTTTGATAAGGACCCATGGCAGGTTCACTTTCATTCCGCCGTGATATGTGCCCTGTACAAAGGGAGAAAAAAGGTCGATATCCTCGACAGAAAGGACCTGAAAGGAGATGTCATCGAGAACATAGAGGATGCCATGATATTTCTGAAAAGGCATCTGAACCTCAGATACGAGATAGGGTCTTCAAGGAGAAAGGAGATTCTGGAGATTCCGGAAGTGGCGCTGAAGGAAGCGGTGACAAATGCCGTATGTCACAGAAATTACTTTGAAAAAGGGGCAAATGTGATGATAGAGGTCTTCGACGACCGGGTGGAGATAAGCAGTCCGGGAGGCCTGCCAAAGCCATTGAGTGAAAAGGACTTCGGTAAAAGAAGCGTTGCCAGAAACCCGATAATCGCCATGCTGCTGAACAGATCCGGATACATAGAGAAGAGCGGGACCGGCATAGAAAGAATGAGGAACGCCATGAAAGAGGCGGGAATGCCGGAACCTGAGTTTGAGTTTGACGGGTTCTTCACGGTGATTTTGAGAAGAAATGTGAAAGTCACCCCGCAAGTTACCCCGCAAGTTCTTACCATGCTAAAGGCATGTATGGAGCCGCTTTCAAGAGAGGAGATAATGGAGGTACTGGGGCTTTCCGACAGAAAGCATCTGAGGGTTGCGTACATAAAACCCGCTCTTGATGCCGGATGGCTGGCCATGACGATACCGGATAAGCCGAAGAGCAGCAGGCAGAGGTATGTTACGACTGAGCAAGGAATGACCGTGATTGAAAAAGCGGATGAGAGATATGAAGACCTGCATGGGGGGCCCCATGTTACCCCACAAGTTACCCCTCATGTTATGGCCGTTCTGGAGGCATGTATGGAGCCGCTTTCAAGAGAGGAGATAATGGAGGTACTGGGGCTTTCCGACAGAAAGCATCTGAGGGTTGCGTACATAAAACCCGCTCTTGATGCCGGATGGCTGGCCATGACGATACCGGATAAGCCGAAGAGCAGCAGGCAGAGGTATGTTACAACCGAAGCAGGTAAAAGAGCGCTCGAAAAGGCGAAGAAAAGGAGAGGCTCCCGATGACCGAAGAGCTCCCGAAACTCCCGGAAGGGTGGGTGTGGACGAAATTGGGAGAAGTAACTGAAAAAGCTCAAAAAGTCGATAGAAAAAACAAGTCTTCCGACGACTCATTTTTGTATATTGATATTGGCAGCATAGATAACACTACAAACAAGATAATAGGACATAAAGAGTATAAATGGTCTGAGGCTCCTTCACGAGCTCAGCAGATAATAAAGAAAGGAGATGTTCTGTTTTCTACTGTTAGAACATACCTTAAAAATATTGCTATGGTCGATCGAGAAGAATATGAGAATCAGATATGTTCTTCTGGATTTACAGTTATTCGTGGTTGGAACGGTATGTTTCATCAGAAGATATTTTTTTATTATTCCATATCGAATAGATTTTTAAATGCTTTGAATAAGCTGCAAACCGGAACATCTTATCCTGCTGTCCGAGATGAAGATGTTTTTAATCAACCATTCCCCCTCCCCCCTCTCCCCGAACAGCACGTCATCGTCGAGATAATCGAGGAGAAGCTGAGCAGCCTTGACCATGCGGTCGAGGAGCTGAAGAAGGCGAAAGAGGGGCTCGCCACATACAGGCAGTCTGTCCTTAAATGGGCCTTCGAGGGGAAACTGAGCGAGGAATGGCGTGAGGCTCATAAAGGGGAGCTTGAGACTGCGGAGGAACTGCTTGAAAGGATAAAGAGGGAGAGGGCGGAACGGTATGAAAGGGAGCTTGAGGATTGGAAGAAGGCCGTCAAAGAGTGGGAAGAGAACGGAAAGCAGGGAAAGAAGCCCACAAAACCGAAGAGGCCGAAGGAAACCCAGCCGCTCACGGAAGAGGAATTGAAAGAGCTCCCGGAACTGCCGGAGGGGTGGGGATGGGTTAGACTTGGAGATATTAATGAGATTATAATGGGCCAGAGTCCTCCGGGAGAAAGTTACAATACCGATGGCGTCGGAGTTCCCCTAATAAATGGGCCTGTGGAATTTGGGCCCTCGGCATTTTCAAAAACCATAATGTCAAAATGGACTACTTCGCCAAGTAAAATGTGTAAAGAAGGAGATTTAATTCTGTGCGTGCGAGGTTCAACCACCGGCAGGCAAAATATAGCAGGATTTGAGGCGTGCTTAGGAAGAGGGGTTGCAGCGATAAAGGCTGAAGTTATTAATCAGATGCTTGTTAATCATTATTTCGTATTCCTAAGAGAAAGGGTCTTTAAAATGGGAACTGGAACCACATTTCCAAATATTTCTTATGAGCAGATAGCCAGTATTCCGTTTCCATTGGGCCCCCTCCCCGAACAGCATTTCATCGTTTCCGAGATAGAGAGAAGGCTGTCTTTGGCCGATAGGCTTGAGAAGGCCATAGATGATGCACTGGAAAGGTCTGAACTGCTCAGACAGAGCATACTTAAAAAGGCTTTTGAAGGGGAGCTCACCCGTAAATGGAGGGAGGAGCACCCGGAACTCATAACAGGCGAGAACTCCGCCGAGGCCCTTCTCGAGAGGATACGGAAAGAGAAGGAGGAGAGCGGGAAGGGCAGAGGGGCAGGGCGGAGAAGGACGGACGGAAGAAGAGGAAGAAAAAGGAGGAATAAAACTTGAACGCTGAATCGATAATAAGTAAGGTCTGGGGGTATGCGAACATTCTGAGAGATGACGGTGTGAGCTATGGCGATTATCTGGAGCAGCTAACATACCTGCTCTTCCTGAAGATGGCCGACGAGTACTCGAAGCCGCCGTATAACAAGGAGATACCCATTCCGAAGGAATACGGCTGGGAGAGCCTGAGAACGAAGAGGGGAGCGGAACTCGGGGAGCATTACAACCGCGTTCTCTCCGAACTCGGAAAGATGAAAGGGATGCTCGGCGGCATATTCGCCAAGGCACAGAACAGGATACAGGACCCGGCGAAGCTCTACAGGCTCATAGACCTCATCGATAAGGAGGAATGGGCCATCATGGGAACCGATGTCAAGGGAAAGATATACGAGGGTCTTCTGGAGAAGAACGCCGAGGATGTGAAGAGCGGAGCAGGACAGTATTTCACCCCGAGGGTTCTGATAAAGGCCATGGTTGAGTGCATCCGGCCGGAACCGAAGAAGAGCATCGCGGACCCTGCCTGCGGAACAGGCGGTTTCTTCCTCGCGTCCTACGACTTCATCAAGAACAACTATAAGCTCAGCAAAGAGGAAAAGGAGTTCCTGAAGTTCAAAACCTTCCACGGGAACGAGATAGTGGCCGAGACCCGGAGGCTCTGCCTGATGAACATGTTCCTGCACAACATAGGCGACCTTGACAGCGAGTCGTTCATATCTCCGAACGATTCCCTTATCTCGGACCCGGGAGGGCGTTATGACTATGTCCTCACGAACCCGCCGTTTGGAAAAAAGAGCAGCATGACCATAACCAACGAGGAAGGCAGGCAGGTTAAGGAAACCCTCACATACAACCGGCAGGACTTCTGGACCACCACGTCGAACAAACAGCTCAACTTCGTGCAGCATATACACACGATACTCAAGAGCACCGGAAAGGCCGCGGTGGTCGTGCCCGACAATGTGCTTTTCGAGGGGGGAGCCGGAGAGACCGTCAGAAAGAAGCTTCTCGAGACCACCGACCTTCATACCATACTCCGCCTTCCGACAGGCATATTCTACCGCCCGGGCGTAAAGGCGAATGTCATATTTTTCGATGCCCGCCCCGCCTCAAAGGACCCGCAGACAAAGGAGGTCTGGATATATGACCTGCGAACGAATAAGCACTTCACACTCAAGAAGGACCCGCTCAAATACGAGGACCTCAAGGATTTCATAAGGTGCTATAATCCTGAGAACCGCCATGACAGAAAGGAAACATGGTCGGAAGACAATCCGGACGGCAGATGGCGCCGTTTCACCTACGAGGAGATAATCGCCAGAGACAAGACCAGCCTTGATATCTTCTGGATAAAGGACGAAAGTCTTGCGGACCTTGAGAACCTGCCCGACCCGGACACCCTCGCCATGGAGATAATAGAGAATGTGGAGGATGCTCTGGAAAGCTTCAAAGAGCTCATAGAGCACAGCGAGGAATGATACCCTTTATCTCCACCTCCAATTCCCGCACCGTCTTTCCATATTCTATATTTGTACTCCACACTGTACAAAATAAATGATTTTTGTACGACATACAGAACAAAATCTTAAATATTTGTACGATTTACCGTACAACATGGAGATATACCGCCATATAGTCAGCGAATGGATGGACATGGAGATTCCCGAGCCTGTTCGCAGGGATGCGGAGATAGATTATGCTCTGATGGATTCCTTCATACTCGCTGTTATAGGTCCCAGACGCTCCGGAAAAACATACTTCATGTACCAGATGATGAGAGACCTCATGGAATCGGGCGTTAGCAGGGAGAGCATATTCTACATAAATCTGGAGGACGACAGACTGGCTCCACTAAATGGAGAGGTGATGGACGGTCTGCTGGATGCATTCCATGAATTGTATGGACCACATGATGAGTACTATCTGTTTCTGGACGAGATACAGAACCTGATGGACTGGCAGGGCTGGGTGAAAAGAGTAAAATCCCTAGAAAGCGGGGTGAAGATAGTCATCTCCGGTTCATCCGCAAGGCTTCTTTCAAAGGAGATAAGCACCGGATTGAGAGGGAGGGTCTATTCCGTTGAGATACTTCCCGTAAGCTTTCGGGAGTATGTACGTTTCAGAGGCTATGACCCTGATGAGCTTTTGAAAAGACCCTATGGTGAAAATGAGACTGCTGGCAGGAAACTTTTCAGAGAATACACGGAAAAAAGCACATACCCTGCGCTCTCTTTCGGTGACTTCGACAAAAGAACGGAAAGGGAGGTCCTGCAGAGCTATTACGAAGCCATGATAATGCGAGATGTCGTGGAAAGGTACTCTGTCAGGGATGTTTCCATGCTCAGAGGCATATCTCGCCTGCTTCTCAACAGCGTGGCCTCGGAGTTCACATATACAAAGCTCAGGAACAGCCTGAAATCCATGGGTTTCAGCCCATCCAAATCAACTGTTATAGATTATGTGTCACATCTGGAAGACGCCTATCTTTTCTTTACTGTTAACAGGTTCCGGACATCGGAAAAGAAAAGACAGACATCCCCGAAAAAGCTCTATATCGTGGATGCCGGGATGCTGGATGCCCTGACATTCACAGGTTCCGAAGAAAGGGGAAAGAAAATGGAAAATCTGGTATTCCTTGAACTCTTGAGGAGAAAAAAGGATGTTTTCTATTACCGTGATGGAAGAGAGTGCGATTTCATAGTTACCGAAAGGGGACGGGTCACAGAAGCCATACAGGTGACGGAGAACCTGAAAGACTCTCACGCACGTGAGTTCGAGGGGCTTAAAAAGGCGATTGAAAGCACGGGAGCATATAAGGGCACGATAATAACTGAGACTGAAAGAGACAACGACGGAGACAGGAATGTTATTCCGATATGGGAATGGATGTTAAGAAAGTGACACACCCTTTATATCCCCCTCCGATTCCCACACGGTGTTTCCATGAAACTCAGTGATAGAAAGCGCTCCGATGAGATAAACCCGGATGCCGATGACGAAGTCACAGTCGCCGGATGGGTTCAGACCATCCGTAAGAAGGGGAAGATAGCCTTCGTACTGCTCAGGGACAGGGGGGGCGTGGTTCAGGTAACCGCTCTCAAAAATGAGATGGGCGAGGAGGAGTATAACAGGCTGACAAAGGTTCAGAGGGAGTCCGTCATAGCCGTGCGCGGAAAGGTGCAGAAGAGCGAGTATGTGAAGAGGGGCTTCGAGATACTGCCGATTGAGTGGGAACTGCTCAACGAGGCCGATGCACCGCTTCCCATGGGCGTGGTTGACAAGGTCAATATAGAGCTTGATACGAGGCTCGACAACCGCTTCATGGACCTCAGAAGGGAGGAGATAAAGGCGATATTCGAGCTCAAAGCGATAATGCTCTCCGCCATCCGGAAGAACCTTGAGGAAAAAGGGTTCATAGAGGTGCAGACACCCAAGATACTGAAGGCCGGGGCCGAAGGAGGAGCTACCCTTTTCAAATTGGATTACTTCGGAGAGAATGCATACCTCGCACAGAGCCCGCAATTGTTCAAACAGATTCTTATGTCCACGGGCCTTGAAAGGGTCTATGAGATAGCCCCCGCTTTCAGGGCCGAGCTTTCGGACACGACGAGACACCTGAGCGAGTTCACATCCCTCGATTTCGAGATGTCATTCATAGAATCGCAGGACGATGTGATGGATGCCGTTGAGGAGATGCTGGACGCTGCCATTAATGCAGCCATAGAGTATGGTTCTTCCCAGCTTGAACTCCTGGGGATCGAGCTAAAAGCGCCGAAGAGACCGTATCCCCGCATAAGATTCGAAGAAGCGAAGAAGATGCTGGCTGAGAAAGGCAAGGGTGTTGAGAACGACCTCGACACAGAGGGAGAGAAGATGCTCGGCGATATGATGGCCGGACAGGGCTATGATGCCTACTTCGTCATCGAGTATCCTGAAGAGGAAAAGCCGTTCTACATCATGGAAAAGGACGGAGGCCCATGGTCCTATTCCTTCGACCTCGAGTTCAGGGGACAGGAGCTTGCTTCCGGAGGCCAGAGGGAGCACAGGCCGGATGTCCTTGAAGAGAGGATGAAAAAGAAAGGCCTTAACCCTGATGATTTCGAGTTCTACACAAAGGCTTTCAGATATGGAATGCCGCCCCACGGAGGCGTTGGAATAGGTATCGAAAGGCTGATACAGAAGGCTCTCGGCCTTGACAATGTCAGGGAAACGACCATATTCCCGAGGGACAGGTTCAGGCTGGTTCCATGATCAAACCCATATCGCATGTCTAGAGCGCATGCTCTCGTCGTTCTCCCCCTTTCTCTCCATTATCTCGGATATCATACCATCGAGAACTATCATGGCGGTGTCCTCGAAAAGGGTTCCCAGAGGAGCGCAATCGGTATCCACATCGTCAGGCATGGCAAGGGTTATGAGAACCTCGCCGAGCTTCGCAAGTGAGGATTCCGGCTCGGATGTGACGACTATGGAATGAGCCCCCACGCGATTGACTATCTCGGCGGTCTGTATGGCGGATGATGTTTCCCCGGTGTTTGAGATGAGTATCACCGTGTCTCCTTTTTCGACTATCGGAGTGGTGCTTTCACCTATGAAATATGCCTTCAGACCGAGCTGGACGAGCCGCATTGCAAAGGCCTTTCCCACTATGCCAGAACGACCTACGCCGTAAACGAATGACTGCTTGGAGCGCAGAATATTGTCGCTTGCCAGTTTTATGGCACTCCCGTCCACACTGAGGATTATCTTCCCGGCTTCCTTAAGGATGTGGTTTGTGGACCTGAGAAAACGCTCTCCGTTCACGGTTTCACCCTCTTTTTCCCGGCGACGGTTTTTGCGGCGGACTTCTTATTCGAATTCTTATTCGTTTTTGATTTTTTCTGCTTTTCGGGAGTCTTCGGGGCGGGTTTTGCGGCCTTCCCCGATCTCTTCTCCTCCTTCTTTTCCCGCCTTTTATGATATCTTTTCAGCATCTGCCTCTCAAGAAGTATCTTCATATACATGGCATCATGCTCTATCAGTGGGGAACTCGATATTATGGTTATATCGAAGTCGTTTTCAAGTATTGCCTCGGCAAGCGGTTCGAATTTCAGGTCTCCGCGCTTTATCGGAGTGTATTGCCGCTCATATCCGGCACTGTGCTCAACTCCCGTAAAATGTGTGTAATACCCATCCCTCGCGTATTTCTTCGTCATATCGAATATCTGCTGGAAATCATCCTTGGTATTGAGTATGCCCCCTTCTCTGGAATGTATGTGCCCGAAGTTCAGGACAGGGCGCGTATTCGGTACCTTGCTGCATATCTCAAGTATCTCGTCCATGCTTCCGAGCACATCCTGCCACCCGCTCGTCTCAACACCCAGTTTTATCCTTATCTTATTCCTCTTCATCCAGTTGCGCACCTTTTTCAGGTTCTCTACTGCATTCTCAAGGCTCTCTCCCGGGTCATCTCCATAGACCCCCAGATATGTGACGATATGAGTGGCACCGAGGGAATTTCCTATCAGCGCGGCCCATCTTATCCATCTGAGCGACTCTTCCGCTGCTTCCCCATTGTCCGTGAGCTCCATATAATGCGGGGTGTGTATGCTCATGTTGACATCAAGTTCTCTGGCCACTTCTCCTATGAATCTCAGTTTATGATAATCGCTGGCAACAGGTATTGAAAGAAGTCTGAGCCTTTCCCCGTCTTCGAGCGGGTGGTCGAGGGCATAGTTCCCGGAATTCCAGTCGCCGGTCTTTCTCGTGTGAACCTCCGCTACCATGACCCCGGTAAGCTCTCTGGCGGACATTCCGAACTCTTCGTGGAAAGCGTCCCTCTCAAATGTATTTATCCTTAAAAATTGGACTTCCAGTGCCCTCAGGCCCAGATTATGTGCGTCTTTCACCCCATCGTACAGGGTGCGTCCTTTGCTGGACAGAGGGATGCCAGCGATTCCGAATCGTATCATTGAACGAATCTCCTTTCAGCGCCCGGCATCATCCCTATCCTATTTGTTACTTCTGACTGGATGTGCCCGGCACTCTTCTCCCATGTATTTCTGTTCCCCGACCTATTTAAACCTTTGTATGGGCTGTTGCATGCAACAGAAAGGGGCTTTAAAAAGAGATTGATAAAAGACCGTGATATGGGAAATACTGATACTGGCCCTTGTATTCACGCTCATAGGGGTGCTCTTTGGGATAATCACTGGTCTCGTACCCGGAATCCATGTGAACACGGTTGCTGTAATACTTATGGTCTCCGCACCTCTGGCTCTCGGTTTTGCGTCCCATGTCTCAAGATACCTGTGGGTTCCCGAAGAATATGCAGTCATGCTTATTTCGTGCCTGATAGTGGGTAACCTGATAACACACACATTCCTTGATTTCATACCTTCCGCACTTTTCGGTGCTCCTGACGAGGACACCTCGCTCTCCGTACTTCCCGCCCACCGTATGGTGCTTGAAGGCAGGGGAAAAGCCGCCATAAGATTGTCCGCAGGAGGCAGCATACGAGCAATTCTGATATCTTTTATCCTTCTTGTTCCGGCATATGTCTTCTTCGGACCTCTGGGCGGCTATGATAAAATAGTTCCGTACATGGCATATGTGCTCATCGCAATAGTGTCTGTCCTGATAATCGGAGAATGCCGGAAAGGGGCAAAATATCCTCTTTATGCCCTCGTTATATTTGTCTTTTCGGGAATCTTCGGCTGGATAGTTCTCAACGGCGCTCTGTTTGACACGGCTCCCGTGTTGATCGAACCGATGCGGGAGAGCGCTCCGCTGTTTTCAGGATTGACCGGTCTATTCGGTGTGGCCGCACTTATACAGAGCCTCGGTGTGGCGGGACTGGAACCGGGCGATGAGAGGAAAGGTGACGAAAAACGGGGACTGCTGAAAAGCTCATTCATAGGAGCCGCCGCAGGTGCGTTGGTCGGCTGGTTTCCGGGTGTAACCTCCGCTTCGGCAACCGTACTTGCCTCTGATATCTCCGGGAACACGGATGGGGAGGATTTCATAGTGTCGATGAGTGCGGTTAACACATCAAATGCCATCTTCGTCATACTCGCCCTTTTTGTGATCGGGAAGGCTCGAAGCGGTGCTCTGGGCGTGGTAAAAAGCCTGACCGGACCGTCCCTCTGGACAGACACGAATTCACCGCCTTCCCTTCTGTTTCTTCTTCTCTTCTCGGCGGTTGTGGCCGGAGCCGTGGCATATCCCCTGACCATTCTCTTAGGCTCATTGTTCCTTTCAAAGATGGAAAAGACGGATTATTCCAAAGCGTCGGTAATCATACTTCTCTTCGTACTTTGTCTCATATTCGTACTTGCGGGCCCTCTGGGGCTGTTCGTGGCCTCGGTAGCCGCCATGCTGGGCCTTATCCCTCCCCTCACGGGAATAAGCAGGGTGCATCTCATGGGATTCCTGATACTCCCTACAATCATCTACTTCCTGTGAAAATAGATATGATAAAACAGGAAATAGGTTTAGTGCTTTTTACGCCGGCGATTGATACTGCCGAAGAGCAGTGCCGCCAGTGCCACGGCCCCCATGAATAGGGGTGCCTGATTGTAACCCGTGCTGTTCGTGTTTTCACCGCTGTCGTCCGGTGTTGGACTTCCGCCCCTCTGATCCGGGGGTGTCGCACTCCCCGAACCGCCCATATTGCCGGGCGGGTTGAAAAAGTTGGACCCGGAACCGTCGTCATACACATATCCCTCATCCGGAGGATTGCTGTCGTCATCTTGGTCCGTGTCCGCCTTTATCAGCATGGAGGTGTATGGTGTTACGAATCCGTACTGCATGGCAACGGATGTTATATTCTCCACGAGGGAGCTCGTTTCTCCTTCCACGGCTATCTTATCGAGAAGTTCATTTATCACCATGTATGCCCATAGATGCGGGATAAAGTCATACTCATCTCCGCCGCTGAGCGCAAATTCCTGAGAGAATTTCATGGTTCCGTTCCATGTCCTCGCGCTTATGTTTGAAATGGTATGGTTTCCGGTGTATTTTCCCACTATCACAACCTCGGTCCCTGAGAACATCTGCCGTACATAGGTGGGATGAACATCGAAAACGCTATCTCCTTCGGAAGCCCCCGAATATGATATCCTTATGTCTTTCAGAAGAGGTGTTGATATGGTATCGTAAAACCCTGTTATCTGTTCACTGGCATCCTCATTGACGAATATCTTGACCGCGATCCCGTTGTTCTCAAGGCTCATGGCTCTGAGAAAGTCGAAATCGACATCATCTCCGAACCCGAGGGAAAAGACGGATACGCCCGCCTCATTCGCCTCCAGAATGTCCTGTCTTATCTTCGATGTGTCGGTCACACCTACTGTCGGAAGCCCGTCTGTCAGCATCACGATTATGGGCAACCGTTCATCGTTCGCCGAGAACATGTTTATGGCCGAAAGCATGGCCCCGTCTATGTTGGTACTTCCATCCGCTTCAAGTGCGTCGATATACCGCACCGCAGCATCCTTGTTCTCCTGATTTGCAGGGAGCAGCTCCGAGTAGTAGTGCACTATCCGGTCGTTGAAGACTATGATATTGAAATCATCCTGCTCCGGAAGCTCTCCTATTATCGTTGAGAACGCCTCCTTCATCTGGTCCATCTTTGTTCCCCTCATTGAGCCGGATTTGTCCAGTACGAAGATTATGTCCTTCGGCATCGCGCTTCCGAGATAATCCACCTGCGGTGAGAATATATGCATGAAATATCCGCTCTCTCCACCGTAGGAAAGCAAGGTACCGTTTACGGGGGGGGCGTTTGTCTCGTAGAAAATGTTCATGTCATTCGATGGCTGGAAACCTCTCGCATCATATCTCACCTTCGCTATTTCCGGGTCGGAAAGGTCGGTTATGGCATTATAATCCGGTACATACAAGGATATGACCCTGTCCGCGGATATTATATCCACCGAGAGCGAGAGCGAATCCGCAGAAGGCATGTACATCCCTGAGAATGGTATGTCATACTCATACCCGCCGAGCTTTTTCTCTATATATCCCTCATACCTCATGGAGATGTTTATGCTCTGGTAAGGCGATATGCTCAAAGAGTACGAGAAAATACCGTCCGAATAACTGAGAAGTGCCGCATCGCTTCCGTTGGAAACCGCTCCCTGAAACTCCTGTTCACCCACCGCCTTGGGAACGACGACCCCGTAGTATGTCTTTCCGTCCGCGACCATCGTGAAATTGGATATGAACATGTTCTCCGGCAATTTTATACTGAACTGAGTCCATATCGAATCATAATTCGGATTGCTTATGACCTCGCTCAGTTCGGTCACCGCATAGTTGTCCTTTATCGTCGTCTCGATTGAAAGGCTGTTCACATGCGGCTCGCCTATCGCAGTATTTTGCGGAAGTATGGCCGGTACCATGAGAAGCATGGCTGACAGCAAAAAAACCGCTGTTCTTAGCGCTCTTTTTTCCTTTGTTGATTTCTTCCCCATGATTATCCATTCGACCCACCGCTATAAGTATTTTTCCTGCATTATCATGCATATGATATCCCTGCCGGAAAAGGTTTAATAAAGTGTGATAATCGCACATACATGAAGGCAAAGCCCTCTGGCAGCACTGAAAGTGATATGGAAAAGATAGAGGAAATAGCCGAGCTTTTTTCCCCCACCCATGACCTGATGCCGTTCAAAATAGGCGATATACTCCTTGTGGCAAGCCTCTACGACGCTTTCATCCTTGAAGAGGACAGGGGTCTCTCCGAACAGATATTCGGCGAATACTTCAGCCTCGGGATATCCTCGCCCCCCCGTGTAAAACTCGTCCCTAGCACGGATAAAGCCCTTCGGGAGATAAGAAAGAACCGTTATGACCTAGTGATAACGATGACCCATCTTTTCGATTCGGACCCTGTCGAGTTCGGAAAGAAGATAAAGAAGATACAGCCTGATGTGCCGGTGGTACTTCTTGCGACGGAAGCGGGAGAACTGAGGAGATATCATGTACCGGAAGCGGCGGAAGGCATTGACCGGGTTTTCCTGTGGACCGGGGACTCAGCCCTTTTTCTTGCGATAATAAAGCTGTTCGAGGACATGAAGAACATAGACCATGATACGAAATACGGCAGTGTGAGGGTAATACTTCTTGTGGAGGACTCGCCGCAGTACTACTCCATATTCCTGCCCCTTATGTATAGAGAGATAATGACCCAGACCCAGATGCTCATAGAGGAGAGCGCCAACGAGCAGGAGAAAGCATGGAGGAAGAGGGCAAGGCCGAAAATCCTTCTGGCCGAAAATTACGAGGATGCCCTGTCGATATACCGCGAATACCGCGAATATATGCTGGGTGTCATAACCGATGTCTCGTATCCCCGCAAGGGAAGAAAAGAAGAGAAAGCAGGCTTCATGCTGATCTCCAACATAGACCCGGACACCCCGGTTCTGATCCAGTCATCTCAGCCCGAACACAGAAAGGAAGCCGAAGATTTCGGGGCGCCTTTCATAGATAAGAACTCTGACAACCTGATATACGAGTTCAGGAATTTCCTCAAAGAGAAACTGGGTTTCGGAAAATTCGTTTTCAGGCTTCCAGACGGAGATGTGGTTGCCGAGGCATCGAATCTGAGGGAGTTCATAGAGGCTATAAAAAAGGTTCCGGCGGAATCCCTTATCTATCACGGCAGAAAGAACCAGTTCTCAGCGTGGCTTCTTGCTCGCGGTGAGATAGAACTGGCAAGGGAACTGAGGCCGAAGAAGATATCGGATTTCAGGGACGGGGAAGAGATGAGGCGGCATCTGATAGAGTTCTTTGAGAAGGCGGAGATGAAAAAAAGCCGGGGTGTTATAGCGGATTTCTCCATGAAGGCCTTCATCTATGATGGCACGATAACCAGATACGGAGGAGGTTCCCTCGGAGGGAAGGGCAGAGGCATAGCGTTCCTTTCATATCTTTTCCAGAAAACGAGGATAAGTGCCAGATACTCCTCATACGGGGGCATAAAGATACCCGCATCCTTCGTGATAGCCACCGATGAGTTCGACGCCTTCATAGAAAGGAATGAATTGCATGATATAAGGAACAAAGGCCTCTCCGATGAGGATATAATGAAGGCGTTTCTGCAGGGCAAACTCTCCGAAGGACTTATGTCCGCTCTGAAAGAGTATCTCTCATATGTTAAAGAGCCCATAGCCGTGCGCTCCTCGAGCCTCCTCGAAGATTCCTACAACCAACCATTTGCAGGCATATACTCCACCTATGTCCTACCCAACAACGAAAGAGGTGTGAAAAACCGTTTGAAACATCTTGCCGATGCGATAAAGCTCGTCTATTCCTCGACATATTTCAAGCGCTCCAGGGCATACATAAAGACCACGTTGCACACGAGCGACGAGGACAAGATGGCCGTTGTCATACAGAAACTCATAGGCAACCGGTTTGACGGGGTGTTCTACCCGCTTTTTTCGGGAGTCGCACAGTCGTATAATTTCTACCCGCAGAAACCGCTCAAAAGAGAGGACGGGATAGTCAATATGGCCGTGGGGCTGGGAAAAATCGTTGTGGAAGGCGGAAATTTCCTGACATTCTCTCCAAAAAGGCCGCAGGTGATACTCGGATTCGCGAACACGAGGGAGATGCTGGAGAACTCGCAGGAACATTTCTATGCCATGGACCTTATGAGAAAGGACTTCGACCTTCTGGAAGGCGAAGATGCTACGATAAAGAAGATGTATATCACGGATGCGGAGAAACACGAAGGTATCCTGCGCTGGACTGCCAGTGTCTATGACCCCGCGGACGACATATTGAGGGATTCCTATGATGCGGAAGGCTATCGAATAGTGACCTTCGCTCCAATACTGAAGTACGACATGTATCCGCTGCCGTCCATGCTCAGGGATATACTGGAGATATGTCAGATGGCCATGGGCGGTGCCGTGGAAATAGAGTTCGCATCCAGACTTACCGGAGGGAGCCCGGAACTGTATATCCTTCAGATAAGGCCCGTGCTTACGATGAAACGGGAGATAGATGTCGGTGCCTTCTTACCGGAGAACAAGGAGAAATACCTTGTTTACTCGAGTAGAGCACTGGGAAACGGTGTTCTGACGAACATAAGGGACATTGTCTTCGTCAACAGGGAAACATTTGAGCGGGGAAATACCCCTGCCGTAGCGAAGGAAATCGGGGAGATGAACGAGCTTCTGGATGAAACACCCTATATTCTGATAGGGCCGGGGAGATGGGGCACGAAGGACCGCTGGTTGGGCATACCCGTTGAATGGGACCAGATATCGAATACGCGCGTCATAGTCGAAACTCCCATGGAAGGCATAAAGATAGAGTTCTCCCAGGGGTCTCATTTCTTCCACAACATAGCCTCTCTGAACATACCTTATCTGACAGTGGGATACAGCAGGGAAAAAAATCATATAGACTGGAAGTGGCTGGAATCGCAGATACCTGCAAATGAAACGAAATATGTGGTCCACATCCGCCTTGAAAATCCGCTTGAAGTCAGAGTGGATGGGAACTCGGGTATAGGGGCGATAATCAAGGACGGCGACTGAGTTCCTCCATGGCACCCTTTGCGGCCTCGACAAATGCCCTTCTGACACCTCCGACGCCAAGTTTTACACCGCCGAATATCCTTGACACGACTATGAGAGTGTTTTCCATTTCTTTTCCCCTCAGAAGTTCAAGGAGAGCCTTTCCGGGAGAGCCGACCTCTCCGTCATCGTGTGCCTTTTCAAGAATCTTTCCATCGGACTCTATACGGTACGCCCAGCAGTGGTGCCTCGCTTTTTTGTATTTCTTCCTCTGCTCCTTTACTGCAATCTCCGCCTCTTCGGTCGAAGATACCCGGTATACATGGGCATAGAACTTGGATTTTCTGTCCTTGTAGAGAGCGCCAGCGATAGGTTCCACATGACGCCATGAATATCATGCACATAAAAGTTCCTGTTAGATTAAAAAGAAAAGGGAAAATGGGTTTAGAAGGAGGATTCTCCCTCTTCGGTTGTCTCGAGCTCCTCTTCGAGGGTGAAACCGGGCTCATCAGCCTCGATTTCGGTCTCGCCTCCGGACTCAACCGGTTCTTCCTGCTCCAAAACTTCTTCTTCCGGTTCCAAAGCTGTGGGGCTTGTTGCCACCGTCATCTCGGGAGGTTTTTCTTTCTTCTCGCCCTTCATCATGCTGAAGCCTATGACCAGCACTATGAAGATCAAGAAGACGACGATCAGAAGCAGAAGTCCGACATTGTCACTTGTCAACTCTGCAAAGCTGTTTGTCTGGCCGTGATATGGCGTTCCCGGGTCTGATGTGCGGACCACAATCATGTTGTCCCACATATCGCCGTTTCCATATGAGTCTGTGTAGAACGTTGCAACCTCTATCGGATAGGGTCTTCCCTTGACCATGTTGATATTTGTCATCATCTTGAAGACCGCATTGGTGCTCTCTCCGGGTGCGAGATTTGGTATCTTTATGAGCCAAACCTGTGCACTGGGCGAATCAAACACTCCTTCTATATAGAGGGCAAGGTCGACTATGTCCTTTGCGTCGTTTATGTTGAGCTGCTCTAGAGTTACGCCATTACTGGAAACATTTCTGTCGTGGGAATTGTTGTTAAAGTAATAGCCGCTGCTTGATCCCCATGAACTTGAGGAGTCATATGAGGAGATCGAGTCTACGAAGCCATCGATGACATTCCAGTTATATCCGAAATCGCCGGGCAGTATGACAAAGACATCTCTTGCCGTGTCATCCCCCATGTTGGTGATGGTCAGGTTCAGATCGAATATCTTTCCCGGAGAGACATCACCGGTGAGGACTCCGGTAACCATGAGCTCAGGTCCTGCTCCCCTTATCTCAACGACTGCTGTCAGAGTGGTGTTCATATATTCTGTGGTATCGACATTTCTTCCACTGAGGACTATCTCCACGGTATAAAGTCCGGGCTCTGCGTTCGGATCGATGTCCACATGCCACCATATCTCGGCAACTCCGCCGGCATTTACGGATGTATCGGAATCCGCTATGTCGTTGGAAGTCGTTCTTGCACTGTGGTCCAGTGGGTCCCAGAAGGGTGTTCCCGGTCCGACCTGAAGGGTTGCTTTCAAATCCGTATATCCTACCATTTCGAAGTTGGTTATGTCGGATGATATCTCTGCATCGATCAGTTCGTTATTATAGAGATCTATGTAGTCGCGTCCTGTTTCCTCGTTCACGATCTTGTTCGCACTGAAGTCAGGATGGTCATCGCGGACATCGATCATGACATATGGCCCTGCCATCCACGGACTTGACCATGCTCCCAAGCCGCTTCCATCATTGAATTGAATTTCAGGAACCATCGGTGTGCTGTCGTTGCCATCGTTGTTCCACCAGCGGACATGGGTATCTACATAGTGTGTCGGGTTATCTGTTGCTCCATTATCGAAGTATGTCGCGGTCCAGTCGAAGAGTATCCTGTGCTCTCCTGCCTGTACATAAGGGTCAAGGGCAATGTACCACTCACCGGTCGCGGTATTTCCGATGCCGAGCTGGTCTATCTCTATCTTGTCGACCTGAGTCTGAGCGTTCTGATCTCCGCTTCCGGACTGTCCCTCATACCACTGTACGGGGCTGAAGAAGAAGGTGCCGTCAAGCTGAGGTGTTATCTCCACGTTCCTGAGGTCAACATTTCCGGTATTGGTGAATGTCACTCCGAGAGCGGGTATCGACTGATTCCCCTGAGTCACGGTTATCTGGTTGCCGGTAAGTGAGGCCTCTATCACAGGGGTGAATTCAACGGTTATATCGAGTGTCCCTGTTTCCGTGCACCATATGCCATCGTTGTTGAAGTACTGGACCTGATAATCCACCGGATAAACTCCCGGTGCCATATCGTTATCCACATCAACCCTGTATCCTATTGTATCGGTCTCGACATCTCCGGGTATCCAGCCCCAAGTCTGGTCGAAATGTATGCCAGGGGGTATAGCGGAGAGGTTCAGATAGAGGCCGTTCACGCCATTCCAGCTATCATCCACATCTATGCTGAGAGGGGTGAATGTCTGGCCCGCATAGAGGACTGGGTATGCATCGCTGACATCTATGTTCCGTGCCACATCGAACAGGATATATCCGGTATATGTGAAGTGATTGGCAGCACCGTTGTCCGTGTAGTCCAGAGTTACTGTCAGATTATATGTGCCCGGGCGGGCATTGTTGGCGACGACTGCCTGGAATCCACTAAATGTGTGTGCATATGGATTCGTCAACTGGTCATTTATTGTGGCATCGTCGTTTTTCTCAGTAACTATCCAATTTGAAAAGGGAGATGTCACTGTGTTCCCATTTTCATCTCGAATAACTGTAGACACCGTAAGATTGCTATGATACAGCGCTTCTCCGTCTGCACTATCTCCATTCAATATCGTTATATAGAAACTCAGATGTTCGCCGAGGTACAAGGGACCTGCATCCAGATTCGTGGCTGAGATTTGCACGTTCCTGCTATTATTTAATTGTGTATTGATTATCGTTGCGCTCCCTGTCGGCAGTGCCGCAAAGATTGTCACTATCATCAGTATGCCCATCATAAGGGCAATGCCTTTTTTCATCTTTTCTTTATCGCTTTTCATTCGCTTTCCCTCCTTGGGAATTTCATTGCAGTGGTGGGATTTCGATGATGTTATATATAGTTTTTGGTGCATATCACGGCAAATGACGATTTTATAAACTTCTTTAGACGATGTTTTCAGGCGATTCCTTTTTATCTCCACCTAATTTCGGCTATTTGTGAGAATCCTTATCCATATATGCTGTGCTCCCTGCGTTACATATCCGCATAAGGCGCTGATAGAGGAAGGTCACGAAGTGGTGGGTTTCTGGTATAATCCGAACATACAGCCCTTCGAAGAGTACAGGAGAAGGCTTCATGCACTGCAGAGATACCAGTTCCTGACAGGTGCGGAGGTGATTTACAGGGACGAATACCCTCTCGAAGAGTTCATAGCTGGCATGGTACGCTGGACAGACGAAGGCAGGCCGAGGTGTGAGTACTGCTACAAGGAAAGGATGGAAAGGACCGCCAAAGAGGCGAAGGAGATGGGTTTCGATGCGTTTTCCACCACCCTCACACTTTCGAAATACCAGCCGGTATCCTTGATAAAGAAGATAGGTGAGAAAGCAGGGAAGAAATATGGTATAGAGTATCTTCATCGTGATTTCAGGGTTGGTTGGAAGGAATCCATAAAGATATCGAAGGAACTGGACCTCTACCGCCAGCCCTACTGCGGCTGCATATTCAGCGAAAGGGACCGGTATTACAGGAAACTGGTGGATTGAATGGCATACGAACGGCTTCAAAAATACATGGCCAGATGCGGAATAGCATCAAGGCGCAAATGTGAGGAGATAATACTGGAAGGGAGGGTGGAGGTGAACGGATCCGTTATCCGGGACCTTGGAATAAAGGTGGACCCGGAAGTTGATGTCGTAAAGGTGGACGGAGAGAGAATATATGCGAAGCAAATACACTATTATGCCGTGAACAAGCCCCTCGGTTATGTTTCCAGCAACAAGGACAAATACGGAAGGCCTCTTGTGATTGATCTCATACCCTCCAGAACCAGACTTTTTACCGTGGGAAGGTTGGACATAAACTCATGGGGCCTGATTATCGTCACAAACGACGGAGATGCCGCACACAAGCTCTCTCATCCCAGATTTGCGCCCGAAAAGGAGTATCATGTCCTGATAAAAGGATGGCTGGACGAGAAGGAAAAAAAAGCTCTGGAGCGGGGAATAGTGCTGGAAGAAGGTAAGACGGCACCTGCGAAAATCGAGATACTGTGGAGTAAGAAGAACAGGACGCTCGTATCCATTACCGTTAAACAGGGGTGGTACCGCATGGTCAGGCGCATGTTCATGGCTCTCGGAAAGGATGTGAAAGACCTATGTAGGGTGAGGATCGGGGATCTCACACTGAAAGGGATTGAAGAAGAGGGGATGTGGAGGGAACTTAAGAAAGAGGAGCTGGAAAAACTCCTGAGAATCGGCAAAAATAGCGAAAAAACCGAAAAGAAGCATATCCGAAATGCAAAGAAGGAGCGCTCCTGATTCGGTTGTTGCCCATATGTTGCATGCAACAGCCATTCTTATATCGGATTTCGGACTCGTTCCATTTGCCTGCTGAGGCAGGAGGAAAAGAAAATGGAAAACGAACAGAAAACGGAAAGCAAGGAGGTCTCGTTCGAGACCGTGAAAGCCGAGATAAAGGAGTTCGGAAAGAACAACTTCATAGAGATCGCAAGGAAGAAGGCCGTAAGCGAGGATGGCTCAACCGAGTTCATCAGCGTAAGCAGGGGATATTACGCAAGGGATGGGAGCAGGAAGTTCAAACGCTCCATAACCATACCCGATGACCCTGAGACAAAGGCCTTCATGTCGGAGATGATAATGAATCTCTGAAAAACAAACCCCTTTCTTTACCTTTTTAACGGCAAAAACTCCATATATGGATGTGCGAATGCCTTTGCCATGCACCTGATAACCGTTGATGTCAAAATGGAAGAGGATGTGCTCAGGGCCAACAGAAAGCTGGCCGATAAGAACAGAAAGATGTTCGATGAACACGGGGTCAGGGCCTTTGATTTCATGGGTGCCATAGGCTCCGGCAAGACCGAACTGATAGAGAAGATGACGGAACTTCTGAAAACGAAGGGCGTAAAGGTCGGTGCCATAACCGGAGATGTTGCAGGAGATGATGATTATAGAAGGGTGAAGTCCCACGGAATCGAGGCTGTGAATGTCAATACCGGAAAGGAGTGCCATCTGGATGCACATCGGATACAGCACGCCATCGAGAAACTGGACCTTGATTCCATCGATGTTCTCTTCATAGAGAATGTCGGGAATCTCGTTTGCCCTGCGGATTTTCCCCTCGGTACTGAAAAGAGAATAGTGGTCATATCCGTGACCGAAGGCGATGACATGGTCAGAAAGCACCCTGTTATGTTCGGGCAGTCGGACATAATGGTGGTCAACAAGGTGGACATAGCCCCTTACATCGGAGTGGACCCGGAAGGCCTTATCTCCGATTTTAGAAAACTCAAACCGAGCGGTATTTCCATCAAGACGAATGCGAAGACCGGCGAGGGAGTGGAAGACCTGATGAAGGCCATGGGCCTGTGATCGAATGAAACTTCTCATCAAGGGCGTGGTTCAGGGTGTCGGTTTCCGCCCTACCGTTGTGCGCGTGGCCCGTTCACTTGCTCTCAAAGGCTATGTGCAGAACAAGGGGTCCCATGTCGAGGTATACCTCGAATCGGGAGAAGAGGAATTCATTGAGAGACTCCGGGAAGAACTGCCCCCTCTGGCAAGAATAGATGAAATAGTGCAAGTGAAAGAAGAAGCGGCCCACACGTATGAAGGATTTGTCATCGTTGGAAGCGAGGACGGGCTGAGAAGTTCCATTATACCTCCGGACACAGCCATATGCGATAATTGCCTGAAAGAGCTCTTCGACCCGTCGGACCGGAGACACCTCTTTCCGTTCATAAACTGCACCAACTGCGGAGCGCGCTTCACAGCGATATACGCCCTTCCCTATGACCGCAAGAACACCAGCATGGGCGATTTTCCCATGTGCGATGAATGTCTGAGGGAATACACCGATGAAGAGAACAGGAGGTTCCACGCCCAGACCACCTCATGCCCCGACTGCGGACCGCATTACACTCTTTACGGTTCGAATGCTGAGGAACTTCCTGTCGATGACCCCATAAAGGAATACGCAATGCTTATGGATGATGGTAAGATAGGGGTGATGAAGTCATGGGGCGGTATGCACATAAGCGCTCCCCTCGAAGAAATCGACCGTCTCAGAAAGTGGTACGGCAGGCCCGAGAAGCCTTTTGCGATAATGGTGAGGGATATCGAGACAGCAATGAAATATGCGTATATCAGCGAAGAGGAGAGAAAGATGCTTCTATCCCCTCAAAGGCCCATAGTCCTTCTGGATAAAAAGGATGTCCCGGAATCCGTGTCGCCGGGTCTCCCGAACGTCGGGATATATCTTCCATATGCGGCGGCCCATCATATCCTGTTCCGCCACATGCGCTCCGATGCGCTCATTATGACCTCGGCGAACCTTCCCGGCGAACCGATGCTCATAGAAAATGAAGATGCCTTCGGTCTCGGTGCGGATGCGTATCTCCTGCACAACAGGCCGATAGCCAACAGGGCCGATGACTCTCTGCTCAGGATGTACAGGGGAAGGAGGCAGTTCATAAGAAGGTCCAGAGGATTCGTTCCGGAGGCGTTCCCGGTGGATTATGACGGTGTGTTCATAGGGGTGGGGGCGGAGATGAACCTCGCATTCACGGTCAGCAAGGGCGGGAAGGTCTATGGCTCCCAGTACATCGGAAATGTCAGCAGGCTCGGGAACTACGAATACATGGAGGAGATGATGGAGAGGTTCCTGCGCTGGCTCGGGATAGAGAATGTCGATGGGATAGCCATGGACCTGCATCCGGGCTATGCATCGAGAAGGCTGGCGAGGAGATTGGGAGAGCGCTTTGATGTTGAGCCTGTCGAGATACAGCACCACCATGCACATGCCGCAGCCCTCGCCGGAGAAAACGGAAGAGAGGGAATCCTTGCGCTCACCCTTGACGGCACAGGGTACGGGACCGACGGTAACTCGTGGGGGGGCGAAGTGATACTCTCCCGTGGCAGGGACTTCGAGAGAAAGGGACACTTGCAGGAAATTCCGCTCATAGGCGGGGACAAGGCGGTCATTGAACCTCTGCGCCTCGTCTTTGCATGGCAGGAGAGGCTTGGGATAGATGGAAACATATTCGACGAGAGAAAGGAGGATGTTCTCCGAAAGGTCTCGCGGAATTCGATAAAGACGAGCAGTTTCGGAAGGTTCATGGATGCTCTGTCGGCGTATCTCGGAGTATGCACTTACAGAAGCTACGACGGTGAACCTGCGATGAAACTTGAAAGGTATCTGGAAGAGGGGAAAGATCTGGGATACCCGGTTGAAATCCGGAATGGAACTGTGATGCTGGAACCGATATTCGAGGAGGTCTTCTCTGCCGGAATGAGCGGAGGTAAGAAAAAGGCAGATGTCGCGCATTCCGCAGTGAGGGCGGCGATCAAAGGACTCGTCAGCATAGCGGCGGAGGAGGCGGAAAAAGAGGGAATGGAAGATGTGGGTGTCAGCGGGGGTGTTTCGTACAACAGGCCTCTTCTGGAGATGATACGGAAAGAGCTTGAAAGTCAGGGAATGAGTATGCTGGTGCACGAGTTCATTCCCAACGGAGACGGGGGGGTCTCATATGGTCAGAACTTCATACTGTCGAAGTATTAGAGTCATATCTTTCCTGCTCGTTATCTTCCTTCTTATTCCTTTTGCCGGGAATGTCTCGGCCGCCGATCCCTCCCCGAGATTCTATGTCTATGGTTCGCATGCGTGCGAGGACTGCGTTGAGGCCCTTGAACTTCTGACCTCCGCCTTCGGAGAGGATTCCGTGGTTTTCTACGACCTCTCTGACCCCCGGAATACCCCGTATTTCGATGAGATATACGATAGGGCATTTTCCGGGATGACACAGAGAATACCTCTGGTGGGTGTCTTCAACGGAAGCCTCAGAGCGGTTGTCTCGGGACCACATGATATCGCTTTCTGGCGCTCCATGACGGAACAGGACCCTCTGTTCATTCAGTACGGAGATAGAGAGTCCGAACATCTGAGCGATGCGGGAGATATTGAAAGACTGGAAGGTCTGTTCCTTCAGACGGTTGAGCCTTCCGAGCGGAATGATGCAGGCATATTTCTCATGGTAGTTCTTGCGGCCCTCGCCGACTCGGTGAATCCCTGTGCATTTGCCGTGCTGGTGGCGTTTCTCACATTGATATCGAGAAAGAAAGGGGATGTGCTCCGGTCCGGGCTGGCTTTCTCCGCCGCTGTTTTCCTCGTGTATCTTATGATGGGTTTCGGCCTCATAATGGTGTTCAGAAGCGTTCCATGGCTTAAACTGGTTGTCGGAATTATGGGGATAGTATTGGGAAGCGTTGAGATAGCGGATGCCATGAAAAAGAAGGGGTCATCCAGCCTCATACCCGAATCATTCAGGGAGCGTACTGCTTCGGCAATAAGGAAGGCTGGGGATGCACGGGCCGCCTTTGTGATGGGACTGCTTGTATCCTTATTTCTTCTCCCATGTACCTCCGGGCCGTATTTCATAGCCATGAGCCTGATATCTGAAGACTCCGCACCGCTCGGCATCGCCCTCCTGCTCCTCTACAACCTGATATTCATAGCCCCCCTCATACTGATAACATATCTTGTCCATACATCCCGCTCGGACAGCATCGGGATAAAGAGATGGAAGGAAAGAAATTCATCGAAGCTCTCCGTGGGTGCCGGTCTGTTGATAATATTTCTGGGAATCTACATCGTTCTGGATTACTTTCGGATACTGTAAAACTCGAGAAAAATATTTATAGCAAATGTCCATCCATCCTTTATGCATGAAAGCGACATGATGTATATCGTGGTGGGATTCATACTCGCGATAGCCGGCTTCGGCATATATGCGATGCAGGTCTTTCAGGCCTATCTGAAGGAGAAAAAGAAGATAGAAGAGGACTTCGAGCTTTCGAAGAAATACGAGCCGAAGGCTGCAATGGGACTTGTGATGGTCTTCATAATGATAGGCTCTACGGGAATCATGTATATGCTTGTTACTACCGTGATTCTTCTAATCTCGGAAAACTATGAACTGCTCCCGAATGCGGCCGGGCTGGTTTCCAGATTCATAATGCTCATAGGTGCCACTGTCTTCGTGGCCGATATCTCAAGAATTCCGTATTCCACCAGGGCAATGAGGGAATTTGTGTATGACCTGATACTTCCGGAAGACATAAAAACAGAGAAGGACCTTCAGAAAAGATGGGAAATGGAGAAAGAATACTACGAGAAAAATGGGTTCGAACACCCGCGAAGGAATTTCGGGAAATATGTGGTATTCCTTACACTTCCGGAGACCATGCTGATGTATATATATCTCATAACCATCCTGCTGATAATATTCGGAGGGCTCATGGAAAGCGAGGCGACAGATGTTGCTTCTGACCTTGATGTGGGATTTGTCTCCGGCATGTTCGCCACGGGAGTTCTGTATGTTGTTCTGACGATACCTGCCATATTCTCGATGAAAAAGTCGGCAGAGATCGAGATGACACGGGAGAACTTCGGAAAGAAAATCTTGGTAGCGCTCTATGGAATCATTCCCTCCATTATGGGACTTGTGATGATGATATACATGGTTATAAGCCTTATCGGAGAGTGAAACCTTATTTACCCCACCCATTTCCAATTGTGAACGAGAAAGGCCTTCCCGAGAAGGATGTGGAGCGCAGGCTATCCGAGGCCCTTGAAAGGGATTTTCTCTTCGAGAGAGGCCGTGTTCTCGGCTCGATGTGCTCGAGGCCCGAGGATATTGCGGTGAAATACCATGCGATGTTCTCCGAGGCGAACCTAGGGAACAGAGGGCTCTATCCCGGGACCGCAGGGCTTGAAGAGGAACTGATAGGCGATATCTCCGAACTCATGCACCTTGACGGAGGATGGGGGCAGTTCGTAGGCGGTGGAACCGAGGCGAACATAACCGCCGTGTGGATAGCGCGCAACCTTTCGGGAAAAAGGAAGATACTGGCACCGGAGAGCGCTCACTTCTCGATGAAGAAGGCCGCGGACCTCCTTGCGATGGAACTGGTTGATGTGCCTCTCGATGAGAATTACAGGATGGATGCGGATGCCCTTGAAAGAAGGATGGGCGATGATGTTGCGGCCGTCATGGCCATAGCAGGTAGCACGGAACTCGGTGCGGTTGACCCGATAAAGGAAATATCTGAGGTAGCCAGAGATGTCTTCCTTCATGTGGATGCGGCCTTCGGCGGTATGGTACTGCCTTTCCTTGAAGAACTCGGAATGTGGGAAGGAGAATGGGATTTCAGAGTGGATGGTGTCGATTCCCTTTCTGTTGACCTACACAAGATGGGCATGGCCACGGTGCCGTCCGGAATACTGCTGCTCAAGGAGAGGAAATATGTGGATGCCATATCGGTTGAATCGCCGTATTTGACGACCAAACGGAACATTGGTCTTGCGGGAACGCGGCCGAGCGGCTCGGTGGCCGGAGCCTATGCGGTTGTGAAGAGCCTCGGAAGAGATGGCTACAGGGAGATCGTCAGGAAATGCATGGAGAACACTCGCTATCTCGTTGATGAACTGGGTGCTCTGGGATTTAAACCCATAATCAAGCCTGTGATGAACGTGGTGGCATTCGGGACGGATGATGCGGAGCGCATAAGGTCAGAGATGGATAAGAAAGGCTGGAAGATATCCACCGTGCGGAATCCGAAGGGCATAAGGATTGTCGTGATGCCATATGTGACGAAAGCGGTCATAGACGAATTCACGGAGGCCCTGCATGGAATATGATATGAGCGATGCAGTGAGGTGGGCGAAGGAGAACGGATACGAAAGAGTGCTGATACAGGTTCCTGACGGTCTTATACCCGCTGCCGGAGAGATAGCCGAACAGTTCGAATCCGCTGGAATCGATGCCCGTGTCTGGATGGGCGGCAACTTCGGAGCCTGCGACACGGTTGACCCGAATGTTGCGGGATGCGATGCGCTCATCCATGTCGGACACGCCGAGATGCCGAATTTGAAACTGGATTATCCTGTTTATTTCCACGAACTGAGAGACAAGACCGACCTTATTCCGGCTGTTGAGGGGATAGTGTCCGAACTTGACCCCAACATCGGCCTGCTCACCACAATCCAGCATGTGCATAAGCTGGAGGAGGTCAGGGATTTCCTGAAAGATAAGGGGATAAATGCGCTCATCGGAAGCCCGACAGGGCGTGTGAAATATCCCGGACAGGTGCTGGGCTGCAATTTCTCGCCCGCCCTTATGGTTAAGTCGAAGGTCTCAATGTATCTCTACATCGGAACCGGAAGGTTCCACCCGCTCGGTGCCGCAATGGTCACCGGAAAGAGGGTGCTGGCACTTGACCCGCAAACGGGAGGACATGAGGTCATAGAACAGGGTGAGAGGTTTCTCAGGATACGATACGGGCTCATAGCAAAGGCGATGGACTTTGAAAACGCTGCCATACTGGTGAGCGCGAAACCCGGGCAGAAAAGGATGAGAACAGCCGAGCAATTGAGAAGAAAAGCCGAAGAGAAGGGAAAAAAGGCGGACATCCTTGTGATGGACCGAATAAGCCCTCAGGCTCTGCTCGGCTCGAAATATGATATCTATGTCTCGACGGCGTGCCCGAGGATTGCTCTTGATGACCACATGAGCTATGACAAGCCGATACTGACCGTGAGGGAGTTTGAAATAGTTCTCGGAATCCGTGATGAATGGGCTATGGACTGCATGCTCTAAATATGGCGGCAGTCACCGGCCAGAACACGTATTATTCCCTTCTCAGTCCTTACGAGGAGCGCTCCGTTTTTATCCACGTCCAGTGCCAATCCCTTTATTTTCCGGGATGCACTCGTTATTTCCACCCTTCTTCCCAGAGTGCAGGAGAGGTCTTTCCAGATTGAAAGGCCCATATCGTGCATTGCGAGGACCTCTACGAGCCTGTTCCGTATGTCCGTGGCAAGCTGCCGTATATCGACGGAATGTCCTGTTTCATCCAATATTGTCGTACTTCTCTCCCTTATATCCGTAGGAAGCTCATCCGTATGGAAATTTGCGTTTATTCCGATGCCCAGAGCGATGTTCGTCCCTTTCTTCTCGACGAGTATGCCCGCTATTTTTTTGTTGCCTACCAGAAGGTCGTTGGGCCATTTCAGACATGTTCTTATCCCGAGGTCCATGATGCTCTCTGCAACAGCCACACCTGCGGAAAGAGGTAGAAGACTGGCATCCGTATCCTTCAGGAAAACGGTCATCCACAGGCCTCCTTCGGGGGATTTCCATGTATGGCCCTTCCTTCCGCGTCCGCCAGTCTGTCTTCTGGCAATCGTTATCTCCCACTCTTTCATGTCCGAGGCATGTTCCATCACATATGAGTTCGTGGATTCGACTTCATCCAGTTCCAGCATTCCATTCATTATAATGTCCCCAGCAATCCGAGGAACACGCCTGCCGCAGCGGCCGAACCTATCACTCCCGCCACATTGGGGGCCATCGCATACATCAGTATGTGGTTACTCGGGTCCTCGTTGAGTGCCTCTCTCTGTGCAACACGGGCCGCTGCCGGTACGGCACTCACGCCTGCCGCCCCTATGAGTGGATTTATCTTGTTGTCTCCTTTGAGGAACAGGTTCATCAGTTTGGCGGTCAGTATGCCGCCTGCCGTTCCTCCGCCTACTGCCACGAGACCGAGGACAAAGACCAGGAGGAACTTGAGACTGAGTGCGTCTGATGTCAGGGAAACGCCCACAGCGAATGCGAGAAACATGGTTACGAGATTCGTTAGTTCATTCTGTGCTGACTTTGCAAGCCTTGGGACGACCCCGCTCTCCCTGAGAAGATTGCCGAACATGAACAGGCCTAGTATCGTGCCTGCCTGAGGGACCAGAAGTATAACGACAAACGAGGTTATCAGTGGGAAAAGCATCTTCTCGGTCTTTGAAACCTTTCTAAGAGGCTTCATCCTTATCTTCCTCTCATTCTTTGTCGTGAGAAGCCTCGATATGGGGGGCTGGATGAATGGGACCATCCCGATGTATGTGTATGCAGCAACTGCGGTTATACCTAGTATGTGTGGGGCCAGCCGTGTTGTTGTGAATATCGTTGTCGGCCCGTCCGCACCGCCGATTATTGCGATGCTCGCAGCCTCGCCGGGAGTGAAACCCAGTAATATCGCCCCCAAAAATGCGATATATATCCCTATCTGAGCCGCTATTCCGAGGATCATGAGCTTTGGGTTTGCGATAAGGGGGCCGAAATCGGTCATTGCACCCAGTCCCACGAATATGAGCGTTGGGAGTACGACATACATTATCCCGTATTGATGGAGGACATACAGGATGCCGGGCTGCGTTCCCGGTGTTAGCATATATGTGAGCGGGAAATTTGCAAGGATTATCCCGAATCCGAGAGGCAGCAGTTCGTATGGCTCCCACTCTTTTTTTATTGCCAGAGCTATCAGCAGTACTCCGACCGCAAAAAGAACTATCGTGCCGATATCGAGATTCTCTATTCCCGTGTTATAAATACCGTCAAGCATCTACTTACCTCCTGTGTCTTCTTCATAGGCCTCGATAGCTGCGGATATGACCGCCGCCTTCTCTTTTTCATCCATAACCGCCGGGGCGGATGATGCGGATGGCGCCGATGCTACCGCATGCTTTGCCTCGTAGCCCTCCACGATCTTTCCGAATATCTGGAGTACAGTCGCAAGGATTATGAGCGAGGATAAGACGACTGTCAGGCCCACTGCCATCACATGCAGGCCGAAATCTATGCTGGACGGTATCTGTATGAATATGGTCCGGTGATATTCGTTATTGCTCTCGTCTATCTCATCCACGGTGTTGTCCGGGTCTATCAATACCCAGATAGCATGATATCCTCTGGACTGGGGGTCGGGCTGCCATGTTATGGTGACTACGGAGTAATCGCTCCCATTGACATGCGAGTCCGCCGTTCCTATGAGCTTGCCGCCATCCGAGGGATTTCCGTCATAAAACGCAACGGAGAAATTGGCAGGCTCATTGCCGGTGTTCGAAACCGTAACGCTTATGTTGACCTTCTCTCCCGAAAAAATGATGTTCACTACCTCTCCGCTGCTGTTCTCAAACACTATGCTTTCGGAGCTGGAACTCAGATCGGGTTTGGCCGCGACACTGCCCGTTACAAGGATAAATAGGAGGAGCCCGGCCAGAATCGCTGTTTTTCTCATCAGCCCACCACTGCGATGGTAGTCCCGGAATCGACCTCCTGTCCCGGCTGGACATACACCGCTTTGACGATGCCGTCGATATCGCTGACCACCTCGTTCTCCATCTTCATCGCTTCAAGTATCGCAATCGTCTGCCCCCTTTTGACATGGTCGCCCGGCTTGACTACGACCTTGGTTATCACACCAAGCATGGGACTTATTATCTCCGTACCCTTCGCCGGACCGGATTGCGGTGCAGCGTCTGCCTTTTTCTCTTGAGAGGGCGGATTTGCCTGTGCGGGCGCCATTGATTTCACTACGGGGCCGTTCGGGCCGGGTTCCACGACCACATCATATACTGTCCCGTTAACGGTAACGGTGTATCTTCTCGGGCCCTGTGCTTGCGGGGATGCCACCTTCTTAGGTGCAGGAGCGGGCACTTTCTTCTCTCCGATGGTCTCGGGTTTTATCTCACCTTTAAGGAAGCTGACAGCGACCTGCGGATAGAGAATGTATGTGAGGACATCTTCCTCTTTGTGCATAAGGCCCATCTCCTGAAGCTTCTTCTTCGCCTCATCATATTCGGGTTTGAGAAGGTCGGCGGGCCGCACATCTATGACCTCATCTTGCCAGTTCGGGCCGAGTATCTTCACATATATTTCCTTTGATATCTCTGCCGGCGGTTTGCCATACATGCCTCGAACATAGTTCTTCGTTTCCTCCGTGACTATCTTGTATCTTTCTCCGCTGAGAACGTTCATGACTGCCTGAACCCCGACTATCTGGCTCGTAGGTGTGACGAGCGGCGGATATCCGAGGTCCTTTCTTACCCGCGGAACCTCTTCCAGAACAGCATCCAAACGGTTCAAGGCCTTCTGCTGTTCCAACTGAGATATGAGGTTCGAGAACATACCGCCCGGTATCTGATGGCTTATTATCGAAGGGTCCACCATGAGGGTCTGTTCCCTGTGAAGGGGTGCGTACTTCTCCCATACCTTCTTCATTATCTTTCTGGCCTGAAGAAGAATCTCCATGTCGTATCCTGTGTCATATTCCGTACCCTTGAACGCACTCACCACCGACTCCGTGGGAGGCTGGCTGGTCGCACCGGAGAACGGGGAAAGGGATGTGTCGAGGCAGAATGCCCCGGCTCGTGCAGCTTCCCAGTAGGCCATCTCGGTCATCCCGCTTATTCTGTGGGAATGGAGCGCCACGGGAATCTTGACAGCGTCCCTTGTCTGAGATATTATCTCATATGCGGTCTTGGGGCTTATCATACCGGCCATGTCTTTGAGAACGAGGGAATCCGCACCCATGGACTCCAGCTTCCTGAAGTTCTCCACATAGTTCTCCACCGTATGGACCGGGCTTATCGTAAAGGAGAGCGCGGCCTGCACATGCCCACCGTACTTCTTCGTGGCCTTTATGGGTGTTTCCATGTTCCTCAGGTCATTGAGTGCATCGAATATCCTGAAAACATCCACGCCGTTCTTCTTTGCGAAGTAGATGAACCGGTCCACCACGTCATCCGGGAAATTCCTGTATGCTACGATGTTCATGGCCCTTTCAAGCATCTGAAGCTTTGTGTTGCGGGCGTATCTCTTTATCGTCCTCAGTCGTTCCCAAGGGTCTTCGTTCAGAAATCGCATGGAAACATCGAATGTGGCTCCACCCCACACTTCAAGGGAGAAAAAGCCCACATCGTCCATCAGTGGCAGGGCTTCCAGCATGTCCTCTGTCCTCATCCTCGTTGCGATGAGCGACTGATGTGCATCCCGGAACAGGGTATCTGTTAGCTGTACCATAAAAATCGGATGCGGACACATCCTGCCCCTATATAAACATAATACCGCACTACGACCCGGATGTGTATACTTCACTTCCGAAAGCGTCGTTTTTCGCCGTTCATATATCTGAAAGCCCGTGCGCAAAGATTTAAAAAGACCCTTCGGATGACTTCCGGTCCATGACAGAAGACAAGAGCCGCTGGTTCGACAAGGCGGGGGCCAAGCACCCACTGACTGTTGAAGGTGATTGTTCCAAGCTCCCTTTCAACCATGCCCTCGAGATGGAGTATTTCCTTGTCACGAACCATGGAAAAAAACTGGGCCACGGTGCCGTTGAGAAGATATACAGCAAAATAACCGATTCGGACCTTGCTAGGACACTTCGAAGAAGGATGCCTCCGGAATATAAAAAAAAGGTTCTGAAGATATACTGGGGTCCTTCCAAGGGCTCTACGTATGATGCTCTGAAGGTGGACTATGATGTTAGAGGAAAAAAGGTAAGCAACGAGCTGGTATCCATAGACCGCAATGTAGTGGAATGGCCCGTCCTTGAACTGGCGACGCCTCCGGCTGACTCTTTCTATGAACTGGCATGGTGGACCTCCGCACTGATAAGCCTTATAGTTGAAAGACTGGATGAAATAAACCTTAAAGTATACCTTATGGCCGCGGGTTCAAGCCCGTATGAAGACCTTCAGGAGGCTATGAGAGGGGAATCTTTTCCGACATGCGGCGACCACCACCATATCGGCATACTGATGGACCCGAAGAACGAGATGCAGAAAAAGACACTTTCCAATTTCTACCATCTCATGAGACTTTTCCTACCCCATATAGCCGTTCTCTCCGCAAATTCCCCGTTCATAGACGGAAAAATCATGGGAAGGATACGATACGGAGATCAGGAAGCGCCGTTCATAGGGAGTGCACGAAGCCTGAGGATAATGCACAACAAGAAACACCTTTGTAATTTCGGCTCACAGGAATATGTCCCTTATCTGGAAAAAGGATGGCAGGGGCCCGAATATTTCATAGAGGAGTTTAAGAAGCAGAACAGATCCTTTAGAACCAATACTCATTTTCTAGACATGGATCCGTGGTCTCCGGACAATCACACCACAGAGATCAGGATATCGGACTCACAACCGAGTGTCGCCCGCAGAATAGGCATAGCTATGATAATACAGGCGGTGGCATTGAAAGCCATGAAAATGGCGGAGAACGGACATATCGACCCGAAAGTGAAACGTGCCATGAAGACTCAGAACAAAGACCTGTTCGATATGAAAAAAGTGGCGGTACAGGGTGGGAGCTGGTTCAAACCGAAAAAGAAAAGCATGTTCTCGAGAAAGGAAACGAAACTGAAATACTCTCGCTTTTCCGACATGATATTCTCGGACACCACTCTGGAAATGCTCAGATTCTTGAATCCTGAATTCAAAGAGATGAAGATCATACATTCCCTATTCCTCAACCCGATAAGGGCATCCGTATACGCATGTGATGGCAACGGCTCTTCCCCGGCACAATACTGGATGCTCGACTATGCAAAAACAGGAGAGGATATGGAGACCGTGGTCAAACACATGATAAAGGCTACGAGAAACGGGCGTAATATGTGGTATGACCCTCTCGTCTATCATCCGATAGGGTGCAAGGAGGCCCTAGGAGGAAAGAAGCGTGCTTCTCGTAAAAGATGAGTTCGAAGAGACTCGAAGTTTCGTTATGGTGGATGCCCACACCCATATAAAGGTGGAGGGTTTGAAAGGCCTGCTTCCCACGGAATTCGTACGCAGATATCATAAAACCATTAAGGAGATAGTCAAAGAGATGAGGGAGAAAAAGGAAGAATACAGGTATTCCTTCCCTTGGAAACTGCAGGCACATGGTCCGGATTTCTATGAGTTCTGCCAGAGGGACCTGTATACTCTGGCACACGGAGAAGACCTTTCGAAACATATAACGAAATATCTCGGTTTCGATTTCTTCGTAACTTTTCCATCCGATACGGAGGATCCGCTTCCAAGAGATTACAGAAGGGTGAATGAATCGGTCAGGCAGGCTCTCACCGAGAAATCCCCGAGCAGGAAGCCGCACAACAACCTTAGATTCTTCGGCTACGGCAGGGTGGACCCGAACCACAGTGATGCCCTCGATACGGTGGACAGCGGAGCGCAGATGGGTATGAAAGGCTTCAAACTGCATCCGAAATCGGAGAACTTCAAGATAAACTCCGAAAATGTCCGAAATGTCCTTAAAAGGCTGGCTGAACACGATATACCTGCCATATTCCATACACAGGATGAGATGGGCGAAGAGCTTCATAAGGCGGTTGCGAAAACAGTCGAAGAACTTGTTCAGGAGGAAAAACTGGAACTCATACCCAGACTGAAGGTCATGATAGGCCATGCCCCGTGGAACGGCTCGGAGAATCCCAAACTCTTCGAAGCCCTCAGTCATCCGAACATATTCGGTGAACTTTCCACCCTGAAACCGGATAGTTACGATGCATTTTTTTCAAATGCCAAAGGCATAGATTACGGGATGATGTTCGAAGCTCCAGGACTGGAAAGCCTCTCGAAAAAAGAGGTTGAGGAGATGTACTTCCTTTCGTTCGGATATTCCAAACACAACTATTGGTCCTCGAAGATTGCGTTCGGAACTGACAACCCATATCCACCTGCCCACGGAATGAAGCCGCTCCTCCGATACCTCCTGAGCTGGGATTTTCCCGGGAACTACTCGGACCTTTCAAACATATTCGGCATAACCGCCCTCAAACTCATGCCTCATGACGAAGGGACCGGCAGGGAAATAGGAGGAAAGGTCTCTTCGGCGACACAGTTCCATGAAATCGCGATGGAGGAGATAGAGGAAAAGAGCACGAGGATACTCGGTATAGACCTGATAATCGAGAGCTTTCCGATAGCAAGGGTTAATGGGGTTGTGATAACATATCTTGTGAACGGGAGAAAGGAATCGGTATTCTTCAACTCTCTGTTCAACCCCGAAGAACCCAAGAATCTCATAAGGGGCAATGCGTTCGACTTCAGCAAGACACGGATATACCCCGGGGGAGAGGGTATCACGGATGAAATTGAGAAGAACATAAGCTGATGCGAGATATGAGGTAGGCTTATATACGAAAAGAGTTTAGGCGGCTTACTCAACAGATAAAGGAGTGATAATGTGGCAAATGGATTGTACGCTGCACATAAGTTCAAGCAGGATCACCAGAAATTCAGGTGGAGCGATAGATATTACAAGAGAAGGATTCTCAAGCTCCGCGAGAAAGCCGACCCTCTGGAGGGTTCTGCACAGGCGAGAGGCATCGTCATAGAAAAGGTCGGAATAGAGGCGAAACAGCCGAACTCCGCCATAAGAAAATGCGTCAAAGTGCAGTTAATAAAGAACGGAAGGCAGGTTACGGCTTTCGCCGTGGGAGAAGGTGCCATAAACTTCATCGACGAGCATGACGAAGTCCTTATAGAAGGCATAGGCGGAAGACTGGGCAGGTCATACGGAGACCTTCCGGGAGTGAGATTCAAAGTAATAAAGGTCAACAATGTCTCTTTGAGGGAGCTTGTTACCGGAAAGAAGGAGAAACCGGTGAGGTGATGAAATGAGCGACGAGAACAAAAACACAGAGGTTGCTCAGGAGCAGCCTGAACCCGCAAAGCCCGTAGAATCGTCTCCTGAAAAAGTGAAGGAAGAAAAAGCCCGTGAGGCTCCTAAGCCCGAGGAAGAGACTGATGCTGCGCCCGAAACAGAGGAAAAGAAGCCCGAGGAAGAGAAGAAAGTGAAAGAAACGGGCCCGGAAAAGAGCGCGGCCCCTGTTGAGCTCAAAAAGGAGAAAAAAGGTTCCGAGGCTGCGGACGAGCCCATGAGCAAAGAAGAGAGGATGGAACTTCTTGCACAGGTCAATATACCTCCGCTCTTCGGAAAATACGATCTTTCGGACGTTCAGGTAAATGATCCGTCACTTGTGAAATACATCAACCTTTCTCCGGTGGTACTTCCGCATACGGAGGCAAAATATTCCAGAAGAGAGTTCGGAAAGCACAGGATGAACATCGTCGAGAGGCTGATGAACAACATGATGCGGACAGAGAAATACACCGGAAAAAAAGTCAAGACATATAAGGTGGTCAGGTCCGCCTTCGAGATAATTGAGAAAAGGACGAAAAAGAATCCGGTGCAGGTTCTTGTCGATGCACTCTCCAACGCTGCTCCGATGGAAGAGATAACGAGGCTGCAGTTCGGGGGCATCTCCGTCCAGAAAGCCGTGGATACTTCGGCTGCAAGAAGACTTGACATTGCGCTCAGAAACATATGCAAAGGTGCCGTAAAGAGCACATATAAGACGAAAAAACCGGTGGAACAGTGCCTTGCCGACGAGATAATACTCGCATCGAGAGCGGACCCGGCAAGCTGGGCTGTTGGCAGAAAGGAAGAGATGGAAAGGGTAGCTGCTTCATCGAGATAGATAAAAGGTGTTGACAATGGGCCGTAAAGAGGACAATATAAAGAAAGCTCAGGAAATCATGAGAAAACCTGAGAAGATAAGGAACATAGGAATAGCCGCGCATATAGACCATGGAAAGACCACGCTATCTGACAACCTGATTGCAGGTGCCGGAATGATGTCCGAAGAGATGGCGGGAAAGCAGCTTGTTCTGGACTTTGACGAGCAGGAACAGGCAAGAGGCATAACCATCAACGCTGCTAACGCATCAATGGTTCATGAGTTCAAAAATGATACGTATCTGATCAACCTGATAGATACTCCGGGACATGTTGACTTCGGAGGGGATGTCACAAGAGCTATGAGAGCCGTGGACGGAGCGGTCGTGGTCGTATGCGGAGTTGAGGGGATAATGCCTCAGACCGAGACCGTGATAAGGCAGGCACTCAAAGAGCGTGTCAAACCGGTACTTTTCATAAACAAGGTTGACAGACTGATAAATGAGCTCAAAGTTACCCCTGAAGAGATGCAGCAGAGGTTCATCAAAGTGGTCACGAGCGTCAACAAGCTGATAATTAAATACGCGCCCGAAGAGCATAAGAAGGACTGGCAGGTGAAGATAGAGGATGGGACCGTGGCATTCGGTTCCGCGTACCACAACTGGGCCATATCTGTACCATTCATGAAAAAGACTGGCATAAGTTTCAAGGACATATACGATTACAACAGCAAGGAGGACAGAACCGCCATAAGGGAGCTCGCAAAGAAGTCACCGATACACGAAGTCCTTCTGGATATGGTCATAGAACACCTGCCGAGCCCGATAGAGGCTCAGGAATACAGGATACCCAACATATGGAAGGGAGACCTCGAATCCTCCATAGCGAAGGCCATGATGAAGGCTGACCCCAATGGCCCGGTTGCCATGATGGTCACAAAGATAATCATAGACCCGCATGCCGGAGAGGTCGCTGTCGGAAGGCTGTTCAGCGGTACCATAAAGAAAGGTATGGAGCTCAGAATAGTCGGAATGCCCAAGAAGAACAGGGTGCAGCAGGTCTCATTCTCGGTGGGTGCCGACAGGGTGCAGGTCGATGAGATAGTGGCCGGAAACATCGTTTCCCTTGTCGGAATGAAAGATGCGATAGCGGGTTCGACGCTCACAAATGATGACAGTATGGTGGCCTTCGAGGAGATGAAACATTACTCTGAGCCCGTGGTCACCGTTGCCCTTGAAGCAAAACACATGAAGGACCTGCCAAAGCTGGTCGAGGTTCTCAGGTCGGTATCAAAGGCCGACCCGTCGATTCAGGTCCAGATAAATCAGGAGACCGGAGAGCACCTTATGTCCGGAATGGGGGAGCTTCATCTGGAGATAACCATATACAGGATAGAGAACGAGCACGGGGTCGAAGTGAAAGCGTCCCCACCCATAGTTGTTTACAGAGAATCCGTGGAAAGGAACAGCGGAAGGCCCTTCGAAGGGAAATCACCAAACAAGCACAACAAGTTCTATATCGTTGTGGAACCCCTTGAACAAGCCGTAATCGATGCCATACATGATGGAGATATACCTTCCGGAGAGAAGATAAAGAACGCCAAAGAACTGGCCAAAAAGCTTGAAGAGCTCGGATTGAGCAAGGAAGAGGGCAAGGGAATCAAGGCCATACGCGGATACAATCTCTTCCTCGATATGACGAAAGGTATACAGTATCTGCATGAGACAATGGAACTCTGCATACAGGCCTTCGATGAGGTCGTCAACCGCGGACCTCTGGCGAACGAGAAACTCATGGGCGTAAAGGTAAAGCTCATGGATGCGAAACTCCATGAAGATTCCATACATCGTGGACCTGCACAGGTCATACCTGCGGTCAGGAATGGAATATACGGAGCGATATGCAATGGGAACAGGATACTCCTCGAACCGATGCAGAAAGTATTCATAGATGTCCCGCAGGAACTGATGGGGACCGTTACCCGTGAGATGCAGCAGAGAAGGGGTACTATACTCGATATAGAACAGGACGGTGCCAACTCCAAGATAACTGCAAAGGCACCTGTTGCAGAGATGTTCGGGTTCGCAGGAGCCATAAGGAGCGTCACCGGAGGAAGAGCGCTCTGGTCCACCGAGAACTCCGGATTCGAGAGGGTCCCGAGGGAACTCCAGGACAAAATAGTCAGGGAGATAAGGACCAGAAAGGGACTGAAACCGGAACCGTACGACGCTGCGTACTACTCCGAGTAAAACCATTTAAAACCAATTCCATTTTCTTTTGTTTTCACCGTATTATGTGTGTGCCAGTGCCTTCTTTCAGCGCATTCTCAAGATTCTCCGGAGATGTGATTATCACCTTCTCCCCACCGTTGTCGAGGAAGTCCATAGCAGCCTCTATCTTGGGCCCCATGCTTCCGGCAGGGAACTGACCGGCATCGTAATATTCTCTTATCTCGTCGAGACTGACCTTTTCCAGCGCTCTCTGAGTGGGCTTGCCGAAATCCACATAGACATTGTCGACCGCTGTGAGTATGATGAAGAACTTCTCGCCGATGAGCCGGGCGATAAGCGCCGATGCCCTGTCTTTGTCTATGACCGCATCTATGCCCTTATAGCCATCTTCGGTCTCTATGACAGGTATTCCTCCGCCTCCGCCTACGATGATTATCTCTCCCGGGCTCTTTCCGAATATCAGTCGCTTTATTGCCTCCTTTTCAACCACATCCGCGGGCTTCGGCGATGGGACAACCCTTCTCCAGCCTCCTCTGGCCTCATCCTCCTTCATGACCCAGCCCTTTTCCTTCATGAGCGCTCTGGCTTCATCTTCTGAGTAGAAAGAACCTATGGGCTTTGTCGGGTTCTTGAATGCGGGGTCGTTCTTATCCACGACGACCTGAACGATGAGGGATGTGACGGCCCGATACATGCCCCTGCAGTGCAGCTCGTTGGTGAGAGCCTGCTGTATCATATATCCTATGAGCCCCTGGGACTCCGCGACGCAGACATCCATCGGCATCGGGGGTATTCCCTGCTTGGCCGCAATCTCGTTCTGAAGCAGTATGCTTCCCACCTGCGGGCCGTTTCCGTGGGTGAAGACCACATCATAACCGAGTTCGACCATGCTAGCGAGATGTTTCGCACTCTCCCTTGCATTCTTCATCTGGTTCTCGTATGTACCCGAATCGCCGGGTTTCAACAGGGCGTTTCCGCCAAGGGCAACGAGTGCTGTCTTCATGAGATTCACCGGAAGAAGGGGGGACAAAATGAGAGGGATATAAAAGGGTTTGCAGCCATGTATGTTCAGTTGAGCCTTTTTGCCATCTTCACCGCGCTCTCCACGGCTTCCCTTGCCTTCTCTATACGGGCCTCGGCCTGAAGCCTCGACTGCCCGTGTCCGGATATGCCGAGGGCCACCGGTTTTCCGGTCTCAACCATGATGTCCTGAATCTTTCTGGCTGCGTTGTTCATCACTATCTCGTCGTGGTCCGTCTCTCCCTCAATGACGCATCCGAGGGCCACCACGGCATCCACATCCTCTATCATGCTCTTAACAGCCAGCGGTATCTCGAAGACTCCGGGAACCTTCATCTCCTTCACCACATCGGCTCCAAGAAATTCCGCGTGTGACTTCGCGCGCTCCAGCATCATCATGGTTATGTCGTAGTTGTACTCGCTCACCACTATTCCAAGTCTTATTTTTTCCATATCTCATTCCTCCTTTTTTCATCTCCTCGCAGGTCCGACATCGTCGAATCCCTGCCTCTGGCCTGTTCCGGCCATCTTTACCAGTCTTTCAGGGTGGAAGATCATGTTGTATGCGTTTATCGCATGCTCCCTCACCCTTCTATCGGTCAACCATATCAGTTCCTTATCGTTCTTCGCCTCGTCCATATGCACGAAGACCTCGAGTATGTGGGTGTTCGTCATTAACTGAGCCTGCATTATCCCCTGTGAGGCCTCGTGAGCACACTGCTTGTCTATCTCCTCGGGGCCGGGCATTCCGAGGGCCATAACTATGTCACAACCCTCTTCCTCTATGAGAATCTTACACTCAACCGCAAGGTCCTTGAATCCGGGAACCGTTCTTCTTATGATTTTGAATCCTGTGCCCTGCTTTTTAAGTTCATCTATGGCTATGTCGCCCATATTGAGCGTTGAAAATGTCGTGTCCACTATGCCGATTTTCTTCATTTCTTACCCTCCACAGCCTCCATCCTCTTCTGGAACTCGTACCAGTCGATTATCTTCTGTATTAGCTTGCGAGTTGCGTTGAGGTCGGTGGACAGCGGCCCTATGCGCACCACCTCTATGTCCATGCCCCTCTCCTTCAATTCCATTCTGAGGCGCTCCTCATCAAAGCTCTGGTCGTATCCGAGGGCGATTATGTCCGGCTTCAATTCCTCAACCGTCCTGAACATATCGTCCTCATGCCCGAGAACTGCCATATCCACCGGTTTGAGGGCCTCAACCATCTCCAGCCTCATATCCTGCGGTGTTATCGGCTCGTGCTTCCGCTTTCTCACGGTATTGTCCGTTGCGACCACGACGACCAGCTCATCGCCCAGCTTCTTCGCCTCTTTCAGATAGTACAGGTGGCCGGGATGAAGGAGGTCAAACACGCCTGATGCCATGACTCTTACCATTTTTCCACGCCTCAATGATTTCCTTTCCTTCTATATATACATATCCGTGCTCATACGCATAATTCCTTGCCTCCTCTTTGGATAAGGCATTTCCGTCATCGCCCATCATCTCGCAGATCGTTGCGGAACCGGACAGCCCTGCCATGAGCGAAAGAGATGTCGTCAGTTCGGTATGCCCGGACCGGATGTCCAGAAGTCCGTCCCTTGCGTTCAGAAGGTGTATGTGTCCCGGGGAGCGGAACTCCTTTCCGAACATTTTCTTCGCCTCATCTTCATCCGCTTCTTCGATTTCCTTTATGAACTCACCCAGCCTTGAGACGGTGAGCGCTCTGTCCCTATCCGTTATTCCCGTGAATGTGTTTCTGTGGTTTATCGTCAGCCCAAAGGCGCTCCTCTCATCATAGGCCAAATCGTTAGCCCTCATTCCCTTCAGCCATGGATATTTCTGCTCGGAGATCTCGATTATCTCCGCCAGATACGGTATTCCGAGTTTCTTCCATGCCCACGGCGGCAATGTCGTGCATATAAGCCCGCCAGCGTCCTTTCTCAATGTCCTTATGTCCTCCGATTTCGTAAATTCCGAAGCGATAACCATATCGGTCTCCCGTTCCCTGTTGTCGGCATCATAAACAAAGATTATCTCTCCCTTATTAAGGGCTGAAATAGCCTTTTCCACGCTGTTCATAAGCGGGCATCGGCAGATAAATAATAGTTTTTTGGTAAGTAATCAAAAATGAGTAAGTAAGTACGACGACGCTGTGGATTCTCTTCTGCAAAAGGCTATTAATCAGATGTCCGCTGTGTGGCCGTGCCATATGTAGCAGTTGACGACACTGATTCCGTGAAAGGAATGTGCACGACCTTTCTCCTGACAGAGATAATACGCTCGTTTCCGGACCTTGATGTCCTGGGATATCCTCGCTTGGTCAGGCTGAACCCGAATATACCATGGAAAACCAGAGGGAATGCGGCCCTGTATGTTCGGCTAGGAAAAGGGTATGGAAAAAGGTTCAAGATAGGGGATATCGTAAATAAGTCGGTCTTTGGATATTCGCAGGGAAGAGAAGCGGGTTCCGTAGACGATGTATTTTCCACCGTCAAATCCCTTGTTGAGAAGATGGCTGTCTTCGAAGATGAGAAGACGAATCCCGGATTCGCGGTAACAGAGAAAAAGCCCTCGGAATCATTCTACTGGAAAGCCGTTAGAAGACCGGTTAATCTGGAAGATGCTGTTCTTGAACTGGAAAAATCCGGAGCGATATACGGGGGCTTCAAAAATAAAAGAGGTCTTATAGGCTCAGCCGCGGCCCTAGCATGGAGGCCTAAAAAAAGAACATATGAGCTCATAGCATACCGGGACAGAAAAAGATGGGGCAGTCCGAGAAAAATAGATGAAAAAAGCGTTATGGACATGGATCATGAATTTCCGGAGACTTTTGACAACTATGATTACGGAAACGGATACATGGCGATAACCCCTCATACACCTTGTCCCATACTTTACGGAATAAGGTCTGTTTCGCCGGATGTCTTGGAAAGGGCCCGCCGTACAGTCAGAGGAGAAGGAGCGGAGCGCTGGATGATATTCATGAGCAATCAGGGCACGGATGACAACATCGTGAAAAGAAAAATATCCGAGATAAAGGGCTACGAATCGGTTGCGGTTCGTGGAAAAGTCATGGAGAGACCTCATACTATCGACGGCGGACATGTGATATTCGGCATATCCGACGGGACGGGGAGCATAGACTGTGCCGCATATGAACCGACAAAGGAATTCAGGAATATCGTACGATCTCTGATTCCCGGAGATATCGTAGAAGTCCGGGGTGGTGTGCGCGAGGGACCTTTCACAATAAATCTTGAGAAGATGCGCATCATAAAGCTGGAGAAGAACATCGTAAAACTGCATAACCCGAAATGCCCGAAATGCGGTAAAAGGATGAAATCGACGGGGAGAGGCGGATACTACCGGTGCAGAGACTGTGGAACAAAGGTGAGAGGTAGGGAGGAAACGGCCACTATCAAAAGGGACATCGAAGAAAAATGGTATGAGGTTCCCGTGTGTGCCAGAAGACACCTTGCGATGCCGCTGAAGCTCATGCCCTTACTATGAATGCCATGTGGTCCTTCTCATAATTGCTGAGGTCTACCGCCTCTTCTATGTTCGTGTATTCCGATAACTCGTCCGCCACCTTTTGAAAGACGTTCTTCGGCTTCTCCGCAACATCTATACTGCGGGCCTTTACCATCAATATTCCGCGTTTCGCGTTGAAAAAAGCCATGTTCTTGACCAATATACCGACCTGATCCCTCTGGGCTATGTCCTGATAGACAACACTGACCTCAGGGACTATGGATGCATATTCCTGCGGCATTCTTGCGTTTGCAAGTACGGGCATCAGATTCCTTCTTTTTTCAGCCACATGAAGAAGGTCCCTGAAGGAGCGCGGGGCGAATTCCACGGCATAGACATCCCTCTTCGTGACCTCGCCTATGTGACTTACGGTTGTTCCGCTTGCGGCTCCGAGATAAAGCACCCTGTCCCTTTTCCTTATGGGCATGGAGTCCATGCCGGAGTGGAGCGCAGCTGCCATTTTGCTTCTTCTGGGGTCCCAATGTCTGTATTCCTTACCGTCTTCTCGTAGCAGACGCTCTCCGTAGACCTGTTCTCCCGGAACCGAGTTTGGGGTATAATAACGCCTTCCGTCGTGAAAAACACCCGGATATCTCTCGCGAAGTCCCATTTATTCTTCCTCTTCATCGCCTCTGCGGGACCATATATCGTCCGGAATCTCATCATATATGCTGGCCTCTTCATCCACCGAAGAGAAATCATCGGAAACCGGGATCTCTTTCTTTTTCCCGCCGAGTATCTCGCTTATCTTCTCTCTGCGGAATATCCAGTAGTGTATCCTCCACTCCCTTCCATCGTAAAGTGTGGTTTCCTCGCGCTCCGTTGTAAGAATCTCCTCGTCCTCAAGCATGTAAAAAACATCCCTGTCCTGAGGTTCAAGCATATTGTCCAGAATCCGGTTGTTAAATCCGAAAAGGTTCATCACATGGCGGGCCATGGCCTCTGCCTCATACTCTTCCATACCGTGCTCCCCTATGGCATCTTTGATGACCTTTCTGAGCACATCAACAGTAAGCGTCCGATTCTTATTTTTAGCATCCATGGCAGATCACCTGCGGTCGATACTCTTCCTTTTAGTGACTATATAAAGTTTTCCAGAAAGTGTCGGAAAGGCGCATGATATGGCGGGCTTATGCGAAAAACTTTTATAGAGTATTCTCCTAATCAGATTTCCCAAAAACAAAGGAGGTAAAACCAATGACAGACGAAAATACAGTGTTCGTAGGACGCAAACCAGCCATGAACTATGTTCTGGCGGTGGTAACCCAGTTTAACAGTGGGTCAAACGAGGTTGTCGTGAAGGCAAGAGGCAGAGCCATAAGCAGGGCAGTGGATGTGGCCGAGATTGTCCGAAACAGATTCGTTCCGGAGGCCGAGGTCGCGGACATAAGGATTGCTACAGAATCCGTGGAAGAAGAGGGAAGAGCAGCCAATGTTTCTTCCATCGAGATAGCCCTCAAAAAACCATAAACACCCCCTTTCTTTCTATTTTTTCAATCTTGCCCGATATGCTTAATTATGTAAAGAGAATCTCCGGAACGGTGATTATCTGAAAGAGATAGCCAGTGGAAAAGCGAAGACGATATACGAGTATGACGGAGAACATTACCTGATAGAGTTCAGGGATGACATAACCGCTTTCGATTCGGTGAAGCACGACATAGTGGGGGGCAAAGGCTACTACAATGCCCAGATATCCGCGAAACTCTTCGAGCTTCTTGAAGAGAAAGGTATACCGACACATTTCGTGAAGATGCTGGAACCGAACAAAATGTTGGTGAAAAAGGTGGGCATCGTACCTCTGGAGGTTATAGTCCGCAACATAGCCACCGGTTCCATAACAAGAAACTATCCTTTCAAGGAGGGGACCGTATTCGAGAGGCCGATTGTTATGCTGGACTATAAGGACGATGCCTATCACGACCCGCTTATGAACGATGACATGATACTCGCCATGGGCCTTGCGGATGAAAGGGAACTCGCTGAGATGAAAAATATTGCCCTGCGCGTAAACTCCGTGCTTAAAGATTACTTTGAATCCATGGGCATACTGCTTCCGGACTTCAAAATAGAAATAGGAAGGGATTCCGCCGGAAACCTAGTGGTGGCGGACGAAATATCCCCCGATTCGTGCAGGTTATGGGATATGAAAACCAAAAAATCACTGGACAAGGACAATTACCGCTTCGATAAAGGCGATGTTCTGGCAGGATACAAAGAGGTTTACGGAAGGATGTTCGGGAGCATTCCGGAGTAAGTATCATGTGGCCACGGCAGAATGAATACCTGTATGCTCGAAAAGGACTGTTCTCATTCGGTAGGAAAGAGGCAACGGACATACTCATCTCCATAACGGTGCTGACATTCGCTTTTGCCATAGCATTCTCCAACGGGCTACAGGGCGTTTATTCTGACCCTTTGTTTTTCATAAGATACACTCTTCCCGTAGCATTTCTTTCCGTTTTCACCGCATTTTTTCTTCACGAGATGGGGCATCGTATATTGGCAAGAAAATACGGATGCTGGTCCGAGTTCCGCATGTGGGAAAGAGGGCTCATATTTGCCGTAATAACCGCGTTTCTGGGCTTTGTCTTCGCCGCACCCGGTGCGGTTTACATATCCGGGATGATAACGAGGGAACAGAACGGAAAGATAAGTGCTGCCGGGCCTGCGGTAAATGTGGCGATAGCGTTCATAATGATTGGCGTGGCCCTTTTCACATCTCCTTTTATCGGTGGGATTGCATTATTTATAGCTTGGATAAATATCTTCCTTGCCGGATTCAATCTTATCCCCTTTCCTCCGCTGGACGGTTCCAAAGTCCTGAAATGGGGCATAATACCTTATATTTCGATGGTTGCGCTCGTTATAATCGCATATATGGCACTTGAATCGGTGGGAATCTGAATAAGGACATGCTCCGGCAAAGCATATATAGTGCACTATTGTTAAAGAGGGCGTGTCAAAGACAGGCCGTGTTTTGGCTGTGGTGATTGCGCTCATCTTTATTCTTGGTCTCGCCTTATACTCCATGGAGGTGCAGGGACAAACGAACACATGGTCAACACCGGTCACTCTCTCCTCCGGCTCCGCTCCCGATACCTTTCCCGCGATAACGCAGTTCAAAGGAAAACTGTATGCATTCTGGGTCGACGAATCCGGAAAACCGATGATGAGTTCCAGTGGCGACGGCGGTATCATATGGTCGGAATCTTCTGTTTTTGCCGAATATTCCGGGACATCTTACGTCATCTCTGTCACAACCACCGAAAATTACATGGTCTTTTTCTGGGTTAATCGTGGAATCGGATTCTCCGTCATATATGCCGCCAGCACATCCGACGGCTCTGTCTGGACAACCGTTCAGGTAGGGAGCGGGGACGCGAATTACAAAATTCCATCGGCTGTGATAGGTGATGAAATTTGGATACTCGGTGCGCAAGATGCCGAAACATCGTATCTTTACCGAAGCGATGACGGAGGAAAGAACTGGAACTACATGATCTCCGTTGATGTTCCTGCAAGAAACAGCACACTTCTTTTTAATGGGAATACGATGCATATCCTATCTTTTTACGGAGGATCTTTACGCGACTACAGCAGCAGTGACTTCGGTCTGAACTGGAACAATACGGTGATATACAGCGGAATCTCTCTCGGAAAGGTATGGGCGGGAGCGTACGAAAACAGAATATACGTCGTATGGTCCGGCAGAAAAGACGCTTCATATCAACTTATGATCTCTTGGAGTGACAATGACGGGATTGACTGGAGCTCTCCCTCGACGATAACATACACTTCGGGTTCGGCATACAATCCGGATGCGATAATCTCTGACGACGGCATAATACATCTGGTATGGCAAGACAACAGACTCGGAAAGTATGCAATATTCTATATGGAAATGAATTCCGACGGATATCATATTCTCGGAGACCTTGAGATAAGCGGGGAGGGGAATAACAAGGGCGCTTCGATAGAAAATTCTGGAGATTTCGTCTCCGTCGTATGGATACAGGCACTCGATACCGGTTATTCGGCATGTTTCTCCAGATTTCCCGATATGACTCCGAGCTTCGAAAACGCACTTATAGATTCCAAGAGCATATACTCTCCGATAGATGTCTATGTTGATGTCGTGGACGATGACCCTCTGTCAATCGTGGCCCTGCAGTATGTCGATGTGGATGGAGCGTCCAATGAACTCGTTATGAGCCAGATAGGCAGCGACCTCAACGGATATCCTCGATATCACGCCAGCATCCCGCCACAGAATACGGAGGGCAACATAAGCCTGCATATCTGGGCACAGGACAGCATGGGCAACAGAGGGGTTTCTGAAACATATGTCGTGAAAGTGGGTGATAGCGCCCCACCTACGATATATATGGCAAATGCCAAGACAACTGCGGAAAGGCTTAAACCGGTTACCATTCAGGCACTTGTATCGGATGACCATCTTTCCACCGTATACCTCTATTACCAGTCTGTTTTCGGTTTTCTGGAAAAGGTCAGAATGGTGCAGTCAGGCGAATATTTTCAGGCGGAGATACCTCCTCAGAAAGATGTGGGTTCAATGCTTTATTATGTATGGGCAAATGACACATACGGAAATGAAGCGAAAAGCAGGGAGTTCACCCTTCAGATAATCGATACCATCCCACCCAGGATAATAATTGCCCCTCATGGAATCATTAAACCGGACAGCCCTCTGATCATCGTGTTCAGCGAAGCCGTAGATACGAAAAGTGCTGAGAATTCCATAGTACTCGTGGGAATGGACTGTTCTTTCAAATGGCTGAACGGCTCAACAGTTCAATTGGTGCCCGATAAAGATATGTCTCGCGGGACCACATATAATATTGTCGTTGCAAAAGGGGTTTCGGATATGTACGGCAATGAAATGCCGGAAACTCACAGTTATGAATTCGCCATAGAATCCGAGCCTCCGTCGAACATACCTGCTTATGCTCTTCCTCTGGTGGCATTTCTTATTCTATTGGCTAGCGTATATGCCGCATGGAAAAAGGACATGCTTCCGGTAACCGTTAAAATAAAAAGAAAAAATAAAAGAAATTAATCTCTTTCGATAACCATGGCCATTCCCTGTCCGCCCCCTATGCAGAGTGTTGCAAGTCCTCTGCTCAGACCTTTTTCCTTCAGCTGCATGGCAAGGCTGTAAACTATTCGCGCTCCCGTGGCACCTATCGGATGGCCTATGGATATCCCGCTTCCCAGAAGATTTGTTTTGTCCATGTCCAATTTGAGTTCTTTCATGCAGGCTATGGCCTGAACCGCAAAGGCCTCGTTCAACTCCACGAGTTCCATGTCATCCATCGTCATATTGAGCTTCTTCAACAGCTTACGTGTCGCCGGAATGGGGCCGAGCCCCATATATGCAGGGTCAACTCCCCCACTTGCATATCCTTTTATCCTCGCAAGAGGTTCCTTCCCGAGTTCCTCCGCCTTTTCGGAGGATGCTATCACGACTGCGGCGGCCGCATCGTTAATCCCGGATGCGTTTCCGGCAGTGACCGTTCCGTCCTTCTTGAACGCAGGCCTCAGTCTCGCCATCTTCTCCATATCGGTTTCCATGGGTCTCTCATCCTTATCGAATACTATCGGGTCTCCCTTTCTCTGAGGAATCTTTACAGGCACGATCTCCTTCGCCATCTTTCCCTTACTTATGGCTTCCATCGCCCTTTTGTGGCTCAGTACTCCGAGTTCGTCCTGCTCTTCCCTTGTTATCCCATACTTTTCGGCAATGTTCTCGGCGGTCATTCCCATATGATATCCGTTGAATACCTCCCACAGTCCGTCGTGGACCATGGCATCTATGATGCTTCCTTCATACATGTCCATTCTGTACCCCCATCTGGCCTTTGGCAGTAAATAGGGCGCGGAACTCATATTCTCCATTCCGCCGGCTACGAACATATCGCCATCACCTGCCTTTACCGCCTGTGCCGCCAGTGCTATAGCCTTCATTCCGGATGCACAGACCTTGTTCACGGTATATGCATTGGTCTCCTCCGGCATTCCCGCATATATGGATGCCTGCCTCGCAGGGTTCTGGCCGAGCCCGGCCTGAATTACATTTCCCATGATGACCTCATCGAAATATACGGGTTCGAGTTCTTCCGGATAATCGTAATATCTCTCATTTATCTCCGTTCTCTCGAAATCACCCAATCCATCCGGCCTGAATGACTTTATCTCCCCGGTTATCGCAGGCCTGAGACCCGAACGTATAAGAGCCTCCTTTATTGCGATTCTTCCGAGTTCCACGAGGGGGACATCTTTCAAGCTTCCACCGAACTTTCCTACGGCGGTCCTTGCGCCGTTTATTATGACCGGTTCCATGTTATCATCCTTGGGCCCTGTGATTTTAGAGCGCTATATAAGATTTACTTATCGTATAAGAGGAGTTCGGCATAAGACGAATACACGGATGTGATAGAAAAGGTTATTTCCCTGAACCTAATGTATGCCTGATATCATGGAAAAGCAAAAGAATGTGGAAACAGATATAAAGAGACTCAGAGAGGAGGTCAGTGAGCTGAGAAAGATGGTAAATCTGCTTCTCGGACTTATGATGGAAGAGAGTGAGGAGGAGTTCACTGAAGACGACGGTAGGATGGAAAACATAGCATCACTGTATAACTGAAACCTTTTCCGTCTTAATAAGAAAAATAAAGAAATGGGTTTTCGTGTCAGAGTGTCCATGATGTGTCCTGTTCAACATATATCCAGTATGCTCTTCCGACTATCATGTAATCCTCACCGGACAGGGAATACAGATTTGCCTGTAGGTCCGCGGTTTCCAGATGTGTATATGGGAGCCCACCCATGGCCTCGCTCACTTTCATATCGTGTTTTCCGTTGTATGACACGAGATTCCAGCCGGCATTCAGATGCGTGGTCCTCCCGATTATTCCTGTTATCGGCCCCCTAAGGTTGGATGCCGCGGTTATGTTCACCCATATGCCCATTCCAGCATCCACATCCGGAAAGTCCAGATTGTATCTCTGGTCCCTGTTCAGATTGCATGTGTGCCATGTGCCGTTGAGGTATACCATGGCCCGGTCCCATGACAGACCCGGGAGCGCGGAACTTATGTTCGTGGGTCCCGACAGCCATGGGATCGATATGAGGTTCCATCCCGTGTGCAGCGATATATTGTAGTAATATGTGTATTCTATATCTATTGGAATGGCCATTGAATCCGGTGCGAATCCCGGTGATATGCACATGAGCGATGTCACCGCATCCTCCGGGATATCATTTCCGAAATCCCAGTTTAAGTAAACTGTAGTGTTGGTTCCCGCTGGAACGGTGGTATCAGGTGCATCTATTGAAAAATAGGGATCTTCTCCATAGGAATATGTGTCCACAGTCAGGTCGTAGAGGCTTCCGGTGTCCACATCATATCCTGCTGCCTTTATTATATATCTCCCCGCTTCGGGGTTCAATACCGTTCCGACCTCCGGGTTTCCGGCTGTCGCTGTTTCCGAGGTGTCTACCACCAGTTCATTTGCCTGCGCCACCCCGTCATCGTTCGCATCATAGAATATTCCCATATCGACATCCCGGGCTCCGTTGTAGAAATACATGGTGAATGTGGCGCGGATAATCCCGCTTGGCATGTCATATACCACCTCGTTGGGAGCAGCCGCCAGATAAGCCTCGAAGGCTCCGCCCGAATAAGGATATGGATCCACCGGTTGAGCGGAGAACAGAGTCGTGTTTTGTATTGTACTTAGAGCGGATATTCCGTCCGGAAGCTCGATATCGGAATAAACATCTATGGGGTATGGGTGGCCCACCGTTGCATTGGCTTTCAATTCATCGGTGTGCAGTACTATGTCCGAAGGAGTTGCCATCATCCTTCCCATATCTCCGTGGAAATCCGTATATGGAACGCTTCCGGTAACACGCCAGTTACGGAGCGCTATCTCGAAGGGTCCGGAAGAGGTGTTGGCTGCCAGTATTTCACTTAAGTTCGAATTAGTGTTCGTATAACCTATAATCTCTTCTGTCCTTGCGATTTCCCTCATGGCGAATGGGCCATATTCACCGGTAGGTGGGAAATATGTATCTTCCTGAGCTTCCATGAGATATATTTCCGTATCGTCCTGCATTCCACTCCAGTATATCGCTGTCAGGATCTTCATTCCGTCAGATACACTGAGATTCCTCACATCGACGAAGAAGAACCTCCAGTCGCCGCCTCCGGTGTACTCGCCGCCGTGTATCCCCTGCATAGCTCCATTCTCGTAAAGTGTGGTTGTCGGAGTATTGCCTCCGAAATGCACGGGGAATTCCGTGGCGGGTACATTTATCAGTACGGGGATGACAGTCTTTCCACTGGAACTGTACAGAACTATAGCTCCCTGATACGATCCCACGCCCGCGTCCGCTGGAACCGTTGCCGTGATGTTTACTGTGGCTGTTCCTCCTGCGGAGATGTTCACGACGTTTGCTTCTGTTATCCAATTCCAGTCCGTTTTATCATAGAACTCCACCATTATGGTGAAATTGTAGGTCTTCAGATCGCCGCCTATATATGCCCAGTTGACATCCATCATATCCAGTACCAGTCCGTCATCCACTCTCTCTACGGGGTTGTATATGGAAGCGGTGACAAGGTTTGCCGGCTGGAGGTCCATGTTCATCCTTATTCTTTCGAGGCGTCCATCGTATTCTCCTGCGTTGTCCCAGTAGTAATCGATGTTCACCCTATCCCCAGGAAGAAGGTCCACAAGAAGAGTGAACTCTCCGCTAGCTGTGTTGTATGTATAATAGCTGCCCAGTCTTGAGGTCCAGTTATAGATCTTTCCATCTTTGTCCGTGAGCCACACCGTATATCTTGTCACCGAATCATGGGTATAATATGTGTCTCCCGATCTTACTTCCAGATAATAAGTATATGTGGCGGTTATGACCTCTCCCGAATTCAGTGGGCGGAGGTTGCCGGCATCATCCAGGAATGTTATCTTTCCTGTTGCGGCATCGAAGGTGTAGTTTCCACCGGTACTGTTGTCAAGAAGTCTTCCGTCCGAATAGATGAGAACCGGTTCTCCGGGAACCACGGGAAGATTGTCTATGTATGCGTATGTCTCCCCATACTGTCCTGTTATGACGGATTCGTTATTCACATGTATTATCTCTGCATAGAACGCTGTTTCGTTTCCTCCGTAGTGCTCCCTGTCAATCCAGTCATAGAGGTTCATATACGGATATGCATCGCTCTGATCCGGGTGGGCTTCCGTATCTACATACGCCGTTATCTTCATGAAATCCGCATTGTCCCATTCGGAGGAGGTCCACAGATTTCCGTCGATGAGTGTGGCTCCGTCCGAATCATAGAGTCCGTCGGGTTTGAGAACAGCATCCCTGATGCCCGATACGGGAAAATCGATCGTATAATAGGACTCTCTGGAATATGTTTCATCCGTAACTACCACGGTAGTTGAGGAGGATGTGTCATGGTTGGAGAGTGTCATGGTTGTCGTATCATTCTCTCCCGGCCTGACCATGTTCATGAACATGTCGTGGCTCTCTCCGTCGTAGCCGCCGGGTGTCCAGTACATCCTGTCGGCACTTACACCGGTTGCTTCCGCTGCCATATCGACAGCTCTTGATGCGTTGAGCCATCCCGCACCCTGCTGGAGCACATCATATCCGTGGTCATCGCAACTGGACGTGAGTATGTGCTGTGCCTCTCTGTTGCCGGGCCATGCCCCGTGTGCGGAATAGTATGCCTGATATTCCAGTGCCATAACTCCTGCGGTGACGGGTGCGGCGAGGCTTGTACCGGACCAGAGGTCCCACGCCCGGGTTCCGTCGACATATCCCCAGCTTGTGGTAGCATAGTTTACAGGCGCTCCGCCTATCCCGAACTCACCCGCAGCCAGAACATCGGGGTCTGGTGTTCCCAGTGCGGTGGGTCCCTTTGAAGAGAAGCCCGCGATATCGCCATACCACGAAGAGTCGGGATAGTAGTAGTTCTGCCAGTCGTTCGGCTCCCCGCCGTCATACCCGAACAACCATCTGTATGCCATATTTATTCCTGCTCCGACAGTGACGACTCCGGGGGACGCGCCGGGGTTTCCTACGGTTCCATATCCCCACCCTTCGTTCCCTGCGGAGACAACGAAAGTTGTGTTGGGGGCATAGCTACGGGTTATTTGATATACCAGTCTGGAGGAATATGTCCAGCCGGTATTGACCGTTCCACTACCGAAGCTGTTGCTGACTATCTGTGCCTCGTCGCCGGTATCTGGAACTCCGTCATAGCCCTCTACCGCAAAGTACCACGGATAATATCCGTTGTAATTGTAGAAATCCCCTATTCCTATTATCTTGGCACCGGGGGCCGTTCCCTGAACGATGTTGTTCATGGTTCCGACTATGTTGGACGCACAGAATGTCCCGTGCGGGAATCCCTGGTCTATGTCGAAATCCCCGAAGAAACAGACCACATCTCCTGATGCGGGTATGAAGTTGTCATAACCCATCCTTTCCGTGTATGTATCTGAATATGGTATGGGCAGACCATACTGATAATCCGCCGTTACACTGGCTCCCGATGGAGGTAAGGACAGAAATGAAATCTTACCTCTTGAGTAATGTATCCTGTATGTGTCCATATGATATTGTATCTCTATCTGCGACCCCGGTTCAGTGTCGAAAAGTATCTGTATCTTCCCGGTGTATCTGTCAAAAGTGTAGTGTAAGAAACCGGCGGTAGAGGATTCTGTCATTTCATAATAATCAGTACTATTTATGTAATAAAGAGAATATCTTCCTTCCGATGCATGATAATTAATGGCGGCAAGGTATTGAAAATCCACATTCATGTAGTTCGTTCTTCCTATGCTTGTGGAATTGAGGTAGAAAATCGAACCCTCGGATATGGGAGAATCTGTTATGTATTGTACGATCTCTTCAGAGTACGAAGGTAGATAGTTTCCATCGATGTACAGTTTATTGGTCGGCTGAAGGGAGTAAGATGGCCCCACCTGAGTGACTATATCCTGATGGGCAAGCCATGCGCTCCCATTGGTTATCGTAAGATGCTCTCCATTAACTGTTCCCATGGTATTCGATATGAAATAAAGAAGTCCTCCGGAGATGTCCGGTACGCCGTCGCCGTTGACATCCTGATATGCTAGCGGGTTCGTTTTGTTGACAGGGTTTTCATCGGTGAAATCCCCGTCGTTGTCCAGATCCACGTACACCGTATCATAAACCCCTGCCGTGGTGCTGTCAACGACCAGTATTCCCAGCCTTGTTCCATATATGGTGGTCAGATAATCATCCTTCGTGATTCCCATATGATATATTCCGCTCTGGCTGACTATGTGGTTGCTGGAGTCCCCGATATAATATGTCCTGTCTATGAGACTTGTGTTCGCGGTTCCGCCGTAACCATTGGGGTTTGCCCTCTTGTTGGGATAGCCGAGACCTCCGAACCAGCTGTATTCAAGTGTATATCGGTCCGTGCTGCTATTGTAATCTGCCTGAACCTCATATGTCGTGTCGGAATACCATGAAACGTCCCCCCATGTGGCAAATATGGGGTATGGGTAGCGATTACTGTCGCTGTCTGCTGTAAAGTACGCCATCATAACATCCATTGAAACCGGGTCCCACATTATGGGCCAGCCATAATAGGGCGAGGATGCATTGTTGTCCACGGCCCACTGACCCATGAGGTCCGGATTGGCGAAATCCACTCCCGTGTCCACGACGGCGACGTTGACACCGGCTCCGGTATATCCTTTGGCCCATGCCGCGTCTGCGTTGTGTTCGACAGCAGTCGGGTAGCTGTCGGGACTTACGGGGTCCTCCGGGAAATTCGTGGTCCTTATGCCGCTGTTTTCCTTCTCTAATATCGGGTCATTTATGACGGCCGGTTCAGGCTTCTCGGTCCGATAGATCCCAATCACTCCGGGAAGCTGTGCTATTGAGGATATATCGCCATATGGAACCCTTATATTCCGGGTAACAGCTACATCGGAAACTGTGTCCCGTACGGGAACACTCGTTTTTTTCACTTTTTCCATCGGTTCGTATATTTCCCGGGAATAGTACCCGTTGAGAAGTCCGGGACGCTTTGTCAGAACGGTTACATCCGCAAGGGATTTCGGTTCGGAATGTATGCTATCGATAAGGGACGGGTCCACCAGAGACTCCCATGATACCGCCGACGGAACCGTATTTTCCTCGCTTGAGATCTCTCCGAAAGTTCCTGTGTCTCCTTCCACATCCAGTGTATTGATGTCCAAAGTGTTTACTTTGTATGTGCTCGTCAATCCGGCAAGGCCTCCCACAAGAAGAAGAACCACTATGCCCATGGCAATCGCCTTTTTCATAACCACACCTCATAAGAAGAACATAAGATTCATATTTAGATTTTTCTATTAGATGCCGAGGGTGCAGATATACCAGAAATTTTTTATAGCGGAAACCCGGTACGGAACTTAGAGATTATCATGACCGGCTATGGCAACCCATATTCATGGCATGGCAATAAAACGCCAAAAAGCATATGGATCGCCCCGGAGATGAGAGCGCGCATCATAAAGGAAGGTATTGAAAGGGCCGGGAGCCTGAATGGTCTGGGAAGGGCCCTCGGATATAGGTCGAGGAATCATCCCGGCTGGAGCGTTCAGCAGATACTTGTGGGAAAGCAGGCATTCCCTCTGGAAAGGCTGGAAAGGCTTGCGGACTATATCGAAGTGCCTCTTGAAGAGATAATGAAATTTCAGGTCACACCGGAATACATAAATCCGATGAACACGAGGATCGCTCTCAAAGAATACGGACTTCTCTGCTATTTGCTGAGATAGTTCTATTTTCGTTCACTTTCATTCTTCTATACGGGAGAAAACGCCGTAAAAAGCACTTTGAATCGGATATGATTCGTTCACTTTCACTGAAGTCCTCTGTTCTGCTTCATATATGGGTATCTTTTAGTCATGACCATGTACGAAGAAATGGAAGACTGCTCATGGCAGGAAATGTATCGCCTTATGGGCTGCAGAGTTTCATACGAACCGGATGAATGAGCCCACGACATCCCGTCACGGAGAGGGCTCACCTCCTCTCCAAAATATCCCGGTAAACCTGTTCAACCATCTCCACTACGCGGTCCCAGGTATATCTTTCCTCAACAAGTTTTCTCCCTTTCATTCCCATCTCTTTTCTCAGATCTTCATCGGAAAGCAGAGTTCTAAGTTTTCTGGCTATGTCCTTTCCATCCATCGGTACGGCATTGAAACCATGCACCCCGTCCTCTATGACCTCATTCACTCCGGGTATGTCCGAAACTATCACCGGCTTTCCCGTTGCCATTGCTTCCATGGTCACTATACCAAATGCTTCCAATCGTGAAACGGAGGGAAGAACGAAAACATCGGTGGCGGCATAATATTCGGGTAATCGCGCGTAAGGAACCTTTCCGGCGAACATCACCTTTTCGGAAACGCCTGCCTTCACCGCGTGCTTTCTGAGCTCCTTCTCCTTCGGTCCCGTACCGACTATGACATATTTGGCTTCAACTTCCTTTGCGGAGTCTATTAGGTATTCCACTCCTTTGTGATAGACAAGCCTTCCGACATACAGGACCATGTTCCCTTCTATCCCCAGCTCCTCCCTAACCTTTTTACCCGATACTTTCGGATTGAACCTCCTCTCATCCACGGCATTGGGAATTACGCGAATGTCTCTGTGCCAGATATCCCTTGATGTGCTGGCATAGCTCTGTGTCGTGGCTATGATCTCATCTGACATAGATATGGTCTTTTTTCCGAATGTCCTTCTGTATGCGCTCACCAGATGCCTTCCTCCCGGAATCGGTATCTCGAGGTCGCAGTGGTATGTCAAAACATGCGGTATTCTCGCCTTTTTTGAGCCTTTTGCAGCATAATACGGTTGAAGAGGGGGTGGTGAGTGACTGTGCACTATGTCCGCTTTTTCCCCGGATATGACCTTTTTCATGGCGGGTGTTACGGGAGTGGAGAACTTAACCGTCAGGGCCTTGACCCTTCTGACCGATATGCCCATGACCTTCTCGTATTCCGGCAGTTTCGCATAATTGGATGTTATGACCTCCACTTCATGTCCGCGCTTCATGAGATAATGGGAAAGGTCGAGAACATGGGATTCGACCCCGCCTATATGTGGATAGAAATAGGGGCTCACCTGTATTATGCGCATCTATGTCCCTTCTCTCCAATCTTCTCCGTATTTTATCTGTTCGGGAGTGAGTGAATCTATACTTATGCCCAGTGATTTCAACTTTATTCGTGCCACTTTCTCGTCGATTTCATAAGGTATGTGATAGACTTTACTGTCCATGTTTTCATGGTTTCCAGCGATGTATGCGGCGGAGAGGGCCTGTATCGCAAAGGACATATCCATTATCTCGACCGGGTGGCCCTGTCCCGCGGCAAGATTTATCAGCCTGCCTTCACCCAGCAAATATACCTTTCTTCCGTTCCTAAGTGTGTATTCGTCCACAAATTCCCTTACCTTTCTTCTTCCGTCGCTCATGTTCTCAAGGTCTTTTTTGGATATCTCATTATCAAAATGACCGGAATTGGCAAGGACGCATCCGTCCTTTATGAGCTCGAAGTGCTCTTTTCTCACGACATCCTTCATTCCTGTCGCTGAAACGATGAAATCCGCCTGTTTTACCGCTTCCGTCATCGGCATTACTCCGAATCCGTCCATCCTTGCCTCTATCGCCTTTATCGGGTCCACCTCGGTAACTATGACATCTGCACCGAGGCCTTTTGCCCTCATGGCTATACCTCTTCCGCACCAGCCGTAACCCGCCACAACAAATGTCTTTCCTGCAATCAGAAGGTTCGTTGATGTGAAAATTCCGTCAAAGGTGCTCTGTCCAGTTCCATATCTGTTGTCGAACAGGTGCTTCATATATGCATCATTCACATCTATCACCGGAAAAGAGAGTTTTCCTTCCTTTTCAAGGGCCCTCAGACGCACGATGCCTGTGGTGGTCTCTTCATTTGCGCCCCATATGCCGCCCAGAATATCCGTTCTCTCCGTATGCAGCAGAAAGATGAGGTCGGATCCGTCATCTATCACTATCTGAGGTTTGAGGTCAAGCACGGCGTTCAGGTTCGCGTAGTACTCTTCATTGCTCTCACCCTTCCTCGCATATGTTTCCAGACCGTACTCCTCATTGAGGGCATGAGCAACGGAGTCATCCGTCGAAAGAGGGTTGCAGGATGCGAGCCTCACCTTTGCTCCGGCCTCCTGAAGCGTCAGTGCGAGTATGCCGGTCTTTGCCTCAACGTGGAGTGCCATGGATATGCGTACGCCTTCGAGAATCCCGCTGTTCTTCAATTCCCTGCGAACGGATTTCATCACCGCCATGTGTTCTTTTGCCCATTCGAGCCTTAGGATACCTCTGTCGTTCATAACATCACTTCGGAACCTTCTCCCAATCCTTCAGGAAACGCTCTATCCCTTCGTCGGTCTTCGGGTGCTTAACCATCTTTTCAAGAACCGCGAAGGGTATCGTCGCTATGTGAGCGCCCAGCAGGGCAGCGTCAAGAGCATGTATGGGATTTCTGACACTGGCAACGATGACCTCCGTTTCAAACCCGTAATTCTCTATCATTTCCATGATGCGAGCGACCAGATCCATCCCCACTTCCCCGATGTCGTCCAGCCTTCCGACGAAGGGGCTTATGTATGTGGCACCTGCTTTCATGGCAAGGAGCGCCTGATTTGCGGAGAAAACGAGGGTGACATTTGTCTTTATGCCCTCTGCGCTCAGTAGCTTGACTGCTTTCAGACCTTCCACCGTCATCGGTATCTTGATGACTATGTTCCTGTGTATCTTGGCCAGTTCACGAGCCTCTTTCACCATACCTTCGGCATCAAGGCTTATGACTTCCGCACTTATCGGGCCGTCGACGATCTCGCATATCTCCTTGACGACCTCCACGAACTCCCTTCCTTCCTTTGCTATGAGGCTCGGATTGGTCGTAACTCCATCCACTATGCCCCATGATGCCGCTTCCCTTATCTGTTCCACGTTTGCCGTATCAAGAAATATCTTCATTTTTAATCCTCCTTATTTCTTTTTCATTATCTCCTTTGCGGCGGAGACGATGTTCTCAGGTGTAAGTCCGTATTTAACCATTAAAGCATCCCATTCGCCTGACTCTCCGAAAGTGTCAGGTATTCCGACCCTTCTGACCGGGACAGGGTATTTTTCACCCAGTGTCATGGCAACCGAGTTTCCGAGGCCGAATATCACGCTGTGCTCCTCTGCGGTAACGATAGCTCCGGTCTTCCTTGCGGCCTTTATGGTGGTTTCTTCGTCGAGAGGTTTCAGTGTGCTCATGTTGACGACCATTGCCTCTATGCCCTCCAGCTTCAACATCTCCGCCGCTTTGAGTGCCTGAGATACCATTATGCCGGTGCCGACAAGAGCGACATCACTTCCATCCCTCATTATGGTGGCCTTGCCTATCTCGAAGGGGTCGTCTTCGCTGGTTATTATCGGGATGTCGGATCTTCCCATTCTCATGTAAAACGGTCCTTCCGCATCGATTATTGCCCTTATCGCCTTTCTTGCCTCTATCGCATCCGCGGGAACGACGACCTTCATGTTCGGTATGACCTTCATGAGAGCTATATCTTCCGCTGTCTGGTGGGATGCACCGTCACCCCCCACGGTTATCCCCGCATGCGATGCGACTATCTTCACATTCAATCTCGGATAAGCTATGCTCTGTCTTATCTGGTCATAACAGCGCCCTGTGGCGAACACCGCAAAGGTACTGGCCACAACGACCTTCCCCGACGCCGCCAGACCTGAAGAGACGCCCATCATGTTCGCTTCCGCTATTCCGCAGTTGAAAAACCTCTCCGGAAATTCCTTCTCGAAATAGCTGGTCTTCGTGGATGAAGATAGGTCCGCACCGAGAACCACGAGGTCCGAGTTCTCTTTCCCGATTTCGACGAGTTCCTTTCCGAATGCCACCCTGGGGCTTGCCATCTCCCACATTATTCTCCACCCCCTATCTCCTTCCTCTCGTTCTCAAGGTCCTGTATCGCTATCCTGTATTCCTCGTCATTGGGGGGTTTTCCGTGAAAGTGCACTGAGCCTTCCATGAATGAGACGCCTTTTCCTTTTATCGTGTGTGCGATTATCATTACGGGTTTTCCCTTTATCGCTTTGGCCCATTCCACGGCATCCGTTATCTCCTTGAAATCATGGCCGTTTATCTCCTTCACTTCCCATCCGAAAGCCTTCCATTTGTCGGCTATCGGCTCTATCGACATGACCTTCTCGGTCTCACCGTCTATCTGCAGCTTGTTCCTGTCCAGAAATGCGATGAGATTGTCCAGCTTGTAGTGGGATGCGAACATCGCAGCCTCCCATACCTGCCCTTCCTCGATCTCTCCATCTCCGAGCATCACGAAAACATTGTACAGCTTCCTGTCCAGCTTTGCTGCGAGGGCCATTCCATTGGCTATGGACAGCCCCTGTCCCAGCGAGCCGGTGGACGCCTCTATTCCGGGAAGCTTTCTCATATCAGGGTGGCCCTGAAGCCTTGAACCCACCTTTCTGAGTGTGAGAAGCTCATCGACCGGGAAAACGCCGAGTTCCGCAAGTGCGGCATAAAGGGCGGGGGCGGCGTGCCCCTTTGAAAGTACGAAGCGGTCCCTGTCCTTCCAGTTCGGATTTTCCGGGTCATAGTTCATTATCTTGAAATAAAGAGCCACTATTATGTCCGTTGCCGAGAGGGAACCTCCGGGATGTCCCGAACCTGCGGCATATACCATCTCTATGATGTGTCTCCTCACAGCATTGGCTTTAAGTGAAAGTTCTCGTATCTCGTCGGAAGCCAGCATTATCATTCACCATCAGGCTCTCTGGTTCTTTCCTTCGAGCTGATTAGCCTTCTGCTCATATTTTGACATCTCTGTCTTGAGCTTCCTTATTTTAAGGTCGAGTTTCTTCATCTTCTGCTCTTCTTTGGCTATCTTCGCCTTGAGCTTTGCGGCCTTCGCCCTCAGTTTTGCTACCTGCTGCATCCTCTTGGCGCTCTTCGCCATGACCTTTGCATTCTTCTTAGCGGTTTTAACATCGTCCACCATGAAATCACCGGGGGTACATCTGGCGGCATCATATAAGCTTTTGTCTCGCTCCGACCGTCATCTTTTAATCCTACCTGATTATCAGCGGAAAAGGTGATCTTATGAAGGCATACAGAATCAGCGGGACAATGAAGATGGGCGTAATCAAAAACCACCCATTCAAAATAGAGGTTCCTGCGACAAAGAAGGATGCTGCCCTGGATAAGGCATATGCGATACTCGGAAGCAGGCACGGTGCCAAGAGGACCGAGATAAACATAACAGAGGTAAAGGCCCTGAAAAAGGACGAGATAGAGGACCTTTCCGTAAGGTATATCGTCACGGGTGAGTAGATGAACGAAGAGGAGCTTGAGCAGGCCGTAGGTGCCCTTGAGTCCTATAGAGCCAGCCTTGAACAGCTCCAGCAGCAGAGGAACTTCGTGGAACTGTCCCTTAAAGAGTATGTGATCGCGAAGAGCAGCCTTGAAGCCTTTGAAAATGCGGAGAACGGGGATGAGGTCATGGTTCCGATAGGTGCCGGAATACTGGCAAAGATGTCCGTTCTCGACTCGAATTCGTTTGTGGTGAACGCAGGTTCCAATATCTCCGTCGAAAAGGACTTCAAAGGTGCCATGGAAACCCTGGAAAGCAGGATGAAGGACATAGAGAACGGGCTTAAGTCCATAGATGAAAACATAAAAAGGATAGAGTCGGAATACGAGAAACTGGCCCATTATGTCCAGCACGCATATGAGGAATACCAGAGGTCTCAGAATGTTCAAGGCCCTTAAAGAGAAGCTCGGAAGCATAAAGAAAAAGCTGGTCAAAGAGGTCGAAGTGGAGAGCGCCGAAGAGGCCTTTTCCGAGAAGGGGAAGAAGATAAGCGGAGAGGCGTTTGAGGACATAATATGGGACCTCGAACTTGCACTTTTGGAGGCGGATGTGGCTCTTCCCGTGGTGGAGGAGATAAAGAAGAACCTTAAAGAAGAGCTGCAGGAGAAGAGGATAAAAAAAGGAGTCGCCCCTGAAAAAGCCGTCGAACTCGCTCTTCGCAATGCGATAAAGAGGACCCTTGTCTCCGAAAAAATTGATTTTGACGGGTTCATCGATAAACGGGAAAAACCTGTCGTTATAATGTTCGTGGGCGTCAATGGAACCGGAAAGACCACCGCAATAGCTAGAATCGCACATCGACTTATAAAGAACGGGCATTCCGTGGTCCTTGCAGCCGCGGACACATTCCGGGCAGGTGCCATAGAACAGCTTACCATACACGCGAACAACCTTGGTTTAAAAATCGTGAAACATCAGTCCGGCTCCGACCCTGCCGCTGTCGCCTACGATGCTGTGGAACATGCAAAGGCCAGACATAAGGATGTGGTTCTCATAGACACGGCAGGAAGGATGCAGACCAACACAAACCTGATGGACGAGATGAAGAAGATAAAAAGAGTTGCCGACCCGGATCTGATAGTCTTTGTCGGCGATTCGCTTGCAGGAAACGATGCCGTTGAACAGGCAAAGAAGTTCGATGAGGCCGTAGGGATAGATGCCGCCATTCTCACCAAGATAGATGCCGATGCGAAGGGGGGTGCGGCCCTGTCCATTGCGCATGCGGTTGGAAAGCCCATAATCTTCATAGGTACCGGACAGGAATATGATGACCTTGAACCGTTCGACCCGGACTGGATGATAGACAGGCTCTTCGAGGGATTATGATGAAAGTATATCCGGAGTGCGCTCAATGCCTTCTTAGGAGGATAATGTACGAAACAGAGCTGGGCGGAGCCGATATGATGCAGCAGTATGCCGCCATGAAACTCGCAATAGATGCGCTCCACAGGGATTTTTCTCCGGAGATATGCTCCGCCGAGATCGCTACCGGCGTGCATAAAGGTGTCTATGAGCTTCTCGGGAAGGACCCTTATGCGGATGCGAAAAGAAAGAGCAATGAAATCTCTCTGCGGCTCCTTCCAAAGGCGAGTAAGATGGTTGAGGAATCGGAGAATCCGTTCAAAACCGCTGTTCTCTGCTCCATAATCGGAAATGTTCTGGATTTCGGGATAAGGAACGACTTCGCCAATGCCGATGTGCTTCTGGAGAAGTTCGACTCCCTGTGCGAGGAGGGGCTGGGCCACGATGATACGGATGATATGAGAGAACTTGCATCTGGAAAGGTGGTCTATCTTACGGACAACTGCGGAGAGATCGTCTTCGACCGTCTGCTTCTGGAACAGTTGAGAAAAATGGGTGCGAAAATAACGCTGGTCGTCCGCGGCGAGCCCATACTGACCGATGCGACGATGGAAGATGTGAGGGAACTGGGAATGGGAAATCTCGCGGACAAGGTCATGAGCACCGAAATATTTGCGGTTGGAATACCATTTTGGGATATGCCTGAGGAACTGGATAGAGAACTGAGGAGCGCCGACCTGATAATCGCAAAAGGGATGGCCAACTATGAGACCCTCAGTGAGACCGATTACGGGCCGATAGCATATCTTCTCAGGACCAAGTGCAGGCCTGTGGCATCCAGCATGGGCTTGAAAAAGGACATAAATGCCGCAAAGCTTTACCGATAATAATAAATACTTATTGAAGTATACGGTTTTTTGTGAAGGAAAGCACCGCCCTTGTACTGGTAATAAGCGGAATGCTGCTCGTATCCGCAGCCACTTACGGGTTCGACCACATCCCCGAAATCCTAAACGGATGGGAAGTGAACTCATACTCCGCAACTCTTGAATCAAACGGCACATTTTACGAACAGTACTCATACCGTATCAACTCTGAGGGAAAATATCACATGCTGTACCGTTCATGGGATACTCGTGTGGACTATGTCCCTTCCGGAAAATGCGTGGTACCGCTGAACATGAGCGCCGAACCATCTCAGGGTCTCATCGGTTATTCCCGTTCCTATTCGGGAGAGCTGAAGACATACGGAGGAAGCTCCGACGGATATCTTCTGGAAAAATCCGAGAACAATGAGGTGGGCTTCTATGCTCCGGGTGGTTTTCATACCGGCGACTATGTCCTTAACTACTCCTATCGGATATATCCGACGATTCATTACGACGGGCATCTTTACCTTTTGAAGTTCGTGTTCAAGGACTCCGGATGGGGTTATGGGGACATAAAGATACGAATCCGCGACAACGGGAATGTAAAGGGAGTCTGGGCCCCTTCATTCTTAGATGTGAAAAAGAATGGGGATTACTGGGTCATAGAGGGCTATGATGCCTACGGTCTGGACATAACAGGATACATCGTCATGAATGATATATCGGAAATGAGCCATGTGAATATCGAGCATGTCGATGATGTGATGGCGGAGGTCAATTCCGCAAACATGCAGGATACGGCCGGCTATTATCTGCTATATGTCCCGTATGTGGGCATAAAATGGATGATCTATCTCTTTCCGCTATTCTTCACGGCAGCATATGTTAAATTCGGCCGTGAGAAGAGGGTCTACGGAACCGGCAAAAAAAGGATGACGGTACCTGTCAGAAGAAAACCTTGGATCGTCAATCTCGTTTTTGGAAAGGAGTGTGAGGGAACGGACTGGAACGCATATCTGGCGACGATACTTGACCTCAAACGCCGGGAAAAGCTCTCCATGGACGGCGAAGGCATAAGGATACTGGATGACAGCACGGATGACATCTATGAACGGAGGGTTTTCCACCTCATAAATAGATTGAGCGATAGTGACGGGGTGTTCCGGCCCAAAAAGGTAAAGGAATCTGTAAAGAAGCTGAAATACGATGACCCCCGATACAAGGAGTTCAATGAGCTCACAAAGAACTTCAGGGACGACAAAGAACTTCTGAAGGTTTGCCCGGACTACCTGTGGACACCGAAAAAACTCATGCATAAGCTAATGCCCATCCCGATAGTTATCATGTTGGTATTTATCATCCCGATGTTCGTGTTAAGAGAGTATGTCATTTTCTCCCTTATGATAATGATGTTCTCCCTCTTCTTCATGTTTGATATAGGGCTCGCCTACTGGCACCCATCCATCCTCGGAAGGTGGAAAGGCGATTATTACAGGGAGAAACTGGAATGGGACAGCTTCGCCGAAACAATATCGGACAAGAAGTTCATGCAGGAAAATGCGCTCCAGAACGGCTCTCTCTGGGAAGAGTGGCTCATATACGGTACTGCGATGGGAAAAAGGGCCAGCATTAAGAATGCGATGGAAGCCGCCGGGGTTGACCTGAGCGCCATATACCCGGATGACGATTACATCTCATCCATGGCATTCATCTATATGGGCGGTGTATCCTCATCGGGAAGCTCGGCCGGAGGTGTTAGCGGGGGCTTCGGCGGTGGTGGAGCAGGGGCAAGATGAGCTATAACGCCTTCTTTATGGTCTCCGCGACCTTTTTCACATCTTCTTCGGTGATAAGGGGGTGGACGGGTAGCGAAAGAACCTCATTGACGAGCCTCTCGGTCACAGGGAGCTTCGCCGCATAACCCAGCTTTTTCATTATCTCCTGCTGGTGTATCGCTATCGGATAGTATATCCCAAAACCGATGCCTTCTTTTTTGAATTCCCCGATTATCTCATCTCTTTTCTCTGTTCTTATGGTGTACTGGTGATAGACATGATGCGCCCTCTTGTCCACGAACGGGGTTATCACATGGTCGATGAGAAGTTCGTCGTATAATTTCGCATTCTTCTCCCTTTTTTCGTTGTTCTTATCTAGTTTTTTAAGCTGTTGGATGCCTATCGCAGCGGCTATGTTGGTCATCCTGAAGTTCCAGCCAAGCTCGGTGTGCCTGTATCTCTCGGCCTGTCCGTGGTTGTGCATCATTCTTATCTTCTCTGCAAGTTCGGGGTCATCCGTGGTGACCATTCCACCTTCTCCCGTGGTCATGTTCTTTGTGGGGTAAAAGCTAAAAGCGGATATTCTGCCGATGGAACCGACCTTCTTATTTTTCCAGAGAGCTCCGTGGGCCTGACAGACATCCTCTATAACCGGGATATCGTTCTCTTCGGAGACCTCCATTATTTCATCCATATCCGCGCTCTGCCCATATAAGTGAACAGGCATTATGGCGGCGGTCCTATCATTTATTTTCTTCCGTATATCGTCTGGGTCTATGTTGAATGTCTCATCATTCACATCCGCAAATACCGGTATTCCACCCGCACGGATTACGGATGTGGCCGATGCGATGAATGTGAAGCTGGGTACTATTACCTCTTTTCCTCTCACATCAAGGGCTTCGAGCGCAAGTATAAGGGCTTGAGTGCCGCTGGTCGTGGCCACGCTCTCCTTCGTGCCGATATATTCCGCAAAATCTCCTTCGAAACGCCTAACCCACTCTCCGTGGGCTAGCATCCCCGAGTCCATAACCTCGAGGACCGCTTTTTTCTCCTCTTCGCCGACGTCCGGCTTTGCGATGGGTATCATGAGATTCCTCCGGCTATTCCGGTGCACGAGCATTTCAATCTATGTTATAACCCCTTCGCCTGATTGGTACAAAAGACTCATTCTTCAAGTTCCGGATAACTTTTTCCACATGAGGGGCACTTCATATCGGCATCCAGTCTTTCTCCGCATTCGCACACAAATCCCACTGTTTTTCCGGGATTTCCCAGAACAAGAGCGTGAGGCGGGACATCTTTTGTGACGACGGAACCTGCACCTATGATGCAGTATCTTCCAAGGATTATACCACACACTATCGTTGCATTGGCACCTATACTGACCCCCCGCTCCACCTTCGTTCTGCACAGTCTGTCCCCATCCCATAGCCATGCTCTCGGATGTTTATCGTTGGTAAATGTTGCACTCGGGCCTATGAATACGTCATCCTTTATCTCGACACCATGATATATCGAAACATGGTTCTGTATCTTCACCCTGTCCCCCATCTTAACTCCGAAATCGATATAGACATCTTTGCCGATGTTACAGTTCCGTCCTATCTCCGCATATTCCCTTATCTGGGCATGATGCCATATCTTCGTTCCAGCCCCGATGCTCGCTCTATCATCCACCACAGCCGTATCTGCGACAAAATAATCCGTCTCAATTCCCCCTGGCAATTCTTTCGGCGGAAAGTGCTGCCTCCAGGGACCGAAGAGCGTCTTTACCGGTAACCGGAGGGTCTGCATCTTCCATTACCGACTTCAAAAATTCTTCTATCTCTATTCTCAGAGGTTCTCTGTACTTCAGATTAATGTGCTTGGTCGGATAGCCCAGCAGTCTGGAATCAAGATCTCCGTTGTTCTTCATAGCTATATCCATCGATTGCGTCAGATAGTTCAAAGAGACAAATGCGTTATCCAGAGTCACATACATCTCTCTTACCTTTACGGGCGATGTCCAGTTTGTGACTATGCTCGCCGATGAATTTTTCATCTTAAGCCATATCTGAGCATGGTCCTCGAACTTTGTGGTCTCAAAGAAACTTATTCCTCTGGCATCTATGTTGAGAACTTCATCCTCTGTGAGGTATCTCACCATGTCTATGTCATGAATTCCCAGATCAAGTATTACACCGCTGGTGATTCCTGCCCTTGGATTCGGAAGACCTATTCTGACGATGTTAAAGGCCATATACCTGCATCCGTTCTTTTTTACCCACTCTCTGAAGTACTGGATGACTGGATTGAATCTTTCTATGTGTCCGACCATCAGCTTTTTCTCATTTTTCTTCGCGGCTTCGATGAGCCGGAGCGCATTTTCTTCCGTATCCGCAATCGGTTTTTCCACCAGAAGACTGGAGAATTTCAGTACATCAACGCCCACCTTTGAATGCATGTTCGTCGGAACCGCTGTGGAGACAACATCTGGCTTTTCCTTTTCAAGAAGTTCCCTGTAATCTTTGTATGCTCTTGTTCCATATCTCTTGGCCAGTTCCTTCGCGCGTTCAATGCTGACATCGGCGATTCCCACAAATTCGGAGTCGTGAATCTCGGAATATATTCTGGCATGGTGCTGTCCCATCTGGCCGGTGCCGATAACTGCAGTTTTCAGCGTTTCCATTAGATTTCCTCCATATACTGGATTGCAGAATCTGGCTATATTTAAAAGGTTAAAAAAGTTTTGGTAAATTGCCGGATATTGTTCCGGAAAGAACAAAAGACGAGCAACTTAAACTTCATATACAACAGCATATTGGGTGAAAAACATGGAACTTCTACTCCCTGCAATCTCTGGAATTCTGGCTTTTGCCATAACATTTTCCATAACACCGAAACTCATCAAAAAAATGATGGTGAAAGGAATGGTGGGTGTGGATGTAAACAAAAAGGATAAGATAGAGGTTCCCGAAATGGGTGGTATCGCAGCAGTTGTTGGATTTGCTGTGGCCATAAGTGTGGCCGCAGGTATGGCAAAACTGTTCGGCAGCATGAATGCTTCCGCAGTACTGGCCACAATTGGAGTTCTATTCATAACGGCATTTATCGGCCTTATAGATGACATCTCTGTTCTTTCCCAGAAAACGAAGGCGGTTCTGGTAGCTTTTGCAGCGCTTCCTCTTGTAATCGTGCATCCGGGATCAAACATCATATCTCTCCCGCTGGGCCTAAGCCTGAGCTTTCCATTCTATTTCTACTGGCTCCTCATCGTACCTTTTGCGATAACAGGAGCGGCTAACGCTCTTAACATGTCAGCGGGATATAATGGGCTGGAGACTGGGCAGGTAGTTGTAATAAGTTCCTTTCTTCTGGTTGTATCTGTCCTAGAAGGCTCCGGATTGCCGGCGATGCTCATATTTTCATCCCTTATCGGTGCTTCCATCGCACTTTACTACTTCAATAGATATCCTGCCAAGATATTCGTGGGTGATGTGGGCACTCTGAGCATGGGTGCTGCCATAGGTGCCGGAGTGATCATCGGGAACATCCAGTTCTACGGAGTCGTACTCATCCTGCCGGCGTTTTTCGAACTTTTCTCTACCGTGTATCACAATCGGAAGGGTATAGACCGGAAGACAGCCTGCAGGCACCCTGTTCTTCTGGAAGACGGACGGTTGCAGGCCCCGGAAGGAGCAAAGTGGTACACACTACCGTATTTTATTCTAAGTAGGAGGCCTATGGGAGAGAAGAACTTGGTCAATAGAATGCTTTTGCTCTATTTTATGTGCGGGATTGCGGCGGTGGGACTGGCGGTGATATAAGATGCATTTTCTCATGACAAATGACGTGGAAACCACTTCTCTGGAACTTAACAGACCGGCGGATTTCATGGCTGAGAAGGTGAAAAATACGGGACTTCCGCGCCTTCTTGAGCTCTACTCGAAATACGATGTGGAGGCAACCTTTTTCTTCACCGGCCACATTGTCGAACTGATGCCGGAACTTGTTGATGTGGTAAAGAACCATGGGCACGAGATTGCCTGTCACGGATACAGACATGAAGATCGCTATGCTTTCGATAATCTGCCGCTGGACAAACAAATTTACTACCTGAAAAAAGCGAAGAAAGTTATAGAGGATGCAGCGGGTGGGAAGATATATTCGTTCCGGGCACCAGAGTTGAGGATGAACCTAGATACCATTAAAGCTCTGGAAATTACAGGATTTAAATATGATAGTTCTGTTGCGCCTCAGAGGTTTGACGGCCCATTGAGTAGAGGATTCATCAAGAAATTACCATGGTTAATCGCTCCTAGGCGGCCATATTACATGTCCAAAGAAAAACTAGCATGCGAAGGAGACTCAAAAATTAAAGAGATACCGATAACTTCTTTTATTTCTTCTTTCATGGGTACCACCATGAGGATTTCGCCAACGATAAATAGAATTATAGAGAAAATCGCATTCAGAGAAGCGGGCATAAGAAACATACCGGTCGTTTTTCTCATACATCCAACAGAGGCCATAGACCTGGATTGGGCCCTGATTAAAGACTCTGCCAATAATAATGATGGCCTATTTTCTGGTGCCGTTAGAAAAAAGTTAAAGTACAAAAATGTCGGTCATAAGGCAATACAACTGACTGAAGTTATCCTTAAAGATGCCAAAAAAGAGGGATTTGAATTTATATCAATATCTCGATACGGAGCGATAGAGAGGAGAGATGCATGAGGATATTTATTGCAACCATAGAAGATCCACTTGTGACAAATGACTTCATAAAAGAGATTATGGAAGCCAAAAAAGATGAGATAGTGGGGATTTCCATATCCGAGCATGGACAATTTAAGACGAGAAAATCCAGAAAAGATGTGAATTATGTTCTTGCTCTTCTTATTATTGCCGGAGTCAGAGCCACTACGAAAAAAGTTTTGAAATATCTTCTTGTAAAGGTGAAAAAAATAATTAAAGCATTCAGACAAGACTATGATACTGGCTCCATCGAGGATTATGCTAGAAAACTAAATATCCCCGTTTGGAAGGTTTCCTCTCTTAACGATAAGGAATTTATAAAAACACTACGGAAACTGGAACCTGATGTAATAATCCACCAGACAGAAGAAATAGTGAAAAAGGACTTTATAAATTCGGCCAACATTTGTGTTTTGAACAGACATAACTCCCTACTACCAAAATATAGAGGTAGGCTTGCCCCATTTTGGGCCCTGTTCAACGGTGAAAAAGAAACAGGGGTCACCATACATACCGTAGATACTAAAATCGATGGGGGTCAAATAATCTTGCAAGAAAAAATAATGATTAAGCCCGATGATGATTATGTATCTATAACTGAAAAATGTTATGAACTTGCTCCAAAATTGATGATCAGAGCACTAGAATTACTTGAGAACGGGATTTTTCAAGAAAGAGAGAAAAAAGATGTGATGGGTAAAGGGAGCTATTATTCAATACCAAGATTGTCCGATGCAATAAGATATAGAAAGACATTAAAAAAGAGAAAAAAAAGGATGGGAGAAAATGAGAGTATTATTTGAAGTAGGCCACCCTGCCCATGTACATCTTTTTAAAAGTATAGCGTATAAAATAAGAGAGGATGGGCATGAAATATTGTTTGCTGTTCGAGAGAGAGAAAATACGGTTTCAGATCTTTTGAAGCATTATGGTTTCGAATATGAAATGATGATTCCAACAGCAGAGAGCATGGTTGGAAAAGCAATTGCTCTGATGAAAAACGATTTTTCTCTACTTAAAATCGGGAGAAATTTTAACCCGGCAATTCTAATCAATGTTGGTTCAGCATATTCCGCCCATGTGAGCCGAATGTTGGGGAAGCCACACATTTGTCTCACGGATACAGAAGATGCGACCCTGCAGTTGAAACTCATGGTTCCATTTACCAAAACCATCCTGACGCCAGACTGCTTTCTGAAGCAGTTCCCACCCAAAAAGCACATACGATACCCTGGATATCACGAACTGGCCTATCTCCATCCGAGCAGGTTCACACCGGATTCTTCCGTTCTGGAATATCTGGGCGTTGAAAAGGGTGAAAAATATGTGATGATGCGTTTTTCGGCATGGGATGCCAGCCATGATGTTGGCCAGCACGGTTTCAAAAGTGACGAAGAGAGGTTGGCCATTATCGAAGAAATTGAAAAGTATGCAAAGGTCTTCATAAGTTCGGAGATTCCGCTCAGAGGGAAACTCGATAAGAGAAGAATAAACATTCCTATTCACAGGATCCATGATGCCCTATACTATGCATCCCTGTATGTGGGTGATGGGCATAAAATGGCTGCAGAGAGTGGGATTCTCGGTACACCCTCCATTATAGTCTCCACGCGATGGGATAGAACAGGGAACTTCAAAGATTTTGTGGAGAAATACGGTATTGTTGAGGCATTTAAGGATGTAAAGCCCGCACAACAGAGGGCACTAGATATACTCCGAAGCGGAAAAAAAGCGGAGGATGAATGGAGAGGCAGAGCCAAGAAAATGCTTGAAGAAAAAATAGATGTCGCCTCCTTCCTTACATATTTCATAGAAAACTATCCGCACAGTCATAGAGAATCTATGGAAGGCCGGATATTTGAAAGGTTCATATATATGGATGATTGATTTGCGTGGTGTGAAAATATGAAAATAGCTATCGTTGTCGGAACAAGGCCGGAGATAATCAAGATGTCTCCCGTGATACGAGTCCTTCAGTCAAAGGATGTTCCATACTATGTCCTGCACACCGGACAGCACTATTCATACAACATGGACAGGCTCTTCTTCGAGGAACTGGAGCTTCCGCAACCTGATTACAACCTTGACATAGGCGAGAGGTTCAGGGGCCATGGAGCACAGACCGGAGAGATGATGAAGGAGATGGAGGAGATATTCTCTAAGGACAGGCCGGATGTGGTTCTGGTACAGGGAGATACGAACACCGTTCTCGCAGGGGCGATAACCGCTTCAAAACTTCACATAAAGGTGGGGCATGTGGAGGCCGGGCTTCGCAGCCATGACCGTTCCATGCCGGAGGAGATAAACCGAATACTTGCAGACCATGCATCGGATTACCTCTTCGCGCCGACGGAGAGGAGCGCAGGGAACCTCAGAAAAGAAGGAATAGAGGAGGAAAAGATATCCGTCACCGGGAACACAGTGGTTGATGCGGTGCACCAGAACCTTGAGATAGCGAGGAGGAAAGGAGGGATTCTGGAGCAGTTCGGGCTTGAGGACAGAAACTACATACTGATAACTGCACATCGCCAGGAGAACGTGGATGACAGAGGTCGTCTTTCCGGCATAGTTTCCATACTGAATTCCCTTGAGATGCCTGCCATATTCCCGATGCACCCGCGCACCGTGAACCGCATGAAGGAGTTCGGTCTTGAGGTGGATAACCCGCTGGTCAGGGTGGTTGAGCCCGTGGGATATATGGAATTCCTGATGCTGATAGCCCATGCCAAGGTGATTCTAACGGATTCGGGAGGAATACAGGAAGAGAGCAACATACTCCATGTTCCATGCCTGACGCTCAGGGACAACACCGAGAGGCCCGAGACGGTGGATGCGGGAAGCAATGTTATAGTGGGTGTTAATCCAGAAAATGTAGTTTCCGTACTGAAAGAGATACTTGAGGATGTAGAACTGGAAAAGATGATGCGGTGTGCTCCGGTGGTTTTCGGCGATGGTGAATCTGGAAAGAGGATTTTTGAAATTGTGTTCGAGAACATTCTTTAAAAGGATTGATCTCTTCTTTCAAAAACCTTATATTGATAGTCTTTCTTAGCAATTCAGAGGAAAGGTTCTATGAAACGCAGAATCTATGAATTCATGGCCATACTGGCCGGGCTGCTCACATCAGTGTTGATGAGATATCCTCTTGTTCCTCATGAACAGGGGTGGGATTCCTTCATGATACACAATATGTCTCAATCGATAAATAATCTGGGGTATATGAAATGGATTCTTCACCCCTTCTCATATATGGGCTATTATCCCCATTCCTATGCTTCGGGTATTCCTGTCGTTCTGAGCCTCGCTTCTCAGACATCAGGTCTTGACATTGAGCACAGCATACTCCTTTTCTGTTTCATAGAATCTGTGCTATTCTTTCTGCTGGCATATATGGCTGCATCTCAATTTACTGAGAGGTTCATATTCAATCTCTTTACTGGATTCGCCTATGCTCTATCTCCGGGAGTTATATGGTTCAGCGACTGGACAGTCTCCACAAGAGGTGCCCTGATTATGTTTATACCACTTTTTATATTTCTTCTTTTCAAGAGCAACCGGGAAACATCCGAAAAATTCCTCCATGTGGCATTATTCGTTCTTATCATAACCATGACAATACACAATATGTTCGTTTTCCTTCTTATTATCCTTGCTGCTTATTTCATATCTAGATTGCTATTTTCTATAAAACACCGCGTTCATCTGAAAAAGGAGGGTAGCACACTGAACAAATCGCATATCATTGGTCAGGCGGTATTCCTTTTCATTTTCCTCTCCTTCCTCTACATACCTGTCCTTTTAAACATGGACTTCGCCACATACACCTCTCTTGATGTAGAGACCATAAAGACTCTTGGCTTTTATTACGGTGCCAAAGTCGGTTTCCTATTCCTTTTTCTACCTATGGGCTTATTTTTCCTGATGAGAAAAAAAAGAAAGGGTCTGCCTGAAATATTCCTAATATTCATGGCTTTGCTCATCGCTCCTCTTGTCCTGAGCCCGTATTATGTGTCTCTCGGCTTCCTTTTCATTTTTATCATGCTCTGTGTCTATGCTGTGCTCCCACTTATTAAACGTAATCCCGCGGATGATGAGATGAAAAGGCGGGTAAAGGCCGTTCTGATGGCTTTGCTCATCGTATCCATGGCGGGATGGGCTTTTCAGTCCAAAATACATCTGATAAGCACAAAAGAAGAGGCTCATCTCAATCCTGATTACTGTGAAGATTCACTTTATGAAGCAAACATTGTTCTGAAACACATAGATGATAATACAGAATCAGCCTTCATATCCAATGATTATACTCTTCACGGTAGGATATCCGCATATACTGAGAAACCCAACATAGTTGATCGCATGTACCTGATAAATGACTATGTTGATCCCGCCGACATGCAAATAGTTAGAAAGCACAGTGTTTATTCGTGGTTTGATGACGGCCCATATGAAGATGCCCGCGAAGTGGTCCTGGAATACAAGTATTGGTCACCGCTCAGAGGTACGCCAAGCGAACGTGTGATAAATGATTTAAAATATAAATATAATATAAAATATTATGTTGAGAACGCGATGATTCCGAGACAGATGAACTACTATAACAAAGGAATAATACCTTCTGGATATTTCGGATATCTAGATGACAGCGAATATATATTGTATTCCAACGAGAAGGTGAATATACGTTATTTCAGGTGATTTCGTGAAAAGAAAAGTTTGTATGATAGGTTCTATCGTCCCATACCAAAATGCGGGACCTGCGACATATCTGGAAGGGTTGTCAAAAGCGCTGGCTAAAATGATAGATGTCTCTGTCATAACATGGGGGCCAAACAATAAGGAGTATAAGAAAGATGGGAGAGAAATTCATGTCATTAAAAAAACAGCTGGAACAAGTATAAGATCTGTTATTAAAGCAAAAAAAAATTGCGATGAAAATGAGATAATTCATGTGAATCATGCAAAAATGGTCCATATATCCAAAATTCTACTTAAGAATCCGATTGTTTTCACAGTGCACGGATATTATGCTCATGAAGCGGTTTCAAGGGGCGAAATAATTGAAAATTCAAGAAAATATAAAAAAATGATGAATCTGGAAAAAACTGCCTATAAACATGCTTCTGAATTAATTGCCGTAGATAGAAGAATATATGAATACCTCATAGAAAAAATTCCGGAGAAGCGCGAATGTGTTCACCACATACCGAACGCAACAGATACGATTATGTTTAATCCGGAGGTTTCACCTTTGGTTCGGGAACATCTTCAGCTCGGAGATAGACCAGTGGTCTTGTTTTTAAAGGGTTTTTATCCAAAAAATGGCCCTCACATACCCATACTGGCCATGAGAGACATAATAAAAGAAGTTCCCGACGCTATTCTTCTTATGGTGGGTGGAGGGCCACTTGAGAATGAACTTGTTACTCTTGTGAAGAATCTGGATCTGGGAAAAAATGTTATTTTCACGGGTCCTGTTTCTCACACGGATGCTCCATATTATTATTCATCTTCTGATATTGTTGTTGTGCCTTCAGTGAGGGTTTCTGGTGTTGAGGAAGCGACGAGCATAACCATGCTTGAAGGTATGGCCACAGGCAAACCCGTTGTCGCCTCGAACATAGGTGGGCTCAAAGAAACGATATCTCCCGAAAAAGAGAACAGAATAGGAGTTCTTTTTGAACAGGGTGATGCGCGAGATATGGCAAAAAAAACTGTGCATCTCCTTAAAAACAGAGAAGAGAGGGAACGCATGGGTAAGAATGCACGAGAATTCATTCTTAAAAGACATTCCTGGGAGCTCAACGCCCGTAGAGTTGCAGAGATATATAACAAAATTCAATAGTTCATCTCATTGTCTATTTATTGTGTTAGTTAAATTAATGAATGAACACCTTCTTATCTCTTATCTTCTCATTGGATCTATCAAAAAGATAGATCTCGGCTTCCCTATTACTCAGTGATGTTGCATATACCACATAACAACCCCTTCTTATCTCATTGACCAGTGTTCCGTTATCCGTATTTTTTAGGATGTATATGTCGTAAAAACTTGAGTTTGAGAACTGTTCGTACAGCTCCGTCGCTCTTTTCCCTGGTGAAAATAAATATAGCCTCTTTGAATATATATTAGGTTTGAATGTGAGGTTTAGATCATCAGGGCTCAGATACCCATACGCAGTGGCCTCGTAATATGGGTCCTCTTCCTTGACGAAGGGCATCATAAGCTTCTCTCCGTCCGTATGTGCTATTTCCAGCCTGCTGATTGACAGTGAACTGAAAAAATTTTCACCGTGTATGTCTTTTATGGAAACGACCAGCGACTCTTCGCCATAGTCCATGTAATCTTCAGGGCGATCTGTGAATGCTCCGTTCCAGTATCCTTGCATAAAAATTGAGAAAATCAATGTGAAAACAATTATCGTGGGTACGGCAACTCTGCGGATTTTCTTGTAGTTGATTTTTGTATAGAAAATATCTGTTATGGAAACCGCTGCAAACACCCCCAGGATGAATGAAGAATAAGCCCTGAAATAATTTTTATAAAACAAAATTGAGATTGAAAAAATAATAAAAATAAGCAGTATCATCATGTTTTTCTGAATCCTTCTTTCCTTCAATATGTGATGCATAGCAATGAAGCTAAATACTATGGGAATTCCTGCAGAGACAATGAAAGTAACCCCTATATTGATTAGAAGAACAAGAAAACTGCTGCCGCTGACAAGTCTCCCGGAACTGTACTCTTCAAACATTTCCTGTGAGTTAGCTACACCGAAATAGAATACGAATATGGCAATAAGAAAAATTATTGAGATTATGAATGGGCTCATTACTTGCAGGATTCGTCTTTTACCGGAAAACACACCGATTTTTCTCTCTGACATATAGAATAAATATACCAGATATGTGGGAAACAGTGTTACCGAGAGGAAAAAGGCCATACGATGTATGGAAAAAATAAGAATTAAAAAAAAGAAAAGAAGAATCTCTTTTTTCCTTGTGGAAATCCTGGAAAAGAGGATTAGAAATATGACCGCAAAAATTGATACGAAAAGTCCCCTTGCGGTTAGTGTCCATGAGGAAACATAGACAACCGTAGGTGCGACACCGAAAATAAAAGCTGCGAAGAATGCGAATAGTGAGTCTTTTTTTCTGAGGAGTAGACCGAAAAGGAATGCTGTTGTCACACATATAAAAATCTCTGCTCCATTATAGAAAAATATCATGTTCTCGCTACTGTTTCTTGCCAGTTGAATGAAACTGGAGAAAAGAAAGGGTGCTCCTTGGGGATATGAAAACCTGTGGAGTCCAAAATAAGAGCTGGGGTTGGCTATCCATGCCGCTACTCCTCGACTGGCCATGGATTTGGAAAAATACAGTATTAACTCGGAGTCCATCCCGCCAGTGTGTACTTTGAAAAGAGGATATCTGGCAATGAAAGACGATAAGAGCGCTAGAACGAACAATGTGCTTCCTGTCCTTCTGGATATCTTCACAGTATTGAACACACACAGTATCAATATAAAGTTTTGCTTGCCGATGTGCTCTGTTGCATAACTCATACCGAGCTATGCGAGATAAGAGCGCCATAACTCAACTTTGAGTTATGGAATTCTCTTAATCGATGTTTAAAAGCATGTTATAGATCACAAACTTCCTCATGACTTCGTTTAT
>Ga0190314_1000014_pt1 | contig 88137 bp, 109 predicted proteins | sample 4870071112_MG_FD_165055 | JGI IMG/M metagenome (GOLD analysis project Ga0190314, IMG submission 165055) | Hydrothermal vent sediment bacterial communities from Southern Trench, Guaymas Basin, Mexico - 4870-07-11-12_MG | ecosystem: Environmental > Aquatic > Marine > Hydrothermal vents > Sediment...
TTTTCGTTGGCGTTTTCAATTGGATAGACCTCCCGATCTCCAAGGATATCTTCCATGGCATTTTGGATTCGTTTTGAAATATGAGAAATGTAGTCTATCATATATAATTATTTATTCAAACTTCCATAAATAGTTTTTGAAAATTTTCTTAAATTTCAAGAAAGAATTTTAATCATGATCGTACTTGGAATTGAAGGTACTGCCCATACGTTCGGAATAGGAATAGTTGATGAAAATGGTAATGTATTAGCAAATGTTAGAGATATGTATAAACCAAAGAAGGGCTGGGGAATAAATCCATCTGAAGCAGCAGAGCATCATCGTTCTGTTAGTGAAAAAATTCTAGATTTAGCATTAAAAAAAGCTAAAATTTCTATCTCCGATGTCGATGTTATATCATTTAGTCAGGGTCCGGGCCTACCACCTTGCCTGGTTGAGACTATGAAATTTTCAAAGAGTATTGCAAAGAAAAACAAAAAACCTTTAATCGGTGTAAATCATTGTATATCTCACATTGAAATAGGTCTTCTAAAGACTGGTGCAAGGGATCCAATAACAGTTTACACATCTGGTGGTAACACACAGATTATTGGTTTTGTTTCTGGTCGCTATCGTGTGTTTGGCGAAACGCTGGATAAAGCGCTTGGTAATGCATTAGATACCTTTGCTCGGGAGTGTGGTCTTGAAATGCCAGGCGGTCCGAAGATTGAAGAACTTGCTAAAAAGGGTAAGTATGTTGAACTCCCTTATGTAGTCAAGGGAATGGACCTGAGCTTTTCTGGTATAGTAACAGATGCGATAAGAAAGTTTAAGCAGAGAGTTCCAATAGAGGATATATGCTACTCATTACAGGAAACTATGTTTGCAATGATTACCGAGGTTACAGAACGTGCATTAGCTCATACTAACAAGAATGAAGTTCTTCTCACTGGTGGTGTTGCTGCAAATAAGCGATTAAGAAAGATGTTAAAAACTATGGTTGAAGATCGAGGTGGAAGATTCTATACAGTACCAAAAGATTTTGCTGGAGACAATGGAGCTATGATTGCTTGGTTGGGACTGTTGATTGCAAAAAAGCTGAAGAGTTTCCCTAATCTAGAAAGCATAGACATAAATCCATATCAAAGAACAGATGAAGTAGAGATTATATGGAAGTGATTACTTCTTTCTCTTTCTTCTAGTTTCTCATTTTCTTTATATATAAATGTTGGCAGACACGGACTAGTTATGAATGTTGACGTTCTAAAGAGATATTCTGAACCTATTTCTCATGAAGGTGAAAAACAGTTAAAAGAGCTAAAGGACCTAATTGAAAAGGCTAGGTGTGCCGGTATTAATATCAAAGTGGATAAGGACGTAATATTTGAAGGTAAAGGCGGGATGACATTCTCATACAGAATACCTGGTAGGAAGGTGGAAGTTAGTTGTGGATGTGAAAAGGATAGAGAATGGTATGAGATACGAGTCTATAAGTTTGGTATTTTAAGGGACAAAGTTCAAGAGATTATAGGACCAGATAAGGTCCCAGTGAATAACTATAAACTGGTTAAGGAGTTCTTCGAGGATGTGCCATATGTTAAAATAAATGGAGAAGAAAGAAAGATAGTCGATCCCGAAGCGTTTTCTTCCTTATTTCTTGGAATTATAGAAAATGATCTAACTCCAGCTGATTTGGAAGATAAATATAATGTTCGATCAACAAAACTAATGATAGTTGGATAGAAATAAATCTTTCATTTTTTAAATTCTTCTCTACAAATTAAATCTTATGATTAGGATTCACTACTCGAACCAAGTGCCAAAAGAAGAAGGAACAACAGTGAAACTTGCTGGATGGGTTGAACGGATTCGAGTATTGGGAAAAATTGCGTTTCTTGTTCTTCGAGACCGTTACGGACGGGTGCAGGTTACAACGAAAGACCCTGAAATAATCAAAAAGCTGAAAGAAGTCACATTAGAATCATTCATTTCTGTTAGTGGCGAAGTGAAGCTAAATAAAGAGGCGCGCAATGGATTCGAAATTTTTCCAACTGATATAGAAATTATCAGTAAGGCCGATGTCCCACTTCCATTAGATTTGTCAGGTAAGATTGAATCGACTCTAAAGAAACGGCTTGATTGGCGGTTTATCGACTTGCGGCAGGAAAGACAATTTAAGATATTTCTCTTTCAGAGTGAAATTGTCCATATTTTAGAAGAATTTATGTGGAAGAATGGATTTGTTCGCGTTTTCACGTCAAGATTGACAAACGTTCCTACCGAGGGCGGTGCCGACTACTTTTTGGTCAAATACTTTGACAAAAATGCTTACCTTGTTCAATCGCCACAACTCTACAAGGAATCGGTTCTTGCATCTGGTTATGATCGTATCTACGATTTAGGATTTGTTTATCGAGCAGAGCCACATCATACACCAAGGCATCTTTGCGAGTATGCGTCTTTTGATCTAGAAATGGTAACGGATAACATGGAGGGAATAATAAGTTTCGAGGAAGAAATGATTCGACACCTCTTTAAAGAATTGAAGAAAAGAGTTCCTGATATTCTCTCTTTCTTTAACGCAAAAATCGAGGTACCTAAAAAGATACCGAGACTTACGTTAGAGGAAATAAACAAAATCCTTGAAAAGAAAGGTGTAGAAACAGGAGACGATCTGTCGCCACAAGGAGAAAAAATAATATGTGAGTATGCCAAAGAAAAATGGAACAGTGAGTTCGTCTTTGTGACAGAGTTTCCATTTTCTGCTAAACCATTCTACGTTCTTAGAAAGGCGGAAGATCCAAGTAAGGCATGGTCGTTTGATCTACTTTATCGTGGGATAGAAATTACGACCGGTGGACTCCGTGAGCATAGGTACGAAGAGCGAGTAAAAAATATTAAAGAAAAAGGACTTGATCCAAAGCAGTTTTATCATCTTAACTTTTTCAAATATGGAATGCCTCCTCATGGTGGTTTGGCAATCGGTATAGAAAGATTAACGATGAAGATTCTTGGTCTCGAGAACGTCCGTGAAGCAGCCTTATTGCCGAGAGATCCAGAAAGACTTTTACCTTAAGAAAACAATTTAAAGCTTGAACATAGAAATAAAACATTAACCTGGTGGGTGTTATGGTCGTACGAAAAAGAAAGAAAGACGTAAAGATGCGTGGTAGTAAGACACATGGTTATGGAAGCAAGAAGAAGCATCGAGGTAAAGGATCAAAAGGAGGAAAAGGATACTCCGGTGCTCATAAGCACAAGTGGACGTACATTGTTAAATACGAGCCAGATCACTTTGGTAAGCACGGTTTCACTTCTTTGAAGAAGGTGAAGATGAGAAGGAGAATCAAAATCATTAACGTTGGAGATTTAGAAAAAATTACAACCGGTAAAGAAATTGATCTAGATGCTATGGGCTACACTAAGCTTCTAGGTAAAGGCGAAATTACCAAGCCGTTTGTAGTCAAAATAAGCAACTTCAGTGCAAAGGCAAAGGAGAAGATCGAAGCAGCTGGTGGGAAAATTGTGTCATCAGAGTAATGATTATTTATTTCTAGCAAACTTCTCCAAATCCAATTGATCCTTCATTCTGTAAAGTATCTTCTTCATTTTCTTTTCCTTGTTAAGCGCTGCCCAGTAGTATGCCTCATCTCGAGTATTCCGTGTTATCAAAACATAAACCTTACCTGGCTGTTCTCTTCCTACTCGACCACGGCGCTGAATTGCTCGAACCTCGCTTGGGACAGCTTCATAGAATATCGCCGTGGTAGCAGAGCCGAGATGAATTCCTTCTTCACCTATGGATGTTGTGATTAGCGTGTTAAATTCCCCATCTTCATATCTTCTTATTATTTCAACTTGCTCCTTCTGCTTTAGACCGTCTCTGCCTGCCTGTCCGACCAGAATTGTAGGATGACAACCGCTAACCTTTTCCAATTCTTCTTTAATCTTCCTCACGGTAGAGCGATATTGGGCAAATATAATGATTCTTCTGTTTGGATCTTTCAACTCCTTTTCAACAATCTTTTTTAATGCAAGAATCTTTGGATGTTCTATCGGATTTTCTAGTGTCTTTATGATCTCTTCTATTCGTTCGTCAGATGCTAAACGCTTGTCCGCTTTCGTCTTTCCCTTCGTTTTTATCTCCAACAAATAATCTCTGAGCGCGTCAAAACTCTGTGTTTCTAATAGCTCCAATGCATGTTCTAACTTTAAGATTTCACTGATCTTTGATAGTACAGAATAGTAAAATCCATTTTCATGAACCTTCCGCGAGACATCCGACTGAAGGCGAAATATTTCACTCTTCGTCATCTTTGTTTTGTTTATCATTCCCCACTTATTCAACTCCTCAATTCTCTCATCTCTCATCTTCTCTAATTTATCCTTTACATCTTCTATTTCCTTTGGCAAACGAACGCCCACCCAGACGAAATCTACATCTTGGATGTATGGTTTTACATCTTTATCTTTCTCGCTTCGAATTTCAACATGTTCTATTCCCAGGTGTCGTTTAATCTCGCGTATCTTCTCGCTTCTACCAGGTGATGCAGTGAGACCAACGATGATACCCTCTGCTTCCTGCTTGAACCTTCTTGCTATGTAAGTGTATGCATAATCACCAACACAGTGTTGAGCTTCGTCGATGATGAGAAGTGAAAAGTCCTTGAAACTAAATACATGCTTTTTGATATCATTCTTCACAGTCTGGGGCGTTGCAAAAACTATGTCAGTGAATTGGTACAACTTACCGCGATCCTTCGGTTTGATTTTTCCCGTAATAACAGCAAGATTGAGACCAAGTTTAAGAAATTTCTCAAACGTTTTCTTATGCTGCTCGACTAATGGTCTGGTTGGTGCAAGAAACATGATTTTTTTGTTCATGTCTCGGTCGAGAACTTTTGTTACAATAAGCAACGCTATGATGGTCTTGCCCATAGCCGTCGGTAAAACGACTAGCGTGTTCTGTTTACTCGCGGCCTCTGAGATCTTATCTTGATACTCTCTGTACTCAATTGTATTTTCCTTTATCCATCTGTTCTGGACATACTGCATAATAAAATGATTAGAGCTCTAAGATTTATAACAACTGACTACACCCATAAATCGTATAATTCGTCTCTCACGGGTTTTTCGATCTTCTCGTTACCTAAGATGACCATAGCTTTTTTAGAATTCTTGACCTCACCTATTATCCATGCATCTATATTATTCTTCTTTAAAATTTTCAACGCTTTGTTTGCTTTGTCTCTTGGAATCGTGGCGATCAACGCTCCAGAACTGAAAATTTTAAGAGGATTTACATTAACTGCTTCAGAAACAGCTTTTGTATCTTCATGAATCTTGATTTTACTTTTATCAATAATCAACTTTTTTCTGGAGGCAATAGCAACTTCCAACAGTCCATCTATTATGCCACCTTCTGTTGGGTCATGCATAGCATTCGCATATTTAGAAATAACTAAAGCTTCCTTTACTACACTTATTTGATTTAATCTTTTCTTGGCCCTTTTTATCAGATATCTCGGAACTCTACCTATTAATTCCTTTTCGAAATCCGTAGCTATGATTCCTGTAGCTTCTATTGCGGCGCCCTTTGTCAGAATAATTTTATCACCAGGTTTTGCACCCGATGTTGGAATAAACCTGTTTGTAATTCCAAAGCAGGTCAGAGAGATGAAAGGTCTTCTGATCTCGGGTGCATATTCTGAATGTCCGCCAATTATAGATATTCCCAATCTCTTAGCTTCTCTATGAAGCTGTTTTGTTATTTTATCAAGAACCTTTGGATTGTCTGGTAAAAATAAAACAACGCTCATCCATCTTGGAACTGCTCCAGATGCTGCAACATCATTTGCTGCGATATGTATTCCCAATGCCCCAATCCTATCCTCAGCAAATATAATTGGATCAGAACTGACAACAAGAAATTTTTTACCTATTTTTATAGATGCTGAATCTTCTCCAACCTTTGGTCCAACTATTATATCTCTGTCCTTTTTCCCTAATCTTTTGAATACAATTTTGTTTAACTTCTCATAGGAAACTTTTCCAACCATAAGAAGAGAATAGTTATTGATTAAAATAAAATTAATATAATCACTTATTCGTCACTCCTTCTAGTGCTTTTGCTTCAGCACTTGCCTTTGAAAGTAAATCCTTAATAACGTCCTTCTCGTAGATACCTGCCTCAATACCTAGTGATTTCATTTCTTGCCATGCCTTGATAATTGCTGGCTCAGCCGTCTCTTTAACTATGTAACCTACATTTAATGAGAAGTTTCTCATCTGGTTTACTGCCTCGATAAGCTTTAGTTCATATTCTTTCTCATCTACTGCTAGAACAGTCTTATCGTATACAATACCTTCTTCCCATACAGAAATCAAATTAAATCCAACTTCCAGTGGTTCTATTCTTAACATGTTCAAAACACTCGCCACTTCTGGTGTTATTACCTCATCTTCTTTACATACGACTTTTTCATCAATTATTGAAATCTTCGCATCTTCTACCTTTGTTTTTAGACCAACCTTTTGAAATGCACTTATGGCAGGACCAGCTTGTATATCTGTTGGTCCAGCCTTTATTATAATATCCTTGGTTGCTTTGTCACCAGGTTTTGCAGCTCTTGGTGCCTTATTTTTTTCTAAAATTTTGAACAGCTTGAACGGATTCATGTCCGTTAAAATTAGGGCCGGCTGTCCCTCAATCTTATCCAACAATTTTTCTACACCTTTCTTCTTCTCTTTAACCTTTTCTAATGCTCTTTTAATCATACTTTTTTTGGCAACCCTGACCTTTATCCGATCTCTTAAATCTTGTTTGATTTTTTGCATTTGTTTAGCAGGAAGCATGTAAATATCAATAACACCTACTACAGGGTATTTTTCTATTAAGGTTGCAAGTTCGTCCACGACTTTAGGTTTTTCAGATCTTTTCAGCATTTTTACCACTTTATCTTTATTGGTTTACTCATTGTAAGTTTTAAATAAACATCTCTTACTTGAGCTCTACTCTTCGGTAATAAGGATACAACCTCTTTTATCACATGTTCAATATTTTCCTTTAGATCTTTTGTATCCATTGATTGCTTTCCGACGGGAACCTGAATTTGAGGCGATGATTTAACTCGTATGAGTATTGACTTTTTCTTTCTTTCAACAATTTTGTCAATTTGTTCTTTTGTGAATGTTGGGGGTATTGGCTGTGGCATCTTTCCCTTAGGAGCTAAGAACCTACCGAGTAATTTACCTATAAGGGGCATTAAATCTGCAGTTGCTAAAAAGAAATCATAACTTTTGGCTAGCTTCTTTGCATCTTTTTTATTTTTTCCCATTTTCTCAATTTCTTCCTTCTTAATACCAATTTTATCTGAAAATATACCGATTTTAGCATCCTTACCCCTTCCATGAGGTAGAGCAATCTCCTTGGTTATTCTATTTTCAGGTTTCTTAAGATCGATATTCCTTAATGTAATTATGAGATCTACAGTTTGATCGAAATTTCTCTTTTCTTTCTTCAGTTCTTCAATCGCTTCTTCAATTTTCATGTTATACACCGTTGTAAATAATTTAAAATAGTACTTAATAAAGTTTTAAACTATTTATTTTTTCACTCAGAGAACTCCTCGTAAACTTCTTCTTCTCTTTTTAACAATTCTTCAAGATAAGATATGTAAGCACCCAAAGTCTTTTTCATTTTATTCGTCTTATTTTCTAAGTCAATTATTTTGTCCGCTAACTCGTAATAATTTTTCTTCATCTTCTTCTCAATTTCTTCCTTCTGCGATGATAATTTCTTGTCAATATCGAAGTTCTCGTTTCTTATATCATCTCTTATCGTGCCTATCATTCCAATCATTCTTTCAACAGTCTGAGCTATCTTATTCAATATACCTTTTTTCTCTTTTTCTCTCTCTTCAATTTCGTTTATTTTTTCTTCAAAATGAAGCTTGTAGAGGATCATTGCAAGCATTACCAGTAATATAGAAACTGAAACTGCCCACATGTCCACTAATTTAGCTAGTATAATAACAAGGACAATCAAGCTCAAAACAAATGCAGCTCTTTCGTAAAAGCTCATAAAATCACCAATACTCACTATAAAGTTATAACTATGGAAAGATTTAAAAAGCTTGTTTAAATTTTTCTTTTTGTTTTCATATAACCTATTCATGTTCAAAGATGAGATTCGGATAATTGGATGGGATGATGCTTCTTTCATAAGGGGTAGAGTCAAATGGGTCAGACTTGTTGGTGCAATTGTTCGCGGTGGTAAATGGCTTGATGGCCTCCTCACAGTTAATGTTAGATATGATGGGCTTGATGTGACGAATAAGATCGTAAATGTAGTAAATAAATCAAGACATAAAGAACAGTTAAGAGTAATAATGACCGATGGAATATCATTCGCAGGATTTAACCTTATCGACATAAAGGTCCTTAACGAGGAAACAGGTCTTCCGGTAATTGTTATAATAAGAAAGAAACCTGGCGTAAAGAGATTTCTAAAAGCTATGAGGATATTTGATGATTTTGAAAAGCGAAAGAAAATTGTAGAGAATGCGGGAAGAATTTATAGTTTTGGTCATATTTATTTCCAAAAGGCTGGTATCTCTAAAAAAGAGGCAGAGGAAATCATATCTCTTTCTTCCACAAGAGCTAACATTCCAGAGCCTATAAGACTTGCACATATTATAGCGACGGGACTTTCTGGTGAGTCCAAGGGAAGGGCATGAATTTTAAAGCGGAGAATAAATAAAAATTATGGATGCTGTCACAGGTTGGGACGTCTACCGATTTTCTAAAATAGAAGATCTAAAAAGGTTATCAGAGGTCATAAAAGACGATGATGCTCTAAAATATTTGGAAAAAATAAATGATGAATGCAATCTTACGGTTCGGGTCGATATTTACAATTATGATATAAACAACTACAAAGTTAGAGATTCTATAATTTCCAGAAATTTTAAATTGCTTGAAAATTTGTTAAACGGCCGTAAAAATAGCTCTATAACTATTTCTAGAATATATGGTTGGGTTGGTGATGGTAATCCATTCTGGATTAACTACTCTAAAGAGTAAATTTTACCATTATAAGTTAGTTACATGGTAAACGACGAAATAGTATGTCCAGAATGTGGAACAGTTTCAGATGATTTCTAATTGATTGTAGAAAGGAATGAGAACATCTGATGAAGATACGTCACGAGCAGGTAGTTTGGCGAGTGTAGGACCACCTATTAATGGAAGATTATTAAATCCTAGAGTCAAAAGCCAAATCTACAGAATTAGAAAGCTCCAAGAAAGAGAGTTGAAGAAAGATAGAAATAAATACACGAAACCCATTTAAGTAGAGATGAATAATTTAAAATAATGAAGAAAAGTCTTACAAAAGATGTTCTAGAAATTATCGGTGCGTTTATTCTGGCCTTAGTCATTTATCATGGGCTTGGGATTGTAATGGGAACATCTGTTCCTATAGTTTCTGTTGCATCGAACTCTATGGTCCCTAGATTACACAGAGGAGATCTTGTTGTTGCCGTTGAACCTACGGATCTCAAGGTTGGAGATATTATAATATATAGAGCAAATTGTACATATCTTCCAAGAGAGGATATCATTCATCGAATTGTTAAAATAGAGAATAATACCTATATTATAAGGGGCGATAACAATCCTATAAATGATCCATGCCCAGTTTACTATTCTCAAATAAAAGGAAAAGTTCTTTTCGCTGTTCCACTATTAGGCTGGCCCAGACTTGGTTTGAATGTATTAATTGGTATTTAAACTTTTCTATTCTGTGGTTAGGCTAAGCCTCAAAAATAAATTTTAAATACTTTTGCCTCATATTCTATGTTTACAGCCTTTTAGGTAGGTAAAAATGATGGAGTTTTGTCCAAAATGTGGCTCTATAATGGTTCCTGTAAAAAAAGGAAAACAGGTATATCTAAAATGCCCAAAATGTGGGTACACTCGAAGTAAGGCGCCAAAGTCTTTGAAGCTTGAAGAAAAAGTAAAACATGAAAAGGTTTTAGTAATAGAAAAGGATGAGACGAATTTACCAGTGACTGAAAAAATATGTCCGAAGTGTGGACACAATAAGGCTTGGTGGTGGGTTCAGCAAACCAGATCGGCAGATGAGCCTCCGACACAGTTCTTTAAATGTACAAAGTGTGGATATGTCTGGAGAGAATATTAAATGAATTTTTTAAATATTTCAATCTTCTTTGAAAAACATCTTTTCATTTATGAATGGTATTAACGCTGTTACGAGACCATGGACGTAGAGTTCCGTTCTATCCATCACACCCTTAGTGAAAAATTCGATCGCCCCGCCCTTTCTTTTGACATCTTTTTCACCAGTTATTTTATCCATTACCTTTCCAAGTTCAACTCTGTTTAAAAGCTCACTGATTATATCTTCCGGAAGCTCGAATAAAGGCGACGTACCGAATCCCATTCCCCCGTTTTCACCTACTATACACATTGCACCAAACGAAAACCATCGTGAATAGATCTTCATTATACCTCCTTCTATTCCAACAAAGAATTTTGCACCAAGATTTTTCTCTTCATTAATTTTCTTCAACTCTAATGCTCGATTTTTTGCTCCATCAAATGTCTCTTCATTTATAGGCTGATCTGGAACACCTGATTTAACTTTTATACCGATAACCTCTACTCCATCGAAATACTTAGAAAATGCTTTTTTTACTGCATTTATCTTCACTGGATTTTCCGATCCAACAAGGACTTTCATGAGATTTCTATTTATAAAAACTTTATATTTTTATCAAAATCAGGTTCTGTAAACTTATTATTGATAATTTAGGTGGAAACTGTAGCAAGTTTTTCATACTTTATAGATTCATAATAGAATTCTTAAATGAGTAAAGAAGAGAGAAAGAAGAAAAAGAAGGAAATAAAATTACTTTATAACTTCAATTCCTAGGCTATTATACCCTGACTTTGTAGACCTTAGTTCACTTTTATCCAATGGCCCTAAAATATATGGGGACTTTACGCCTGTTATGATAGTTATTACCTGCACTTTGTTTCCAAAGTTAGGATTGACTCTGGCCCCCCAGATTACCTGAGCCTCTGGATCTAAGTGCTGTACAACAGCTTCACATATCTCGTTGACCTCATCGAGTTTGAGGTTTTCACCTCCTATTACTTGAATTAATGCACCCTTAGCTCCTTTGTAATCAACTTCTAATAATGGATGGTTCAAAGCCTTCATAACTGCTTCTTGTGCTCTGTTTTCTGTGCTAGATTCACCTACACCTATCGTTGCAACTCCTCCCGTTTGCATAACAGCTTTTACGTCGGCGTAGTCTAGGTTTACGAGAGATGGTTGTGATATGGTTTCAGTTATTCCCTTTATCATTGTTGCTATGAGATCGTCTGCAACTGAAAATGCTTCCTTTAGTGGTAGATCACCGGCTAATTTCAAAAGTTTTTGATTTTCTATTACGATTACGGTATCGCAGTTCTGTCTAAGTTTCATTAATCCGTCTTCTGCCTTTGAAATTCTAGCTCCTTCAATCTTGAATGGAAGTGTTACAACACCAATTACAATAGCTCCCTGCTCCTTGGCAATTCTTGCGATTACAGGTGCAGCACCAGTACCTGTACCACCTCCTTCGCCTGCCGTTATGAATACCATGTCCATTCCTTCAAGAATCTTTTTTAATTCCGCCTTCGATTCTTCAGCTGCCTTTCTTCCAATTTCTGGATATCCACCTGCTCCTAATCCTCTTGTCAATTCCTTCCCAATCAAAACCTTTTTATGAGCTTTAGTTATTTGTAAATGTTTTGCATCTGTGTTTACAGCTATAGTTATTGCACCTTCAATACCTTTCTCTGTGAGTCTTGAAATGGTATTACAACCAGCTCCTCCAATTCCTATAACTGCTATTCTTGCTGAGTACGAACCAAATTCATCTATCTCGTTATTGGAGTTTGTGTTTGTTTGTTGTTTCGTTTCTTTTACTTGATCGGAAAACCAAACATCGCTCATTTTTACACCTCAATCTATGTATCGCCGTATCGAAATCTTTTTATATAGGCGACACTAAACTCTAATTACAACTAATGCTTATAGAAGCAAATCTTTTCCGGTCCCCCAACCGAAAAAGATTTTAACTATTTCTCCCCCAACCAAATGGTATACGTATTAATCTATTTAATTTTCTTCTTAAAATCTATTTCTATAAAGTAATATATCCTTTTTAGTATTTAGGTTTCATATTCGAGAGATTGAATGTACGTTAATTTTAGAGAGATCATAATGTTTTTAATCATCCGAATGACTTTTTCAAATTCTTCATTACTAATACCTCCATATCTTACTTCTTTTTTTATACCATGAGATTCTGATATGATTAAACTTCCTTTATTTGTAAAGTAGAAATATTTTTTCTCTTTTGAATTCTTCGAGAATATTAATGAAAAATCAGGAGTTAGATATTGAAAACTAATATTTTCGAATGTTTTATTTATAATAATCATCTTGTCAAATGATCTGAATATGAATGTTTCACCGCTGGGAGACGAGAAGTGTTTTACTTCTTCGAAGTTTCTTTTTATCCAAGTGCTTTTTTCAAGACCAATCTTCTTCTTTCCAGATTCAAGTAAAGATATCATAGTTGTAGAAGTTGTCGTCTCTGTAGTTTGTTGCCCAACACTTAAAGAAATCTCTTTCGGCCCTGCCCTTAGGTTTCCTCTTATCGTTGAAACCCTTATGATATATTTTCCAGAATCAAAATGGTAAGGTATAGAGACTTTCTGAGTTCCATGTATTTCAACATCTCTTCTTATCAATTCTGTTTTATCTTCACCTACAATCTGAACCAGTAGTTTAGTTAAGCCGTTGGATTTTAGTTCTATCTCTATCGAGTCTTGATCAGCGGAAAGATCGAGAATTTCCAAAGGAGACTGATAGGAAATTTCAAATGTGGCATTGTAGATCTCAACCTTTATCGAGCTGTTGTGAATGTATTTTACCGGAGAAAATATTATGCGTATTTCTTTTCTTCCATCCAAGAGTTCTCTCTCATCAATCCAGTAATTTTCTTCCGGAAAGATCGTATAGTTCAAAGATTGATTATAAGAGAATTGATCCGGCTCAAGTATGAGAGGATTCACATAAGATTCATTTAATTTATGAATCTGTACATCTACATGATAGTCTGCTCTACTTGGAAGAATGATTTCCCTTTCTAATACAGGGACTAACGGCCTTCCTAAATCAAAAATAAAATTGTCTGCATTTTCTACATTAACATCTAAGAAGTTTTCGCTTTGTTCTATTCTCCACTTGGGATTCATGCTAACTTTTATCTTCATCTCGTTTCCGTTCTGTTCGGCACGGTAAGTTTCCACGTGGAAGTTTACCGGATCGATGGAAAGACGAGGGTCACCATATAGCATAAGTTGATACATATCCTTCAGGGTCGCTTTGTGATTAAAATAAAATATTAAACTGACCAGGAACGGGCGAGATTGATTTGTGTAGTTCAGAGAAAATCTTTTCATTTCTCTCAGTGCTTCACCAATTGGCTTTCCTTTTGCCAACGGCTCCAAAAATCTTCTGTAGGTGATTGATGAAATCGTGTCATGAACAATACCTGTCGGGCCAAGATAAACAAGGTTGTTGCAGTGGACAAACCTTGACGTTGGCTGACCTGCCAGCGTGTGTTCATCTATGAGCATCTTCGGTCCTGTCCAGTCGAATTCGTTTGGTGTGATGTTATTTTCCTTTGGATAAGGATCATAATTATCACCTGGAAGATACCATGCATCTTCATCACCCATCCCAAAATAGAAGATTAGTGAAGAGAAATTTTTGTACTTGAAAAAGTTTATTCTGTTTAGTGCAGGTAGTTTTTCCGGTTTTCTGAGGAGAAGTAAATCTAGAAGATTATACTCATAAAGTTTGTACTTCCATTCCTCTATAACCTTCATGAGGATCTCTCCGTATTTTATCCAATCGTCTATTCCCATGTTTGTAGGATCGGGAAGCGTAAGGTTACTGAGTTCGGTGTCTGTGAAGTTTGGTGCCCGCCATTCAACAAGCCTTGTAATGTTGAATCCAGCAGATCCTAATGTACCTTCTGTTATCATTCCGTCACTCATTCCGTCGAAAGAGATTTTGCCGGGTGGTTTTCTGTACTCTGCCAAAACCAGCGCTCTTTTCTCTTTTGGATTCCAGAATCTTCTGTTCTCTATCTGGACTGAAATCTGGGAAGGAGAGCAGCAGAATCTTCCGACGGCAAGGTCAAGATAACCATCCTTGTCACAGTCTCCATAGAGATTGTCCGTCACGAGGACAGAACCATCCATGTTATGGAACAATTCTGGGTACGGATCCTTCACAAATGCAAAGGGCATGCCAACGAGGATTAAGAAAAACGAGTTGTTCATAAGATAGTCTTCACTGATCATTCCGTTATCTTTCATTTTCTGGATTGTCCTGTTGACTATTTCAACAGCATCAAAAATTTTATTCTTCCTGTTTACATCATCTATCGTCAAATCAGTGTAGTTTTCTTTGATGTCAAGAACGATCGGTAAACCACCTATCTTTGACGCCAGCGCTGATTCGTTTTTCTTGACGTTTGTCAGAATAATTGTGTTCATCTCTTTTCCTTTCGTTAAGTTGAAAATGAAGTCTTCCAATTTTTCTTCACTGTCAAGTATTTTTGAACATGAACTGAAGTTGAATGTGCATATCACGTTGCCGTAAAAGTCGTTGCCATTCACGTCAAGAATCTCGACAAGAGAATAGTTGAGAAGTTTCGCTATGTACGATCCAAGGATCGCTCTTTTCCTATCACCATCTACGATGACCGTTCCCTGTGTAGGTATTAAGGATTTTAGTTGATCTCTTGAAATGTGAATGCAGTTCTCATAGTCTGTGTTTATGCAAAGGATTTCTGTTGGGCTATATCTTTCGATAAATTTTTCGATTTCGCTATTCGACCATGTATCATCTTTTACAAGAAGAGGAAACGAGTAGGGAGATGCAGATAATATATTCCAGAAATCTGAATCTGTTATGAAGACCGGCTTTCTGATCTGCGGAATCGTGGTCGTCGTTTCGATAGTTGTTGTGGTTGTAGTTGTCGTAGGCGCGGTTGACGTCGTGGACACAGTCGTGGTCGGTAACGTACTCGTCGTCGACGTTGTCAATGTTGTGCTGGTTGTAGTCGTTTCATTTTCTTCATATTCGATGATGAGTTTGGGGTGGTAGTAGGGGTTTGGATGATCCTTTGATGCTATTTCTATTACATTCCAGTCACTGCTAGTCCAGCTATCTGTAACAAGAAAGAAATCAATAGGATATTTATTTTTTGTTTGATTGATGACCCAATCCGTGATATCAAAATCTATATAACGCGGTGTTTCATAATTTCCTGTACAACAATTAGGAGACCAAAGACATTTTCCTATAAAATTACCTATGGGTGGCTGTAAATCCCAAGTTATATCATTTTCACTCCAATTGTATGGATATATTTGAAAGCTTCTCAATTTTAATCTATAAAATTTACAACTCCAAGGTAATTTTTTTGTTTGTGTTAGAACTAGTGTGACATTTTGAATTTTGCTTGGTGATATATTTATTACCCCGAAGCTTATAATTCCTCTATATTCGCTACATACTCTGTTTTCAGTGGGTTTTGTAATGAGAATGTATGGATCCCAGCCATAATTTTTATCTGGTCTAAATTCTGGATCACTTATACATCCTTTACCCTCACTTATGAACGAATCTTTTATTGCTTCGATTGTCATGATAATTCCAAATGAAATAGTTGATAGTAGAGTAATAAACAAGGAGAGAACTAATACCTTTAGATAGGACCTCATAAATTTTGTTATAAAAATAAATAAAAAATAAATATATCCTTTAACTTGCTACAGAACAATAGCTTGAACTTGTCACTGTGTCTGAAACTCCTCCACATTCTGTTGTCACTATTGCTCTATCAAACACATCACAAGATGTTATACTAGCACAATTAAACGATAGAGTCCCAACCATTCCCTTCTTAAGTGAATTTATTGATCCACTACAAGTTGCACCACTTTTTGAAACTATCAAGGCTGATACATTAGAAAAGTCTTTATATCCCGTATTTTTAACAACAACACTTGCGTTTGAACCACTGACATTTAAATAAATATGCTCTATACTTATTCCTGCTACACTACAGCCCATTGTTTGTTCTGTACTGGATGAAACGTTTTCTGTTGTTGTCTTTACGAAACCTGAGAACCACCCTAGAATGATGGTTGCTATACTTACTGTGAATGCAATCAACAGCACTGATGCAATTAAAGGTGATATACCTTTCATGGTTTACACCTAAAGATAAATATTCAAACCTTGATATTTAAAGATTTAGAAAAACGGGTTATGTTAACTTATTGATGATTAAATGGAAAAACAAAATTATCGAGTTTACGTCTCTGCTTCATGGCCCCTGTTCACGTTCGTTCACTCGGTCTTTTACCCATGTCTAACATAGGATAAATGATCCCATCCGCTCATCTTTTTTCAGAAAGAATTAAATATGATCGTTCTAAACTACTATTATGATGAAATTTAAAAAAATTGTTTTATATGATTTGAGATCAAAACCTCTTGAAAAAGAATTTGTTGATAAACTAAAACAGTTTGCAGAATCAGTAAAAGTTGTTTTTGCTGAAGGAGAATATCTAAAAGCTTTGAAATTATCAGATTTAGAAGGTGCGGATGCTTTGATTACACGTCTTTTTGATTTTTACGATGATTCTTTATTTGGAAATTCGAAACTGAAATATATCGGAGCAATGCATACCGATGTTTCTCACTTTAATATTCAAATCCTTAACAGAAAAGGGATCACTTTAACTAATATTCCCGGCTACGCTACTGAAGCAGTAGCTGAATTAACAATTTCTTCATTACTTAATATCTCCAGACAAACCCATGATGCAATGAATTTTGTTAAACAAGGAAACTGGGGTTTTGAGAAGTTCTTGGGCTGGGAATTGAAAGGTAAAACTTTGGGAATAATTGGCTTAGGAAGAATAGGAAGCAGAGTTGCAGAAATTGCTCAAGGATTTGGAATGAATATTATTTATTATTCCAAAAACAAAAAAGATGTTTCTTATCAATTTGTTGAATTAAATGATTTATTAAGACAAAGTGATGTTGTAAGTTTACATTGTAATTTAACTGATAAAACTAAAAATATTTTGAATAAAACAAATCTGAAATTAATGAAACAGGGGGCAGTTTTACTTAATTCTGCCAGGATGGAATTAGTTGATTTAGAAGCTCTATATGAACTTTGTAAAGAAAGAAAGATTTTTGTTTGGTTTGATGAACTCCAGGATGAAGAATGGAGAGATAAATTCAGAAAACTGGACAATGTTTATCTCACTCCAGATTATGGATGGATGACAAAAGAAGCTCAACAGAGAGTTAGAGAAATGACACTAAATAACATAAAATCTTTTCTAGAAGGAAATCCAATAAATAAAGTAAATTAATTCTCGATGAGCATGTAGACCCCGAGGTTTCGGCTTGCGGTGCTATAACTCCTCGCCTTCACCCAAATTCAACCCTTCGGATAAACTTCTCTTAATTGCGTTAACATAACCAGAAAATTTAAAAACAAAAAATTCAACAGCTTTTCATATCTGTACTGCCACCAGAAGTTACCTTTACAGTGCCACAACTCTTAATTGTTGAATTTGTACAACTTGCTACTTTACCAGGTTCTATACTAGTGCCACTCCAAGTACAAGTTATCATTTCAGTGTCATTGACATAAACTGCAATGCTGTCAGTATCTACAGTAAACGATCCAGAATTTCTTACATAAACTTTTCCATTTGTCTTATCAATGTTATCGATAGATAATATTGTTCCTATTTGTTTTTGTTGGTTCTGTAAATTTTGTTGTGTGCTATTCATAGCAGATGATGTTATTCGCTGGAACCAGACGAACGTGAACCCTACTAACGATATTGTTATCATCAAGAGTAGGATAATTGCAATTACTGGAGTAATGCCTTTCATAAATTTATAATTCAATAAGCCTCAATTTAAAGGTTTCGTTACCTGCCAAATCTTCTTTGTCTTCGTTGAAATTCTCTGATTGCACTCAGAAAGTCTCTCTTAGAAAGTTCCGGCCACAATGGCTTTAAGAAAACGAATTCAGAGTATGCACTTTGCCAAGGTAAGAAGCCGCTCGTTCTCTTCTCTCCGGAAGTTCTTATTATTAGATCAGGCTCTTCATTTAGATACAGGAAATTTTTTACTAAATTCTGATCTATCTTTTTAATCCCATTTTTTATCATTTTATTAAAAGCATCAACAAGCTCTTGCCTACCACCATATCCAAGTGCGATATTTAGAGAAACTTCTCCTTCACTAAATACAGATTCCAACTTTCTAAAAGATTCTCTTAAATAATTAGGAAACATATCTAATTTTCCTATTATTCTAATCCCCAAATTTTCCTTTCTAAACTCATCGGAATTTATTATGTTTTTTATTTTTTCATTTAATAATCGAAAGAAAATCTGTTTTTCTATTATACTCCTTCCAAAATTCTCTGTTGAAAACCCCCAAACAGTCAGAGTTTTAATACCAAGTTCTTTACTCCATCCGCAAACATCTCTAAGTTTGTTGATACCTCTCTCGTAGGCTTGAACAAGAGTTAACCCATATTTTCGACCAAATCTTCTATTACCATCTGGGATGATTCCTATATGATTGGGTGTGAACATAAAAATCCCTTTTACTTATATTTAACTTTTTAGTCCAATAAAAAGATTAAAATCTATTCTTAGGAAATTATGATATGATGCAACCGATAGACTTAACATTTTTCATCGCACTTTTTGGATCTCTGATAGCAGGCCTTTGGGACTTAAAGACGACAGAAATACCAGAGGAGATACCCGCTCTTATGACTGGTTTTGGCCTCTTCATATGGTTTATCTATGCACTTTCGATTGGAAATATGTATCCATTATTTCTAAGTGTAATCGTTGGTACCATGTTTCTTTCAATAGGTTGGGTATTTTATAGAATGGGTCAATGGGGAGATGGGGATGCAGCTATCATGGCATCTATTGGTTATTTAGTTCCATTCTTCCCTTCGATACCATTGTTCTCCTTCTCATTTTTTGTAAATATTTTTATCGTTGGTCTATTCTGGGTGGTTATTTATGGGCTTTTTGCTGGTTTAAGAAACGAGAAAGTTATCAAAAGATTTATTAGAGAATTTAAAAGAGATTGGAAAAAGATCCTTATTCTACCAGTTTTCACCTTTATACTATTATCCTTCATGTTTTATTATGTCGAATTCTTTCATTGGATGTTTTTAATTTCTATTATATCGATTGTATTTTTCTTTTCCATATTCGTAAAATTTGGAAAGATTGTAGAGGAGGAAGCATTTATTAGAACTATACCAGTCTCTGAGCTAAGACCCGGTGATGTTCTCGCAAGTTCGAAAGTATGGGAAGGATTGACGAAACAGGATGTAGAAAGATTAAAAAGGAAGGGAGGAAAAGTGAAAATAAAAGACGGAGTGCGATTCGGAATAGTGTTTCCAATAGCGTTGTTTTTAACAGTATTTTATGGAAATATTTTGTTTTTCATATAGGCGAAAAAAAATGATTGTTACATTCCCTTACAAAATTTTAGTAGATGTAAATGTGAAAAATAAGATTACGGATTTCATTTTGGATTTGAATATAGGAAAGAAAGGAGCGATAATCTGTGGAGGTAGAGTCAAAGATCTCATAGCAGGAGAAATCATTGAAATTCTTTCTGATACGTTCGACATTAAACTTATCGATCAACCTGATACTATAGAAGAGAACGCGCTTAAAGATTTTTCTTCGCAGCTGAAAGATAGAGATTTTCTTATAGGGATTGGTGGGGGTCGAACAATTGATATTACAAAGTATTCTGCTTACTCTATAGGTAAACCATGGATAGCATTTCCTACTATTTTAAGTCATGATGGAGTTGTTTCATCAAGAGCTTCTTTAAGCTCTAACGGTATTAAGATATCTCTCATAGCAAAGGAACCTTATGCTATAGTTACTGACTTAGAGGTAATTAGGAAGGCTCCATATCGCTGGCTAGCAGCTGGTGCAGGCGATATTTTATCAAACATAGTTTCTGTTGAAGATTGGAAGATCGCTGACCGGGCAGGTAAAGAGAAATATAACGCCGTGATCGGAGAGCTTGCAATGCTCCCTGTGAGAGCCATTCAACTTCACATAGATGAAATAAAATCAAAGACCTATCATGGTCTTGAAATTCTACTTTGGTCTCTAATCTCTTCCGGATTTGCAATGAATATCTATGGGTCATCTCGTCCATGCTCTGGTTCGGAACACAATTTCTCTCATGCATTAGATGCGCATCATGCAGGAGCTCTTCATGGGGAGCAGTGTGCACTTGGTGCTATAATTATGAGTTATTTACAAGGAAAAGACTGGCGAAATCTTAGAGATATGTTCAAAAGAGTAGGACTTCCAACGAATTCTAAGGAGATAGGAATATCCGAAGAAATACTTGTTAAAGCCTTAGTCATGGCCCGTAATATAAGGGATAGATACACAATCCTTAATGAGGTTGAAATAGATGAAGAAAAGGCAAGGAGTATATTGAAAGAAGTCGAAATTATCTAAATGATTTTATTATATGAATTATTTCTTTCATTCTCTCAAAATTTTGCTCTGTTATTGTCCCGGTTACAATAATATCTGCACCTGCCTTAATCCTTTCTAGTGCTTGTTCGGGTTCTCTAATTCCTCCGCCTACTACAAGAGGAACCGATATAGTCTCTTTGACCTTTCTGACCATTTTAGTTGGAACAGGTTGATGTGCTCCAGATCCTGCCTCCAAGTAAACTAATGACATACCCATATATTCTGCAGCGAGTGCAAATCCCATCACATCTTTTATATCATTTCTTTTTATTAATTTTACCTTACCAACCTTACCGACCTTCATCCCGGGTTCTACAACAAGATATCCCATCGGTATAACCTCTAATCCAGCCTTCTTTATGTCTACCGAGCCCATAGCCTGTACATAGGATATCCAAAATGGATCTCTTGAATTTAGTAAACTCATGAAGAAGATTGCGTCGGCATATTTTGATACTCCATCAACTCCATTTGGAAATAAAATAGTAGGAAGAGATGAGCAAGATTTCACCGTTTTAACAATTTTATCTAAATATTTTCTTGTTATTCCAGTGGAACCCCCAATCATAATAGCATCTGTTCCAAATTTTTCTGCTTGTTTAGCCTTCCATTTAACATCCTCTACTGTAACCTTTTTTGGGTCAGGATCAATCAATGTGAAATGAAGCCTCTTTCCACTATTTAATTTTTTCTTTATTTTTCTGAATATTTTACCATCTTTCATATATTCACCTTTAATGATTATTTTATTTAGAACGATATTAAATTTAAAAGTACTTCATGAACTCTCGATAATCATTTATCCAATAATCCACCAGATTTTTTGTTTTATTGTCAGAAAGAGGACTTCCAAAACTAAATTCTGAATTTTTCATTAATTTATGATCTTTTTCGCTATCACCAATCACAATACAATCTTTAAGGCTTATACCTTCATCTTCTATCATATATTTAACTGTCTCAAACTTTGTATCGCTATCATACATTTTTAGAGAGATGTCTTTTACATATTCATTTCCAAATATTATCGGATTAGCCGCATATTTGTTCATTCCAAAATATTCTGATGCAGCTTTTGCTGACAACTCGTCGCTTGTTGTTGCCAAAAGCATTTCAAGATCATAATCATTCTTCATCTTATTTATTACGTTTCTCGCCCCAGGTATTTCTAGATTCTCTACAACTCTTCTTGCATACTTGTAGTACTTATTTTTCTTCATTAGTTTTCTATCTCCTATTATTTCAAAGAAATTTTTAAGACCTTCTATTTCACATCCATTTCTTTCTTTAGATTTAAGTTCTTTGTATTTTCTAATTCCATAAACAAAATTATTCAGCCTTAGCTTCATAAGCTGATCTATTAGAATCTTTTCACCAATTCCTTCACTGACATTTTTGCTTATCAATGTTTTATCTAAATCCCATATTACTGCTACTGAGTTTTTAAATATTGATGAAAAATCTTCCATATTTACTAAAAAATAAAAAATAGTTTTAAAACTTTCTAAAAGATTTTTATAAATTGACGTAATTTCATATATGATAATTATGAAGGAATATTTTGACATCTTACGGATAAATGTCTGTCTACTGACAGTCTTTGGAATTATAGCTGGTTTATTGATAATCAAATCTCCATTTGATTTCCTAGTGATTTTAGCTCTAGTAGCAGGCTTTCTCTTTACTGGTGCTGGTAATGTGATAAATGACTATTTTGACTTTGAAACAGACAGGATAAACAAACCCGAAAGACCAATACCTTCCGGTAAGATATCAAAGAAGAAATCTCTTGTTTATTATATATTACTATCTATAACAGGTCTCGGAATTTCATTTCTTGTAAGTTTAAACTTCTTTATAATTGCATTGTTAAGTCTCGTTGTATTTACCTTGTATCCAGGTTTGTTGAAAAAAATACCATTTGTTAAAAATGTTACAGTGGCATTTCTTTCTGTGATCCCATTTATAGCATCAACTCTCATTCATAACAGCTTTTCACTCTTACTCACTGGACCAATTTCCATATTCATATTCATAGCATTTTTTGGCACTCTTGCTAGAGAAATACTAAAGGACATAGAGGACATAAAGGGCGATCAGGTTTCAGGAATAAAAACGCTACCAATAATAATTGGACGAAGGAGAAGTAAAATTATAGCTGATGTAATTCTTTTGATAGCGGTTTTATCACTTTTCTATCCACTTTTCACTAAAATAGTGAGTTACTGGTATCTCATAGGTATAATTCCAGCAACAGTTTTTTCAATATATTCATTAGTGTGTAAAGAAGTTAAAAGATCACAAAAATGGATAAAGATCTCTATGTTTTTCGTACTACTAGGATTCATTCTAGGTAGTTGGTTCTAATTTACTGTATATGTTATAATTTCCTTTTGCCCGTATATATCAAATAGCATCCTTTCTTTACCTTTCTTATATATTCTAATACTTTCACCAAACAGAATATCCTCAACTGGTTTCCAACCTTCTTCCGCAACTAATCTATCCGCCCTTTCAACTAATTTCCAGAGATTCATTTTCTCACCTTCTTTTCTTCTACGAGTTTTGATAATTCTCTGATAAATCTTCTTACATATTCTCTCATCATTTCAATATCTCTTTGAGGTATTTTATCAATCTCATCTGTGTCTATCATTTTTCTCATTGTTATAATCTTTCTGAAAACATTCTCGTACATCGGACTGATATTGTCATGACCTATTAAATATTTCTTAATTGCCTTGGGTAAGTCCTTAGGATTTTCCGGAAGTTTACCCAAAGATTTTAATGTTGCAATCGTTCCTTTTAGCATTACTTCATAATTTTTCTTTATCATATCCTCTTTTTTTCTTCTTTCAATGGCCATAAGTAGTGCATTCATTCTTTTGACATACTCCTCAGCTTTTTCGATAAATTTGTCAAGCTTTTGCCCAGAAATTTTCTTAAGCTTTTTATGTTCTACATCCTTTCTGAACTTTATAACCTGTTCTAACCATTTTAGATATTTCTTAGGGAGAAGCCTTGCATCCACTAGATATTCTTTTACATCCTTTACTACGTTCTTAGGAGTTGGGGATTCCTTTCCAAGAAACATAAGAACGGCTTGTGAAGAATTTAGCATAGCATAATAAAGATCTTCTGCAATCATATACAGCTTCACGTTCTTTACTCTCTCGATCTTCTTCGGAGCACTTCCCATCAACAATTCGATAGCTTCTATTGTATGAGGTATTTTTCCTGCTTCTAAAAGCTTTCTAACAGGTATGAAGAACCCATCATCGTATAATGCCCAACCATCTCTTACTATTGTATAAAGTAACGGATGCCCTATTCTTGCCATATCCCAAAATTCTGTTAATGACCATGCGGGCTGAACGGAAATTTTTTTTGAGATGGACTTTCCAATTTCTTGAAGTTTATTATCAAATGCTTCCTTCATTTCAGGAGTAAATCTAGCAGCTGTATCATCATAGATAACTAACAGATCTATATCAGAATCTTTATTCAAATCCCCTCGAGATGTGGAACCGAATATTATGACGGATTTTATTATTTTCTTAAATTTATCTACAACTTCTTTGGTAAATTTCTGAGCTAATTTCAAATTTTTCTTTCTCAATTTTTCGATCTCTGTTTTCCTCTTCTTTTTTGGTTTTTGTTGTTTGGTTTTCTTTTTCTCATAACTTAACTTTGTTGTTTCAATACCTTCTGGTTTTAGCTTCTTTACCATCTTTATCACTTAATTAAAAAGATATTTGTTTTCATTTTTAAAAGAGTTTAACATCCGAACACTTTTATATTCTTTAACTACTTTATCAAGTTTTTCAGATAGTTTCTCGGCAAGTAAAAGTGCATAATCCCTTCCCGGTCCCTCTATGTTTATCATTTCATCAATACCGTCCATTCCAATTATTATAGATTCTTTTAACATCTCTTCTATTGATTCAAGTGTGACTTCAAGAAAATAGCCCGGTTTTTCCCACATACGCTTAGCTTCGAAATAATTTTTCATCATATAATTTACTACTTTAAGATATACTCTATCAATATCGTCATAGTTAGGTTTGTTCCATTTAACATCGAGAATCCTCGGTCTTCTCTTGTCTTCATTATCTATATTTTTTACCATATAACTACTTTATGGTAACGACTATAAAAATATTTCTATTCTCTAAAATATATCTTATTCCTTTATATCGATCGAATCTACTTGTCCATCTGAATCGAGATCAATACCATCAACAACCTTGGCATGAACATTAGGATTATGTCTATTTCCGTTTGCTATTTCATCTAGATTCTTTATCAGTGAAATTACGGCTGCTCTAGTTCCAGAATATCTTCTCCCGGCAATCACTAATACGTATTTATCTTTATTGAATGGGTTTTTAGCTTTCACGATTACGCCTATATTTTCAGATGTATAATGCTTCTTTGAAATTGTTGAGTAGATTGAATAATAAACTTCACCTTTCTTTACGAATCTTATAGGGAGTTTATTGTTTATTTTAGAAACTACACTGTTGATTGCAGGACCACCAATTAGAATTATATTTCTATTTAGATCTCCTTTTGTTATTTCTGTATCCCATTTAACATGATAATCGTTTACAATGTTAAGAAAACTTCCAAAAAGAAGTGCCATAGCTATACCATGTGTTGCATCTTCAGCTTTTGCCCTGTGAGTACCGTGAGGTTCAGTAGAACCGACGACAAATAATGCATTAAATTGACCATCTTCTACAAATGGTCTAAGAAAATTTTCATGCTCTTTTTTCATGGTCTTTAGATTTCTTATTGGTTTTGGCTCTTGAAGTTTTATAGTAAATGCAGGTTTGTCGAGCCCGTAGTAATTTGCTATTATCCCACCAATGTTTTCTTGCCTTACAACTCTTATTAGACCTGCCTTTTTTAGATTTCTTATATGGTAATATATTTTTTGTTCATGGAGTCTTAATTTTCTTGCGAGAGCCTTTGGATAATTGGGTTCCCTTGAAAGTTCCTGGAGGATTCTCCACGCGGTTTGTGATATATGCCTTAGATGTTGTGGTTTAACTTCTTTTGTTGGTAGACCGATTATACCTCCATCAGTTTTTTCTATAATCCATTTCGTCATATTTTTCACTATAAAATTTTTTATAATGATAATATAAATTTTTTAATAATAGTTTAAATAGACTACAAAATATAAAAAATCTATCATGTGCGGCATAATAGGTTACATTGGACATAAAGATGCAAGTCAACTTCTTCATGAAGGTTTGAAGAAGCTTACATATCGTGGTTATGATTCATGGGGTTTGGCTATTCATACAGGTTCTGATATTTTTCACGTAAAAAATGTCGGTGATATAGAGAAACTGGAAAGAATTGAAATTCCATTTGAATCAAATGTTGGTATTGCGCATACACGTTGGGCAACAGCAGGTTCTGTGACAAAAGAGAATGCACACCCCCACTTCAATGAAGATAAAAGTATTGCTGTTGTTCACAACGGTATTATTGAAAATTTTCAGGAGTTGAAGAAAGAACTAGAAATGAAAGGTCATAGATTCTCTTCTGAAACGGACACAGAAGTTGTATGTCATCTTATTGAAGAATATATAGAAGAAGGGAACGACTTTCCAGAAGCTGTTAGAAAAGCATTTCTGAAGTTAGAAGGAAGAAATGCAATAGTTGCAACTCATAGGAAATTCCCTGGTTTAGTTTCCATTAAAAAAGGTTCACCCCTTGTCGTCGGCGTTGGTGATAACGAGTATTTTGTTGCAAGCGATATAAGAGCTTTTCTAAAACATACAAAGAGAGTAATATTTTTGGATGATAATGAAATGGTGATTTTGAATGGAAATGAAAATCATTGACGCAAAAACGGGATTGGAAAAATCTAAAGAAATAACAGAAATTATTTGGGATGAGGTAAACGAAGAAATGAAGCATCAACATTACACGATAAAGGAGATATTGGAACAACCCGATGCTATTCTTCGATCGATTAACCAGGATGAGAGAGAGCTTCTGAAAGCAGCTTTAGATATCCTTCGAGCAAAGCACACAATATTTGCTGCGGTTGGAACGTCTAGATATGCCGCGATTATTGGTCGTTATCTTTTTTCAAAAATTGCTAAAAAATTCAGCGAAGTTATTATGGCATCCGAGTTCCAATACTTCATTGATTCTGTTGATGAAGATACGGTTGTCATAGCTGTATCCCAGTCAGGCGAGACTGCTGATGTTTTGGAGGGTGTAGAGAAAGCGAAGGCTAAAGGAGCAAAAATCATTGCAATAACAAATGTTCCTGGATCAACGTTGTCTCGAATCGCAGATCGAGTTTTCTATCTGAATTGTGGTCCTGAAATTGGAGTTGCTGCTACAAAATCTTTTACATCACAGCTTGCCGTTATGTATCTTCTTGCTTATGCACTAATAGATAGAGTAGAAGAAGGAAAGAAAAAGCTTGTTCAGATCGCTGAGAGAATAAGAGAAACGATCGAAGAAAATTTGGAGACAATAAAGTCTCTTGCACAGAAGATAAGGGATAGAAATGATGCTTATTTCATTGCAAGAGGCATTGACTTTGCAATTGCGGGTGAAGGATCGTTGAAGCTCAAGGAACTTTCTTATATTCATGCAGAAGGAATGCCTGCTGGTGAACTTAAGCATGGTACGTTAAGTTTAATAGAGGAGGGAACGCCAGTTGTTGTAATATGTCCAAACGACTATACATACTATGAAACATTAAACAATGCTTTGGAAGCAAAGTCTCGAGGAGCGTTCATAATTGGTGTTTCTGATAAATATAACAAAATATTTGACGTTCATTTGAAGATTCCTGATGTTGATGAAATATTTTATCCAATTGTTACCGTAGTTCCGTTACAGCTTCTTGCTTACTACACTAGTGTTTATCGTGGCCTTAATCCAGATAAGCCACGTAATCTGGCAAAGAGCGTTGTGGTAAAATGACTTCTAGAATAGAAAATTAGAGTTGAAATTATTAGAAAGATTGAAAATATTAGAAAAGTGTACTGAAATGAAATGGATGAAATTAGATATCCTGATATTAATGCACCAACTGCTACTCCAAAGGACTCTATACATGTATCAATGATAGCGATTTCCTTTTTATATATACTCATTCTAGACAACCAGCCACTTTTTTGGGATGCCAGGAAAATGAAGAGGAACGATTGAATGAGAGAAAGGAAAAAAATTATTATGACATTACTACTAAAAGTTATCACTGCTGTAACAAACGCATAAATTATTGTTGCTATGGAGATATATTCTCGTGTTGAATATTTGTCAAATAACTTTCTTGAAATAATTAAAGGGGTGAAAAGAATAGCGTTCACAATTAAGATGAATAAAATGATATTATCTTGGTTCATACCAATACCTTTTAGGAATAAAACGAAGAAGGCACGGTACATTCCAACAACCAAAAGTATCGAGAAGAAAAATAGGATTGATGACCAATCTTTGATTTCAAATCTTCTCTTTCTTTCAAATATTGAAAATTCATTCATGTTGATTGTGGTGAATATAATTCCTGTTAAATAAATCACAATCGATGCAACAAATGCTGCGAAAAACCCAAAGAAGTATATTAGAATACCACCAACAATTGGGGCGATTAAAGAAGAAATGATGGGAGCAATGTAAAAGTATCCATATTCACTTGCTCTTGCCTTCGTTTCCTCTAAGATCGTAATTCTAGCAAAAACGTAGAACATACCTGCAAAAAATCCAAGAAGAACTTGAAATATCAAAAATTGTGTCATTGATGAAACGAATATCATTCCCAAGGAATATATTGCATAACCACTGATAGCAACTATTATCATTCTCTTTGGTTTTACTTGTCTTATAAACGAAAAAAGTAAGGAAAATATACCGAGAGAGAAATAAAGAAAGAAGTAGTTAATCCCAACGCCAAGGAGCGAAATACCTTTCAGGTTAAGATAAAGTGGATAATACAAAGAAAACAATTTGTAGCCTGTTAAAAGAAGGAAATATATAATAGAAACGTTGATTATTACTTTACGCATTCTAAGAATCATATATGAATTATCCATAAAAGATATAAAAAATTGAAAAACAAAGAATTTTTTTATCCTCGGTGATCTTATGGTTGCAAGAATCATGTCTGTAGGAGATAAAGGTATAGTTGAAGGGGTTATGGAAACGCTGAGAAATCATGGTATTATTGCATTTCCAACAGAAACCTGTTATGGTCTTGGTGGGATCTATGACTTTGAAGATGTTAGAAAGAAAATTTACAAAATCAAGAGAAGATCTAAACAAAAGATTTTACCAACGATAGTTTCAAGTATTACAGTAGCAAGAAAGTACGCGACAATACCTCCTGCCGCTGAGCGATTGGTCCAGGTTTTCTATCCACGACCTTTGACTATAGCAGTTAACAAGAACTTCTCTTTTCGCGTTACGTCCCATCCACTGATGAAAAGGATTTTAAGAAAGTTGCGACTTGCCCTTATAGCAACATCGGCGAACATAAGTGCTGAGAAGGAAAACTACGAATTTGAACGAGTAAAGAAGCTATTTTCAAAGCGGATTGATCTTATCATAAATACTGGTGATCTTCCATACAATCCACCCAGTACGGTTTACGACATTGAGAACTTCAAGATGATCAGAGAGGGAGATATAAAAGAAGAGGAGATTAAAGAAGTATTGGAGGCGTTTGGATTTTTGAAAGGTTGATATTATGATTAAGATTCTTTGCTTTGGAGGTGGGAGCGGTCTACCAGAGGTTGTTTTGGAGCCGTTGAAAAAATATGATGAGTTCTCCATTAGTTCTGTTACATCCATGGTCGATAATGGTGGTTCAACTGGTCAACTTCGTCGCGACTTTAATGTTCTACCACCCGGCGATATCCGTCGACACATTCTTGCTTTATCGGAGGCAGAGGATTGGAAAAAGAAATTGTGGAAGTTTAGATTTGGGCATGAAGAATTTCCTGGAGGTCATAAAGGACATAGCTTTGCAAATGTTTTTATCGCAGGTCTAGAATATGTAACAAAGGATTATGAGAAGGCTTTGGAAATTGTTCATGACTTTATGAGGGTTAAAGGTCGTTGCTTGCCGGCTACAACTGATCAAGTTCAACTTATAGTGAAGCTAGAAAATGGTGAAGAAGCTGTTGGTGAAGACGAAATCGATGTACCAAAGAATCATGATGCGAATTTAAAAATTTCAGAGGTCTTTCTCAGACCTGAAGGTAATACCTATCCTCCTGTTATTGTTGCAATCAAAGAGGCTGATGTTATCATAATTGGTCCCGGTGATCTTTATTCCTCGTTGGTTCCATGTTTCTTACCTAAGGGGATTAAGGAGACTATACAGGAGAGTAAAGCTGTGAAAATATTTATCTGTCCTGCGATGACGAAGCTCGGTGAAACGCAGGGATTTGACGTGGAGAAATTTGCAGGAGAGATGGAAAGATATATCGGCTGTGAACTTGATTATGTTTTGTTCAACAATCAAGACCCGGATGAGGGGAGAATTAAAAAATTCAAAGAGGAAAATCCACACTTACTCCAAATTGTTCCATTTGAAGGTGTTAGTGGTGAAAAATTTGTCGGTCGTGATCTTTTGTTGGATGAAGGCCCAATTCTTTATGATCCAGTAAAGGTTGAGAAAGTGTTGGTAGAGTTGATTAGGAAATAAGTTTTTCTAAATTTTTCCTTGCTCGCTCCTCATATTTTTCTTTGAAATAGTCTGTTAGGTAAATTGAGTCTCTTTCTAGAAACTTTCCAACGCCATCTTCAATCATTTTTCTAAATTCCTCATCACTCATGTGTGAATATTCCTCTCTGATTTTTTTAGTATAATTTCTAAAAATAGACGGTGAAGCACCAAGCTTTGATAAATCCACATCCATTATTAATCTTGCATCAATATCGTCTTTAGAAGGAATTTTTTTATGTTTGGTATAGAGAATTAATTTCTCAACATTTTTGGTAAAATCTTGTGATATTCCAACATTTTCACATACCTTTCTTGCGATCTTTGCACTGTTTTCTTCATTCGTTTTTGATTTTGGACCATAGATGATATCATGAAACCATATTGCAAATTCTACAGCTTCTGGCACTCTTGCAAGCCCTACCTTCTTTTCTTCAATTTCAAATTCATCTAGACACTGGCCAATATGAACAAGGCTATGATACTTTCTATGTGGTTCCCAATAATGTTCAAGAATCATATTGTAATATTTTTCTGGATCATTCTTAGCGTTAATTTCTTCCCACAATCTATTCCATTTTTCTTTAGTCTTTCTATATTTTTCTATCATCTTCTTGAAGCTCGCCCTTGGTAAATAGCTCTCGATTACATCTTCCCATCCTTCGTAACCTACAAATCCCTTAACGAAACTAGAACTGACATCAGATAATTCCTTCGGTGGAATCACAAAAATAGTTTCAGCATCGGACTCTTTTCTGTTGAACTCCTTAATGTTATATTCCTCAGAGAAGTCTCGGTCATTTCTCAATCCTCTAACAATTATAACGTCGTTATTCCTTTTTTCTTTAACATAGTGAGCCAAATACTTATCTTCAGGCAATATATCAACCTTAACATTTCTATATTCTTTTGCAATTTCTTCCCAAATTTCCTTTCTTTCATTTTGCGAGAATATGCACCTTTTTCGCTTTTCAGGATTTGTTGCAACGACTACAATTACTTCATCAAATAATTTTGAAATTGTATCTATAACATAGGTATGACCTATAGTTGGTGGATCAAAGCTTCCAGGATAAAATGCAATAGCCATGATTAGGAGAATATGAATTAATTTTAAATATTTTGAAATTTTCTGAAAATTATGGATGACTGGCTGCTTAGAGCTGAGGCGTTCTATGCATGGATGACAATATGTGGAAGAGATCATTATGATGAACCTACTTTTGAAGACTTTCTTGAGAAATACTCGAATGATACAAAGTATAGACACGAAATTGCTACACTTGCACTTCTGTCTAAAGATTCGGAATGGAAGAAAAGATTTATCGATGTTAGAAGGGATCGAGAAGCAGAGTTGAGAAGAGTGTATAGAAAATGAACATAATTTAAATTCTTTCTTTCATAAATTTCAACTATGGTAGAAAATAAAGTTGAAAAAGCTTCGGATTTACCAAAACACTACGATCCTCATACTGGTGAAAAGAAGTGGAGAGAGTTTTGGTGGAGTAAAGGAATATTTAAATTTGATCCAAAAAGTGATAAGTCGGTTTTCTCAATAGATAATCCACCGATCTACACGTCGGGAATTATGCATATTGGTCATGGGATGAGTTATGCTCAATTTGATTTCATTGCACATTTCAAAAGAATGTGTGGTTTCAACGTTTTCCTTCAGTTCTGCTTTGATGATAACGGACTACCGACGGAAAAGTACGTTGAGAAAAAGTTTGGTGTTTCAAAACATACGATTGATAAGGATAAATTCATTAAGATGTGTAAAGATGTGTCTACGGAACTTGCTAAAGAATACAAGGAAATATTCAAGATGCTCGGTTTCTCTGCAGAGTCACAATATGAGTACAAGACGATAAATGATTATTGTCAGAAGCAAGCACAGCGTTCTTTCTTAGAATTATATAAGGCCGGTGAAGTCTATCGAAAAGAGGAACCAACAATCTGGTGTCCTTATCATGAAACAGCGTTAGCACAAGCGGAAGTGGAAACAGCGGAAAGAGAAACAACTCTGAACTATGTAAAGTTTGACCTTATTGATGGTGAGTCAATCACAATTGCGACCACGAGACCTGAGCTTTTGGCTTCTTGTGTTGCGATATTCGTGAATCCTAATGATGAACGATATAGACATCTGATAGGAAAGAAAGCTAAAGTTCCAATATTCGATCAAGAAGTCGAGATTATGGCTGATGAAGAAGTTGATCCAGAGTTTGGCACTGGAATCGTTATGGTTTCTACGTTTGGTGATCGCACGGATGTTGAATGGTGGAAAAAACATAAACTTCCAATGAAGATCTCTATAACGAAAGATGGACTAATGAACGAGCTTACTGGAAGATATAAGGGAATGAAGATTGAGGAGGCACGAAAAAAGATTATAGAGGATCTGAAACAGGAAGGAAGAATCGAAAAACAAGAAAAACTTAAGCAGAATGTCGGGGTTTGTTGGCGTTGTGGTACTCCCGTTGAATTTATTCCTACAAAGCAATGGTTCATTAAAATTCTTGATAAGAAGGATGAGTTGATTGAGGTTGGAAGAAAGGTAAAGTGGTTTCCAGAGTTTTACAGGGCACGATATGAAGATTGGGTTAAAAATCTTAAGTGGGACTGGTGTATCTCTCGTCAGAGATATTACGGAATTCCGATTCCTGTCTGGTACTGTGGTGATGAGGTGATCGTTCCAGACGAGAATGAATTGCCGGTTGATCCTACGAAAAAAGAGAAGATATGTCCTAATGGTGAAAAAGCAAGACCTGAGACGGACGTCTTTGACACCTGGATGACATCGTCCTTGACACCACTAATAAATGCAAGATGGAAAAAAGATGATGAGATGTTCAAGAAGCTTTATCCTATGTCGTTAAGACCAAATGCTCACGACATTATACGAACATGGATCTTCTATACTATCGTTAAGTCATGGCTACATACTAGATCAATTCCTTGGAAAGAAATTATGATATCCGGGCATGGTTTGGATCCCAAAGGAAAGAAGATGTCTAAGTCAAAGGGAAATGTAATAATATTGAAAGATGTTTTGGAAAAATATGGTGCTGATGTTTTCCGTTACTGGGCTGGTACATCAAAACTAGGTGAGGATCTTCCATTCCAAGAGAAGGATTTGACAACAGCAAAGAAATTGTTGAATAAGTTATGGAATGCTTTTAGATTCGCATATACACATCTGAAAGATTATGAGCCGAAGACATTAACAGAGGAAGAGTTTTCAATAGCGGATCGATGGATCTTAACAAAACTCTCCAACGTAATTGAAGAGGCAACAGAAGCATTTGAGAAGTATGAATATTCTAGGGCATTAAAACTAACAAAAGACTTTTTCTGGCATGATCTGTGCGATAATTATTTGGAGATGATCAAGCGTGATTTATACAATGAAAAACCAGAACATATCCTCTATACCTTGTATACAGTCTTTCTATCCGTTATCAAACTTTTTGCACCGTTTCTCTCGTTCATCACTGAAGAAATTTATCAATCTTACTTCCGTCGCTATGATGGGCACGAGTCAGTCCATCTGTCGAAATGGCCGGAACCAATTCTAAAAGATGAAGACGCTCTACGACTTGGTGAACTTGCAAAGGAAATCATTTCAAAGTTACGAGAGTATAAAGTTGCAAGTAGAATGGCAATGAATGCAGAGTTAGCAAGGGTTAAAGTCTTCTATCCGGAACCAAAAGATGTAGAGAGAATCAAAGGCATCATTCAAAAGACGATGAACATTAAAGAAGTTGTTATTGAAAAAGACGAACTGAGAGTGAAAGTTGATTAGTTTTAAATTATTCTGTTTCTAAATTTTCCTAAGGTGGTCCAAATGGATCCATACCAAAAATTGAAGAAGATTGTAAAACACTTGAAAAGTATTCGTGGTCGTCATACGGAGCTTGTTAGCTTCTACATACCTAGTGGTTATTCTATTCATGATGCTATTGATCAAATAAGGCAGGAACAATCTACTGCTGAAAATATAAAGTCAAAGCAAGTAAGAAAGAATGTTACAGGTGCATTAGAAAGAATTATTAGACATCTACAGCTTTATCGTCAAACTCCTCCTAATGGTCTTGCTGTATTCTGTGGAAACGTATCTGAGAGGGAGGGTGAAAGTGATATTGAAATATGGGCAATAGAACCTCCGGAGCCAGTTACAGTTAAGCTATACTGGTGCGATCAGGTATTCCGTCTGGAGCCATTAGAGGAAATGATGAAAGAAAAGGAAATTTATGGGATTCTTTGCCTAGATAAAAATGAAGCTGATATAGCATTGCTAAAAGGTAAAAAGATAGAAACGGCCGCTCATTTAGAGTCGATAGTTCCTGGTAAGACAAGAGCAGGTGGTCAGTCTGCTGCAAGATTTTCACGAATTCGTGAAGGTCTTAAACATGATTGGTTTAAGCGTGTTGGTGAAGTTGCAAACAAGACTTTTGGTAATAAAGATATAATAGGAATTTTGGTCTCGGGTCCAGGTCCAATAAAAGAAGAATTTCTAAAAGGCAATTTCCTTTTTGATTCTATTAAGAAGAAGATTATTGGAGTTGTTGATACAAGTTATACTGGTGAGCCCGGTCTTCATGAGACCATCGAGAGGGGTCAAGAGTATATAAAAGAAGCTAGTGTAACTAAAGAAAAAAATCTTCTAAAAGAGTTCTTTTCAGAATTACAAAAAGGGGGACAAGTGGTTTACGGAAAGGAACAAACATTAAAAGCATTGAGGCAAGGGGCAGTGGAGGTTTTATTAGTCAGTGAAGATGAACCGAACGTAGAAAGTTTAGAAGAGGAATGTAAAAATTACGGAACAAGATTCGAAGCCATATCGACGGACACAAGGGAAGGTCAACAATTTAAGCTACTTGGTGGTTATGGAGGATTCTTGAGATACAAACTAAATGTTTAAAGGTAATCTGAAGAATTCTATTGCATTCTCTCCACATTTTCTCCAAACCTCCTCGAAACCAAGCTTCTTTACTTCAGCAATCTTCTCAGCAACTTGTTTTATTGATAGTGGTGTATTTCGTTTTCCAAATCCGAGCCACGGTGAATCGGTTTCTAGCATCAATTTTTCTAAAGGTATGTCACGAACTACCTTTTTGTGCTTTTTACTTCTGAGGACAATTGTGTTCATAGAGATGAACCAACCGTTTTCCAGAACGTGGAAAGCAAGTTTGTTTTCTCCGAACATGTGCAAGTCAACAGGATAATGTGGAACGTGATCTTCCAGAATCTTTATTACATCTTCGTATGCTTCTCTCGCATGAATAACAATCGGTTTTTTCAGCTTTACTGCCAGATTGATTAATTCCTTGAACAGTCCTTTTTGTCTTTCTTGCCATTCCTTTTCCTTAATCCAGTAGTAATCAAGACCAATTTCACCGATACCAACGATCTTGTCCTTATTTTCGATTACTTTATCGATCCATCTATCTTTTTCCTTCTCACTTATCTCCTTAATATAAATCGGATGGATACTTACTGTAGCGAAGACGAAACTCTTATACTTCTCAACTAAACTCATCGTCGGATCAAAATTCTTTGGATGTGCCGCACACGTTACTACAGCTTTCAATTCCTGTTTGCAGTTTTTGATAACCTCATCACGGTCCTTATCATAGTCCGGCTGTTCTAGATGACAATGAACATCAATCATAGAAAAGATTATGTAAGGTTATAAATTAAAAAATAGATACAATAAAGTATGTTAAATATTTTTGAATTTTCTGGAATAATAGGTCTTGTCTTAATAACTGCTGGTGTTGTGACAAAAAAGAGAATCTTTGAAGACATTCTTTATATTTTCGGTGGTATATTTTTGGAAATTTACAGTTTACATCTTGGTAATTTAATTTTTATTCTACTTCAAGCGATTTTTACGATAGCCGCTGCCTATGACTATTTTAGGTCAAAAAGGTAAAAATAAAAAAATTGGTCATTATTTATTTTATGGAGGTTGATTTTAAGTTACTTGAAGAAGCGTTGAAAAATTCTTGGTCAAAGGAAACATGTTATCCGCCGTTACAGGATGAATGGAGTCCCGAAAGACCATCTCTCGGGCAATGCGCTGTTACTACAATGGTTGTACAAGACTACTTTGGAGGTAAACTACTCTATTGTAGGCATTATCATCATTACTGGAATATGCTTCCAGATGGAAGAGAGGTTGATTTTACTAGAGATCAATTTCCTAAAGATGTAAAAATCTGTTTTGATGAAATTAGAGATAGAAATTATTTATTGAACTCCGAAGGATCAAAAAGGGCAAGAACACCAGAAAGATATAGAATTCTAAAATCTAGAGTAGACGAATATATTAAAAGATATGTGAAACGTATTTAAACTCCTTTTAAAAATTCTTTACTTCACTTTTCTCTACCGACTCTTTAGTCAGTTTAGAAGGATTTTCTATTTTCTTTTCCATTTCCAAGACGTCCTTTAGTCTTGCTTTAGTCTCAGGATGTTTTGCTATTATGAAACTACAACAATCGGGATAAGGTATTATAGAGTATTCATAAGTACCGATTTTCTTTGCTATCGCGATCGTCTCTCCCTTGTTCATTCCTATAAGTGGTGCCAACACAGGCAGGTCGGCTGCCTCGTAGATGCAGGTGAGATTTTCCAACGTTTGCGATGCAACCTGACCTAAATTATCTCCAGTAACAATTGCTTTTGCTCCTTCCTTTTTTGCAATTTCATTGAGAATCTTCATCATAAACCTCCGGTAAACTATCATTCTGTACTTTGCAGGTACTTTAGCGATGATCTCTTTTTGAATCTTTTCGAACGGTACGATGTAAAGTTTTGCTCCTAATTGAATTTTTGACAATCGATCAACAATCTTGTATATTTTCTTCAATACAGACCTTCCGGCCATTGTTTTATTGAAGATATGAACAAAGACAATGTTGCAACCACGCTTCATCATCAAGAATGATGCAATAGGGCTGTCAATACCACCAGAAAGTGATGCGATGACCTTACCACTTGTACCAACAGGTAATCCTCCAATACCATGGTATTTTTCTGTATAAGTAAACGCTTCTTTTTCACAGATTTCAATGTAGACCGTTAAGTCTGGATTCTTTAGATCTACCCCCTTTCCAAGTCCTTCAACAACTGTTTCGCCAACGATTTCGTTTATTTGTCGCGAAGTTAATGAAAATTTTTTGTTTGATCTACTTGCTTCAATTTTGAATGTCTCAAATTTTTTCTGTTTTAATAATTCAATTGATGCTTTTTTGATTTTTTCGGTGTCAAGTACCACTTTTTTGGCAAATGCAAAATTAGAGACGCCCGGTGTAAGTGATAATGTATTTTTTACTTTTTCTGCATCGAATTTTTCTGAAAGCTCAGATACTATTCTTCCGTATCTTCTATAAACTTTTTTTACATTCTCTCCTAGCAACTTTCTCAGGTTCTTCATCAAAGCCTGCTCGAAAAAATCTCGATTCTTTCCTTTCAAACCGATCTCACTGTAGTGAATAACAATGACATCATACATGAAAATGAATAGTGATAAGAACTTTTTATTTTTGACATGTCACTATGAGAAAGAAAACGATAAGGTCGATAGGGAGAAGCACTGACAGATATTGAAATGCTCGACATTTCCCTTATTGGTTAAACCAATTCTATTGTCGGTATAACGCTCTGGAGATATGTGAAACCCTGCTTTGCGGGATTTGGGTGGAGTGAATCACGAATTAAAACTTTTTATTAATAAAATACAAATCACCACATTCTCTTTTTTCTTCAAAAACAAGTTTAAATTTATTTTCTTTCAGGAATTTCTTTAGATTATCTCTTATTTTTCTACCATGCCACTCCACTACAATTTTATGAATTTTATTTAACAAATTTTTGCTACTCTTTAAAATCTCAAGCTCCATTCCCTCGACATCAAGCTTTAATATATCAACTCTATCAATTTTGTAATTTTGCAAAAGTTTATTTAAAGTTATACAATCCACTTTAACTTTCTTTACCATTTCTTTCTTAAGCCAAGACCTGCTCATAATTCCTAAATCTTTTCCACCAATAGCACTAACATTTTCAACTATTTCAAAAGTTATTTTTCCATTTTTACTACAAACAGCTTTATTTACTAAAATTACATTCGATAGTTTGTTTGACTTGATATTTTTTTCTAAAATTTCAAATGCTAAGGGGTTAGGTTCAACAGCTATAACTTTGCATTTAGGATTGTTTTGTTTAAGTTTTAATGTGTAATAACCTTCATTTGCTCCAAGATCAATTACTAAATTTGCATCTTTTCCAGAAAATTCAGAAATTAAGAAGTGATCGTTTTCTTTAAAGATTTCTGTATAAATATCAACTGAAGAATAAGCATTACATCTTCTAAACCAAACCTTGTATTCTCCCAAATCAACAGAAAACAACTTTTTACTTTTCAAAAATTTTCCTTTTTCAAAAGTAAGTTTATGCCACTTTTCAATTTTTTGAACTCATTGCTTACTTCTTTCATTTTTAGCAATTCTTTTTAGCCAGTTAAAATTTGCTCCCTTTTCCATAATATCACTTAAAATTGATTTTATTTAATAACTTTTCTTTTTTAAGCGGTGAGGAGAGTTGCAGGGTGGCTTTTTGCATATTATTAAAAACCTGAAAGAGTTGGTTTTTATTCCTTTTTTTGTTTTATATCTTCTTTCAATTTCTTCCAAAAATTTTTGATCTTTTTTAATATTAAAATCCGGGATAATCAGTGTATTTTTAAGTAAAAATATTAAATCTTCCATATTAGCATAATATTCTAAAGCATTATATGTGCTTTTCTTTAAAATCTTAAATCCTGCTTTTTTAAGTTCTTGAAGGTATCTTTTCATTAAAGTACCAACTCTTTTTCCGAAATGTTGACCTCTTCTAAAAATCTTCTTTATATTTTCTTTATCTTTCTCTCCAACTTGTTGGGTTATAAATATGCCATTTGGTTTTAAAATTCTAAACACTTCTTTAGGATAAAAATCCGAATGTCTACAAATTACAACGTTAAAATATTCTTTAGAAAAAGGCATTCTTTTTGCGTCAGCAAGTTTAAATTCTACATTTGATATTCTAGATTTTGCTAAATTTTTCCTTGCTGTTTTTATCATACTTCTAGAATGATCAATACCATATGCTTTTTTAACAAAGGGAACAATTTTTAATAATAATTCTCCTCCTCCAGTTCCTATATCTAATAAAATTGTTTCTTTGTTGATGTATTTTTTGACAACTTTGATATAGTCCCATTTTTTACCTACAACTTTTGTTCTCTTCGTAATTTTACTAAAATCCCAACCAATTACAGAACCAACTCTTTCATATAATTGTTTATAATTTATCATAATCAATTGATATTTTTCTAGTTTATAAAATCTTCATAGTATGGCAGCTCCACCGAAAATAAATTCAGGGAAAGCTCTTTCCATCTTTCCAAAATAGTGTGCAGTTATTATAATGCCTGTAACAATGCCTACCAAAATACCACCAATTAAAACTATAACTTGTTTCCAGTTTTAGTTTCCATCTTCATCATAAATTTAGTATTAAATCTATTATTTTAATGTTTGTTTTAAAGCGAGCACTTCCCAACAATAACATTTTTTAGCGAGGGGGCAAATTGAATATAACACCAATTTACCGAAAATAGTTCTGAAACTTCATAAATCTGATTAACATGCGAAATATTAAACTTTCTTCTCCATACTAGATTGTGCAAGAAAAACATAAAAAACTTAGCAACTACGAACTTGTTGGCAAGATTTATTTCAGATAAAGCAAACTCATAAGTTCAAATTTTTTATTTTTTCATCTCACCAACAACAGTTAACAGAACCGATTGACTAAAACATTAAAATAAGAGCCTACAACAATTATTAATATGGCATCAAAAAATGGTAGTAAAAACATAATTCTTCTCGGTCTAGTCAGTTTTCTCAACGACTTGAGTAGTGAAATGATAATGCCGATCTTACCGATGTTTATTACAGCTCTTGGTGGCTCTGGACTAATAGTTGGTCTTATTGGCGGTTTGAGAGATAGTATATCAAGTATTCTGAAGGTTTTTGCAGGTTACTGGTCAGATAGATATGGAAAACGTAAGATTTTTGTATCTTCTGGGTATCTCACTTCTGCGGTTTTCAAGTTATTTTTAGCATTCTCGAAGATATGGCAGCATGTTTTATTATTTTCCAGTTTGGAGAGAATAGGCAAGGGAATAAGATCTGCACCGAGGGATGCAATTATTGCAGATTCAATGCCAATGGAGAGAGGTCGTGGTTTCGGGATTCATAGAGCAATGGATACTCTTGGTGCAATTGTCGGATCTGTTATAGTGTTTCTTCTATTTTGGTATTTTGCGTTCAGTTTCAAATCGATTATACTTCTAGCAGCAATTTTATCGTTTCTATCCCTGATTCCCTTGTATTTTGTTAAGGAAAGAAGGGAAAGACCAAGGAAGATAAACTTGAAAATTAGTTTAAAAAATCTTCCTAAATCTGTTAAATATTTTATTTTAATTTCTGGTCTGTTCTCTCTTTCAAATTTTAGTTACATGTTCTTTATTCTTCGTGCTCAGGAAATCTTTTCTGGAAGATTGTCTATAGCTGTGCCAATTGCTCTGTATATACTATTTAACATTTTCTACGCTTCATTTGCTATTCCGTTCGGTAGGCTGTCCGATAGAATTGGAAGAAAAAAGGTTCTTATATTTGGATATGCACTGTTTTCTATTACTTCTCTTGGTTTTGTGTTTTTCAACTCTTTATTAGCATTTGTTATTTTATTTGCACTCTATGGTATCGTTTACGCCATAGTAGATGGTAACCAGCGGGCTTATGTTTCGGATTTATCCTCAGGATATCTTAGGGCTACGGCTCTGGGAACGTTTCACACGGTAACAGGTCTGATGGCTTTACCATCCGGTCTGATAGCAGGGTTTCTATGGCAGATAAATCCAACAATGGTTTTCATTTATGGATCATTCGTTAGTTTTGTGGCTGTTATTGCGTTTTACTTATTAGGAAAAAATTAAGTCAGGAGTACCCACACTTTATAACTCTTTTCTCTGTCACGATTATGTCAACCGGAACATCGTGATCTTCTCTTGGTACCTCTTCAAGAATCTGGATTTCGTATGCAACCCCAATCTTTGATTTTTTAAATCTTGACAGAACGCGATCGAAGTAACCACCACCGTAGCCAATTCGATATCCATCATCGTCAAAAACTATACCAGGTACGATGATCATATCAGACTCATAAATGTTCGACGGTTTTTTGTTTTTTGGTTCAAGAATGTTGAAATGACCCAATTCTAAATCTTTCAAACAGGATACCTCCGAAAAAAACATATTTTTTCCTTCAATGTAAGGAACGAGAACCTTCTTACCATCATTCAAAAAATATTTTATCAGCTTGTGTGTATCTACCTCATTGTCCTTAGAGACATAACTTGCAACAGTCTCTGATCGTATAACTCCATCTAGTTTTGTTACGTTATAAAAGATTTGATTGTCAAGCATTTTCTTTTCTTCCTTAGGGATTTCGTCTCTCTTCCTAAGAAAGATCTTTCTATAATATTCCTTTCCTTCCATAATTCAAGCTTCGTTTCTTAGATTTTTATTCCTCGATACGTGATTTCACTTTTTTCAGAGTTTATTTCTTCTAAGAGTTTTCTATATTCTTTAAGATACTGCTCATACATTTCTCTTTCAGAGAAGTTTTTGTTTTCCTTCAAAATGTTCTCTAGTTCTTCAATCGCTATAGGTATACCCTTTTTAAGAGTTTCTATAGTTTTTTCTCTTCCATATGAATCTGTTACTGTTCTTAAAAACTCAGGGTAAATATCTCCTTTTTCTATCATTTCTATATATTTATCGGCTATCGGATCTTGTAGCACCATGTTACTCATTCCTTTGGTAAATCTTAAAAAGTTTTAATAATTCCTAGGAAAAAAATATTATGGTAAATGAAGTGCTAGCTATACTTCTTCATATAGTTTATATTATAGTAACGAATACCATATCTACACTTCAGGTAATATGGCGTGATGTTGCTCTCATTCTCATGATAGGTTTTTCGATTCCAGAGAATTCTATATTTTCTGTTCTTACAATGAGTTTTATAGTAGCTATAGTTCTAATTGGATTTACGAAATTTGGAATAAACTCATTAAAAGTTATTATAACAGGATCGGCAATCCTAGTTCTGCTACTAATTCTTACATATATTTTATGATTTTTTCTCTATAAGAACAGCGTTTATTATACCATTCTGTCCTGGTCTTGATGTAACTCTAGCATCTCCAAGCTCAGTCTTTATTATCGCACCTTTTGTTATTATGTTATGTCTTTCAAATTGTGAGTTTGCAGGATTTTTAACGACTTCTAGAATTTTTACTTTCTTAGGTTTATCATCTACAACTACATTAGCATACTGATCACTCAAGAGAACGAGCTTCACACCACCTCCTCTAACTCTAACTTTCTTTAATTTCCTTTCTCCTATAGTTGCAGGTAGAAAGTCTCTACCTCTATCTATCTTCTTTTTCTTTCTATTTTTCTTTAACATACCCCCCGTAGGTTTTCTCTTTGATCTCAAGTGCCATTGAACCATTCAATCACCAATAATCAACAACTCAATTATTTCTTAATTGATTTAAATACTTTTCGAATAAGATAATTAAAAGATAAATTAATTTAAAATTTTAAATTTTTGAAGAGGTGTTGAGATTGGATAGACCAATAGATGTGTTGAACAACGCAAAAGGTAAAAGAGTTTTGATTCGACTAAAAAACAAAATGGAAATATCAGGAATTTTACAAGCAATGGATCTACACTTGAACATGTGGTTAGAAGATGCAGAACAGATAACGGAAACGGAAAAGATAAAACTTGGAACTGTATTAGTCAGAGGCGATAATGTACTTTACGTTGCTCCACAGTAAAAAATTTTGAATGTTTTTTGTAAAATTGAAGAGGTTTGATGAGTTATGCCTACGACTTCAAAGGCTTTAGGTAAGCGAAATAAAATAACACATATACGATGTAGAAGATGTGGACATCATTCTTTTAACATCCATACGGGGATTTGTGCTCATTGTGGTTTTGGCCGTTCTTCAAAAATACGAAAAGAGAGCTGGCGATGGAAGGGAACACTTTCTGATGAGAGGAAACATTGATATTTCTAAGATCGGCGAGAATTCTTTAGAATACTATTTCCTTAAAGATATAAAATACAGCTTAGATGTGACATGAGCTACTAATTTAAGCTTTTAATTCTTGAGGATTGATTATGAAGAACACGTTGGAATACACAATAATTTTACTCTCTTTGTTATTCATAGTATGGATTATAGCTCCTCATATTCAACATGCTGGACTAAGGGGTTTTTATAATCCAACGATTTATGAGTTAAAACTCTTAGAATGGGATTATTTAACGAATGGGACAACATGTTTTTCATACAGTTATCCTCTAGATAAGGAAGTATACATTTTTCTTAATAATGAGCTAATAGAAAAAACTAACAAGAAAGTAATATGTCTAAATATTTCATCGGATTCTAAGATCACTATAAAAGTAGATAATAAGTCTGTATCCTTCTTTGTAAACTATGAAAGAAATTTGAATTGCCCGCATAACGTTGAGAATTATCTTGATATTAAGATTCCAATAGATGTAGAAAAGTATGGTAAGTATCCACTAAACATAACAGTATTTAACGGTAGATGTCATGGAAGAGTTTACAGAATCAAAATATTTTTAGACAATTCAATGCTTGCAGAAATTCCTGTTAAAATGAAGCCATTTCAAGAAAAAACAATTACTTATCCTATAAGATTTCTAAATGATGGAAAGCATTCTGTTAAAGTCGTGTTTGATGGAGAAGAAGTAACTCGAACGGTGAATGTAACATCTGAACGGCTAGAATGGAAGATCCCTATTGGTCTTATTATATTTTTAGCACTCTTACTTTTATTTATTAAGAAGGATTTGTTTTATGGTTCGGTAGAACTATTTGCTATTACGCTCGCATTTTTAGTTTTGATTCCATTAATCATTTCTCTCTTTAATATTCAGTTATTCATTCCAAGCTTTTTGATAGGAATTGTATTGGTGATGATATGCGTGATGAAATTAAGGTATTGATCATACTATTAATTATAACTTTGGTGGTAACTAATATACCTAAGCTTATATACCAAACTCAGAATACACTTTGGAATGTATATTATGAAAGGCAGGTAAGAGAAACCTTCTATAGTGATGAGATTCCTAAATATGATGAGTTAAGCTATATGGGAAGACCGATGACCTATCTTCCTGGATACTTTGCAGCTAAGTCATTATTTTTATGGTTGATGGGATTAGATTATGGTTCGATCGGGAATTGGTTGTTCGAGACCTTTATTAACATTTCTTTCGTATTAGGTATGATATTTTTAGGTAAAACTCTTGGGTTAAAGGGACTTCGATTAATAATTTTTGTATTGTTTCTAGTGGCTACTACATTCATATTTACATTGATGTCAGCACATTTGCTTCATGTTCTCTCTCTAGCACTTCTTACATTTTCTCTAGGTTTTGCATTCTCTAAAATAAAATACCGAGAGTTTATAGTTGGCATTTTATTAGGTGCATCAACTATTGTACATGCATTCTCCATTATTGCATTTCCAATAATTTATGGTGTAATAAAATTAAAGGACATAAAGGATTCTAAGGAGTTTTGGAGAGAATTGGAAAGAGGATTTATTATAATCTTGATAGCACTTTCTATATTGATTATTCTTTACTCACCAATCTTGGAAAATTATGGAAAACTCACAGAAGCCCTTCCTCAGAAATGGGGTTGGCTTCTTCATTGGGGATATCAATACATTTATGATGAGTATTTTCTTCTAGCCCCAGTCTTAATTCTATCCTCCATAGCGGGTCTTTTTTTCAGAAAAACACGATACCTTTCCTTATTTATCATTATCGGTTTAATCTCTCTATTCACTATAACATTTCGTGTTAACATTATAGTATCAATATTAGGTGGTTTTCTCGTTGCCACACTCTTTGACAATAAAAAGGTTCAACTACTCTTAATTTTATTAATTATTTTAAACTTTTCTATTCTCATCTATCGACTCGGTGGATATATCACTCCGTGTGTAGATGGATATATCAATTCGGAATGTCTAACAGCAATCAAGGAATTGAGAAATATGCCTAATGGTGTTTTAGAAGATCCACTTCTTGGACATGCTACAACATTTATAGCCGGTAAACCAGTACTTGCAGATCTTTATGTTGAATATGCAAATGAACAACAATTGATAGATGCAATAAATTTTTCAGAAAATAATAATCTTTCTATTGCTGAGAAATGGAACATTACCACAATCCTTACAAAAGGTTCGTGCGGAAATTATACGGAAATCTACGATAATGGATATTATAGAATTTGTCTGAGAAATTATTGATTATCTCCAGTAGAATAGACTCTTAAACTTCTCTAAGATGCTTATGCTGCCCCACTTTGGTGTTAAATGCCATATCATTGGAACACCAAAAATACCCTTAAAGAATGCAATCATGTTGAAGAATGCAAGATAAAGTCCTAGTGGAATAGATGAGAGCATAAGCTTCCATACCTTCATTTTTTTAGTACTTATAACTCCTTTTTTCAAAAATACTGCAACCCAAATCATAAATAAGAAACCCATGGTTATAATAAAATTCTTTACAAAATTTAACATATCAATAAATCCTACGGGTTTAGGTGGTGCCGTGAAAAGTGCAACTTGGCCAAAGAATGTCATGCCTATGACAAATGGTGCCGTTATTCCTCCGAACGTTACGAAAAATATAGATAGTTTTTGCGATAATTTTAATGTTTTGCTAAATAGAATTCTTTTCCAATTTCCCATAAATGTCTGAGTTTGTCCGTATACCCATCGAGACTGTTGTTTTATGAATCCGCTAAGTGTAAACGGGACTTCGCCTGGAACTTTCATATCAGAAAGATAAATGTTCTTGTAGCCTTTATCTAATATCTTAACACTTAAATCAGCGTCCTCTGTAAGATTTTCTTCATTCCATCCTCCCACCTCTTCCAATACAGATCTTCTTATAGCTCCGTGAGTTCCGCAGAAGAAAACAGAATTTACTTTGTTAAACAAAGGTAACCAACAATGATGATAAGCGGCAAGAAGGGATGCTGCAAATCTTGTTATTATATTTTGATCGTAATTCAAGAAACCCATTCTTGTTTGGACAATTGCAATTCTTTCATCCACTAAAAATGGTTTTACAACTTCTTTTAAGAAATTCTTAGGAGGCACAAAATCTGCATCAAAAACTGTAACGATTTCTCCCTTAGAATATTTCAAAGCATTGTTTAATGCACCTGCCTTGAAACCTTTCCTATTGCCCCTTCTTATCAATTTTATAGGATACTTTTTAGCATACTTATCCAGTATTTCTCTCGTTTTTTCATCAGTACTGTCATCTGCTACAATCACTTCATACCTATTTTTTGGATAGTCAAGTTTCATACATGTCTCTATACATCTTGCAGCTACGGGATCGTTGTATACAGGTATTTGAATTGTTACAAATGGCCACTTGAATTTTTTTAGTTTGAATCTAAACTTTGGATTCTTTATGAAGAGACTTCCTATAGAGACAAAGTAGAATATCAATGAGAAGAATATTACAGGTATCATAAATGTTTGAAATAAAATAAAACTTATTTGGTAAATCTCCATTTTACATCACTAAAATACTTTTGAATCGAATGATTTAAATAATATCACGACAATCTAATTTTAAATTTGAGGTGCTTAAATGCTCGCAGAACTCCACTGCCATTCTATCTATTCAACTGGTTCGACGATAAAGGCTGAAGGATTTAATACACTGAAGGAGATAATGGCCCATGCAAAGAAACTTGGAATAGGAATCCTTGCTCTAACAGATCACGATACAATAAGGGGTCATAGAGATGCCAAAAAATACGCAAAAAAGTATGGAATAATCTTCATACCAGGTGAGGAGGTTACATCAGAAAAGGGACACATACTTGCTCTAGGAATTCAAGAAAGAATAAAGCCTGGACTCTCCGTCATAGAAACAATAGAAAAGATACATGATCAGGGTGGAATTGCTATTGCAGCACATCCATATGACTTTAGAAGGAAAGGAATAGGTGACTCTGCAAAGTACTGTGATGCTATAGAGGTGTTCAACGCAATAAATGTTGATAGAACTGCTAATCTTAGAGCAAATAAACTCGCTGAATTATATCACAAACCAAAAACGGCAGGAAGTGATGCGCATTGGCTTCCAATGATGGGGCATGGCTTGACGGAAATAAGATGTACGAATGTAGATGGATGTTTAAAAGAGATAAAGAATGGGAGAACTAAGCTTAGAACAAAATACTTAGAAATGAGTATTCTCACCGAATGGGCAATTAGGAGGCTAAAATATTCCTATTACTATCTTCTAAACTACATGGACATAAATTATAGGTGGCCTAAAAGAGTAATAGCTAAAAGATTAATCAAGCTTGTTAACCACAGTCCAGGGCATATTGATTACATTTTCAGAGGTCTTGCCTACTTATTTCTGGGAGGAATAATGACTTATAGTATCTTTAGAAATATTATACTAAGGAGGTAAGAATGTTTGGACTCGGTTTGGGATCTTTCTTGATGGTGATTATAGTTTTTGTCCTCTTTGTTCTTATAATAAATGAGTTATTCAAATTCATCAAAGGATTAATAATCACAGGAATAATTTCAGCTTTATTTCCCTTCTTCATAAAATTTTTTGGTTTTAATATAGAAGTAAACCAGCAGACAATTACATTTTTTGTTGGTCTGGGAATAGGTCTTTACATAACTTATCGACACTTCAAATTTTTATGGAAGATAAGTAGCTTTATAGGGAAGACATTTGAAAAACGAAAGAAATAATCACTTCAGATATTTTCCTTCAAGCTCGATCTGGTTGATAAATCCAGAAATCAATTGATTATCTATAATAAGAGACGGAACTTCGTGAACACTATAGGCCTCTTTTATGATATTTATAATAGGTTCATCAAGATTGTAGTCTATTGTATAAACCATAACCCTCGGATCCTTTCTTATGTTATCGAGAACATATCCCTGATCTATGCATTTGTCACAATCTTTAGAATAGAAATATAGTATGGGTATGACATCTTTACTGCATTTTTCCTTTATTGCCAAGGAAAGCATCCAAGCTCTTATAGATAGAAGCATATAATCTTTTTTCAATTTTATATATTCCGGATCTTCCTTATTGTACTTTTCATAAATCTCTAGTTTTTGTGGCAATCTTTTCCAAAAATATGAAAGTTCGTCCTCTAAATTTTTCATTGCAGTTGCTATAAACTTACAACTTATATTTCCCTGATTTGCTGTTAAATACATGTTTTCCAACTGCAGATTTTCTACATCTCTCTTTAGTTCTTCTAACTCCTGTCTTGTTTCACCCATAGTGGACTTATAAAGGAAGAAACCAGTGAAAATACCCACCACGTAAAGTAAAACAGTAGCTAAGCCTGCTATGATATATATTTTTTTCAAACTAGTAGTTTTCATATAATCACTTTATTAATCTATTTCCTACTCTTATTTCCGAACAGGTTCCAATTATTTCGTCTTTATTACTTATCTTCACTTTTCCATCTAATGAACCTATTCTAATGTTTTCGTTTGAGACCTTTATGCTCATATTACCTGCTTCTAGGTCACCGCTAACGTCTTTTAGACTCAGAGAAGAAATTCTTAGATCTTCTATACTTACATTTTCTATTGATGATACTACTTTCAAGGATTTATCAACCCCAGTGCTACTTATTGAACCAACCTTAAGAGATCCAAACTTTCCATCTAACAGTATCGTATTATTTGAATATAAGAGAGAGCCTTGAAAGTTTACTATTCTCAATGAGGAATTGGTCACATTGAAGACTATGTCATTTATTGACAAGTTTGAATATTTTGATTCGATTGTTATATTGATTGTTCCAGTAGGACTTATTTTAAAGCTATCAATATCTCCTGTAAGATCAATTTTAAGTGAGCCTTCTTGAAATTCTCCCTCAAAAATTCCTGAAAATTTATCTCTTAAGTCTTCGAAATAATCCCCAACTGGAATACCAAAACGTTCTAGAGAACCGCTGAGCATACCTAATGTGGCAATTATCAAAGCAATAAATGCACCAATTGAAACCTTTAAATTGGTCATTTCAATCAATAAGATATATTTAAATCTAACCTTATAAAAATTAACAATACGGTGTTCATATGAATGGAGATACAATATTAAATATTATATGGTTCATTGTATTCTTCGTGCTAATGTTCTTTTACTCTAAGATAATGCTCTCGCAACTAATTATGAAGCTAGAGCAATCTGCACAACGTCTGGAAATGCTTTCGGTTAATGCCAGAAGGATGATTGTTAGAAAGGTTGGAAAAAAATCTAAGAATTTAGAAGGGAGAATCGCTCTATTTCAAGATTTTTTTGCTATTGAACCATCCTCATTAGATCCATTTGGAATAGTTAAGAAACTAGATAATCTCGTTAGAATGGTTGAAACCAAATTTAAGGATTTTGTAAATGAGATTGCACCAGAAAAAAGTCAAGTTGAAAAACAGGAAATAAATTACGGACTTAGAGCTGCAATAGGTGTTCACCATATAGCTAAAACTGTTCGACACTATGTAGAAACTGCTAAAAAATTTAACAATCTTCAGGCTGCAATTCTCCTTCAAATGCAACTTCCTATAATTGAAAGACTTGCACAGGCAGAATTTAACGGTACGAAAGCATTCCTAAATGGATGGCCAGTTGGAGATTCTATAGGTCCGTTAGTTGCAGCTTCATTGATCGATAAACCTAAACCAATATCTGAAGGTGTTGTATACGGAAAAACAAAGATTCTTGACCGAGATGTTTTTGTTGTTAAGGCGAGTGGACCAGGTCCAGAGCTAGGCCGAATAGACGAAGCAGTTAAGAAATTAATTAGGAAGTATAAGATTTCTAGAGTGATAACCATTGATGCTATGGGCAAATTAGAGGGAGAAAAAACCGGTAGTGTTGCGTTCGGATCCGGATTCGCTATGGGTGGTGATGTTCAAAAAGAAATCATTGAAAATATTTTGTTGCCAAAAGGAATTTCTGTAGATGCAATAGGTGTTAAGGTAGGAACAGGAGAGGCAATAATACCTATGAAAAGAGAAATATTTAATTCTCTACCAAGAGTGATGGAACTTGTAAAGTACTTCATAAAGAAAACCAAGAAAAATGACAAGATCCTGATTATAGGAGTTGGAAACTCATCTGGAGTAGGAAATAACAAAAAGGCTGTGGAGGAAGTGAAACTAGCCATAAAGAAAATAGAGAAAATAAACAAGAAACAAGTGGCTAACAAGAAAAAGAAATGGGGATGGTTTTAATCCTCTGCTACGATAATCTTGTTTTTTCCTTTAAATCCAGATCCGATCTTTGTCTTCTTTGGTACATATCCTTGCTCTAAGAGCTTTATCTCCTTTTCTGCCATTCTCTTCGGTCCCTGAGATTTCCTTTTCTTAGATTTTTTCTTTCTCGTTTTCTTTCTCTTTTTAGGCATAATTAATAGTTCTGTGTCATACTTAAATTTGTTGAAAGGATAAGTCACCATTTAAATTCTTTTCTCTGAAATTAAATGAGTATGGATAAGGAAATTCTCGAAAGCTATAAGAAAGCTGGGAAGATTGCTGCCTACGTAAGAGATGGATGTAAAAACATAATGAAACCAGGTACTAAATTGGTTGAGATAGCTGATTGGGTTGAAGGCGAAATTCTAAGAAGGGGCGCTGAAATTGCATTTCCGGTAAATATTTCTATAAATCATGTTGCTGCACACTATACGCCAGATTGGAATGATGAGACAGAACTGAAGGAGGGAGATATGGTAAAGATAGATGTTGGTGTTCATGTAAATGGATACATAGGGGACACAGCAAGAACCTATTATATAGGAACACCTACAGAGGAAGAGAAGAAAATGATGGAGATAAATAAAACGGTTCTGAAAAAGGCAATAGAGATCTTGAGGCCTGGTTTAAAGATTAGCGAAATTGGTAATCTTGTTGGAAAAATAGCTGAAGAATCTGGATTTAAGATAATAAAAAATCTTACTGGTCATGGACTGGAAAGATTTGACTTACATTCAGAGCCGCAAATTTTAAATTTTCCTAACAATTCTTCCTATACTTTATCAGAAGGTCAAGCCATTGCCATAGAGCCTTTCGTGACGAATGGCTCTGGTTTAGTAAATGATACAGATCAAGAATTGATTTTTTCAGTTTTTCATCCAGTTGCAACTCGAAATATGGATGCAAGAAAGATAACTCAGTTTGGAAAGGAACGGTTAGGACTTCCTTTTGCAAAGAGATGGATTATAAACGGTCTCAAAATGAGTGATGTTAGATTTAGGCTTGCACTTAGAGAACTAAAGATGAGAAACGGTATATACGCATACCCTGTTTTATCCGAAGTGGAGGGATCTAAAGTTAGTCAATTTGAGCATACTATTCTGATATTTGATAAGCCTATTGTTACGACCTTGGGAGAAGAGTAATTTATAAATATATTTTGACACTATATGATTAAGAGTGATGTGAATGACGAATAAAATAATAAAGGAAACGAAGAATAGCTTAGTTGTGGAGATGGACAGCTTAACACTTGCAAATCTTCTAAATGAGTACCTATGGAGTATAAAAGGGATTAAATTTGCCGGATTTTCGAAGGAGCATCCATATCTTTCTAAACCGAAATTGCTCGTGAACGCAACTGATCCAAAGAAGGCTTTGAAAAGTGCTGTAGAGAGAATTCTCAAAGATGTTGAAGAATTAAGAAAACAAGTAAAAAAGATATAAGTTTTACTTTATCAATTCTCTAATTTTCTTTATTCCCTCCTCAACTGGTATCTCATGCTCTATCTTGAATTCCACTAGAATTCCTTTTTCCTTGTAATAATTTATCAAAGGTGTTGTGTTTTCTCTGTAAACTACTAATCTATTCTTAACTACTTCGGGCTTATCATCGTCCCTCTGATATAATTCTCCACCACACATATCACATTTTTCTGGGACCTTTGGTGGCATAGTTTTAAGATTGTATATTGTACCGCATTTCTTACAGATTCTTCTGTTAGATAGTCTCTCTATTATTATTTCATCTGGTACATCAAGATAAATTACTTTGTCTATTTCTGTTATTTCATCAAGTATTTTTGCCTGTTCAAGATTTCTTGGAAATCCATCTAAAATAAACCCCTTTTCACAATCAGGTTGCTGTAGCCTTTGCTTCAATATCTCTAAAACTATTTCATTTGGAACAAGTTCTCCTTTATCCATGTACTCCTTTGCCTTCTTTCCAAGCTCTGAGCCTTTGTTTACCTCTTCTCTTAGAAGATCCCCGGTAGATATGTGAGGTATGCCCAATTCCTTTGCCAATCTACTACTGTACGTTCCCTTTCCGGATCCAGGTGGACCCAACAATACCAACTTCATTTTTCATCCTCCTCAATAAAATGTATTAATTTTCTTTGTTCTCCATCTTTTTTAATGTTTTCTACGGTTATCCAGCTTTTTCTTACAAATTCAGGAAATGTCTTATATTTTTTAAACCAATCTTTCAAAAACTTCTGCGTAAGTTCGTTGGATGGATAACCATTACCAAATTCTATTCCATGCTTCCTCTTTATATCTTCTATCAATCTATCACGCATTACTTTGGCGAGAATAGATGCGGCAGAAACAGGCAGATATTTTCTATCTGCAAAGTTTTCAGCAACGATTTCGAGGTTTTTGTTTATCAGTCCGTTACGTATTTTCTCTGTGAATTTTTGTGTGTTCCTTTCCGGGGAATCAATAATCACCTTGTCTGGGTTTAGAAGATTAATGATTTTTTGCATCTTTTCTATTTCGACTTTGTTCAGATTACTTCTTTCTCGAAGATCATCTATTTCTTTTGCCGAAAGCGTAATTATGATATAATCTTCAGCGATATCTTTCAATCTTTTTTCCAGTTGCTCTCTTTTTTCTGGGCTGAGGAGCTTAGAATCTTTAACACCAAGTCTTTTCAATAATGATATCTTATCTTCATCTATCAGAAATCCACATATGACCATTGGACCTATTACAGGACCCCGACCAGCTTCATCAATTCCTAGCACTTTTTTCATGTTATAACATTTCTCGCTTTAAGTTTTAAATAGAAGATTAAAAATAATTAAAATTGATTGAAATGAAGGGAATAAAGAAATTCATTGTAATAGCAGTAATGTTGCTAGTCATTACGTCTCTTTCACATGCATTCGAGCTAGATGTTAATTCCACAAAACTTACCGTAAGGGCAGGTAGTTCAGCTGTAGTTAATATAACCGTTTCAACGAATGAAACAGACAGATTTGTATATCACATCAATGGTCTACAGACATGGATGAGTGTAGAAGATATTGGAAGAGTGTATTCGAATCAACCTAAAACAGTTCATATGTATTTATCACCTTTCTTGACCACAGAGGGCGGTGTATATCAAGTAACTCTTAAAGTAGAGTCGTTTAATACAGGAGAGATAAAAGAGAAAAGAATTTTCGTAACAGTCACAAAAGAACTTGCAGTTGGAATAGATAAAATTTATGTTAAGGGCTCCCTAAAACCAAAAGGAATAGGCAATGTAAGCATCTATGTAAAGAATGTCGGTACTACAACAGTGAGTAATCTATTAGTAAAGGGTTATGTTGGTTCAAAGACGTTAAAACTTATGAAGCTAAACGAAACCGTAGACCAGATCCAACCAGATGAAACAAAAATCATAACTAGAGAAATAGAATTCCCATCTTTTCTAAAAGCAGGTAAGTACTTTGTTGAGGCAGAAGTTTACTATAATAATACGCTCATTAACAAGAAAGTTCAATACTTTGATATAGCATCAGTTCATGTTCTAGAGAAATCCATAAAAACTGAACCAGCATTCATTGGAGAAACCATAAAGATATTTGTTGTAAACTATGGAAACACAGAATCGAAGCCAGAAGAGGTAACATATAATTTGGGAAGTACTAACACAAAGTTTTTCCATATGATTAAAGGAGAACAACCAACTATAGAGGATGGAACAGCAAAATGGGTAATTCCATCATTAAAGCCTGGAGATAGTTATGAGATAATCCTTCAGGTAAACTATCTACCTCTCATTGTAGTAATTATTATAGTAATAGGAGCTCTTTACTTTGTGGCGTTCAAGGTGAAAACCGTTCAGATTTATAAGAGAATTGTAAGATCTCATAAATTCAAGAATATAGAAGCATATACAGTATCAATAGAAGTAAGGAACAATACAAATAAGGACGCTAATTATATTAAAGTAGAAGACGAGGTTCCAATGGTATTTAAGATAAAAACTATGACTGGAATTAAACCAAAAATCAAGAAAACAGATTTTGCAACGATTCTTACATGGAGAATAAGAAAGATGAAGCCAGGTGATGATAGAATTCTTAGCTATCAGATTATTCCAGTAGTTGGAATTGAAGGAGGAACATTCAAACTTCCTAAAGCAAAAATATCTTACAAGATGGGAGAAAAAGAAATAAAAAAGCAATCAGGAACGAGTATCTTTAGTTTATGAATTTTCCTTTTTCTTTTCATATAATCTAACTGCGGCCATAGGTATTGTTACTGCTATAGGTATCGCGGCTTCTAAAAGCTCTATTGACAGTTCTTGCTTTACTTCATCAATTCTCTGAACCTTAGCTCTTTCTCCTTTAAATGGTCCGGAAATTACTTCTATGATATCTCCAGGTTCTATCTTTATTGTTTGTTTTTCTGGTACTATGAATCTTTCGAGCTGATCAATACTTACCTCCTTACCTACCAGCCCCCTGATATGTGGAGCACCTTTAACTAGCTCTAGTATTTTATCTTCATCATCAGCCTCGATGAATATATATCCTCTGAGATCCTCTGTTTGAAGTATTGCCTTTATAGGTTGTTTAGCCTTTTTAACGACCTCTACATCCTTTTTCTCTAATGTTATCATTTGACCAGAATCCTTGACCTCTATCTTAAGCTCTTCGGTATCACTATCTATTTCCTTAACAATTCCTTCTTTTCCTTTGAATGCACCAACCTTTATTTTAACTTCGTCAGCCGCATCAGGTTCTTTCATCAATCTTGATTTTACCCTTATTACTAATGATTCGACAACAGCTGCTTCTCGACCTGTTGTAGTTCTAACTGCTACTATCATCTACCCACCTTATACTTGACCTATATGGTTTTGAATTATAAAAAATATCATGGATATTATAAATCCTATGATTCCTATGACTAAAAAGCCGAGACCAGTTATTTTTACAGAGGTTTTAAATTCTTCTAAGTCTGGCTTTGTTGCGACCATCAATACTCTTCTACACTGGCGAATAAACTCTTTAGCTTTATGAATAAAATTACCGAACATAAAACTCATTTCTTCAAGAGAAAATTTAAATGTTTTAGAACCGGCTGTAGGAACTAGGATCCAAAGCCCTAAGTACCAAAGTATCCCGAAGGAACTTCGGTACTACACTTACCTAAAAAGGTAAGTAATAAACCCTGGATATTCCCTCCTACAACCTAAATTATATAGAGATATGATAGTGTTTAAAGATTTCGGTACTACTTAGAAGAAATAAATTTTAGCAAATCTTCTAGGTTTATTAATGGTTTATCAAGGTGATCATCAAACAAGCGAGGACACGCCGTATTAATTAGAACGTCCACGTCTAGACCCATTAATTTATCATTTGTAATATAATCCATCATCAGAACATAAACCTTTTTACCCATATTCTCTAATTTTTCCTTTATTTTTTTCCAATCGTTGTAAAACTGACCTGGTTTTCTTGATACTATCAGTCCAATCTTCTTTGAATTCTTTAATTTATCCAGTCTTGCATACAATACTTTCAAGCGGCTTATTTCTTCACTTTTATCAATTTCCTCTACGATACCTCTCTCTGGATCAAAGATATAGACAGGTTTTTCTGTTTTTATTCCTAGTGCATGAAATCTACCACTCGAAACTAGTAGAAAACAATCAACATTTTTTTCAATTCTTTTTACGTTAGCAGTCCAACAACCCAAAATTTCACCACCTATTATGACTTTCTTGTTCTTATTCTCGAGAGCATTTTTTATTTTTTCAAGACTAGATATGTGTTGAACCGTGGAAATAAGTCCAACCCTTTTGAACGGTATTTTTTCTAGCTCCTCTTCTGGAATTTCAACATCAATATTTAGTGGATAATATATTATCGGAATATCACAGTCAATATCTCTGTAGAATTTAATATGCCCGATATGTAAAATAGCATCACACTTCATTATCTTTGCCTCTTCACATCTGATATCGCATGCACCGTAACATGGATCTAGTTCGAGTATTGGTTCGCAAAATTCAGATAATGTATCTATAAGTTCTGTAGCCTCCGATTTAAGTCCTTCAGGAATTTGTATCATTATCTTCGGTTTCCTTTTTTTTAGCTTTTTGATTTCTTCTCTAATGATCTCAAAGTCTTTATTTGTTATCATTCTCATCATTAAATATTAGCACCATATAAGTTCCTTCTTTTTCTATATAACCTTTCTCTTTAAAACCAAATTTCCCCTCTATGTGTTTTATGATATCGTTCAGGGCATGAGAAGTCATAGCCTTGTACCCCATGCTTTTTACAAGATCTATTTGGACCTTCTTTAGTTTTGTACCTATTCCATTCCCCTGAAATTTAGGATCAATACCAGTCCCGTATATATAGAATACATCGGAATCGTCTATTCCTTCTAAGGATGGATATATCCACGGTTTTTTACTTCTGTCTTTAAATTTTTTCATACTCCCTCCAATAGAATATCCGCATAGTTTATCTCGAGCATATGCTATCAAGTTCAGATTTTCAGAATCCGTGAATATTCTTTCCATACTTTTTTCAGTATCTCTATATCGTTTCTCAAAGGCTTTTTCATCAATTTCAATTATTCTTTCCTTTATTTTTTTCCAATCTTCAGGATATGACTTATATATTCGACATCCGTCATCCAACACTAACTCCATAAATTACACCTGTTGATTAGATTGCGTAGCAAAGCTTAAATAATTTTAAGAATTTGATGGGCCCGACGGGATTCGAACCCGCGACACTCGGCTTAAAAGGCCGGCGCTCTATTATCCCAACACAACCTTTCAAAAAGGTTGTATCGAAATGCTGTGTTGTCCAGACTGAGCTACGGGCCCAAAATGTGTTTGGAAACTAAATGTTTTCGGTCACGCCTCGGCCGGGATTTGAACCCGGGTCACAGCCTCGACAGGGCTGTATGCTAGACCGGACTACACCACCGAGGCAAACGATAGTTTAAATAATAATTCTCTACAAATTAAAAGTTTTTTATTTATTCTGAATCCTTCAAAATAAAGTATATGGGTAAGAAGTATAAGTATGAAATAAACTGGGACAATGATTTTGCTAAGCTAATTTGCGGTTTTGTTGATCTGATTTACGATATTGGCAGTTTTTTAATTCAGGAAAAGAAGGTGAAAAAAAAGAAATGAAATATAGAGCGACTATATCTATCTTTTTATTATGCATTTTTGTCTATGTTTTAGAGCTGGTATTTCCCCAAACTATAAATTATTTAGCACTTTCCTCTAAGAATATCTTGAATGCTCCTTGGAGCTTAATTACTTATATGTTCGTTCACAGCTTGAATTCGCTGAGCCATATATTTTACAATATGTTTGCATTACTACTCTTTGGAATTATTCTAGAAAGTGTAATAGGAAGCAAGAGATTTCTAATGATTTATTTTGCGTCAGGAATTGCATCTGGACTTGTTGGATTATTGTTTTATTCATCGATAATCGGTGCATCTGGAGCTATATTCGGTATTCTCGGAACTCTTGGAATTCTTAGACCAAGACTGGTGGTATGGGTAATGGGAATTCCAATGCCTATGTTGGTTGCGTTAGTTATATGGGCATTATTAGATTTCATCGGTATTTTCGGTTCTGATAATGTTGCTCATCTAGGTCATCTTGCAGGGCTAGGCACTGGTGTTGTATATGGATTTCTTCTTAGACCAAAGTATGGAGAAAAAAAGAAACCGAAAATAAAAATACTTTCAGAAGATGAAATCAAAAAATGGGAGAACGAATGGATGAAAAGCGGTTGACGACGTCCTCGCTTTTCCACGCCAGATGGCGCAGTACTCACGAGATCGCTGGGCGGCTTAGCTTCGGTGTTCGGAATGGGAACCGGCGTACCCCGCCCGCTTTGGTCGTCAACCAGAATATTATTAGTGATTGGTATTTAAAAAGATATTGGTAGGTATGAAAGGAGTATATGTTTTATTAATAAAAGTTTCTAGAAATGTGAAATTGAAAGTCGGATGTCTAGGAGTAATTAAATTTAGTAAGGGCTTTTATGCGTATGTGGGTTCCGCTCAAAATAGTTTAGAGAATCGAATAAAAAGACACTTTAGGAAACGAAAGAAAAAATTTTGGCATATCGACTATCTTCTTTCCAATAGTTTTTCATCAATTCAGAAGGTTTTCTACTTAACCTCAGATAAGGATATGGAATGCAGGATAGCTACAATCATGATACAGGACTTCAATTATGTTCCGGGATTTGGTTCTTCAGACTGCAAATGTGCTTCGCATTTGGTAAAGGTTTCCAACATTCAAAATTTCTATGAAATTATTAGAGAACTTAATATGAAAGAGTTCAACGTATAAATATGTTTACAACTATATTATATGCCATGACGATCAAAAGAGATAAATTTGGTCCTGAAAAGATAATAGAGATTTACGATCCAAAGACAGGGTTGTATGGATTTACGGTAATAGATAATACAACACTTGGCCCGGGAAAAGGAGGAATTCGAATGACGCCTACAGTAAGTATAGAAGAGGTCTTTAGGCTCGCGAGAACTATGACATGGAAGAATGCAATGGCAGACATACCGTTTGGAGGAGCAAAGTCAGGAATCGCTGCAAGCAGGGAGGACATTATGAACAAGGAGAGAAAGAAAGAACTGATGAGAGCATTTGGACGAGCACTAAGGAGAATTGCACCGGAGATGTACATAGCAGCTCCAGATGTAAATACAGGAGAAGAGGAAATGAGATGGTTCGTTGAGGGAAATAGAAACTTAGACTCCTGTACAGGAAAGCCAAAAGACCTTGGTGGCTTACCACACGAACTTGGTTCAACCGGTTTTGGAGCCTTTCATTCAACAATGGTTGGAATTGAGTTTCTTGGTTTGAGTGTCTCTGATGTCAAAGTAGGCGTTCAAGGATTTGGTAATGTGGGTAGTTTCACAGCAAAGTTCCTTGCAGAGAAGGGAGCAAAGATCGTTGCAGTATCAGACAGTAAAGGAGTTATTTACAATGAGAATGGACTTGACGTTGAGGAACTAATCAAGGTCAAACAAGAGACAAGAAGTGTTGTAAACTACAAGGATGGAAAAGTTATAGATGATATATTTGGTCTTGACGTTGATGTTCTCATACCTGCGGCACTCTCTGACGTAATAAATGAATCGAATGTAGATAAGATAAAGGCAAAGTTGATTGTTGAAGCAGCAAACATTCCAATGAAGGAACACATAGAAGAGCAGCTGCACAAGAAAGGTATTCTTATCATACCAGACTTTGTAGCGAATGCAGGTGGTGTAATATCTAGTTATGCAGAATACATGGGCTATGACGAGAAGAAAGCATTTGAACTAATCGAAGAGAAGGTCAAGAAGAATACAAAATTAGCATTAGAAAAGGCAAAGGAGTTGAATGTGAAACCAAGAGATGCAGCGATGGAAATTGCAAAAGAGAGAATTAGAACAAAAGAAAGAAGAAACGTATAACTAATATAAATTTTTCTTTTTTTAGTTTATTTCTCAGGTGATATATATTAGATCTATAGGACTCGTCATTCTAGGTATTTTAGATCTAATTGGAGGTATATGCATCATTTTTAGGGTCTTTCTTTCATCTTATCTTGCAGCAATATTCATAATAAAAGGACTATGGACCATGGGAGTTTCTTGGAGTTATATGTCAGGAGTAATCTTTAGCATCTTAGATACATTGACGGGAGTAATAATTGTCTTAGAAATGCACGGTCATTTTTGGTCTCCATTTACATACATAGGAATTTTTATGATATTGAAGGGAATCTATAGTTTGATAGGATCTTTTTAAGCTATAACACACTCAGACCAGCCACAGTCAAGACATGTTATACATCCTCCTTGGTGTACGAGGTTGGTGCTCCCACATACAGGACATTTTTCTACGTCTTCCTCCTCCATGACCTTAGAAAATATCTTTTCACCATTCTCTATATTCTTATACCATTCTGGCATTTCAATTCCAAGTTCTTTTATTAGTTCAGGCGTTTTGTTTTTAATAAGTTTTAACGTTTCTTTTATTCTCTTCTTGGATATTTCACCCGGTAGGTATATGACCTGTTTTGATTTACTTTTCTCTCTGTAAATAGTCACTCCTTTACAGCCCATGGCATGTGCAACCATGTACGCCTTTTTAACGTCGTCTTCTGTGACCCATTCAGGCATGTTTATCGTTTTACTAATAGATGTTGTTATCCATAGTTGAGAAACCGCTTCAGCTCTTATATGATCCCACCAAGGAATATCAAGTGATGTGACGAATATTCTTCTCAACTTTTCAGGTATTTCTTCTATTCCTTGAACACTACCTCCATTATCAGAGACTTTCTTCAGTATTTCATCATTATATAATCCATGAGTCTTTAATTGTCTCTCAAATTCCAGATCCGTGTAGAAAAATTGACCCGCAACAACTCTTTTCTCATAAACAAGAGCAAATTGTGGCTCAATACCAGAGGAAACATCAAAGAACATGGATATAGAACCAGTAGGTGCAATAGATGTTACCTCCACATTTCTTATTCCATACTTCATTATATCTTTCTGAAGTTTTTCCCAATCTAAAGTCCAGAGTTCCTTATGGTAAACCCCCTCAATAGGCATTTCCCCCTTAGAGTATGATGAAAGCTCATAAAGGTCGAAAAGACCCCTTTCTTTACCTCTTTCTACAGATTCTTCCATTGAATAATATGTTAACCATTCGCTTACCTTTCTTGTAAAGTCAAATCCTTCTTCAGAACTATAAGGAATCCCCATTGCATACAAAGTATCGGCAAGACCCATAAACCCTAATCCAACTCTTCTTACAGCTTTTGAAGCCTTTTCTATTTGAGGAATCGGATACTTGTTAACATCAATCACATTATCTAAAAATCTGTATGCAATCTTGGTCGCTTCTCTAAACTCATCCCAATCGAAATAAGGATCTGCTTTATCATCAAACTTAACAAATGCATAAAGATTTATAGATCCAAGGTTGCATGATTCGTATGGATATAGTGGCTGTTCACCACAAGGGTTGGTTGCTCTTATAAATCCACGCTTTTCTCTTTGAACATTCCTTGCATTTATATTATCTAAAAAGAGTACACCAGGATCTGCAGTTTTCCATGCCATGTATGCAATTTCATTTAATAATTTCTCTGAATCTGTTTCACCGACTATCTCATCGTTTCTAGGATTGATAAGATGATATGGCTTCTTTTCTTTGTAGGCTTCCCAAAATTTATCATCGACCATAACAGAAATGTTAAAGTTTTCTAAAACACCCTCCTTACCTTTTGCATGAATAAATGTGTATATATCTGGGTGCCAGCTCTCTAATATTCCCATATTTGCCCCACGTCTCTTTCCCCCCTGTTTTACAACGTCAGTTACAACATCAATTATCCTCATAAAGCTTACAGGTCCAGATGCTACACCCCCTGTAGATGCAACAACATCCCCCTCTGGTCTCAACTTGGAATAATTGATTCCAATTCCTCCACCTGATTTAAATATCATAGCGGCATGTTTTGCAGCATCCATTATATTCTCCATATCATCATCCATATCGATAACAAAACAAGCAGATAGTTGACCTAGCGGTGCACCTGCATTGAAAAGGGTAGGAGAATTGGGAATAAACTTTTTATCTATCATAAGGTTAAAGTATCTCAAAAAGTTTTTCGAATAATCCTGAAATTCATTATTCTTCAGAAGCTCTAGAAGGTCAGACCAAGTAATTTTCATATAACCCTTTTCATTAAGTTCATCATATAAGTACTTCATCCTCTCTAAATGATATTTATTCCAGCTTATGAATTCACCATCTATTTCAAATCCAAGTTTTCCTTCCCATTCTTCTGGATTGAATTCCTCTTTTGGTTTTATCTCCTGCTTACCTTCCTTATCATATACATCTTTATTATAGAGAATATCAGGTATTACGATAAGCATCGCAACTCTCTGAAATAGTTGCTTCGGGCCCTCTATGATTTCTCTCTTCTCATTCTTTAGGAGATATCGATTAACCATAAGCTTAATGGCATTTATGGAAAACCTCTTTGCCACCTTTTCATCATAAAACTTACCGAGAAGAGCAATTTTTTCTTTTCTAATTCTTTCTTTTTCCTTTCTGTAAGTAATATATGCTTTTGCGGTTTGGTAGTGTCCGTTCTCTACCAATATCTTTTCTACTATATCTTGAACCTGTTCTACTGTAGGTATTTCACCTTCCTTTAGTGATTTTTCTAGAAGTTCAACAACTTGCTCTGCAAGCTTTTCGGAAGTTGCTTTATCCTTGCCACCAACAGAGCGAGCAGCTTTCCATATGGCCTCAGAAATCTTTTTCCTATCAAAAGAAACAATGGTACCGTCACGCTTTTTGATTTTTTTAATCATCATATCAACCTAAAATTAGAGAGATAAACTAATATTTAGTCTTAGAAGTTTTTAAGTATTTGTTTACATCATTGTAATTTTTTCAAAATATAAAATCAAATTTTTGTTTTAGAAACACATCATTAAAGAAACGAAAAATTTATATTTAACTCCATTCCTTTTCCTCAAATCCATCTCTTTTATTCTCCAATCGTGCAATGGTAAATAATAGATCAGATAGTCTGTTTAGATATGAAAGTATGTTTGGGTTAATTTTCTCTTTCTCGGATACCCTAAATGTGGTTTGTTCGACTATTCGACAAAAGGAACGACAAACTTGAAATATAGTTGAAGATTTAGATCCTGATGGATATATGAAATGATGAAGTGGCTTAAGCCCCATTTCCAATTCTTCGATGGTTTTCTTCAGATTGTCGGTTTTTTCTCTACTAAAGTCATTCCTAGCACCCGCAAGTTCTGAACCTATTAGAAACAGATCAGTCTGTACGCTTTCGAGTATTTTGTCTATATCTTTATGGGCATTCAAGCTTCTTGCAAAACCAATGAGACTGTTTAGGTGATCTACCTTTCCAATAAGTTCAGCTAGTTCAGAAGATTTCTTGATTTTTTTGCCAAATACCTCAGTTTCTCCTTTATCTCCCTTTCCTATATTAGGTTTCATAATTATAGATTTTTCTTAGGAATATAAAAGAATGAGGTAAAATTAAAAAAATAAAAACATTTAAACTAAAAATAGGATAATATCAAAGTGGTTATTATGGGAGTATTTAAGTTTGTTATCTCAGATAAGGGAAAAAGCTTTCAGGTAGAGCGCGACCAATCTGACTGCTCGGATTTAATAGAGTTGAAAATTGGTGATAGATTTAATGGAGAAATTATAGGGCTTAATGGTTATGTATTCAAGATCACCGGTGGAACAGATAAGGATGGCTTTCCGATGCGTCCGGACTTGGAGGGAGCAGTCAAGAAGAGATTACTACTTAAAGAGTCTGTAGGATTTCAGGGAAGAAAAAGAAGAAGAAAGGAGCTTGTAAAAATAAAAGGTCTTAGAAAGAGAAAAACAGTCAGAGGAAATACCATAGATAAGACTATTGTTCAGGTAAGCTGTAAGGTTATTAAGAGAGGAGAAAAACCATTAGAGGAGATTCTTTCCAAAAAGGAAGAGACAAAAGAAGAGAACAAACAATAATTAAGATTTTCCGGTCTTATATACTTCTTGTAATTTTTGTTCGATTATTTGTAATGATTGTGCTAGCTCTGCAATCTTTTGATCCATTTCTTTCATAACCTTTTCTACAGATTTTATTCTTCTGTCTATGAAATCTTTTGCTTCTTTGAGTTCCATATTCTTCAAAACTTTCGCACCAACATTCACAATTAGTTCTTCATTATCAACTACACTTGATTTTACAAAGATCCCAGAACCTATTGGTGAAAGGATCTCACTACCCTTCTTTAGATTTTTAAATTCATCAAGAACATTTAGTGTTAGATTGAGCTCTGTCAATTCGTTATCTAAAACATTCCTCTCAGCAAGTAATGAGTTTAACGAGTTCTTCACTTCTTCGTATCTTATGTATAATTCCTCTAATTTCTCAGACATATTTATCACATTTCTAATAAGTAGAGGAATCTATAAATAGTAAAATTACTTGAATAAAACCTCATCTATTCTTGCCATTTCTGGACCTGTGGTGTGGTATGACGTTAAAAATCCCTTTGAATTTGCAATTATTCCTGCACCAATGAACGGAGAACCGAAGTTTGCAGTTCCTACATCAACGTTTTTAACCTTTAATATTTTTTTGATAATTTCACCTTCTTCATCAGTAGTATTGGGATGAACTAAACAACCATGACGATTTGCTATAGCAGCTGAACCGACAACATTCAATTTAGTAATCTTCATTACTCGACATTTCACACCGAAGAATTTTTCTAATTCTTCCTTATGTTTCTTTAGAAGAGGCGATAAAACACAGCCATTATCGTTCACGAGTATAAGATTTCCCAGAGCCGTGTATTCAGATTCCAAGACCAACACATTTAGTTCCTTTCTCAGATTTTCAATTTCATAATCGTATGCCAATGAAGGAACAACTACCCCTTTAGAATTTCCAGCAGAAAAAATCCCTACGAGATTTGTTCCCAGAATTCTAGTTTTTATTACTTTTACCCCTAGAACATCTTCTATTTCATTATAATGCTTTAATCCTTCTCCCAATAAGCAATACTTATCCGTGGCAAAACCGAACAAACCAAGGTTTGGGTCGCCTAAAAAATCAGTTAGAAGATGGTTTGACATTCTCAACGCCTTTTTCTTCATTCTTTTCATTTTCGACCTTTTTTTCATCCTTGATTTTCTTTTCCTTCTTTCCTTCTATCATTTTTTCTTCTTCCTGTTTCTTCAACGCCTTAGGACCTAATCTTGACATCAATTTATCGGTCAGTCCTTTCTCTTCAACTTTTATCGGTTTGAATTCTTTATATTCAAATCCAAGAAGTTCTGCTCGATATTCATTATCAACTTTTACAACATAAATCCTTACACGCCTTGGTGGTTTTTCTATACCTCTTTCCCACATCTTTTCATTCAAGTGAGTACCTATCTTTACTTCTCCTTCCTTTACCTTCATATGCCTTCTTACAAATTCCTTTAGAATTTTGATAGCATAAGGAACTCTTTTCTTTCTTGTTTTCTTGAAAGCCTTTCTAAGAGGTGCTGTAAATACCTTTGCATTTGCAGGTAATTGGAACTCCTTCTTCTCTCTCTTAACCTTAGATTTTGATTTTTCAACTTTCTTATCAGTATTTTGCACCTTATCTTTTTGGTTTTTCTTTTCTTCCATTCAACCACCTACACCTTTATTCTTCCTTTTCTCCAATGTTTTGTGTCTGATCTAATTCTCCTTGTTCTAGCTCTCTTCAATCCAAACTTTTTTATATCTGCCCATCTTGGAGCTCTTTTTGTCTGAGCAGCTACCAACTTCAACTTTTTACCCGCAGGTTTTCGAGATGCCATCATTTCCACCTTATTTTAAATTCAGGTTTTTTGTTAAGCTGTTGTAAAATCGATTTCATCTGCTCATCTGTGACATGATCAAGCTGACCTGTTTGATAAAGTTGATATAAATACAATTCTAATTGAACAGCAAGCTCAGGTTTCACAAGTCTTACATTTGCGAGCCTTTCCATAGCTTTCTTATCCAATATTTTTGCAAGCGTCTTCCTTATAACCTTTAGCTCCTCTTCTAGTTGCTGTGGATTTACCATATTGGGATCTATCATTGCTTTATCACCTTCTTTATTACTTTATCGATGAACTTCTGACCGGTTGGGGTTAGAATTCTCCCTTTCCTTCCTTCTTTTTTCTGCTCTATTAAACCAGCCTCTTCGAGCTGTTGCAGTATGTTTCTTATGATTTTCCCACCAGCCCTTTTGAAATGAGATGGTTGATGACCAAGATTTTTTCTACCGCCATAGTAAGTTCTTAATCGTTGAACACCTACTGGTCCATCTAGAGCAATGCGCCTTAAAGTGCTTGCAGCTCGCAAGTACCACCAATTTTCCTGCTCCGGTGGCCTCTCTTTGAAGGAGCCCGTTTTAACATATCTTGCCCATTCAGGATATTCAATTATTTTTTCTTTTTTCAATTCCTCCGCCAATACTTCAATCAACTTTTGACATGGGACTTCCTTTATCGAAACCATTACACCACCATAAACTTTATAATAAGAGAATAATTTAAATTGAAAGTATTAAAAATTTAACTTTTCCCCATTTTCATAATCCTAGCTCGTTATTTATTCTCTGAAGACCTTTTAGAGCCAACTCGAAGAGTTTCTCTTTTGTCAACCCGATTTTTTCGCAGTACAAAATTCTCTCTCTGCTTGCACCTCTTGCGAAGTCCTTCTGCTTAAACTTTTTCATAACAAAATCCATAGTTACATCCTCTAACTTCTTGGTAGGAAGTATGAGTGCACATGCTATAATCAGTCCAGAGACTGCATCGCTCGCAATAAGTGCATAATCAAGTTTACTCTTCGGTTCAAATCCGTTTCTTGAATTGTGTGCCTTTATTGCATATATAGCTTTATCTGGTAATTTACCTATCAATCGATCAGCAGCAATTAGACCGTGTTTCTCTGGATTATTTTTCGTCTCTTCATAGTCTATGTCATGAAGAAGACCTACAAGACCCCATAGTTCCTTATTTTCACTAAGATATTCTGCCAACTCTCTCATGATCGCCTCTACTGCTAGGGAATGCTTCTTCATCTTGTCGCCAAGTTTATTTACAAGTTGTAATGCTTCCTCTCGATCCAATCAACTCACCTTTGTTCCTTCTCCTATGTCTTTATCAGGTATAAGCAGTGCGATCTCCTCATCATTTCCTTTCACGGCTGCAAGAAGCATTCCTTGTGACTCGACTCCACGGAGCTTCTTCGGTTCAAGATTTGCAACAAGAACAATCTTTTTTCCTACAAGCTCTTCTGGAGAATAGTGCTGTGCAATCCCGGCCACTATTTGCCTTTCCTCTTCTCCGAGACTCACGATAAGTTTTAACAGTTTATCAGCCCCTTCGATCTTCTCTGCGCTAACAATTCTTGCAATTCGGAGGTCGATTTTTGCAAAGTCATCAAATTTTATGGTTTCCATTTTTATAATTCTCCTTATAATTCTTTTAAAACTTTGATCACTTTGAGGATCTTAACGAAGAAGATTGGAAATAATCGAAGAGAGGGTTTAGAAAATATTTTAATGCAGTCATATATGAACTGGAGAAAATGATTGATTCAGAGCAGATAATAGATTTCTTCACCCTCTATGAACCTAAAATTCACCGTAGCCGGCAATCCTTAGATGCTCTTTATCGGTGTTTTCAATTAGTAGGAATCTATTGTTTGTTTTTGATTTTGGTATAGCTTTTACTATTTTTCCATTTTGGTATCCCACGAATGAAATACCATGAAAGATATGTGTTATTTTCTTCTCATCTCCCTTGTAAAATTTTAATTTTTCCCAACTCTCTATGGATTCTACCAGCTTTGAATCACCGATTATACTTCCTCTTGGGATTTCCTCAGGTTCAATTCCTTTCAACGACAAACCAACCCTCGCATTACAGCATGCATTTTTCTGATCTTTGTCTTGCATCTGAATGCTTTTTATTTCGATCTCTTTTTCAGCTGGAAATATTTTATACCTATCATGAACTGAGATACTACCAGCCTTTAGAACACCAAGTACGACCGTACCGACACTCTTCACCTTAAAGGATTGATCTATCCATATTTCTTTACCATCTCTTTCCTTAGGTTTCCACTCTCTCAGATATTCCCACATTTCTTCATCGCTTTTAACTAACGGCCATTTAGATAATGATGTTCCTTCTATGAATCTTTTTACCTCAGAGTATATCCATTCTTCAGTAAAGATGATACCCTTCTTTCCAAGAAGTTCACATGCAACTATTTCTTCTCCCAACATCCAATCAATCTTATCAATTTTAAGGATAACAAAGTCCGCGAGATTTATAGCAACAAGAAGGCTTTGAACTTTTTCTGGATACTTAATAGGGAGAAATATACTATAAATATCCCCAAGATAATTTTTTGAAAAATACTGAATATCTACTGTATTTCCTTTTTTTCCAAGATCCGTCTTTACATCTCCTATTATCGCTATATTCTTATTCATTTTCTCACCTTCTTTTTACATATGGAAAGTTCATTACCTTTCCGCATTTTAGACATTTTACCTTTACGACCTTTTTTTTAGAATCTATTTTTACCTCTGCAGTTTTTCCAGGATATAGATAGGTATAACAATACTTACAGAAACGTCTTTTAAGTTCACGTGGTATTCGGACGTTGTATCTCATCCCAATCTTTCTTGCAAGTTCGACGTATCGATCAGCAAGCTCGAATCTATCTTTTTTTGCGGCTTTCTCCGCTTCCTCAAAGAGAATTTGAATCCTCTCTTTTGCAATCTTTTTCCTCATACCTATTATTTTTAGCATTTGTGACTTTGATTTTACCATACTAAAAATTAGAAACAATTTAATAAATTCTTTTTAGGAATAACCTATCCTTGTTTAGATTTTTTCAAGTCTTCTACCAACTTCTTATATTTGTCCGTGTCGTATCTTATCCAGTCTTTGACGTTGAATACAATTATGTCCCCATTTTCATTCTCAGTCACTACCCTCTCGATACCAGCATTGATCAGAACGCGCTTACATCGATCACATGGATGTGAAGGCACAGGCTTACCGTCTGGTGACTGACCTACTATATATAGCGTGCCACCCAGTACCTTGGCTCCTAAACGCGCTGCGTTTATTACAGCGTTTTCCTCTGCGTGAACTGCCGGACAGACATCATATCCCTGATAAGAGGGTATATTTGCCAGATCCTTTGCACAGCCAACTTCTTCACAATTTACAACACCACGAGCAGGTCCGTTGTATCCAGTAGAAACGATCGCGTCATCCACTACGATTACAGCACCAAATTTTCTACGAAGACAAGTAGAACGCCGACCAACTATCTTTGCAATGTTTAAATAGTATCCATCCTTTGAAGGTCGTTCCATACTATATTATTTGTGAGAAATAATAAAAATGCGCCGGCCGGGATTCGAACCCGGGTCACGGCCGTGGCAGGGCCGTGTCTTAACCAACTGGACTACCGGCGCATCTTAATAGATTTTGGTTATTGAGATTTAAAAGTTATTGCCTATTCTGTCCAATTCATAATTCACTATTGTTATACACTGATCTGCTTGAAGGGATAGTGAAGAAACGTTAACAATAAGATTAGTATATTCTAGTACGATTTCTTCATCTGCTTTTTTTAAACCTAAATGATCACCAAGAACGAAAAGTGGATCTTTTAGTTTCTTTATCACTTTCCTAATATCTTTTCCATCTTCTCTTAAATAAACAATCTCATACTTTTTAGATAACTCATTGAGTAGAGATCCAAGATCTTTCTTTACTACATAAATACCAGGACTACTCCTTTTCCATTCACTTCCGACGATCATACTAAGTGCTTTTCTAATTAATCCAGCAGCGTTCCTTTCATCAGGAGCAAGATTTTTAACTTCGCTCCCAACGATTCTTACTACTTTTGATGGTTCCGGTTCACCTAATAACATTAAATAAATTTCAGAATCTTTTCGTATACCATGTGAGATCAATAATGACTGAGAAACGCAACGACAAAGAATATCCATTCTACCGGCACCAGGAAGGTCATTTAAGCTAAATGGTCTAGTCACAACTTTATTACCAATAACAAGAAATGCACGCATAATTCTTATGTCGATCTCTAAAATTTAAAGTAAAATTATTTTACGTGTTTCAGTAGTTTTTTTGCCTTCTCTGTTACGAGATCTAAAATCCTTTCAAACTCCTCATAAGTTATACCGCCATTTCCCCCCTTCTGCATAGCACAAAACTTTATTTCTTCATCTTCTTCAAAAACACCTAGCGTTAATCTTGCATCCATTGCTTCTTCCTCCGAACGATTCGGATCAAGAAGTAATTTGTTTCCTATTTTTACCACAGTCACACAAATTGGCTTTCGTTTTAGTGGTAATGGAGTTTCCTTTACGGTTCTATCGATTTTGATTTCATCCCCTTCAACCGTGTACGCTGGAATTTTTGTATCCAACAATGCACTTATTGCACCTAAGCTTGCTGCGTCTATTAAGTTTCCACCATCATCAAGAACAACTATATCTATCATAACCTTCCATACTTTACCTTCCTTTATCACGAGCTTTTCTAAATCTATTGCGTTTGATTCACGAATAGCCCGGTCAACAACACGAGCTATCTCTATTGCTTCTTCACCGGGTGGGCCTGGTTCGAATTCAGGAGATGCAAGTGGAACCAATTCACATGAAACCATGAGTATCCCTTCGTTAGGAGAATCTGGAAAAGGTTCACCCGGTTCTAATTTAACGCCGACCATAACCTTTGTATCTCCAATTTCAACCCTCGCGGAACCCTCTGCCTTTGGAATTACACCGGTCTCTATCTTCATATCTCTAAACTGGTGAAAGCCTCTTCCATCCAACCTGCTTCCCCTTTCAATTATTTCTCGAATAATTTCTTTTTCAACTATCATATTTTTCACCCGCTATCAAAATCTGGAAATTTTTTATCTGTTATAAATTCAAATGCAATCTCTTCTAAACGATCTTTACTCTTGTTCTTAACCATCTTTTTCAACTTTTCTAAACTATCTGCAACTCCTATCACTTTCTTATCTAAAACAGCAATCCATTTATCTTTATACTCTTTCACGAGATTACCATAATTTTTTCCAATCCAATCAAAATTTTCTTTCCATGCCATCAAATCACCCTATAAATTTGGTTCAAGTTCTGTATACTCTTTCCTTAATGACTCTTTTTGTTTTTCGTAAATTTTTTCACATCCTTTTATTGCAAGTTGTACAGCCTCCTTTATCTCATCTTTTGTTATGATACCATCCATTTGCATTAGCGTAATCTGTTTCCTTCTTGGATAATATGCGATTGGAAAGTCAACATCACCAAATTCATCCTCCTTTCCTGCAATATCGACGACGATCTGGCCATTTATCTTTCCAACTGAAACGCTAGAGATCAAATCCCTCATCGGAATTCCGGCATCCGCAAGTGCAACAGATGCAGCGTTTATTGCAGCACACCGCGTAGATGCATCGGCTTGAAGTATCTCAATATAAACATCTATCATTGTTTTTGGAAACTCCTCCAAAAATAGAACAGGTTCCAAAGCCTTCCTGACAACCATAGAAATTTCAGTTGACCTTCTTGATGGACCCGGCCTTATTCTTTCTTCTGTTGAGAAGGGCGCCATTGAATAAATAGTTCTTAATATTGCTCTTTCTGGATCTTCTAGATGCCTTGGATGGACAGGCTTTGGTCCATAAACTCCAGCAACTACTATTGTCTTTCCAAATGCAAACAACGCAGATCCATCAGCATTCCTTAATATTCCAGCCTTTACTGTAACAGGTCTCATCTCGTTTGGAAGACGACCATCCAATCTTTTACCATCTTTTATTAATAATATCTCTTCATTCTTCATTTTTTTCACCTTTAATTTCTTCTGAAATTCCCGTTTCCTCTAGTTTTTTTGTTAAAAACTCATCAATCTTATTTGTTAAACCAACAATATGAGCATACGCTTCAATCTTCTTAATAGCTTCTGCAGCTAAATGTCGATATTCGCCTCTAATCCATACCAGCCCGTTTTGACCAACTACGATTTGACATTTTGTCTTTTTCTTTATCAATTCAACCATACTTCCATTCTTTCCAATCACTCTTGGGACCTTGGTTGGTGTTATTTTTATTATTCTACCACCGAAAAGCTTTCTACATCTTCTATCCTTCATTGTTAGTACAACCATTCTAGACTTCGTAACGGTTTGAACCTTTGCGAATATTATATCATTTAGATCATAATACTTTGTTAAATCGGTTTTTGTTAAATCTACGAACTCATTTACACCTTCACTCAGAGATAGAACTGCGCTATATGGAGAATTTATATCGACAGTCCATTTTGAAAATCCAACCTCTTTGATTATTCCTATTACACCGTCTCCTCTCTTTGGTGTATAGACTCCATTTAATGGAATGACAAAGTGATGATCATTTTTTACTTCGGCCAATCCAATTACCTTAGAAATAATCTTACCATGCTCTATGTATGTACCACTTCCTGCAATCCCATAACCTAGTTCATCACCGGGGAGGACAAGCCTTCTTTTCTTTGCCTGTTCTTCGTATTCTTGTACTTTTTCATCAGGTATCCTTTCAGTTTCAGTATCCATAATCACACCCGTAACAAAATGTAACTATTTTTTCTCTTCTATAACACAATCTCCATGTGTAATATTGTTTATTTTAGTATATAAGCTTTCTCTAAGGCCAGCAGGAATTTCCAAAATAGCATATAATGAACCATCTGATTGCCATTTAGGTTCTACTCCAATTGACTTTATTATTCCATATGCCCTTCCAGAATATTGAGAAGGTATTTTTACTTCTATCCTAATCTTTTCAAATGATATCGGAAGTATACCTCTTATCGCTTTTACTACATCATCTATCTGTTCTTCAATACTTTTGAAAACATCTATATGTACTTTTGCCTGTTCCATGGCATTCATTATTCTTTCTGGAGGATGTGGATTTTTTGTTTGTGGATCAACGGAATTCTTAGATATAAACTCAGCAATTTGCCTCTTTTTCTCTTCTAATTTTTTCCTTCTAAACTCTGTAGTAAGCTGTATATCACCTTCTTTTAGAATAATTTTTGCTATTTCATTTATATCTTCAGTCTTGAAGGTGTCCAACAGATCTTGCCTGCTGATAGGTAAACCTTTTCTAGCGTCCTTAAAAACTTCATCAACAGCGAGCATCTCGTTAAAGCTTACACTCTTTCCTTCTCTAAATGCGTATGCAAGCTCTGGATCGACAAGAATTTCAAAGTGCTTTCCACCTTTTTCTAGCCTCGCAATTACTGCTTTATCAACACTTACCATAAAGAGTAATAATTTATTTAAGAATTAAAATGTTTCTAAGGTTGAAACCATTCAATTTCATAGTATTTATTTCTAGAGCCCGGTAGGTTTATCAGCTTTGCCATATAATAGGTTACAGCAGTTTCTCGATCAGAAATTGCGATTATTAGGCTTAACCCGAGTTCATTAGCAATTCTTAAAAATGATGCTGATTTTTTTCCATCAATTTCATCATCTTCAGAAATTGCAACCATTATGAATCTTGGATTATCTTTATTCGGCTTTTCTACATCATCTCTTTTTCTATGATACGCAACAAAATCGGGCTTGATTTTTTCATAATCAGATTCACTCATTTTAGGTATTGCCATTATGAATGTCTTCCGAACTCCATGAGCAACTCTAACCGATCTTGCCCATTCATTCATTTTTAGTTTCTTATCCTTCGGGAATACCTGAAGAACATGTTTTGAGTGTATCCACTTGGACTTAGATTTTATCGGCGAAGCACCGGGAAAATAAATTCTGAAGTGAGACCCAAACTTAAAACCAGTCTTCACGACATAACCTCTCATTCTCCAATCCTCATAGACATCGTAAAGTGCTGTAATCGATGGATCCTTCTTTTTTGCCAATTTGATTAGGGAATCAAAACCTATCTTTCTTTTTGTCTTCATGTTATTAACTTCATATCCAAGCCTAGCTAGAAATAATGTCTCAAAAATATCTAATTTAAGTATCTTATCTCTTGTGTGTTGCTTATATACGCCAAGTTGACCTATCCAATAATCTTCAAATAATTTACGGGCAGCAGGTAGATCGAATATAAACGATATCATATTATCTGGGTCAAAAAATAATTTTGTTTTTAAAATTGGAAAGTTTATCTCCTTTGATGGATAATTTACAACAGGAGAATCGCCGAAGTGTTTCAACTCTATCTGATTCGGAAGTTGAATATATAATCCACGTTCTCTCCAATCCCTAAATACATTATACCTTACAAATAGTTTTTCTCTATTTGAAAATTTGTAGAGAAGATCTTTGAATGTGAGCAGTTTTCCATCCTCTAAACACGGTATCTTTCTCATATTCACTAGGTAAAGAGCTTCAACTGGATCCAGCTCTAAACTTCCCTTTAAAATTCCATAGTGGCTCCTATAAAATACTTGAATGCTAGCCTCGTCTACAGCAAGGATCTTGTCATCTTTCAAAAATATCTTTGCTTTAAGCTTTTTACTCATAATTATTGTTCAAGTGAAATATGATTTAAAAGTTTAGGGTTTTAACTTATTTATGTCTCTCGAGGAAATTCAGAGAGAACTTGAGAGTATTGAATATGGATCATTCTTTAAGAGTGACTTGGAGCGTATTCGGGATTATCTTAGATGCTCTACTAAAATCGAGAAAGAAATGATAAAGAGATATGTAATAAATGGAATAAAAAAAGCAATTAAAGCCTACAAGAAGAAATCAAACACTTGGACTATGAATTCTGTTAGTAGAAGAATGATAGTGGAATATAAAGGAAAACTTAAGAAATTAAAAAAAGATGGGATAGTTGAAATAGAGGGCATTCTTCTTAGATTTGATGACTGAATTTTTAAATATTTAGGTTTCAAAACTTGAAACTATGGTGGAGTTTGAAAAAAAGATCGTAGTCGCGATGCTCATAATCTCTATATTTGTACTGATAGTAGCCGTTAGCTCTTTATATATTCAAATTCAGATAGAAAGTGGGAGCATTTGTGGATGTGCAATCCCACTTTACATATTCGTTCCATTCCTTTCTTCCATCGGCTTTTTTATAGGAACTTTGATTTATTACCTCCTAAGACCAGTAACTGAGAAAAGAATAAAAATAGATGAAATTATAATTTCTTTTCTTGATAAAGATGAAGGTAAAGTTGTTAAAGAAATTATAGAGAGTGGAAAAATAACTCAGGCTTCTTTGATGAAACGAACTGGATTTGATAAGGTAAAAATATTTAGAATCGTCGAAAAATTGAGAAAGAAAGGTGTAATTGTAAAGGAACCTTATGGAAAGACAAACATAATTCGTTTATCAGAAAATATATCAAAAATGATAGAGAAATGTTAGGATTTTTTAATTGTTTTTACCTTCTTTATTATCAATTCACCAGATTGTGTTTTTTCATCCCATGAGATATCGTAGTCTGTTATTTCGATTCGCTTCCTGAATAGGGGACAATCGAGGACAAACGTTTCAAATTCGCCACCCTCCCCCGCAATGTGTATTTTATATTTCCTGTTTAGCTCTATCAGATCCTTCAGGCATTTTTCATCAATTATCCTACCTAACCAATCCTTAGATAGACCTACAGCGCCAACAGCAACGATCATTATTTTAAAATCAGACTTAAGCATTCCACGAAGAATCTCTACTGGATCACTCTTCCAGAGAGGTGCTACACAATCTAAATTTAGTTCCTCACATATTTTTGCTATTCTAGTTCTCTGGTATTCACTTTCAATTGCCCCACAAACAATACCATCGACTTCATCTTTTATGTTTTTTAAAACTTCCCTCAAGTCCTCTAACTCCTTTTCCTTTTCTCCTTTTGTCAATCTTGTAATAATTGGTAAGCCCATTGCTTCTGCCTGCACCTTCGTCAGTTCGATGTTTTGAGTGTGAAACATGTAGCTTTCCGGATTCTCACTGATAAGACTGACTAGATATCTTATTTTGTGTTCTTTCGACGCCAAGTACGTGGCATAGGTCGAATCCTTTCCACCTGAAAACAACGCTGCCAATTGCATGGATAAATTTTATTATAGGAACAATTAAAAAAGATTGGGTCACTTTCTAAATCTTTTTCTTCTATATTGAAGTTTTTCACTAATAACTAATATAGCAGGTATCACAGTAACTGCAGCAATAAAGCAAAATAGCACGCCTAAGGACATCATGTTTCCCAAATCAGATAGTAATGTTAGCTGTCCTAAAGACATGGCTCTGAAACCTATCAAAGCTGCTAAGGTAGTTATAAGCATAGGCGTAAATACATTTGAAAGTGTTATCTTAATTGCTTTCTCTACTTTATTCTTTTTTCTTTCTTGTCTAAATCTGTTTACGACTTGAATACCGAAGTCTATTCCTATTCCCATGATCATAGATATACCACCAGACATTGTAGAACTTATAGGTAATCCGAGAATTCCCAAAGTTCCATAGACCCAGATTATTCCAAATCCTATCGCAAGGAGAGAAATTATACCACGCCTAATGGAAAGGAAAAGCAGGGATACAATTATGAAAATCCCTATCAAAGAAAACATCGAGGTTTTCTGCATAGTTGGCATAATTTGCTTTCTTAGTTCTAGAGACACTACAGGGCCTCCAGTTATTCCAACATTTAATCCCGCTGGTTTTTCCGTTTCATCAATTATATACTTTAGCTCTTCCACAAAATTTTTTCTCTTTTCATCATTCATTTCTCCTAGATTTATTCTTATAATGGTTGTAGTGTAGTCCTTACTGACGTAATACTTAAATTGATTTAAACTTATTGGCTTTTCCTTCTTCTGTTTACCTTCATACAATTCTATATACTTGTTAATTTCATCTAGACCGGAACTCATTTCAGAAATGCCATCTCTTAAATTAGAAGTAAGATTACCTAATATCAGACTTGTGTTCTTCATTTTTTCAAGACCGGAGGAAACTTCTCCAATAGCATTAGCCATCCCATTTAGTGACATAGATAAGTGGAGCATTCCTTCTTGTGCCTCACTCGCCTGTGCAATCATTTCATTCATACCATTTTTTAGCCCTTCCAAAGAGCCAATTATCATACTCATATTCGTTGCATTTGATTGATTCACCAAGAATTCTATTTGGTCAATTAGAGAGATAGTCTGATTTATTTGAGTTAGGTTTTCTTCCTGATTCATACCTTCCGCTATTGCTAAAAGAGTATATTGAATTTGCTTCAGTGCTATAGAGGATCCGTTTAGACCATATGTTAAACCTTCTATAATTTGTTCTTCTCCTTTCATACCTTCCTCTATACCTTCTAATCCTTCAGAAAATTGAGAAAGAACTTCTGGGAGATTAAAAGAAGATTGGTTTATAACAATTTTTTTATTCATAAGTTCAATAATTTTTGCTTTTGTTTTTGGGAGATGTCCAGAATTCATGGTCTTGAGAATATCAGAAAAACCAGTTACAGAAACTACATCCTCCATTCCTCTTATTTTCTGCTCTAAAATATCTGAGTATTCTACAACCCTTGGATCACGAATATCTCTAATTTCATTTGAACCTACATAGTTTGGATTTGTTCTTAATATAATTATTGCAGATTCTCCAGAAGTTCCAAATTCATCAGCGATATAATTAATCGCATCTATTTCTTCCACATTTTCAGGGAGCATATCTTTGTATGACATACCCTCTGTTTTCACAAGACTCATTCCAACAAAAGAAATTAGAGTAAGTATAACAACGATTATTAAAATCACATGAGGTTTCTTAGCTACAAAATCTGCATATCTTTCAATTAGTTTTTTCATATTTCATACCCCCTCTAAGAATTTTTAGTTCAATCTTTTCTATGTTTTTGATAAATCTCTCTTCAATAAGTATGACCGAAGGAGATATAACTATAGTTGCAAATAAAATGCAAAAAATTCCCAAAGCAAGAGTCTCTCCCAGGTGATGTATCATAGGCATTGACGCAAGTAAAAGTGCAAGAAAGCCAACAATCGTTGTAGTTCCAGAACCTATAATTCCTGAACCAACAGATGGTAGAGCTGTGATCAATGCTCTCTTCTGATTTTTACCCTTCTTTCTTTCTTCCCCATATCTCTCTACAAGGAAAATTCCATATTCTGTTCCTAAACCCAAGATCATTGCCCCGATTCCGACAGTTGCTACAGATAGAGGAATGTTGAGCCAGCCCATCAATCCAAGAGTCCAAGTAAGACCTAGCATTAATGGAGTAAAAATAAGTAGACCCTTTGTAAAAGATTTTTTCAGTACTATAAGTAAAAGTAAAATTATGATTGCAGCAATAGCCATAGTATAAACCATATCATGTTGAAGGATTTCCATCAGAACAGCCCTTATGGAAGGATTCCCAGTAATACTTACATCAACACAAGCTGGTTTTTCGACACTTTTTATATCTCTCTCAATTTTTGAGATAAAATTGTCAATTTTTTCCTCACTTTTTCCAAAGTCTGCTGAAATTAACATTATAGTAGCAGAATAGTCCTTGTTAAAAAACATCTTACTGTTAGGCATATTTACAAAAATCTTCTTTATTAATTCTATATTGTTTGGAACATTTTCAGGAGATATGAAAAATGAGGCAACAGACTGAATTGAAGTAACAGAAGATTCTTTTTTTATTTCATTCTCGAGATTAACAATCATTTTAATTACTCTAGGATCTCTTATATCTATAGGCGAATTTTCTATTTCACAGCTCTTATTCAATCTTATAAGAATCATTACAGTATCTGATTCCTCAAATTTATCAGAAACCATATTTTGAAGTTTTATTACATCTAAGTCTTGGGGCAATTCTTTACTTAGATCTGTTTGTAAATGAATGTTCTGAATACCTAACCCTATTGCTATTGTAAAAATTACACTTACTATGAAAATTAAAGACGAATACTTATACTGAATTTTTGCAAGATTTTTCAGAATGTTCATCTTTCACACCTTCATTTTTTCTATTTTTCTTAATTTTTCATTTGCCTCTTTTAGGATTTCGACTGCCTTCAAAGATTTTACTGGGTTGTCAGAGATTTTAAATAGTACCGTAAACATTTTCTGAACATAAAAATTAAATGGATTATTACACCTTTTTTCAGCATCCCTAAAGAACCTCTCGAGCTCCTTTTTATCTATCTCTAGAACTTCTCTGAGTATTACAATCATTTTTTCCCTTATTACTATCTTGAAGTCCTTAACCTCTCTAGCGATTTTCAATCCTTTCTTTGTTAATATGTATTTTTTTCTTCGCCCCTCCTGAATAACCCTTACTAACCCTCTTTTCATCAAAGAATGCAAGGCTGGATAAATTGTTCCGGGAGATGGTTTCCAAAATTTGGTCTTCTCTTTAATTTTATTCATAATTTCATAGCCATGTAATGGAGATTCTATCAAAAGCGATAGAATGTAGGATTCTAAAAAACCTCTAGGTACAATCTGTTTCAAGTTATTTTTTAACCTTTTTCCAGCCATAGTACGCACCCAATGTTATGAGGAGAATTATGAGAATTATTCCCAAGCTAAATAGCTTAGGATCTTCTCTTTCTATTTCGACCTTGATTGGAATTTGTTTTTCCACGATTTTTACTTCGTCATCAGTGAGGTATCTTATCTCTGCTGTCAAGAAATATGTTTTAAGGTTTGCATTATCATCAATACTAAATCTAAATATAGCTTCACCAGTTTGATTTGGTTTAAGATTTCCAATGTAGTCATATTTTTCGTCAAAATCAAGTGGTTGGTCACTTTGTTTATAAATTCTGACAGAGGTACTCTTTGCTTCTTCATAGCCAGTATTTTCTATTTTTAGTATTAGCTCTGCATTATCTCCCTGTGATAGCTTCTCAGGATTCGTAGTTATTTCTTTAATTTCAAATAAAGGTAAAGGTTTTACGACAATATCAACAGCTAAGGTTTGATTCTTATATTCTTCTCTGTTGTTGTTCTCAACTTTATATTTTACAGTAAGCATTGCCTTATGTATTCCCGGTTTTACATTCTTGTCAATATCTAGATAGAAATCAGCTGTTTTACTTTCACCCTCCTCTATGGTTCCTAGATTTGCTATATTGGAATAGCTTTCAGTTGGTGTAATACCTTCAGGTGCTATAAGTTTTACTGTCACAAGTTTTGCATTACCTGTGCCTATATTTTGAATTTCTACGGAGACTTTATTATCTTCCGAATCAGGAAATAGTTTTGTCGGTTCTGATACTACGGATCCTATCTCAAATTTTGGAATTTTCGACTCTACATAGATTTCGAATTTATGTGTTATCCAAACGTTTGAATTCCCAGCTTGACACTTTATTTTCATTTCATTCCATCCTTTTACGGCATTGGAATCGACTCTAAGTTTGTATTGAAGAATTGCATCTTCTGTTCCTGATAATTTTCCAATATGCCTAGTTGCATTTTCATTCGGATCTAAAGAAAATGGGTACTCAGGCAAAAGAACACACGTCACATCACTAGCCTCTTCTGTCCCTATGTTCTCAACCTTTATCCACAAATTCATATATTTACCTGCTTCTGCGGGATATGGATCATATTTAATTTCTTGAATTTGTAAAACAGTAGAATTAAGAATATAAGCATATGTTATTGCGTTTAATACAATCATAAAGGCAAGAATCCTAAGCAAAAACATTCTTGTAAATTTCTTATTCATTTCATCACCTCATATATCGATTCGATATAGATAGTAAAAGACAAAAATATTTAAATCTTAAATTATCAGGCCATTTCGTTTCCAAAAAAATAATTTACATGATGTGTCGTTGCAATCTTTAAATACCCAAATGTTATATTCTAATAGTGGTAAAAATGCAGGCTGTAATACTTGCAGCTGGTGCTTCATCAAGATTTTGGCCGTTAAATGATATGCACAAGTCGTTGGTAAGGATAACTGGGAAGCCTATTATACAGCATACGATAGAGAACCTCATTAAAGCGGGTATAGATCAAATTATTGTTGTTCAGGGATCAGAAAGAGATGTCGAAAAAATTATAGGTAACAAAATTGGAGATGCTAGAATAAACTATGTAATTCAAAAAGAACCATTAGGCATGGGAAATGCTCTTTATCAAGCAAAAGAACTACTTGAAGAACAATTCTTCGTCTTAAATCCAGAACATTTCTTTACCCATGAATTAATAGAAGATTTACTGAATAGACAGGTTGATGGTGGATCTCCAGTGGTTCTTTTAGGTAAAAAGACAGATATGCCATGGTTATATGGTATATTAAAATTAGATGGTGATCGTGCAGTCGATCTTGTTGAAAAGCCAACGCAGGGAGAAGAGCCATCTAACATTAAAGTTGCTGGTATTTATTTGTTACCCAAAGAGTTCTTTGAATATTATGATCGTGTTGAAAAACATATGTATGATTATGAAGATGCTCTAAAACTTTACATGAAGGAGAAAGATGTCAGAGTTATTATAACAGATAGAGATTTGCCAACTTTGAAATATCCATGGCATATTTTGGATATTACAAGATTGAAATTGCTTGAGATAAAAGGTCGAGAAATAGATGAAAGCGTTGAGATTTCAGACAGTGCTGTAATAAAAGGTCCTGTTCACATCGGAAAGAACACAAAGATAATGAATCATGCAGTTATAAAAGGTCCCGTTTGGATTGGTGACAACTGCATAATTGGTGATCACGCACTGATACGAGACTACACAGATATAGAGAATAATTGTATAGTTGGAGCACATTCTGAAATAGCCAGAAGCGTTCTACAAGAAGGTGTTCATATTCATAGCGGATTTGTTGGTGACTCGGTTATCGGTAAAAATACTAGAATTGGTGCGGGAATCGTTACAGCGAACGTGCGTCTTGATCGAAATTATATTAAGGTTGTCGTTAAGAACAAAGGCGTTGATACGAAAGTGAAATCTCTCGGAACAATCGTTGGATCAGATGTGAGAATTGGCATCAATGTTAGTATAATGCCAGGTATTCTCATAGGTAGAGATTCTATTATCGGGCCTCATACGATCGTAAGAGAAAACGTTCCTGACAATACCTTATTTTATTCTAAATTTGAAAGTATCATAAGGAAGCGATTGAAATGATAAGGGCAGTGTTTTTCGATGCAGATGGAACTCTATATAGAATAAACAAAAAGCGTGCATACGATGAATTATTCAAATTTTTAGAAGACCGAATAAAACTCGATAGAAAATTAATAGAGGATAAATGGAATGAACTTAAGAATGAGATCATGAATTCACAAGCTCGATGGGATCCAGAAAAGAGAAAAAGAGAATATCTTTTAAGAAAAGTATTGGAATATTTTAACGTTGAGAATATTGAATTAATAATTAAACAGTCTCTTGAGTTGTTTTGGTATATCGTGCTTCTTGAAATGGAAGCAATGCCATACGCAAAGGAAGTTTTGGAAGACTTATCAAATAGATATATACTAGTTGTTACGAGTGAGGAATTCGAAAATATTTTAAAAAAGAAACTAGATGCAGTCCTAGGTGATTGGAAAAAGTACTTTAAATTTCTGATTACACCAGATGAAACTAAAATTATGAAGCCTAGTAAGCGATTCTATGAATTCTCTATGAAAAAACTTGATCTCAAATCGAATGAAGTAGTTGTTATTGGTAACTCATGGGAAAAAGATCTGAAACCAGCGAAGGAAATCGGAATTAAAACGATTCTTCTTAACATCAGAAAAGAAGGAGAACCTGACTTTCAGATAAAGTCATTGAAGGAATTAAAGGATATTTTGAAACAAATCGATATTCAGTATTGAGTCGATGATATATAGACAAAATCATTTATTTAGTACATGGCTTTTCCTTATCTCAACCTTAGAAACAGGGTAAATTTTCTTACATGCTTTCTTGATCTTTCCAGCTATGACACCGAATACCATGTCCTTGACAAAGTCATCAAAATTTGTCTTTCCTGCATATTCTATAATAACTTTGTCCATAGCCTTAATTATTTTACTTTTTGTGGATACATTGACCCTTCTTGAAGTGATTAAGATTCCTTTGACTCTTAGCTTTTTTTCATCCTTTGTTGTGACGATTACATTATTATCTACCCGCGTTACGCCACGCCTTACAATATGGGAAATGTAATCTCTAAGACATTCATGACCCACAAACTTAGTGTAAAGCTTTTCATTCTCTAGTTTATCTCCCTTAAATTTGAGTTTTATGTAGAACTTAGATGGATCTTGAATTATATCACTTAACAATACTTCAACAGCCCTTTCGGTCAATGTTTTAGGATCGGTGACGAGGATTTCACCTATTCTTATTCCGCCAAATATCTTTGGAGCATAAACGTCATACCATTTCTTCTTTATCATCTTAATCCCTCATGAATATAGTTTATCTTTTTGTTTGATTAAATTTAAAAGTTTAAATATAAATCTCAATCAGATAAAACGCGTAGCAATAAGTTTTTTAAACTTCATTTGTAAATCTTTATCTATGCCAGGAATATTTTTGAAGGTTAGATGTAAAAAGTGCAAGAACGAACAAATAATATTCTCCAAAGCTAGTACTAGGATTAAATGTTTAGTTTGTGGAGAGGAGTTAGCTGTGCCTAGTGGAGGAAAGGCCATAATAAAAACTACAGTTCTCAAACCATTGAAAGGCGGTTAAGAGATGAAAAAAACACCATCCAAGGGGGAATTAGTCGTATGTAAGATAACTAAGGTTAATCCTCATTCTGCTTTTGCATACATAGAAGATTACGATCGTGAAGGTATGATCCATATAAGTGAGGTTGCGAGTGGTTGGATTAAAGATATTAAGAACCATTTGAAGGAGGGGCAAATCGTAGTGACTAAAGTAGTTTTTGCAGATGAAAATGTAATAAATCTTTCAATAAAGAGGGTTAAACGAGAGCAGAGAAAGCATAAATTAAAAGAATACAAAAGGGAAAAAGGGGCAGAGAAAGCATTAGAGATGATAGCAAAGAAAATGAGACAAGCTAAGAAGTTTGAAGAAATAAAGAATATGCTCAAGGAGGAATTCGGTTCTATTACAAAGGTTTTTGAGCTGAGTATAAGAAATCCAGAACTTTTGAAAAGAGTGCTCACAGATAAGTGGATAGAACAAATCGGTGAAATATCAAAGAAAATGGTAAAAGAAAAGGAGATAGTTGTAAAATTCAAATTAAATCTTAAGAGTTATGATGGTGACGGTGTAAACAAAATAAAAAGACTTCTAGAAGATATTGAAAAGCTAGGCTTAGAGGTAAAGTACATAGCAGCACCATCATATCTTATTAGGTTAAAAACAAAAAGAACTAAAAAGCTAGATCAAGAGATAGAGAAAATAAGTGACAAAATAGAATCCATTGCAAGGAAATATGGATGTTTTGAGTCATTGGAAGTTTTAGAAGAGGAAGATTGATTTCTAAATCAAATTTAAAAGATTTAAAAGATGAATTTAATAAAATTAGAAGTATTAAGCAGGTGATTTAATGGCAAAGTTGAGGCCAGGGAGGTGCTACCGAAAACTTCGTCGTCCTTATACTAGGCAGTCTAAACGAAATCCTAGAAAGGGCTATGTAAAGGGAGTACCTGGTAGTCGAATTAGTCAATTTGAAATGGGTACGAAGAAGGATTATGACGTCACTTTATACTTGGTTTCTGATCAGACCTTACAAATTAGGCATAATGCATTAGAGGCAGCTAGAATGGCCGTAGTTAAAACTGTAGAAAAGGCAACAAAGGAATTCTTTATAAAATTAAGAGTTTATCCTCATCATGTCCTTCGTGAAAATAGATTAGCAACAGGTGCAGGTGCTGATCGATTTCAGCAAGGAATGCGACATAGTTTTGGGGTACCTATAGGGACAGCAGCACAAGTCAGAAGGGGACAAAAGATTTTTGAGGTTCGTGTAAACAAGGAGTTTGTGAATGCAGCTAAGGAGGCCTTGAACAGAGCTAAACATAAGTTACCACTAGGTTATAGAATCGTAATTGAGGAAAAGAAATAGAGCCATTTCAATATCTACTCCAAATTCTTTAGAATATCGTTTAATTTTCTCTTAGAGATAAAGATGATCTTAATTCTAGACTTAGCTAATGATTCATAATACTTTGATTTTTCTTCATACTCTATAGATCTATAAAATATGTCATCCATATCATCCGCAGAATTACGAGGAAAGGGCTCATTGTCCAAAAAGGGTTGGTACGATTTGAGTAATTTCTCTCCCATATCTTTATATTTGGATGATATCATTCTACAAAGTTCCCGCTTAGTTTTGAACATAAGATAACTATTGTTCAAAAGCTTTTTGTATTTTAGTCTTAATTTAAAGTTTATGACTCGAGTTGCAATTGTTGGTAAAGATCTATGTGAGTTCAAGAAGTGTAAATATGTTTGTATGAATGTTTGTCCGATAAATAGATCTGAAAAAAAATGTATAATAAAAGGAGAAGATGGATTTCCTGTTATTGATGAAAATCTGTGTATAGGTTGTGGGATTTGTGTAAAAAGATGTGATTTTAACGCGATAAAAATTGTCAATCTTCCTGAAGAATTGGATGAGAAACCTATTGTACAGTTTGGACCAAACTCATTTAGACTGTTTAGATTACCTATACCAAAGAAAGGTATTGTAGGGTTATTGGGTGCAAACGGAATTGGAAAAACCACTGCGTTAAAGATACTTGCTGGCGCAGTTAGGCCAAATCTTGGAAATTTCTATGAAGAAGTTGACTGGAAAGAGATAATTCGATATTACAGGGGAACAGAAATACAACAATACTTAGAAAAATTAAGTAAGAGTGAAGTTAGAACTGTTTACAAACCACAAAAAGTCGATCTGATACCGGAGCAGTTTTCTAGTATTGATGAGTTAAATATTGATAAAGACATAGCAAAAAAGCTGAATATAGACCTATCAAAAGATCTTAAAAGTTTATCTGGTGGTGAGCTACAAAAAATTGCCATAGCTCATGCATTTTCACAGGACGCTGATATATACTATATAGATGAACCCTCGAGCTTCCTTGATATAAAAGAGAGAATGAAGGTTGCAAAGTTTATAAGAGAGCAATCACTTGGAAAGTCCATAATGATTGTGGAACATGATCTAGCAATGCTTGATTATCTAGCGGATTGGATTCATATATTTTATGGAGTCCCTGGAGCATTTGGAATAGTTTCAGGTCTTTATGGAGTAAAGAATGGTATAAACGCATTCTTAGAAGGATATTTAAGAGAGGAAAACGTAAAAATACGAGAGCCTATTACCTTTACAGAAACGATCCAAAGGGAGAAAGGCAATGAAGTCTTGATTAAGTTTAGTAAACTTAGTAAGGAATATTCATCATTCACTCTTACTGTGGAGCCTGGTGAAATCTACAAAAATGAAATACTTGGAATAATAGGTGGGAATGCCCTTGGTAAGACAACCTTTGCTAAGATACTCGCGGGAATAGAAAAGGTAGATGGTAAAATTGATGGGAAGCTAAAAATATCATATAAACCTCAATATATTTCTTCGGTAAACTTTGATGGAAGAGTATATGATCTTCTTGCTACGGTAAAAGATCCTTTCAGTGATGATTTCAAGCCAATAATATCTAAATTAAAGTTGGGAACTATTTTGCAGAAGTCTGTAAACAAGTTATCTGGTGGTGAACTACAAAGAGTAGCGATAGCTCTGTGCCTAGGAAGGGGTGCAGATATATATTTACTTGACGAACCATCTGCGTACCTCGATGTAGATCAAAGAGTAATGTTAATAAAATTAATTAGAAATCTGGAAAGAACATTTGTTATAATTGATCATGATATTCTTTTCATAAGCTCAATCGCCGATAGGTGTATGTTATTCAGCGGTGAGGGCGGTAAGTGGGGATGTGCAAAGATGTATTCCTTACAGGAAGGTTTGAACGAGTTCTTAAAAGAGGTAAATATAACATTTAGACGTGACGAGGAAACAAGAAGACTGAAACCAAATAAGCCCGGATCTGTAAAAGATAGAGAACAAAGAGAATCTGGACACTATTTCGCTTCTATTTGATTTTTAAGTTTAATCCCAAAATTTTAATCATGAGAAAGGAAAAGCCAATAAAGAATTATGAATTTTTCTTCAGTGAAAAATTTGTCCCAGATTTCTATAAGGACGCTGCCAATACACTGCTTACAGAGAAGGAGTGGAGAGCATTAGCGAAGTCTGGGATAAGGGACATTTTCATACCGATCTATGGTGCAATAGAGCTTGCACTAAAGAAGAAAAAAGGTGACTGGATAGTAGTTGGATACAAGGAAATAAATGGAGTTAAGATAGGATACTATCATCAGCACATGAAAGGATTTAAGGTGTTCCCATACGAAAAGCTAGAAAATTTGAAAAGGGAAGTTGAAGAAAAGCAACTTGAAGCTATTCAGAATATGATGCTTTTTTCAGATTATCCATACATATTTTAAAGCCTTTGAATAAGTTCACATAGTTTATTTAGCTC
>Ga0190314_1000017_pt1 | contig 81184 bp, 105 predicted proteins | sample 4870071112_MG_FD_165055 | JGI IMG/M metagenome (GOLD analysis project Ga0190314, IMG submission 165055) | Hydrothermal vent sediment bacterial communities from Southern Trench, Guaymas Basin, Mexico - 4870-07-11-12_MG | ecosystem: Environmental > Aquatic > Marine > Hydrothermal vents > Sediment...
CTTAGGTTTCTTGGCTACTGGGCCTGCTATAGGCTTACCTGAAAAACTGTGGTTATGGCTTGCTGCACCCAAAGTTAGGGTTGATGAAGAAGGTAAACCTGTTGAAGCACCTTACGGCATGAGGAAAGTTGAAGCTAAACTTATTGAGGCAGGGTTTAAAGCCGCAATAATAGATCCTGATCACATCCATAAACACTTAGATTCTATGAAAATACTTATGCTAGGCCATCATGACTATTTTGCGTATGGTCCGCCTAGTAGTGAATGGTGGATGATTACGGGAAAAGAGCCTATTAATAGGGTTTCATTCAGGAAGCTCATGGAAAGTCCTGCAGTTAAAAAGGCTAGGGAAAAAGGTGTTAAGATTATAGCTGGAGGCCCTGGCGCCTGGCAGTGGCTTTGGGAATTAGAGTATTGGAGAAAATGGGGTGTTGACCTTGTTATTGACGGTGAAGTAGAGAAGGTCATAGTTGAAATTGTTGAAGAAGCATTAGCTAATGAACCTTTACCAGACTACATTTATGTTGGACCATATGATAGTCCGAGTATTGAAGAAATTCCCGTAATTAAGGGTGCAAGCGTTAATGGTCTAGTAGAAATTATGAGAGGATGTCCTAGAGGATGCCGTTTCTGCCCCGTAACTCTTAGACCTCTAAAGTTTATACCATTAGATATGATTGCTAAGGAAATTAAGGTTAACTTGGAAGCCGGTGTTGAAGGAGTTCTCTTCCATAGTGAAGACATTCTACTGTATGGTGCTAAGGGTGTAGAGCCTAATCCTGAAGCATTAATTAAGCTTCATAAGCTTGCAAGGGAGCTTGTAGGAGAGGGGTCTATAGGATGGTCCCACTTAACGCTTTCAACAGTAAAATATGCTGAGGAAAAATATGGTTTAATAAGTAAGCTTATGAAGGACATAATCTTAGCAGGTAACCAAGAGTTTATAGGTGCTCAAGTAGGTATTGAAACAGGCTCGCCTAGATTAGCTAAAATGGTAATGCCCGGGAAAGCCGCACCCTATCCTCCTGAAAAATGGCCTGAAATAGTTGAAGACGCTTTCGCAATAATGCATGAAAACCACATAGTACCTGCAGCTACAATAATCCTAGGTACTCCAGGGGAAACAGAAGATGACGTTGTTAAAACAGCTGAGCTTATAGACAGACTTAAACCCTATAGAAGTCTAATAGTTCCAATGTTCTTTGTGCCTATGGGCACGTTTAAGCATAAAGACTGGTTTAGAAGGAAGCATATTAAACGAGAACACGTAGACGTATTATTGAAAACACTATATCATAGCACATATTGGGCTGAGGAAATAATGAGTAAATTCTACTTAAAAGGACTAAGCATGTTCCCAGTAAAACTACTATTAAAGTTATTCATAAGGTATGTGAAATATAGGGTAGAGAAGCTTAAACCACGATTGGAAGAGATGTTTAAAGAATAATTTGCTAGAATATAAGTTAAAATAGTCTAATATTCTAAGATACCTCCGGGTGTGAAGTAGTGGCATTTGATAACGAAGACATTTTTAGAAAGCTAATTAGGAAGTTTCTAAAGGACTTCGAAGAGATAGAAAGATTTTTTGAAAAAGAATTAGAAAAGCCCTCAAGTAAAGAATACTTCTATGGTTTCTCGGTAACCATAGGTCCTGATGGCAAACCCATTATAAGAGAGTTCGGTAGCAAACCTAAGCGTAAACATATTGTAGAGATTAACTATGAGAAAGAATATCCTAAGATAAGAGAGGTTTCCGAAGAATATCCTGACATAGATATCCTTGAAGACAATAGCACAATAACGGTTATTGCTGAAATTAAAGGTGTAGACAAGAAAAACATCGATGTTAAAGTCCTTAAAGACAGAGAAACTCTTGTAATAAGGGCTCCAGAATATTTTAGAGAAATAAAACTACCTTCAAAAGTAAATCCCTCTAAGGCTAAAGCCCATTATAAGCATGGAGTCTTAGAAGTAGTTTTGGAAAAAGAATAAGCAGAGGTTTAAAAAGTGGTAGCACCTCTATGTAGTATTTGCCGTAAAAACCAAGCTATGTATGTTTGCCGAAACTGCGGTAGGGTGGTTTGTAGTAACTGTTTTGAACCCTCGGTATGGCTATGCGTAGATTGTTTTAAGAGAAAAACCAGTATAGGCCCTCACGTAGCTGTTCCAGAAATACCATTACTAATTAAACCACTGTGGATAGGTATAATTCTTACACTTGTTGGTTTCGCTCTGATGATGTTAGCTACGTTAACTGTAGGGTTAGCTGGCGGAGAAGCATATATTGTACTACCTGGGCTAATAATTCCTTTATCGGGTGAAATAGCGTTTGCAGCCATAGTATGTTTTTTCGTTATCGTAATTGCTATTATGGTTTTATTTGTACTCAAATTCATGAAATAGCGTTAAACATTTTAAGCTTAATATTGTGTGATCCGATGTGGTATGCTATCTTGAATCTCTAGGTTATCCGCCTTGCGGTAACGTTGTTACCGTGGATAATACTTTTATGAGACCTTGTGATGCTGGATTAAGGAAAGTAGGAGGGAATGTTGAAAGACTTATCTACGATATCGTCTTAAGTAGGCCTGAAGATTACCTCTCAATATATCAGTCATGCTGTAATCATAACTGCTTAAAATGTCATAGTTGGTATTTTTCACAGTATGCTAAAGGTAAATGGATGAAACCTGAAGATATTCTTAAAGAAGTATTGAAGTACAGGGAGACAGTAACTGTTTGGGAACCTAGAAGTAGAGCTACCATGTGGCATGCTTCAGACTTGTGTGCACACTGCGGTATATGTAAGGTTTCGGAAAGTAAGGGAGTGTTCTGTCCGGGCAAACTTAAGCCTGAGCAAATTCTCTTTTCACCTCAAGGCTATGGCCCAGCTAGGAACATTGTCTCCTTCACTGGAGGAGATCTGTACTGTCAACCAAGCTTCTACGTTAAAGTGTTTAAGCTAGTAAAAAGGGAAGCTCCGGAAATATGGATTCATATTGAAACTAACGGATACGGTCTAGTACGTGAAAACCTTGAATTATACTACTCGGCGGGACTAGACTCAATATGGCTTGATATGAAGGCATTCGATGAGAAAACATACAGAGAGCTTTGCGGAACCACAAATAAATGGATTCTTGAAATACCCTCAATAGCTAAAGATTTAGGAATAGTTTTAGAAGTAGTTTTAATTTACATCCCAGGCTTAGTAGAGCTAGATCAAATAGAAAAATTTGCTAAACTCCTTTCAGAAGTAGATAAGGAAATACCCATAACCATACTCGCCTTTTTCCCCGAATACTTATTGTCAGGATTCAGAAAGCCAACATATAATGAAATGGTAAATGCCTATAGAGTGATGGAAAAATACGGTTTAAAGAAAGTTAGGTTAGGTAACGTAGGTGTATTCTGTAAAACCACGGAAAACATAGAGAAGTTAATTAAAGAGATAGGTAGGGAGGCCGTCGGACTTTAGGTTTAACAATGAATTCCTCAATGAAGACGTCTATATTATTCTTAAAATTTTAGCTACTATGTTAATTAAGGCTATTTTTAAGAGAAGCTTTGAAGCTTTTCTCCTATATTTAATGATCAATACGTCTTTCACGCCTCTAACGCTTGGGGTGTATTTTAGTCCTCTGATTATAACTACAGGTATTCCTTCACCACATTGCTTCATGAGCAGTGCTGCAGCTGAGCATATTTCATCAACAACAATATCTAACCCGCCGAACTTCGGTCTACCGTAAAGGTCTTTTTCTCCGAAAAGTCTTGTAAGCGGTTCTATTCCTGAAGAACCTACTGCTACATCTATTGAGCCGAACTTACCATTTGAAATGGTAAATTCAGTATCTGAGATCACTACTGCCACGTTTTTACCCGTAATTTCCTTTATCTTTCTTCTTATCCTTTCTGCTTCCAAGTCGAAATCTAGATCGTTTGCTATAGCATATCCATGAGGTAAATTAGAATAATCTACTCCAGCATCTGTCGCTATAAAACCGTTCTTAGTTATTGTTATGAGGATACATTTTACCTTTTCTAGAGCTTTTAGTCCGTTCTTAACGTTTTTAGAGATTTTACCTATATGTTCCCTAAGAAAACCTGTTGGTACTGCAAGTAGTACTCTCTTGCTATTTTGTAGAACTATTTCCGTTTCTACGGGGTCTTTTTTGAAGATTTTACTTATTATTTTAGCCTTAAAACTAGGTTTCACTGTTTTTAAATCGATAACGTCTCCTATGGTCTTTTGGAGAAACTTAGATGTGATAACTATTACATCACCGTTCTCTATGTTTATGCCTAGTTTTTCAGCTTCACTAACTATGAGTTTTGCTATGTCCGTTTTCTCTTCCACTAGTGGCATTGTTAAGCCATATAGCTCTACTTTCTCCACAACTAAGCCACCTAGAAACCTTAAGCTAATTATGTGGTTTAAAGTTTAAGGAGGATTTTCAGTTATTCTTGATAACTAGTTTCTCAACGATGTAGCTCCTTTTATTTACAGGCTTTACGAAAGAATAGGGTGGTATATCTTCATATATTACCAGCCCTGGAGCTATCCATGTGTATGGCCCTATCTTTACTCCTGGCATTAGGGATACGTTTATTCCCGTTTTAACATAGTCTCCTACAAATACTCCTAATTTTCTTCTCCCACTGTCAACTCTCTTACCTTTTAAAGTCACTTTAACTGTTTTATCATCTAATCTTAGGTTTGCTGTTATTGTTCCTGCTCCGAAATTAACATGCTCCCCTATTACGCTGTCCCCAACGTAACTTAAGTGAGGAATGTGAGTATAGTCCATTACTGTGCTTGCCTTAATTTCACATGAGGCCCCTATTTTAACGTGGTTTCCTAGGACCGTATACGGTCTAATGTAGGAATTTGGCCCTATACTGCAATTCTCACCTATAAGTACTGGTCCCTCAATGTATGTACCTGACCTTATGATGGTGTTTTTCCCTACGACCACCTTACCTCTTATGCTAACATTTTCTTCAACTACACCTTCTATCTTACTTTCCCTTATTTTATCAAGCATTATCCTATTAAGTTCTAATATGTCCCAGACTCTACCCAACTCGAACCATTCACTTCGCTCAACAAATATAACTTTAACTTCGCCTTTCTTCGCAAGCTCTGTTACCGCATCCGTTAATTCTATTTCCCCTCTTGGCGAAATTCTTGCTTTCCTAAGAAAACCGAATATTTCCGTTGTTAAAGCATATATCCCAGCATTGATTATGTTTGATGGTTCTCTTCCTTTTTCAGGTTTTTCAACAATGCCTTTAAGGAGTTCGTCTTTAACTGTTAGAACTCCATAATCCCACGGATTCTCAACAGGTACACCTACTAAGACGTTCTCATAGTCTTCTGCTTGTGAAAGTACTTTCCTTAAAACTTCTCTATCTACGTATACATCGCCGTATATTAGAAGAAATGGTTCACTTAGCATGTTCTCTAAAACTTTTACAGCATGTCCCGTTCCTAAAGGTTCTCCTTGATCTACAAACATAATGTTAGCTTTATTCCCGTATTCCCTCTCAACATAGTTCATTACTTTTTCTTTAAGATAATGTACAACTAAAACTATTTTCTCAATACCGCACGCTATGATGTTATCTAGGATATAGCTTATGAATGGTCTATTTAATATTGGAATTAACGGTTTAGGTTTAGTATATGTAAATGGCTGTAATCTTTCACCTTTACCTGCAGCTAAAACTACCGCTGTTTTAATTCTCGACACTTTCAAGCACCGTAATTAAAGCTGTAATTGCTGATGCAGCAGCTAAATCTGTTGATATTGTAACTCCGGGAGCTATGTCAAGGATTAAATCGGCGAACCTGTATATTCCTACAGGTATTCCTACACGTGAACCTATGAGAATGTTTATTCTTTTAACTTTAGGGTTGTTAAATATCTCTTTAATCTTATCCTTCATTTTAATTACGGGTTCTCCTTCAGGTTCAAAGACGATTATTGGTTCTTTAAACCTATCTCTAACTACCTGGTATAGATCCTGGACGTAAACTGGAATCTTATTCACTTTCCTAGCATATGTTTTCTTTTGGATGCTATATCTTGACTCTATTCCTTCATAAACTCCCTTAAGAAACATTAGAAGCTGATCAGCTGGAATGGAACCTATAGGAGCTATTACAAGCTCTTTAACTTCAAATGTTTGCGCTTCTCTACCTATTCTAACACCCATATTGTAAGAAGCATCTAAGGGACCTAGGTAAGGCATTTGAATAAGAGCTATTTTGCGCAAATACTTTACCACAGGCTCCTTTCCTGGCCTTAGCTTCTTATATTCTTCCGTTCCTTTTAAAATCGATATTAAAGCTATGTCTCCTATAATTTCAACATCCACTATTTTGTCAGGAAACGAGAGGTTAACAGAAGCATTTGTTACCTCCTTAACCGCAGCACCAGCTTTAACATTTACGTCTAAACTTGTGAAATCATGTTTTCCCCTACGAGTTGTTCTTACGGCAAAAGTTTCTTCAGAACTTATGTTTCCTAAAGCTACTTTTCTTGCAGCCTCAACTATTTTATTTAATTCTGCTTCAACAACTTCGTAAGCTGGTATGACCTTTTCAGCTTCAAGAATATTCTCCTTAATTTTCCTAGCAAATTCAAAATGCTTATCTGCTTCGACAAGAACAAGACCTAAAAATCCTTGAGGACGCGGATAAACTTTTACATTAGAGTTTAGTTCTAAGATTCTAGCTGCTGCTATATTTTCTAAGCCAAGAGGTGTTTTAACCAGGATATTAGGCCTATTCAAAAATTTAAGCCTCGAAATACTGGGCTACTTTACGTCTAAAATGAGTATTTCAGAAATATTGTTTAAGCTTTTTCTTCCTGTACAATAACTTCTCTTATTATTTCTTCTGCTTCTTTACCCTTAAGCATTAGCGGTGAAACAACAACTGCGGGTTTTGGGCCTTTAGGTGTTGGTATTGTAAGCAGTTTTGACTTGTAAATCTCAACTTTTCTTAGAGGATATATTTTCTTTGCTTGGGCAAATATTTCGCTTGATAATTTGCCGAAGATCATTGCTTTAATTAATTCGTCTAAAGTCATTTCTGAAGCTCTTTTCTCAACAATTTCCTTCATAATCTTCCTAATAGCTCTCTTTTGTGAAGACTTGCATCTATAAGATGTTAGCACCACTGCCGTTATTCTTAGACCATAACCATCTTTTGTTTGTACATTAAATATTCCCTGTATTTTGCTGCTTCTTCTTCTAACAATACTCCTCATGTAGTCCCTAGCTAGTTCATGACCCTTAAACCTGGTAATGCATTTATCCCCGATGACTTTAATTATTTGGAAGAATAAGTGGACATGAACTAAGGTAAAGTCTCCTGTTAAATCATACAATGTTGTTTCAATAACTCTGCCAATAAGCTTTAGCGGATTATCTGAAGGTGTTGTTCCTAAAGGGACTTCGCCAAACACTGGAGGAGCTACTATGGTGTACCATTTCTTCATTTTCCACTTATCTTTAACCGCAGCTCTAGGTGCCGGCACCTACATTTCCCCATGGTTTATTTGTTTTCTTAAGCTACCAGATTTAGGATTAAAAGGTAATATAAAAGGCTTACTTTACAAGTTTTCATTGCAATTCCGCATCTACTTAAGCTTTCTAAGTAGTATTTCAATAGATTTTACGTGAGCTAATATTTCATTTAAAGTATTATATAGTGTTCCCATGATTCCACTGTCTCCTTCTAATTCAATAATTATTTTAACTTTAGAATTCTCAAGTAAATCCCTTATAACCATACCTTCCTTTGTTAAAATGTTATCGGGTTTCAGAGCATAATATACGGTTTTAGCTTCTTTCTCTTTTTCATAACTTAGAGTGAGCTTAGAGAATATTTTCACTTCATAACGCCCTTAAGCACTCTATAATGTTTTTAATGCTTTTAAATGTGAGTCCGTAAACCTTCTTCTCGTATGCTTTCTCTATAAATTTTTCCAAAACACGTAATAGTTGTTCACCAAAAACTCTACGAATCGAAGAATATGGTATTAGAAGCTTTTTTCCACATTCTATAGCTATTAAATCGTCTTTTTCTATTAAACCTGAGGTTACGAGTATTGATTCTAATACATAGTATGGAGCTGTATCTGGTCTTTCTAAATGTAGAATTTTCAACACCCTATTTTCAACTTCCATCTCTTTCAAACCTTCCTTTACCAACACGTCTACTGTTCTACTCAATTTTCTAATCGTAGCAAAATATTCTGGTTCATAAATCTTTATAAGTGGTGAAAAATGTTCCTTCATAAAAACTGACTTCTCCATACCATATGTTTCAACTATTACGTCCAGCACCAATGATAGCTCTAGGGAGTCAGATATAGTTTCCGAAACCTTCTTCTTAAGACCATAGGTGTCTCCTATTAGATCTTCTATCTTCCATGCATCCTCTTTGACTTTGTTGATTATATTTAAGAGGTCTTTAACAATTTCCTTTATTTTTACTGGATCATGCTCAATCAATTTTGTTCTTAAATCATGTATTCCATGATCACGGAGGAACTTTTCAGCTTCGACATAACTTCCTGTAATTCCAAAAAGGAATGGTATTAGCGAGTGTGTTAATACTTCAACTATAGGTTTATGGTTTGCCCCGGCTATTCTAAGTCCTTTTATTTTATCTAAGATATCCTTGCTTACACATTCGTTTAAGAATATTTCTTCGGACATTAATTTAGGATACCTAAAGAAATTATGAGCTATAATTGAGGATAATGTTAACATGTAGTCTAGGTAATCATATGTTTCCTTAAGCATTTGCCAAACAATAATCGCTAATGGAGTTTCATGATTGATGCATTTTAGAAAAGGAAGTTCTTTTTCACGAGTTTTTAACTTATGATCGCATAAACCTATGAGATATCCTCCCTTAGCATACTTATTTAAAGTTCTTACTGTCGATTCATTCAACGGTAAACCTAAGGTTAGGACTACTTCATTCTTAATGTCATCCATAGTAATTAGTGGTTTAGCCTTTACTGCCACCCTAATGTCTCTACTTAACAATTTAGATGTAATAACCGACGAAGCAATAATGTCTGGAACTGTTGGATATACGAACATCTTTATTTCCTTGAACTTTGAAAGTTCAAGGAGCACATCTTTTATTGGAATGGTTTTTCTTCTTTTAGGCTTAGTAAAACCCAATAGGCTAGCATTATGCTTCAATAAACCACCTAGAATAACTAAAGAATTTCAGACTAAAAACTATCTGCTCTAATGCTTAGAGAAGATGTTTAAAAGGAGAGGCTAGAAGGTTTTTGAAACCAGTAATTTAACTTTCTCTGGTTCGTATTTCCAGTCTTTAGGTAGCTTCCCTATTCTCTTATAGTACTTGACAAGCCTTCTTATTTTGGACTCTATTTCTTCAAGTCCTCTTTTAGAATGATAATCTTTAGGATGTTCTTCAAGATGGGTTCTTAGTCTAGCAGCTCTTTTCAACAAGTTGAATAGATCCTCTGGTATTTCCGTGGCTAATCCATGTTCTTCAAGTACTTTGGTTATGCCCTTACCTAGAATAGGTTTCACTAAAGGTATACCATATTGGTCTCTTAGAATAATACCTATCATAGACGGTCCATACCCTTTTTTAGCTAACTCAACAATTAATGCCTCGATTTCTTCGGAGCTAAGTCTAAGCCACCTAGGAGGACTTGCTCTGACAGGCCTAGTTGAATGTGACTTACCTTTCTCCCTCTTCTTATTCACGTAACATACCCCTCTGCTTCTTCTTCATAAAATATTATTTCCACTTTTTAAACCTTATTATTTCATTTTCTCATTCACTAGCCATTTGGCTAGCTTCTCGAAAGCTTGAGCTCTATGAGAATATTTATTTTTCTCTTCTACATCCATTTGCGCGAAAGTTACGTTAACGCCCTTGGGCGTGAATATGGGGTCAAAACCGAACCCTTTATTTCCTAGTTCTCTGTAAGCTATTGTTCCTTCTACCTCACCTTCAAAAAGCTTAACATAGTTAGAATCCATAAAACCTACTACAGACTTGAATTTAGCGTATCTGTCCTCAATATTTTCCATTAGCTTCAATATTCCCTTACATCCTATTGTTTCATACACGTAGCTCGAGTAAGGGCCTGGAAACCAGTTTAAAGCTCTTATAAATAGTCCGGCATCTTCAACTACCATGGGTTTATTTATTTCAGGATATAGTAGGGCTAAACTATAAAGAACTATTTCTCTTAGGTTTCGAGCTTGTATTTCTACCTTATTTGCTTTTAGCATTCTAAGTTCTATACCGTATCTTTCCATGATCTTGGATGCTTCTAGAAACTTATGCTTGTTTCTTGTTATAAAGTATATTTTCAAGCTTTTTTCCTCCTTTCTTTAACGTACCTACCTCTTCTCCTTATTTCGAGCATTCTTTCATAAACCTTTTGAGCATATTCTTTACCTACGATGTTTTCGTAACCTTCAATGATGCTGTTCTTAACGTAGTTAACAATATCGTAGTGTGTGCTTTCAAGCGATCTTAGAAGCAAGTGCATATCTATGGCATGTTCTTCTATCTCGCCCGTTTTCTTTGAAAGCCCGAAGTCTATTACTACAAGCTCTTTTCCTGTGTTTATTATGTTTGAAGTTGTAAAATCACCGTGAGCTATGTTGTTGAGATGAAGCATTGCCATTATTTCTCCTGTTCTAAAAAATAATTCTTTTAGCTCGTTAATATCCATCTCTTTTACACAATGTAGTAATAAATTTCCCTCAATGAACTCCATTATAATTAGGGTTTCTTTTGCGTCAAAGTAGAAAAGTGTAGGAACAGGTATCCCCTCCTTTCTAGCAATGTAAAGCATTTTTGCCTCATTTATTGTTCTTCTTACTCTTAAATTTAGGTCAAATTCAGGTTTCCTATAGGGCTTAGGAACTCTTTTCTTAAATATTGCTTTATATCCTAAGAATGTGCCTAGATAAATGTTTGCTTCAGCACCTTTACTTATAAGTTTTTCAACTTTAATTTCTAAATTCAGCTTATCCAAGGAATATCAACCTCGTCAAGCCTCCAACGTTGCTTAATGAACGATTCTTTAACATCTATTGTTATCCCTGATTTGTAGAGAAGAATGCCGGTCCAAGCTATCATAACGCCGTTGTCTCCCATGTACTTCTTAGGTGTAATGTATAGTTTTGCTTGGTGTTCCTCAGCCATGAGTTTAAGTTTTTTCTGAAGTATAGGGCTTGCACCAACACCTCCCGTTAAAAGTACCTCCCTCTTTTTAGTATGAGCTAGTGCTCTTTCAGCAGCTTCTACGAGCATGTTGTATGCGTTTTCTCTAAAACTTAAACATAGGTCTTCAACTCTCACGCCGGGTTCTTTAGCTTTCCTAAGAGCTGCTGTTAATAGTCCCGAATATGAAAGATCTTCTCCCTTAACAACGTAGGGCAAATCTATTATTTTCTCTCCTTTCTCAGCATATTTGTCCACTACGTGAAGACCTTCAACAATATAGGGTGGCGCTAATCCTAATTCTCTAGCAAAAACGTCTAAGCAGTTTCCAAGAGCAATATCTAGTGTTTCTCCGAAAACCCTATAGCGACCTCCAGAAAAAGCCGCTATTATTGTGTTCCCTCCTGAAACATAAACTATTAAGGGATCCCTTGCTCCGGTGAGCATTTTACCTATTTCAATATGTGCAACAGCATGGTTTACTGGAAGTAAGGGTTTTGAGAAATATATTGCTAATGCCCGTGCTATAGTTGCTCCAGAACGTAAACATGGACCTAAACCTGGACCTAATGCTGTAGCTATTGCTGATATTTCATCCATTGAAACATGAGCTTCAGTTAGGGCTTTTTTAACAACTTCAGGGCCATATGTTGAATGGTGTTGTGCTGCTTCTCTAGGATGTATTCCTCCTTTTTCAGGGACATAAACTGCTCTAGCATCTGCTAATATGTTTCCTTTGTCATCAACTATTCCGCAGCCGAAAGTATGTGCTGTAGATTCTATACCTAAAACTATAATCCTTTTAGGGTCCATGGTTTGAACCATGTAGTTAAACTAGGATTTTCTGCTCTTACCTCTTCTAGGTGTTCTTGGGGTTACAAATTCCGTGTATCCGCATTTACCACAGTGCCATCTTTCAACAGGTTTAAGATGGTGCGCCATTATGCTTTTACATCTTGGACAGACTTTGTTTTTAAGCCTTATAGTGCCTTTCTCGTAATCGTACTCGTAGAGCTTGTGTACATGAGCCACTTCTAACTACCCTCTTCCTTCTTTTTCTCTTCTGGAGGCTTATTCCTTAAAATTATGTGTTCTGGCTCAAAACTTCTGGCTTTTTCAGGGCTTTCATATATGTGAATTATCGCTGTAGTTTCGGCTTTTCCAAACTCAGAAATAATGTTCCTTACATAAACAACATCTAAGGGCACGTTAAATGTCTCTGCAATAGTTTTTCTCACAACCCATCTGCTTGGTGTTCCTTTACCCATGTGGAATATTTTCGCTTTAACCTCTTTCCTACCTATGAGGGGGTTCCATTTATCTTCAACAATTACCATTTCATATCCTTCGGCAAGTTTTATCGTCCTAGCTGCGACCTCTTTCTGTGCCATAGCGTTAATACCTCATGTTTACCATGATTTTCTCAATGCCTTTCATGATTTTACTTGTCAGTTATACTTATATTTTGCTCTAAATACTTTCCAACTTATTAAACTTCTCAACAATTTCTCTTGCTTTCTTCTTTACTTCATCAGTAACCTGTATAAAGACAATCCCTATGTTAGGTTGTCCGTAGAAAATCAAAGACCCTTTAGGAGCTTCTATGAGAGCAGGGAGAGTTAAAAGGTCTTCTTCACCATCAACTATAATTAGCGTTTTAAACTCTGATTTAATATGTTTTCTTATTTTATTCCATGCATCTTCGCTTATATGTCCTGGAGGGTTCCTAGTATGTATTATAATGTTAAAGAAGTGGTCATAATTAAATGAGAATTCCATTCTTCTGCGGTACATTTTATAATCGATAATTGATAAATCAGGTAAAATACCTGACATTAGAATGTATTGTGTAATAACATCTCCTATGCTAACTACTTTCGTAGGCTTAAACTTGTTTACAACATTGATTATCTTTTCCATAGATTTTTCAGGTATGGTCTCGATGAGTTCTCCTAAAGGCTCCTTAAGTTTTGCTCTAAGTTCCTCAGGTAGTTTGAGAAGCAATCTATCTTACCTTAATAGCGTACATGTGTGGTTTTGTTTTGTTGAGTATTTGTGCAGCTTTTGAATCTGAGGAAACTATTATTACTAATCCTTCCCAATCATCACTAAATGTTCTTGATCCACATACTGGACATTGTACTTCTTCATGAGGAACTAATGCGTTACATTTCTTACATGCTTTGAAGAGTTTCCTTTTACGATATGACATTGCTTATCACTTCTTCTTTTTAGGTTTTTTAGGTTTACCATATATTCTTTCAAGGTCTTCTTTTATCCATTCAAGTTTGCCTAGGAAAGGTTGCCTCATGGTTACTCCTATTCTCATAATTTTATTTGACATTGAAGTGCTTATGGTTATTATTCTCGCTCTTACATGGTCTCCTCTTTCCAATATTCTCTTAGTTTCTTTTCCTATGAGAGCTCCTCTTCTACCATCGTACATTAAAACATCATCTAGTATCTGAGATTTATGTGCTAAAGCATCTAATGGGCCTAAGCTTATGAATGCTCCAAAGTCTGTTATTTCAACTACTTCTCCTTCAACTACTTCCTTTATTAAAGGCTTAAAAGCTAGAATGGAAAATTCTGTTTCATGGTATGTAGCTCCGTCGCCATGAATTATAACTCCTTCCTCTGAAACATTAACATCGAATACGGCTAGTATTAACCCTAAATCCTTGTCTATTGTGCCTTCATATTTTTCACGCAACGATTTTAAAGCTGCTTCTTCTAAGGGTAAATGGAACATCTCAGGAGGTATTCTGACAATATCTTGAACACGATAAATGTAATACATTATTTATTCCTCCACGTATCCGCATGGTTAATATTAAATCGTGATATTTCTTTACTAGAAATCCCCTATATAAGTGTATTATGTGTTTAAGGAAAATATTCCACTATTATCCTTTTCTCCTCTATGTTTAGGAAACCAACCGGTATATTTAGTCTTCTAGCTTTCCTACGTAGTTCCCTATCATTAGTTATTAAAATTCCTCTTTCTCTTGAAGTTAATGATAGAATTATGTCATCTGTTTTTACGTGTTCTGGAATTTCATGTTTCAGAATGTTTATTTTTTGTTCTTGAATTACTTGTAATGCTTTCTCGGCTAATTTCTTTTCAAGAAACTTACAGTGCCTAGCTTTTCTCTTTAGTTCTTTAACAACTATTTCGGGTACGTAGATTTCGCAACGTATTATTAAAGCATCTTCAACAGCTTGTTTAATGTTTATCCCGTATTTTATAGACTGCATTAAGATGTTAGAATCAATAATGACTTTTTTCAATATTTTAACGTACCCCAGCCTATGAGCCTCCATCTACCCATAATTCTTCTGCTTATAGCTACTCTAGCATTCTTTAAAGCTACGATAGGTTTAGCTAGTTTTATTTCTAAAGTATCCTTAGTTACACTAGTCACTATTCCCCACGATATCATTGTACCGACAGTTAACATTAGGCTCTCTTTAGGCTTTATTGGTTCAACTCTTATCATATGTTTCATTCCTACAACTCTTTCCAGTGTCTTATATTCTAGGGAGATCTCCCAAAGTGTTGGAGGTAGTTGGCCTGGTTTTCCTACGATGTTTCCTACTAAGTTATCGTTCTTCGTTAGTGCAGGGTCCAGTTCTGTTCCAATAGCTACTAGTCCTCCAGGCTTAGCCTCTTTAACCTCAATATCGCCGAACCTTAGGCTTACGACTGTTGTTTCTAATGGTTGATACTGTGTTTTCCCACCAGCCTCTATTCTTACGCCTGGTTTGATCTCTATTCTATCGCCTACCCTAATTATCCCTTGAATTATACTTCCTCCGACAACTCCTCCTACGAGTTTTTCAGGAGGTGTTCCAGGTCGGTTAACATCGAAGCTTCTAGCTACGTACATTAAAGGTGGTTTTTCAAGTTCTCTTTTAGGTGTAGGTATGTTTTCATATATTGCTTTCACAACAGCATCAACGTTTACTTTATGTAGTGCACTAACGGGAATTATTGGTGCGTTTTCGGCCCAGGTGTTTTTAACGAATTCCTTAATTTGCTTATAGTTTTTCAAAGCTTGTTCCTTTGAAACAACATCTATTTTGTTCTGCACTATAACTAGGTTTCTAATACCTATAATGTCTAGAGCTGCGAAATGTTCCCTAGTTTGAGGTTGAGGGCATGGCTCGTTAGCAGCTATAACTAAAATTGCTCCATCCATTATTGTTGCTCCTGAAAGCATAGTTGCCATTAGAACCTCGTGGCCTGGAGCATCAACATAAGATACCCTTTTTAATAATACACTTTCGCATCCGCATTTAGGGCATTTTGGTTCAGTAACCCAAGCCTCAAGGCCTTGGCAGCATTGACACTTAGCAATATTTCCGTCAGCATAGCCTAGTTTAATTGTCATTCCTCTTTTAAGCTCCTCACTATGGGTAGCAGTCCATTTCCCCGTTAAAGCCTGCACTAAAGTGGTTTTGCCGTGATCAACGTGGCCTACAACGCCGATGTTTACTTCTGGTTGCTTTAGAACCCAAGGCATTTTAGAGGCTTAACCTCCTTGAAGAAATACTATTTCTTTTTCTCTTTACTTTTTTCCTCAGTAACTATTTTAACGTTTATTTGGACAATGTCTTCAGTTATAACATTGCCCCTAACTGTTTTCCTTTTACGTTCACCCTTTTCTTTAGGATGAAAACCAGGCGGTCCTGATAGTAGAACTCTCTTCTTAACTCCTCCAGGAATGTCTGGCCTCATAGGGAATCCTGAACTATCACTACCACCTCTAATCTCCAGTTTTTTGCCTTTAAGTTCACTAGAAATTAGTGAACCATCTATGATATCACCTATTTTTAACCCTATAAGCCTCATTGCTGCTTCTCCTTTAACAACGTAGGTCTTAGCCCTACCGGTTGCCGGGTCAGACACTACAACTTTAAACTCAGGCATTACCTTTAAACCACCATATCCCTTATTATCGCAGAAAAGTAAAAGCATATTCAGAATATAAATTTTCCTAATAAGGTAATGCAATAGTACGAGCAGACATATATTTGTTTAATCGCATAAGATGTATGTACAATAATTGTATACAATTATTATGGATAAATAATGTCTACGACTACCTTAAGTATTAGGATAAGGAGGGAACTGAAAGAGAAAATGGCGAAGATCAAGGATGTGAACCGGAGAGAGGAAATAGAGATTCATAGAAGAGAAAATTAAAGAAATAGAACACAAGGAGATTCTAAACACCATTAACGATTTTCTAAGTAACATAGAAGTGTCTAAGGAGCCAGCATGGAAAACCATTAGAGAGTACAGAGAAAAGAGGTAGCTAAACACATGTACATCGTAGATGCAAGTGTATTTGCAAGTATTATTGTTAAAGATAAATTCTATAATAGCGCAAAGGAACTCATAGTGAAGTATAGGAGAGAAGGACTAATAACCGTAGACATAGTATTTGTTGAGTTAGCTAATGCCCCATGGAAACATACTTTTAAACCTAAAAGAATACCCGAGAAAATGTTTAACGAATTAAAAACATCATACTATCGCTTATACAGAACGCAGTACAGAAAATTTATAGCTCAAAAAACTTAATCGTAAAATCCCTAGAAAACTCAGCCAAATACGATATAATAGTTTATGATTCACTCTACATCACATTAGCTTTAGAAACAAAGTCTAAACTACTTACATTCGATGAAGAACTGAAGGATAAAGTAAGACGACAAGCACTAAGTGCCCTTTAACATTTTTCACTTCCAACAATGCCTCCCTACTATAATTAAAATAGAATATTACTAGCGGTTACCTTAAGGTCCTAAATAAAGTGCCAACTCTACTTCGCTAAATCCCTCTTCTGACGCGTCACCTATCAATATGAAAAGTATTACGTATTCTCTTGAGAGTCTATCTAATGGCGCCTCAATAGTTATAGGTATTCTTACTACTTCTCTAGGTTTAACTTTAAATACGTAAATGTGTCCCTTGGAAGGCCCTATACTAATGTATGCTTTCAATTCTTCAGGGAAAGATGCTTTTATTATTTCCAGCGCCCTTTGTAATGAGTTTCCATCTCCATAATACATGGCTTCAGCTATTTCTTCTTCAGCTAATCCCAAATTGAGGTCAAGGTGTATTTTATCGGGAATAGTACAGTATATGGTAAACGCGTATGTTTCTGTCTCATTTAAATTTCCAGCCTTAACTATGTATTCAACCGATGCCTTCCTAGAAGTAAAGGTGTACCATCCTTGCCTCGTACTTTTAAGTCCACTTATAATCCTATATCCTAACGTGGGAGTACCGTAGTATGTTTCTATAGGAAATCCCCACCAAGAAGCAGTATTTTCAATGTTCTCAGTAACCACACTGGATAATGGAAAGGAAATTACTATAAAGAACATTATAAGAGAAACAATATGTGTTCATAACGTCCCTTCATAGCAACTTCATCCTAGCACTAAGCATTTTTTCTCAGCGTTCCCTACATTGTCCAAGGTTATTTTAGACTTTTATGAATAATATGTTTTCACGCATATAGAAGCATTGCTTTAGTTGAGCAGTGTTCATTATTATTAATACTCATCCTCATAGATTTTCCCACGGTCTTAATGTTACGTAGGGATAATGGCTTTCTCCTTAGGGGCCTATATATAGTCCACCAGCTCCTCCTACGCTGTACCCTTCAGCTGGTGCAAAGGGTGTTATCAGAAAAGCTCCTAGCAGATACGTTTTAGAAACTTTACCAGTAGGTGCTTCAAGAATTATAGGTATTTCTATTTCTTCGCCTGGCTCCAACGTAAACAAGTAAATGGGAGTTTCCGTGTATTTCACATATGCTTTAAATTCTTTAAATTTACTTTCAAGCTTATCTGTAAATTCTTTAAGTAAAGTGATATCATGTTCCCTAATAGCTTTAACAAGTCCTTCTATGATTAGTCTCTCTTCTAGTCTCGCATCATAAGGCCAAAGCATGTCCTGTTTAAGCAACTTCTTAAACTCTTCATATGGTATACATGCAAGAAATAGAATGTATGTCTCAGAGGAATTGCTGATTTGCCTTACCCTTAATATAACTATGGCTTTCTTTGATACAAAAGATACATGGTTTCCTCTTGTAGTGTTAAATCCGCTGACTATTTCTAACTTGGTATATGGACCAGTTATCTCAACAGTTTCCGTAGGTGATTTTTCAGGTAATATAGCTGTTTCCGGTGAATGAAGAAAACTTATGCTAATTAGCAGTAGAACGACTATTGCAGATATGTAAAGTATTAGGAAGGACTGTTTTTCCTTGCCTATCATTTCACTCACCAAGACCTTTTAGTTCTAAATATGTTATGTAGACTAGTTTTTGTGAATAATAAAAATCGACCACAACTTCACATTCTTGGCCTCCAATGCATGCAGCAAATCCGCGTGCTAAACCAGTTATTGTGTATTTTTCTACTTCATTGTAGTCATTCGTACAGTCATAAGTTTTACTTATCTTGTACGTCTTGTTATATACTCCTTCTTTTAATGTTACGCACCAAGACTTATATGGATCTATAGTCCATTTTCCCTGTTTATAATCGTATATTCTAAATCCTATGTCAAGTGCCGCTCTTAACCCTCTATAGCTTCCTATAGTGCCCTTTACGTATATCTTTGTCGATGCGGTCATGTATGGCCCCCAGTATAATACTGGAGAATTTCCCGGAACAGGTTTAGCGTTGAATTCTACCATGGCAAAACCTGATGCAGAAGTTGCTGCAGGCGTTGTATATGCGTAAGCATAAATATACGCATAACCATAACCACAGAGGGCCTTTGCCTTAGCATCAGCTCAGGCATACGGGGGTCTGTCTGGAAGAGGATAAGCCACCGTTTTAGCATTAGCGTAAGGGGGTGCTCTTTTTAACGCAAGGACTACAGATGTAATAAGACTTAATAACAGCAACAACAATACGAGTATTATTGCTGTTCTTCTAAGTTTCATTTTAATCCTTATTGAATTAAAGGTTATATAAATATTTATTTTTTTTAACTTGTTGCCAATATTATATTTGAAAAATCTTATTAGTGTGCTGCTTCTTTGTACTTTACACTATCCATAAACTATTTTTAGTTGTTTTTAATTAGTACGTTCTTGAGTGGTATTTATGCATGCTAAGTTTAAGTATTTTCTTTATTGTTTTATGCTTTGCATATTTGGTGTGTTTTACGGTCTCTTACTGTATGCTCATGGCCCTTCTGGTATATTTGCTCAGTTTGCAGCGTTTATTTATGCTCCAGTATTGTTGCCTGTAATTGTTTTTGCCTATTTAGCTTATAGGATAGGTAATAAGGTTTTAGTTATAGTGTTAGCGTTGACGTCTGTGATCTTGGGTTATCTTTTAGGATTTCTAGTATTTTAGCACGGATATCCCTCTTACCCTGCTTAAATATGCAATATTGCCTGTTACTACGCTGTAACCTTTTTCTTTAGCTATTATCCCTATTAGTAAGTCTCTAATATCGGTAGGTAAGCCTATTTTTTCAAGGTATGCTATTTCTTCACCAGCTACTTTAGCCTCGTGAACTGTCATGGTTAAGATGGTTAATTTGTCTAAGAGTTTATCTACTGTAAGTATTCTTCTAGAACCTCCGAACTTATATGCTCCCTAGTAGAGTTCAAAGGCATTAATTACTATAGTTGCAAGCGATATGCCTTTGCCTTTAAGGTTTCTTATGAACTTTACTGCTTTGTCTTTTCCTCTTAAGAAATCTATTAAAACGTCAGTGTCTAAAACTACTTTCCTTGTTTCTTCCATACTTTCCAAAACCTCTTAGTTCCTTCTAAAAATCTCTCAACTTCTTCATCGCTTAGATCAGACCATGCTCCTACTAATTCCATGATATCTCTGCGGTTTCTTACAAGTCTTAAATTGTAAAAACATTTGTTTAGGGTTAAACGTTAAAGGGGATTATATGAACGGTTATAAGTTAGGTTCGAAATAAAGAATAAGTAAGGTGTAATAGGCTATGAGTGCCGAGAAGAAATTACGGCAACCCATAGTAGTAGTCCTTGGACATATAGACCATGGGAAGTGCTTACATCCTGACGAATATGTGTTTCTGGGTAATGGGAAATTTGTTAAGATAAGCGAACTATTTGAAGCTAGAAAAGAGTTAATCAAGGTAGATGGAGATTACGAGAAGGAGAAAAGAAGTGTTCCAGTTTATACATGTGAAGATGATTTACGCATTAATGTTAAATCAACGTCCTATGTGTGGAGAGTTAAGTATAATGGTCTCCTATATGAAATTGAACTAGCAGATGGCAGTACTGTTAGAGTGACACCTGAGCACCCATTTCTAACTATTAATGGGTGGAAGAAAGCAGAAAATCTAAGCCCCGATGATTATGTGGCTGTGCCAAGGAAAATCCCCTTTAAGGCTACATATGAAGAAGTATGTAAATATGTTATTAAGAGACTGCTAAGTATTCCGGAAACCCTATTTAAACTCAAAGATGACATCATTAACTACGTTAGAAGAAAAATTACGTTAAATAGGTTCAACTACTATAGATTCTATAAGAATAAGCTAAGAAGCGAAGACCTCATTTTAATGGTAAGTAAACTTAACATAGATTACTGCAGGTTATATGAGCTTGTCGAGTTTATAACGTTCTCTGATAGGAGGAGAAGAGCAGGACATGCTAGTAAGTGGGTGAAACTACCTAAGTCTAAGGAAAGCTGGGAAGAAATATTCTATGTTGCAGGCTTAATGTTTGGAGATGGCTCTTCAAACTTTGATAGATTAACTAGTAGTTCTGAAACACTCATAAAAGAATTTGAGAAAGGGCTAGCTGAGCTTGGAGCATCAACACGCATCATAGGTTCTAAGAAGCAAAATGTTTTGGAAGCCAGAGTTGTAGGCGGTTTAGCTGTTAAAAGGTTCTTCAAATATATCTTTGATTTTCCCAGTAGAGGAAAAGCAAGAAATCTAAGGCTACCTGAAATCGTTCAAATAGCTCCTCTACGTTTCACTTCAGCATTCATTAGAGGGTATTTTGACGCCGATGCCTCTGTTAATGTAAAACAGAACCGTATCGAGGTTTCATCTGCTTCACCAATGTTCTTAAAGCAGTTGAAATGGTTGCTTCTTAGATTCGGAATTACATCCCAGTATCGTGAAAAAATAATTAAGAATACTACTTACGGTGTACTTTACATTAAGGGTAGGAGAAATCTGGAAAGATATTTAGCACACATAGGGTTTGTAGAGAGAACTAAGCTAGAGAAACTTAGGAGAATTATTAACAAGTCTAAGCGTGATGACATTATTGTTGAAAAAATACCCTTAAGCGGAGACTACATTAAGAGAATTAGGTTAATTCATGCTGTAACATTGTCTGAGCTTGGAATACCCTACTTTACAGTTTACGAGAAGAACATGGAAAGAATGACTTGTTCAACATGGGTTAGATTTGTTCACAGGCTTAAGGAACTCACTAGTGAGACTGACTTTAACAAGAGGTTAGAGAAGAAAATACTTGTGCTTGAAGGAGTAAAGAACGATAGAAACCTAGTTTTAGCATTTATGTCTGATGGACTAATGAGCTCGAATAGGAAACTTACGCCGCTAGGTAAAGAAATGCTATTAGCTTGGAAAAGGAGAAGTTTTGAGAAAATAAAGCTACCGACATTTGACTATGTGACTTTCGTAAAAATAAAGAATATAAGGAAAATACAGTATACCGGGTACTTATATGATTTAAGCATAGATAGTACAGAGAACTTCATAGCCAATGGAGTAATAGTCCATAATACGACGCTCCTTGACCACATTAGGGGTACTACTGTTGCTAAGAAGGAGCCTGGCGAAATTACTCAGCATGTTGGTGCTAGTGTTGTTCCAACATACGTTATTGAGAAGATTTGTGAGCCTTTGAGAAAGATGTTTCCTATAAAGCTTAAGATTCCTGGTTTGCTTTTTATAGATACTCCAGGTCATGAACTATTTTCAAACCTTAGAAAGAGAGGTGGTAGCGTTGCTGATTTTGCAATTCTTGTTGTTGATGTTATGGAGGGGTTTAAAGATCAAACTTTTGAAAGCATAGAGATTCTTAAGGAGCGCAAAGTTCCATTCTTAATAGCTGCCAATAAAATCGACAAAATACCCGGATGGAAACCTTATCCTGATACTCCATTCCTGATTAGCTTTAGGAAGCAGGATGAAAAGGTTAGAAGTAGGCTTGAAGAACTAATATACAACATTATTGGTGAAATGTACAAGTTAGGGTTTAGAGCTGATAGATTCGATAGAATAAGAGACTTTACTAGAACGGTAACTATCGTTCCTGTATCTGCGAAAACAGGTGAGGGAATACCTGAGCTTTTAGCTGTTCTTGCTGGTCTAGCACAGCAGTTTATGACTAAAAGGCTAATGTATGCTGAAGGACCTGCTAAAGGCGTTGTACTTGAAGTTAAGGAGGAAGTTGGGTTAGGAACTACAATAGACGTCATCATTTATGATGGTATTTTAAAGAAGGGAGACTGGATCGTTGTAGGAGGCTTAGAAAAACCCATAGTAACTAAGATAAGAGCATTACTTATGCCGAAACCTTTGCAGGAAATAAGAGCTCCTGAAGAAAAGTTTATGCAGGTAAACTATGTTGTTGCAGCTGCGGGTGTTAAAATAGCTGCTCCAAATCTTGACGGTGCTCTTGCCGGTTCACCTATTTTCGTTATTGAAGATATGTCTAAGGTTAAGGAGTATGTTCGTAAAGTTCAGGAGGAAATAGCTAGTGTAAGGGTTATGAAAAACATTGTAGGTGTTGTTGTTAAAGCAGACACTTTAGGCACATTAGAGGCCTTAATAACAGCTTTAAAAAGGAAGAATATACCAGTTAGATTAGCTGATGTGGGGCCCGTTTGTAGAAGAGATATCATTGAAGCTTCAACATCCCTGAAGAAGAATAAGTTCTACGGTGTTGTACTAGCTTTTAATGTTAAAGTCCTTCCAGGAGTAGAGGAAGAGGCAAGTAGGGAAGGTGTTAGGATATTTAGTGATAACGTTATTTATAGACTTCTAGAAGCTTATGAAGAATGGCTTACTAAGGAAAGGGAAAGAGAGAAGTTAAGAGAGCTACTTAAGCTTATTAGACCTGCTAAAATAAGGATAATCCCGGGCTGTATTTTTAGAAGAAGCGCTCCAGCTATTGTAGGCGTAGAAGTTTTAGGCGGGAAAATTAAACCAGGATACCCCCTAATAAGAGCTGATGGTAAACGTATTGGGGAAATAATGCAAATTCAGGATAGAGGTAAACCTATAGGTGAAGCTAAAGTAGGTCAAGCAGTAGCCATATCTATAAGAGGTCATGTTCTTGTAGGTAGACATATTAATGAAGGAGACATACTATACACTGATTTACCGGAAAAACATGTTGAAACATGGATTAAAAAGTTCAGAAATGAGCTTAGCAATGATGAATTAATGGTTTTAAGAGAAATTGTTAAGGTTAAGAGGAAAGTAAACCCTGCCTTTGCTGCTACAGTTTTTCTCTAACACACAAAGTCTTCGTCTTTAAAAATTATTTTCATTTCCCTGATAGCTGTTTCTACGCTATCGGCAGCATGAATTATGTTCTCTTGAACCGATAATGCAAAGTCTCCTCTAATAGTTCCTGGAGGAGCCTTTCTACCATCAGTTGGACCTATCATAGTCCTTACAACACTTACTGCTTCATCTCCTTCAAGAACCATTGCAACAACAGGTCCCGAGGTTACAAATTCTATTAGGTCTTTGAAGAAGTGTTTACCCTTATGTACAGCATATAGCTCCTCAGCTTTCTCCCTGCTTAGCTTAACCATTTTTAATGCCACTATTTTGAGGCCCTTACTTTCAAATCTCCTTATAATTTCTCCTACAAGTCTTCTTCTCACACCATCGGGTTTTATCATAACAAAAGTTCTTTGAACAACCATCTTTAAAACACCTAAGCTGAGTTTTGCTTTATAAACTATGTTTTAGCATACTTTAATGTCCACTTATACTTTCTCGGGTTACGCTTAAGCTTCAACATGTTTTTCCAGCATTTGCTTGAGCAAAACCATAGTATTGAACCATCGTTTTTAACATACATTATACCTGTACCGGGTTCTATTTCTCTACCGCAGAATGAGCATGTTCTCACTTTAACCATAGGCTTACACCGCTAAGGTTATGCAGCATGTTAGCTGAAAAATCTCGGTGGAAACATATTTAAAACTCTTTCTACCAATTTTCACTACAGACCATCTTGAGGTGATGTATGTGAGCAGTAAACAGAAATCGTCCACGATAATAGAGGAACTAGGTTACCCCGCTGAAGTCATACAGATCGTTGGTAGGACAGGGGTTACAGGTGAAGTTATCCAAGTTAGAGTAAGAATTTTGGAAGGAAGAGATAAGGGGAGAATTTTAACAAGAAACGTTAAAGGACCTGTAAGACTAGGTGACATTTTAATTTTGAGAGAAACTGAGAGAGAAGCTAGAAAGCTTTCAGGTAGGTAAAAAAGGTAATTTTTGTCTTATTTGATAGCTTATGTTTTGTTTTGCATTTACTTAGCAGCTTTAGCCTTTATTTCTTTAACTTTCTCTATTATTTCCTCTACTAAGTCTTTAGCTTCTCCAGGGTCAATTATACATGCACTTGCTGCTGCAACTTCTATTCCTGAAGCTTCTCCTAACCTCTTCTTGCTTGGAACATAGACGTAAGGTATTTTCTTTTCATCACATAGTAGTGGTAGATGGGCAACAATTTCGGGCGGATCAACGTCTTCAGCTATTAGTACTAGCTTAGCTAATCCTCTCTCAACAGCTTTAGTGGTTTCGTTTGTTCCTTTCTTTATTTTTCCTCCTGTTTCCCTGGCTTTCTTTATTGCTTCATAAGCTTTTTCAGCTAATTCAGAGGGCACTTCAAATCTTACATAGAATGGTTTAGACATTTTACTCATCCTCCTCGTTTAATTCTCGTCGTTCATCATTAAACCATAAGTAAGAAATGGGGTATATAAACCTGTATTGAATAGCGTTATATAGTCTACTAACTTCCTGAAACTAAGTTATTCATGTGCAAAATATGTAATTACTTTATCCTTAGTGACACTATCTACTCTAACGAAACCAAACCTGTAGAATTGAACAATGGTGTTTAAGGATATTTTTCTTAAAGATTCTTCGGCAACACCTTCAATTATGTTTAAATCTAATCCTTCAGGTTTTTTAACAATAACCTTTACGTTATTTGTGCATGGAACCCACTGAATTATCTGTAGTCTATATCTCTTAGCTTCTTCAAGGCTTATACTTGTAAGGGATGCTCTAACAATACTCTTCTTTTTCTCCTCTATTCTAATGTTAAATAAGCCTAGTAGCCTAATTTTGTCTCCTTCAGATAACTTATCGTAGTCCCTGTGCGAAATATAAACTTCTAACTCGTTTTTACCCGATTTCAGCCTTAATACCCTGTATCCTAACTCCTTAACTTCGGGATGGTAAGGTATTTTAGTTGTAAATTCTGAAATACCGGAAATAACCATTTTTACAGGGTTATCTACGAATAGTATTCTTGGAGCTTTAGGGTCAACTATTTTCCTGTTTAATGCAGCAAGATTTTCCATAGAAATACTTGCTTCAGAGGGTTTAACACCTACTTCTAAAATTAATTCCCTAATAGCTTCAGCTGTAAAGCCTCTTTTCCTTAAAGCGCAGAGAGTACCAAATCGAGGATCGTCTAGACCTTCAAATTTACCTGTTTCCACATATTTCCTAATAGCTGATTTGCTTAGAATAAAACCTTTTAGCTTAAGTTTTCCGAAATGAATTGTTTCAGGATATTCCCAACCAAAGTGCTTATACAAGTATTTTTGCTTTACGGTGTTTGTCAAGTGCTCTTTAGCTCTTAGAATGTGTGTTACATTTAGTAAATGGTCGTCTAATGCAGAGGCATAGTTGTATGTTGGCCAAACAATGTACTTATCCCCTACTAGAGGATGCGGTGATTTTGATGTGTCTATTACTCTGAAAGCAACCCAGTCTCTAACTGAAGGGTCTGGATGGTTTAGGTCTGTTTTTACTCTAAGAACTGCTTCTCCTTCGCCGAAACGTCCTTCAAGCATTTTATCCCAAAGTTCCAGATTTTCCTCTATGCTTTGACTTCTATGAGGACATGGTTTCCTCTGGTCTCTTAATTTCTTAAATTCCTTCCTACTACATGTATCAACATAAGCTCCTCCTACTTCAATAAGCTTCTTAGCATACTGGTAATGTATCGGCAACCTTAATGACTGAATATATTCCTCATCCCACTTTAACCCTAACCACTTAAGATCTTCTTTTATGAGGTCGTAGGCTTCAAGCATAGGTTTCTTTATTTTAGGATCTGTATCATCAAATCGTAATATGAATTTCCCCTTATACATTCTCGCATATTCGTAACATAGAATAGCGGGTCTTGCATTGCCTAGGTGCAAAACAAAGTCGGGATTTGGTGCAAACCTTGTTATAATAACCTTGTACTTATGGGCATTAGGGAGTGGAGGAAGTTTCTTCTCCTCTTTTTTCTCTTTTTTAGTAAAAATTTCTGGATATTTTTCCTCGGCAATTCTTTTCTGCTCATCTACTGATAACCTGTTGACCTCATCTACTATGTTTCTAACTATTAAGACAACTTCTCTAATTACTCTTCTTAACTCTGGTTTTTCAGCAATAACCTTGCTAATAACTGCTTTTAACTCTGCTTTTCCACCGTATTGTATAGCGTTCTGAAGAGCATACTTGAAGGCTATGTTTCTAACTTCATTTACAATATGTAATTCTAATTTTTCTGACATTTTCATCACCAACGGTAACTATTAAGTAACGTTGAATTTCATCAAATATTGTGCCTATGTATACCACTGTTCCTTCCACTATACACACTATGTTTCTTACTTCATATTTTCTCGTGACCTGATACCCTATTTTGTTCCCTTCTCTCACAATATCTCCTTCGTCGATACCTAGGAAAACCTTAAGCCCTTCAATCTCCATTAACCCTACTTTAACATTCTTTTCAACAAGATAGTATGTATCGTATTTGGGACTATAGGTGATGAATGCTTTCTTCGTTTTTGCTTGTTCTAAATCTATGACGTCCTCATATGCTGTTTCATAGATTTTCTTGAGAAAAACTCTCTTATAATTACTTATTTCGCGTAGATTTTCTTTAGAAACAACGCATAATGTGCCATCGGCTAGCTCAAATATTGCTTCCTGAGGTCTGGTTAGTTTTCCCTCTTCAACATATATTTTAGGGTATTTATAAAACGACATCATTTTTAACAGCTTATTTTAGTCTCTTCACAACGTAGTTCGCTAGTTCTATGAGCATTTCTTTTGCTTCATAGTCTTTAACCTTTATGTTTTCTATGATGTTTTTTGCTGTATTAGCATATTTTAATGCTATTTCTTTAGCGTACTCTATTGAACCTGTGCTTATGAGTAGCGAAATTACGTCATTTATTTTTTCTTTACTTAAACTTCTATTACCTAGTGCTTCCAGTAACTTTTCCCTATCTTTAGGTGATGCTTTTCTTAAAGCATGGATAACAATTATTGTTTTCTTACCTTCTCTGATATCGCTTCCAACAGGTTTACCTAGTTTTTCTTCTTCACCGATAACTCCTAGAATATCATCTTGTATTTGAAATGCTATTCCAAGGTTTTTACCATAGTTTCCAAGAAGTTCAACGTCTTCAACTCTTCCACCACCTACTAACGCACCTATTTTTGTTGACGCTTCAAAGAGTGCAGCCGTTTTCTTATATATCATTTGAAAGTATTCTTCTTCTGTAACATCGGTTCTTTCTTCAAAAGCCATATCCATAGCTTGGCCTTCAGCTATTGTTGAAGCGGCTTGTGCTAGTATTCTAGCTGCTTCAACAATACGTTTACTGTCAATACCAAGCTCCTTAAGATATAAGAGAGCTTCGAAAGACTTAGAGAATAACAGGTCGCCAGCAATGATCGCAGTAGATATGCCCCAGATTTTATGTACTGTTGGTACTCCTCTTCTAAACTCGTCCTTGTCCATGACGTCATCATGGACAAGGGTAAAATTATGAAGTAATTCTACTGCAGCAGCTGCTGGTAAAGCCTTCTCCTCGCTTCCACCAACAATTCTTGACGATAATATAAGTAATGTTGGTCTTAGCCTTTTACCTCCAGCCTTAAGTAGGTGTGTTGATGCAGAGTAAAGGTAGTCGGGTTTTCCTTTTAGTACTTTATTTAATATAAAGTTGTCAACTATTTTTGCAACATGCTTAGCATAGTTTAGAAGTTTTTGCATTTCTCCTTTTACCTCTATGAGTCTTTGTTTAAGCTAATTTTTCTCCTATCTAAACTTTTCTAAATATTCCCTAATGTCTATACCTCTTTGCTCAAGCCATTCTTTAACCCTACCTGTGACCACAACGTCAGTTTTTCTTAGCTGCTTTAACGTCTTAGACCCTGTTAGCAACATGGCTATTTTAAGTTCATCAATTATTCTTCTTAAGTATTTTTCGAGATTTTCAATACCTTTTACCGCTTCTCTTAAAGCTGGTAAAGCTATACCTGCTACGTTTGCTCCTATGGCTAAAGCCTTAGCAATATCTAATCCTGTCCTTACCCCTCCGCTTCCAATAACTTCTAACTTCGGGGCGCCAATACGTGTCTCAACTATGGAGATTGCTGTAGGTATTCCCCAGTTCCAGAAGTCCTTAGCTATTTCTGCTGCATAGTAATTTTTCCTCCTTAAAGCTCTGTACATTTCAACAGCAGACCAGCTTGTACCACCTAATCCCGCTACGTCAATAGCCTTCACATTAGTTTCTCTCGCAATAAGTGATGCTATTTCTTTACATATTCCAGCGCCTGTTTCCTTGACTATTACTGGGACTGGAAGTTCCATAGAAAGTTCTCTTACTTTTGACAATATTTCTTTAAACGATTTTTCGCCTTCTATTTGAACGCTTTCTTGAAGAGGATTTAAGTGTATGGCTAGGGCGTCAGCGTCTATCATGTCAATGGCTTTTAGTATTAAGTCTGTACTATACTTTTTCGCTTGAACGAAACCTATGTTTGCTATTTTAAGAGTTGACTGTGCATATTCCTTAACTATAGAGTACGTGTATGTGAGTGATGGATCTTCTAGCGCCGCTCTTTGACTCCCAACACCAATTCCTATTTTAAGTTTTTCAGCAACATAAGCTAGGGCTTTATTAATTTCTACTGTTTCTGGATGTCCTCCTGTCATCCCAGTAATTATTATGGGCGCTTTCAACTTCTTTCCGAGAAAAATTGTTTCTACATTTATTTCGTCTAAACTGAGTTCGGGCAATGCCTTATGGATGAGTATTATGTCTGAAAATCCTGTAGGTATTTTTGATTCAACGTCCTCATTCAAACAGATGTCGATATGCTCTATTTTTCTATAACGTGTTATATTGCCCAATGTTTAATCACACCTTAACTATGGTTTTTCTTGAAATGTCTTTACCTGTTAAAACCATGTAAACGTGATTCTTTTTTAATGCGTTAAACAATATCACTTTAACTTTCTTCCCTTTAATCCATTTAGCTATTTCTATTAGCTTATTAGCCATACCACCGGTAACATCTATTTTCCCTACCCCTACCTTCGCCTTATGCACTATGCGGTTTAGCATAGTTAAGTCTAAAACTTCTAGCAGGTCATCATCACTCCTCGGCGGATATCTTTTATAAACACCGTCAACATCAATGGCATAAAAGAGGTTTTCAAAACCAAGCTTAGAAGCAAGGCATGGTGCTATAGTGTCTCCCGAGAGTATGGAAAATCCTTCAGCAACGTCGAAAACCACGTTTCCATAAAGAACAGGTACTAAATCATTATTTAAAGCATTAACTATGGGTTCTAAAAACGCTTTGAAAACATGTTTTCTCTTTAAAACAAACAGGGATATTGTGTCAATAGGGATAGCTTTAACACCATGCTTTAGAAGATAAGACACTACTTTCCTATTCAATCTCTCCATTGCCTCATGTATTTCAATACACGAAGTTGTTGTCAACTTGTTTTTAAACCGGGAAGCTACAAAATGTCCAAAAGATCCTCCTCCGTGAACCAATATTAGCCTTATTTTCGTCTCTGCTATTGCTTTAGCTATTTCTGAAGCTATTCTATTTAATACATGTTTTCTTAGAGTAAATGGTTTTGATTTATCCGTTATTACGCTTCCACCTATTTTCAAAACCACTCTTCTCATTCATTATCACCGAGTAACATATGAGCTTTCTCATAAGCTTCTACACTATATGGTTTCCTAAAACATATAAGAGATGAGCCGTTTACGTCGGGGAATATGAGGCATTTACACTTAAAATACATGTTTAAATCAATAATTTCCTCTATGTTGTAAATAATGTATTGTAAAGCTTCTTCCATAATTACATGTCTTTCTAAACTTCCTTTACTCCTTATGCTTTGCACGGCTCTTAAAACATTCACGCCTTCTACGTGCGCTAATAGGTCGATATCGCCTATGGTTTCCCTGCTCCTAACACCATTAGCCATGTTTATCATGTAGATTTCAACGCTGTTTTTAGATGGAAGATTCACCCATCCTTCCCCAAGCCTGTATACTAAGCTTTTATTGTTCAATGCAGCAATTCTCAAAGCCATTATTAAAGGTAAATAGTTTATTAGTTTTTGATCTTCTAGTAATGGCGCATATTTTTCAATGTCGTTCAAGGATATTTCATAACCTAGTTCTTCTCCCAAGATCTTCATTAAATGCGCCGAGAGTATAGCGTATGTTGATATTTTAAAGCTTTTGAAGACGTTTTTAACATTAACCACTATTTTTAGACCTTTCTCACCTAAGCCCTTAAGAAACTCTGTTACAAAACTTCTTAGAGGCTCTACATTAGATACGTTTTCAAATATTAAGTGTAATTCATTTGACCCTATCTTCTTTATTTCAACTTCGAATGCTATTCTCTCTTCGGTTTTGGCTACAATTACGGGATTTCTTCTCTTAGGTATTATGGTATAAAGTACTGGTATTACATAGGGTGTTACGTAGAGTTTCATTTTATACTCCATTACGTAAAACTACTTTTTCTTAAAAACTATTGATACATAACCTACAACTGCTGTTTTGTCTCCAGTAATATCACCTGAAGTAGCGTGCTTTAGAAGTTCTACTTCTACATCACCTACAAGCTTACTATACTCCATTAAGACCATTGTTGGCCCAGGACCGCACATGGATATGTTATATGCGTCTAAAACCTTAGATAGTAGTTCGGAATCTCTGCGTAGGATAGCGTCTATGGCCATATTGTCTTTTCTTACTGTTTCACTGTGTGGTTCGTAGTGATTTAAATCGGTGCTTGCAATAATTACTATGTCTTTTCCTAGTTTTTCCGAAGCTTCATGTACTGCTTTCGCTATTTTAGCTGCTACATCTTTCGTTTGCCACATCATAACTATTGGTACTATTTTTATTTCTCCAAATAAGTGCTGTAGGAATGGTATTTGTACTTCTATTGAATGCTCATATTTGTGAGCAACGGAGTCTATGTCTACTATCTCGCTTAATTTAACTACTTCTTTAGCTAATTCCGAATCTATCTCTACTTTACCAAAAGGCATAATCCAGTAATCTCCAACCATAGTTGCTATAGGTGAACCTAGCCCCGTGTGATTAGGTCCGAGAATAACAAAGGTGTCCGGTTTGCCATCCGAGGCAAGCCTATAGTATCCATGGGCTGCTATAGGACCTGAATACATGTACCCTGCATGTGGCGAGACAAGTCCCAAGATCTTTCTAGGTCCTTTAATGTTAACTTCGGGCAGTTTACCTGGCCCTAAGGGGTGCAAATACGATCCAATAATTTGTTCTTTTAATAAATTAGGGTCAGCTTCGTAAAACATACCAGCAACTGCAGGTCTTCTAGGCAAAATTTTCACCTAAGAGAAATATGGTTTCTTAGAATTTAAACAGTGACGTATTACGTGTTTCGGAAAAGAGTAAGGCTACGTTCTAACTATTTTTGTTTCAAATTCCTCAACAGGTACAGGTAATTCTCCGTCTGGAGGTATGTCTCCTCTTTCTCTGAGAACTTGTCTTGCAAGTAACCAGTATAAGAGCGCTAGAGCTTTTCTCCCCTTATTGTTAGCGGGTATTATTAGTTCAACATAGTCTGTTTTATTGTCTGAGTCGCAGAATGCGACCACAGGAATACCTACTTTTGCAGCTTCTCTTAATGCTTGGGAATCCGATCTGGGATCGGTAACTATCAGTAGTTCGGGTTCTATATAGTGTTCAAGTTGAGGATTAGTGAATGTTCCTGGAAGAATACGTCCTGTTATTGCTTTACATCTTACGAAACTACAGAATTTCTGAACAGGTTTATGCCCGTACTGTCTAACGGAAACTGCAACTATTTTTGAAGGATCATATCTTGCTATGAACTTTGCTGCTATTCTTAGTCTTTCATCTGTTTGCCGAACATCTAATATATGTAATCCATCTGGTCTTATTTTATACACGAATTTCATCATATGCTTAGTTCCAATATGTGTTCCTATGTGTACTCCTGCAGCCAAGTAAACTTCTAAAGGCACCAGGAATTCTACTATTTCTCCTCTCTCACTTGACGAACTCATAGCCTAACACCTCGGAGAAACTATAATGGTCTTGTGAACTTAATGACTTGCGGCAATAGGTCTAAGTGTGATAGAAGCATTCTTCTACAGCAGTACCTCTTAATACCTAAATCGTCAAGTACTTTTTCAGGGTCTTCTCCTTGCTCTACTCTTCTCTTAAACTCCTCCCATTTATCCCCTATTACTGCGCCACATGTGAAACATCTAACTGGGATAATCATTGTGGTTTAGCCTCTCATACTTATGTTAGGGTTACCTATATGATTTTTGCCATCTTCTCCTAGCACTGTAGCGTGCAAACTTTTTAGGCTCTGTTTGCCTAGGATCGCCACTTAGCATCGTCTTGTCGTATTCCAGGAAAAGTTTTTTCAGTTCTTCACTACCTGTCCATTCAATTAATCCCCTGGCTATGGCCATTCTAACAGCATCGGCTTGAGCCATAACTCCACCGCCCTTGACATTAACCTTTATGTCTATTTTACTTCTTACATCCTTTCCTGCAAGAAGTAGTGGTTCCATCATTTTCCAGCGAGCCATTTCTATGGGGTATAGTTCTAAAGGAATATTGTTAATGTAAACCCTACCTTTTCCAGGTATGAAAACCGCTCTTGCTATTGCAGTTTTTCTCTTACCCGAAGTTATAATTATTTTCATGTTTTTCACCTTAACTGGGTTTTAGGTTTCCAACCCATTTGAATAGCTACCTCAGCTAAGGTTGTGTATTTTCTACCTAGTCTTGTAGCTAAAGCGTCTTCGATTTTAATCATTTTATCTGCTTTATCAGAGTATTCAGGAGGGATTCCTGAGAAAACTTTTAACCTTCTATAAGCGGCTCTACCTTTAGGTTTATCTATTGGAAGCATACCTCTAATCGCTCTTCTAACAATGTTTTCTGGGCTTCTGGGCCTTCTTACTCCGTGTCTGTACGGGTTCCTTAAGGTACCTACTTCGAAAAGTAATTTGTAAGACTCTATGACCATTTTCCTATCTCCGCTAACTACTATTTTATCTGCGTTAAGTATCGTTATTCTTTCTCCATTCAGTAATCTTTTAGCTACTATGCTTGCAAGCCTACCTAATATGTGACCTTCACCGTTGATTATCGTTTCACTTGTCATGACTATCAACCTATAATTTTAATGTTAGATCCTTTAGGATTTCTTAATGCTAAATCTAGTATGTGCAAACATGTACCTCCAGTTTTAACTATTTTTTCGTACGCTGACTTGGAAAATCCTATTGCTGCAACAGTTACTTTGTGGTCTATTGTTCCTGAACCTAATACTTTACCCGGTACAACGACAGTGTCTCCTTCCTTAGTATACCTGTTAATTCTTGAAACATTAACTACTATTCTCTGCCTACTTGGTTTCTCAAGCCTTTCAGCTATATCCTTCCATATTTTCGCATTGTTTTCTCTAGCTATTTTCTTAAGCATTCTAATTGTTTTTCTTAGGACAATGTTTGTAGGTCCTGTTCTCTTAACCATAACCTTACTCTCCTCCAGTAACTTCCTCAATAAGTTTCTCCATTTCTTCGGCTTTCTTGTAAAGTATTTTGGCTGCCTCTGAAACTATTCTCTCGGGAGGTAATGCTCCGGTAGATTCTATGGTGAGTATAAAGGAGTTTTCAACCCATGATACTTTGATAGCATTTCTATCGCATACTTCTTCGCAAACCTTGCACAGTGTACATGAAAGTATATCTTTTACAATAAGCTTATCATCTTTAATTTCAAGAACACCTTTAGGACATACTTTAACACACTTACCACATAAGTCACATTTCTCGAAGTCTATTTTCAACTTTGGAACATATTTGTGCGCGCTTATAGTAACAGGAGACCATTTAATATGTTCCTTACCTCTACCTAAACGTGCGTATGCTTCAAAGGTTAGTTTTTGACCCTTAGAGAGAACAACTATAGGTATTTTATCGTAAACTGGCTTTACTGTGGGATCTTCGCTTTTTAAGTCTCCGGAATATATTATTGTGCCATCTCTTTCCGCCTCAACATCTAAGAATAATCTAACATAGCATTCAGGGTTCGTCATAGGATCTGCTCCTTCACATTCTTCGGGTGGTTTGAAACGTTCAAGGTCCGTTGTTAAGGGTATGAGCCCTAACCTGTGAGCTATTATTTCGTCGTATAGCACTGATGTATTGTCAAGGAAGGTTACTTCATCTATGGCTAATGTTGGCACATCTGAAATAGCTAATCTTCTAATAGCGTTAACGAAAGCTAAAGGAGCATCCTCTATTAGTAGCTTGATTGTTTTCTCGTTTTTCTCTAGAACCCTAATTTTCACTTTCAATATCCCTCTATGCTAGACCCTTCTACCTCTACGTCCGCCAGGTCTTCTCGTTGTATCGTGGGGTATTGGTGTTACATCTTCTATTCTACCGATTATAAACCCTGCCCTAGCCAGCGCTCTTATTGCTGCTTGAGCTCCAGGGCCAGGTGTTTTTGGTCCATGACCTCCCGGTGCTCTTACCCTTATATGTATTGCTCTAATGCCTTTATCCATTGCTTGCTGGGCTACTCTTGAAGCTGCGAGCATTGCAGCGTATGGTGAAGGTTTTTCTCTATCAGCTTTAACAACCATTCCTCCAGAAGCTCTTGCAACAGTTTCTGCACCTGTAAGGTCTGTTAGATGAATTATCGTGTTGTTTAGAGAGCTGTATATGTGAACTATACCCCATTTAAGCTCGCGTGCCATGAATGCCATAGTTTACACCGCTCTATTTTTGTGCTTGAACTAATTTTTGTTTAAGAGGGCTTGTTGGATAGAAGTCTATGAGTTCCTCTTCTTCCCTACTAACAAGGTATCCTGGAGAAGTAACTCTTCTTCCGGCTATGGCTATGTGTCCGTGAACTATGAATTGCCTTGCCTGATATATAGTCCTAGCTAGTCCCTTCTCATAAACTATTGTTTGAAGTCTTCTTTTCAAAATGTGTTCTGCTGTTAATCCTAAAACGTCATCTAGAGTTGCTCCTTCAGGTAAAACACCTAAATGGTAAAGTTTAGATAGGAGAGCTTTCTCCTGAACTTTCCTTTCCTCTTCAGGTAAGGCCAGAAGAGCTCGGGCTCTATGCCTAAATTCTCTAGCTATCGTTTTAGCTATCCATAATTCACGTTTATTTCTAAGTCCATATTTTCCCATAAGTATCATTTCTTCTTCTAAAACTTCCTTCCTCCATGGATGCTTAGGCCCAATCCATTTCTTACGTGGTTTCTTAGGATCACCCATAGCCTACACCTACTTCCTCTTGCGTTTCACACCAACGGTTACTCCAAGCCTACCTGTTGTTCTTGTACGCTGACCTCTAACTTTGAGACCTAGCTGATGTCTTATTCCTCTCCAACATCTAATCTTCTTTAAGAGCTCAATATCCTTCTTAACAGCTATAATTAGATCTGAACCTATAAGGTGAAGATTCTTACCTGTTTCATAGTCTTTTCTTCTATTAAACATCCAACTAGGTAAGCCTAATGTTTGAGGATTGGCTAGAGCTTCCTCTATCTTCTTAACCTCTGCTTCAGAGAGATTACCAATACGAGCTTCTGGGTCAATACCTAGTTTCCTACATAGAGCATAAGCTAAAGTTACTCCAACACCTTTAATTTTAGCTAGACCGTAAGCTACCTTAAGATTACCATCAATATCTACTCCAGCAACTCTCACTATATACCTGAACGTTGTCGAAGACATTCCCCTTAACCTACTCCTCCTTTACGTCTTTTTCAGCTACTTTAAACCATACACAACTAAGATTATTTAAATTTTAATGGTATAAGCTATTTAGAAAACGATGGCCAACTTAGGTTTAAGATTTATAAGGTGAACCAGTTATCGTATTTAACACGGTGCAGATGAGGCTATTTGGCTACCAGCCGATAGCCAATGATGAATCCTGGCCTTAGCCGAAAACCTTTATCTCATTCTTTTAGTGGTTCGGTAGAAATTCGGTAGAAATGAAGCATATAGGAAATTAAGGATCTATATCCTACTGCCACACCTTACCTTAAAACATGTAAACTACGAATGTAGAGAAACTTCCTAGTTTAATTAATGAAGACTCCGTATCTAAACATGAAAGGGTTAAGGTTAAAGTGAAAGAAGGAGGTTTGGCGCCGGGGGCGGGATTTGAACCCGCGCGCCCCGTAATGGGGCACTGGCTTGCTGGGACATATTTCTCCAGGCCAGCCCCTTGGTCCGCTCGGGCACCCCGGCGCTTCTGTTTTCTTTGCTTAGAATATGTTGTTTATTAGTTTTATGTAGATTTTACGCTTAGAAGTACTTTGTAACCTGATTTAGAAGCTAAAACTTTGACATTACCGAATGTTTCTTCCATTATCTTTCTTAGTTTCTTGTCGCCTTTCCTAACGACCAACTGCAGTATTCCCTTCTCTTCTAACCATGCTTTTGCTTCTCTAACTAGCTTCTCAACAACGTTAAAACCTGCTGAGTATGGTGGATTGGATATTATCATGTTGAAGCGTAAGTTCTTAGGCAGAGGCTCGTACAGGTTTCCATGAAATATAAATGTTCTATCTTCGACCTTATTTAGCTTAGCATTTATTTTACATAGTTTTACTGCTCTCTTATTTATGTCAACCATATAAACCTTCAATTTCGGGTTAAGCTTAGCTATAGTTATACCTATGACTCCATAGCCTGCCCCAACATCTAAAACGTTGCCTTCTTCAGGAATTACTGCTGATTCAAGTAGGAGTTTTGTTCCAGGATCTATTCTTCTTCTCGAGAATACTCCTGGTTCAACAATAAACTCTACTGCTACACCTCTAACAACATCGGATATTATCTCTTTCCTACCTATGCTAGTAGGCTTTTCCGCGTAGTAATGTTCGGGCAAGGTTATTTACCCTTCTCTTTACTTCTCCACGCTTTAGGATAAACTCCGGGAGGCATGATTACTCTTGTCACCTTTACTGCAATACCTTTATTAGCTTCCATTATTTGATTAGTTGTCATGTTTGCTTTACCTAAAGCTACTAGCTCCCCTTTAGCTGTAAATATAGCTACTCTTTCACCAACACCTATATTTTCATGTAGGGCCAGTATCCCGGGAACTGCTAAATGTGCACCATGTGCTATAGCGTCTACTGCAGTATCTCTTATAATTATTTTAGGTAGATGACATACAGCTCTCTCCATTGGTGCAATAACCTTCCTTAATAGATCATCTTTACCTTCTTCTCTCCACCTATACAGTGCTTCGGCAATATCTTGAAGCTTAACTAGTGTTTCATCTTCTTTAAACGGTCCTGCTCTTGTCCTTCTCAGTTCCCTCATATGAGCTCCTACGCCTAAGAGTAAGCCCATGTCATGGATTATTTTCCTAACATAGGTTCCTGCTTCACAACCTATTTTTAAGAGAACAAGCTTTCCATCTCTCTCCAATACGTCTATGTAATGTACTCTGCGAATTCTTAAAGTTCTCTTAACAGAGGATCTTAGCGGAGGTTTTTGATAAATTTTCCCAACAAACTTACTAATGACCTCATTAAGTTTCTTGTCATCCACATTGCCGTGAAGCTGCATAACACAAACATATTCCTTCGTAGTGTGAACTACTAAGCTAAGTACTTTAGTTGCTTTCTCCAAAGCTACCGGAAGTACACCGCTGACCTTAGGGTTTCCCCGCCCCCAACCTAGTTAGTTGGGGGCTCTAGGGTCCCCCCATGGCCAGCTTTTGAGAGGTTAAACATTCTCTTAATCCAAGCTACAACTTCATGGCTTGTCGGCCCAGGCGGTTTATCTAGGTTTATTACGCCTTGTTTAATGTAGTCCTCAATGGGTCTTTCATAGGGGAAGCGCCCATATCTCTCATCAGTCTCTATGTCTGCTTTAATAACGAATTTTCTTTGGAAATCACATAGTTTATCAAGTTCTTTCAGATACTCTAATCCCTTATTGTACATAATGATTTTGCCTCCAAATACTACTTTAGTAAGGTGTTAAATAAAAAGCGTTTTCTACGCGAGAAAATTCTATAGAGAAACAGGTTTCTACTTGGGCGGTATTTTTATTTTTACTCTTTCCTTCATGAAATCTAGTTTACCTGCCTCTTCTAATGCCTTTAAAACTTCTTCGTCTGATGCTCCTTTAGAAATACTTATTTTTTCAGGGAGAACTTCTATATGCTTAATATTGCATTTCCTTCTCTTAACACCCGTTAACGTTTTAGGTCCTGTAATTAGCACGAAGTTGTCATCTATTATGTCTACTATTACGCATTTTCTTCCAGCTTCTCTTCCAGCTATTTTCACGCATATCCTTCCAACTTCTATAGCTGGCATGTTGTAAGGCCTCCTTGAAGCTATGTTTTTGCCTAAAAGTGTTATTGGAATTGTGCTAATAAATATTATGCTTTTTTAGCTAAAGCTTTTAGCACAGTTTTCTCTATTATCTCATATACTTCATCTATGGTGTATTTTTCCGTGTTTATTACCAGGTCGAACCATGAAATATCTGTAACATCAATACCGTATATTTCGATGAATCTTTTTCTTTGGCTAAATTCTCTTCTAACAGTCTCATAGTATGCTTCTCTTAGAGGTTTATTGTCTCTTTCAGCTATTCTCTTAACCCTAACCATTAAGGGTGCTGTGATATATATTGCTACGTCGGCTAATTCCTTTACTATCCACGCAGTTAGGTGTCCATCAATAACTACGTTTCCTCTCTTTGCTTCTTCAAGAGTTCTCCTATCTATTTCAATGTCTATACTATAGTCTTTCTCGGCAAGCTTGCTTAGCTCTACAAGCGATAGTCCTTTTTCTTGAGCTATTTTCCTAAAAATGCTTCCAGCAGAAAAATATCTTAAACCAAGTTTCTCAGCTAAACGCTTAGCATACGTTGTTTTACCGCTTCCAGCAGGGCCGCTAATAACGATAACTATTTTCTTTTTAGGCAAAACTGATAGTACCTCTAATTGCCTGTTTAAGCAAGGTCTTCAAACATTTAGGGCAAATAACTCCTCCATACATTCTTTCAGGTCTTCTTAAACTTTTAGGTAGTTTCCTTAGCTCTACAGGTCTTAATCTTGGAACACCATGAAGTTCGGCTCCGCAAACAGCACATTTTGCTGGTGATGGTTTTCTCTTTTCATAATGTATCACCGTTCTTCCGCCTGGTGTTCTTACGTAGACCCTTCTTAGTGATCTTGATCTGTATCTTGGCCTAGGCATTTTCCATCATCCCTATGTTTCGCTTATGTTAGAACTATGTTTACGTTTTCTTCTTAAAAATTTAACTTAACTAAATATTCTTTAGTGTGTTAATGATTTCCTTCACCGCTTCCTTGACTTTTCCCTCCCTATTAAGGACTATTTTAACAGCTGAACCTGTTAGAACAGCTGAAGACAGTGCTGCATTCCGCGCCATGGCCATGAATTCCCTTATTTCCTCTAAAGTTCTTTCTTCCCCTCTAAACCTAATTCCCACATCCTTTAGCCTTCTCTTGAATATTTCTTCAGGTAGCGCTTCTATTACGAAGATTACGTAGGGTCTAATATTTGTTATTACGTGCAGTGGTAAGCCGGGCCAAAAGCCTGTTACTGTGTGAACTAACGAGTGTGTATCAACTATGAATACGTCCTGTTTTCCTTTCTCAGCGTCTTCTCTTATTCTCTTAGCCGCATTTTCTTGTAGCTTAATTTGTACGTGTAACGGTAGTTTTCTAAGTTCATCTCTATGTTTGATTAAGCCTTTCTCTGAAGCTTCCTTAAACATGTAGTCTCCGAAATTAACAACCCTTACTCTAATGCCTTCCTTACTTGCTTCTTCAACTAAGTTCTTAAGCACTGTTGTTTTTCCTACACCAGGTATTCCAACTACAATAACTATTTTAGTCATTTTTTTCGATGACATTTCTACTCTCCAATGAGCCTCCTAAGGAGCGGATATGCTTCTAAAGCTCTCTCATACGCTATTATCTGATAGTACTGGTAAATTATTCCCACAGCTAAAAGTATACCCATTCCGCCACCGAAAACCCCAAGTATATGAGCCAGAGCTGCTATTGCTCCGACAATTATTGAGCTTAATAGGGTTAAAGGATAAATGTATCTTGAAAGGAATGCTTCAAGAGCTTTAACCGAACCTAATCTCATTCCAGGGATATTTAAACCTGATTTAATAAGTTGCTCTGCTTGGTCTCTCGGACTCATACCGCTAACTTCAACCCACATTAGCCCAAATATTACTGCAGCAATAATTAAAAGAACCGTATATACTAGAACCCTTGTAGGTTCAGCTATTAAACCTAGGATACCTCTAGGTGGAGAGAGATAATATGCTAAACCACCTGTTGCAACTAACTGGTTTCTCTCATCTATGGTGAATGTGCCTAAAATGTTTAGGAAAACGTTACTGTTGTCGCTATTGAACCTTGACCATATTATTCTGGCGAAGAATAGGTAGTCAGATATGAATATCATGAATAGAAGTACGGGTATGTTTGCAACGTAGAGGAAGTTTAAGGGTATTTTGGATCTTACGCCTCTATATCTTTGAATAGTAACTGGAATCTCTACTCTAACGCCTTGTAAATATATGAGCAGTAGCATGAAGCTTAATGTTGCAACTAGACCTATTATGTCGGGTAGTCCTTGCCTAATAACTATTTCAAGAATATTACCTGTAAATATTCTTGTAATTAGCTCAGGTATTATGCCGAAGTACGTTCCTGCTCCGCCTATTGCCGGTGCAATGCTGAACATATCCCACGTAACTGTTTCAGCAACATTAGCTAAGATAAATAAGGAAATTGCACTACCTATTCCCCAGCCTTTCTGCAGTAATTCATCGAAAAGTAAAACTATAATGCTAGCAATTACAAGCTGGATTATGACAAGAACTTGCTGTGTAGGTGTTAAAGGTATTCTTAATGCGCCACCTAGATTAGAAACTGCGTACGCTGTTGCCTCGACTATGGCTAAAATTATTGCTAAACCTTTTTGAGCTGCCGTAAATTTTTCCCTTTGTTCAGGATCTGTTAAGTCTAGTTCTATTATTTTTGCTCCTACAAGAACTTCTAAAACTATACCTGCTGTTACAATGGGGCTTATACCTAACATCATTAACGTTCCAGTTCTCATGCCGAAAATAAGCGTGAAAACGCTTAGACCCAGTTCAGGGTTAATTATAGCCTCCGTGGGTATACCGTAAAGGTATACGTTACCCATTATAAGGAAAAGGAGTAGAACAAGACCTGTCCATCCAAATCTCTCATATAGTGATGGTCTACGCTCAGGTTTCTTAACTGAAGGCAGTATATACGCTATCTTCCCTAAAGCATCCATGAACCCCATTTTCCATCATCCGCGCTTGAGCTGTGATTTAGCGGGGGTTATTTCTTAACAATTTCTACTATGCCGCCAGCTTTTTCTATTTTTTTCTTAGCTAATTCCGTTATTAACCTTGTTATTACTTTCAGTTTTTTAGTTACTTTTCCTCTCCCCGTAACCTTATTGTAGCCTAAGTCTAGAACATTCACTGTTATGTATCCCTCTTCAACTTTAGCTAATCCTTCTTTTAGGAGTTTATCTGCTATTTCATCTAATTCTCCAACATTAATTTCCCTAATACCTAGAACGATTTGAGGGGCTCTAGTAAACCCTCTTTTGCCAAAATAGTTTGGAGCGTATTTTACAACCCAGCTCCACTTATGCTTATGCATACCTGCAGCTCCGAAACCTCCCCTGCTCCCAGATTTTCTATGCTGACCTATTCTACCATAGCCGTGGCTCCTATTTCCTCTAAGTTTTCTTGACTTTTTCCTTCTCCTTACAACCATTATGTATCGCCTTAAATCATCTTCTTAAGTAGTTCGTTTATCTTTTCCCCTCTATACCCTGTCTCCCCTCCAGCTCCGAAGGGTCTCTTTATTGTTCCTTTAAATCCTCCTCTCGGTGGATGCAATCTAAATACTGGCTTGACTAAGTTAGCTATTTTGTTAAGCTTCAACTCCCCCTTAAGGAGTTTGTCAGCTAGTTCTTCAATACCTCCCGGAAGTTTTAGTTTTTCCTTGACATACTCGTCTGTTAGGGGTTTATTACCAGGTATTCTACCTCTTCTCCTTAAAAGCTCAATTAGTGTTTCTCTATCTATTTCTCCCCAAGTTATCCAGTCTTTCACTTTAAACAACATACCTTCTATGCCCGGGTTATCTGAGTAAACTAGTACGCAATGAAATTTCTTATGTAATCTAAGAAGCTTAAGAGTGTATTCTATATCGTAGGGTGTATCGGGTATTCCTCGAAGTCTAATAACAGCATATAGTGACATAGACTTTAACCTCTAGCCCAGTCTTCCGGTGTAACTATTTTATAAGTCATTTTTAATGCATTATAAACTGCCATAGCGAAGTTATATGATGTTCTTGTTTCCCCACGTGTATGCGACCAAATGTCTTTTACACCAGCATATTTCAAAACTTTCTTACCTATATCACCTATAACGAGTCCTGTGCCCTTAGGTGCAGGTTTAAGTATAACCTCTACACTTCCGCTTTTCCCTCTAACTGTGAAGGGTAAGGAGTGTGGTTCTCCACAACGGCATTCCCAGCTTCCGCAGCCTCTTTTAACAGGAATTATTTTTAATTTAGCATCTTGGATTGCTTTCTGTATTGCGAAGCGAAGTTGCCTAGCTTTCCCTGCGCCTATACCTACATAGCCGTCCATATTCCCTATAACGACTATTGCTTTGAACCTCGTCATTTCTCCTGCATCTGTTTGTTTTTGGACAATACCTATGTCTATTACTTCATGTTTTAAATCGGGCATAAGGTAATCTACTATTTCCGGTTCTGTTATTCTAAGATTTGATTCAAATATTTCATCTAGTGAAACTATTTTACCTTCCTTAACCATTCTACCTACTTTGGTTCTAGGTTGCCATTCTTCAATTGAAGGTAGGGAACTTGTGCTCATGGTTTACCACGTTTAGCTAGCTTTTCACCTTTTAAGACATGGGAATAGTCTTTTAAGATTTTAAGCTTTACTTCTTCAAAATGTTTAGGTAGTTCTTCAGGAGGCAAATTGTTTTTTAAATATTGTGAGAAGTGTTTAGCATAGAATTCAGGGTTTTCTTCACGTAGGGTTTTAGCCCACCTAGCTATATGCTCTCCTCTAATACGGTCTTCTGATGGAAGTATTTCGGGACTATGAGGTATTTTTAAACCTGCATCCAAAGCACCCTTAAGTACTGCGAAAACTCTGGCACCTTTTGTCGCTCTATGTAATCCTATGTCGAGTATTACTTCTGTTATACCTTTTTCTCTAGCTCTTAAACCAGCTAATAACCCTGTTAGATATGCTGCAGGGGTGTTATCTGTAGAAGCTTTCCACCCGTAAAGTTTCCTCAATTCTATGCTGTGGGCAGAAGTTAGCACTATATCTCCTTGAGGAGCAAACTTTATTATTTGAGCTATAATGTACCTTAGAGTTTTTCTAGCTACTAATCTTAGCTTCTTAGATAAGACCATGCGATAGCGCTTATAATAGTTTGTTTTCCCTTCTCTTCTTCTCCTATACTTTACCTTATACCTTGGTCCCCTAGCCATACTTAATTCACATCCTTTCCTCCACTAATTCCTTAATGTAGTTTCTAAGTTGAGCAACAGAATCGAAAACTCCTCCCTTAATTAGCCTGTATATTTTCCTATATTCTTTCGGTGTTATTACTCCTCTCTCCTTAAACTTTCTAAGTTCTTTTCTTAGAGCCCTAACTTTCATCATCCACTGTTCTTTTCTAGAAACCTTAGAGTACTTACCGCCTTTTCTGTGGCCGGGACCTCTTCTTCTACCTTTCTTTCTCTTTTCATGTCTTATTCTCCATCTAGCCCTGCTATTGGAATGTTCGGGTTTAGCTCTTATTATTCCGTCTTTAATGAGCTTCCTAATATCCTCCTTAGTTATTGCTGCTTCTACTCTATCGTAAGCTTCGGGATCAATCCATACTCTACTTTCGCCTACGCCTAGGATTTCTGCTGCTAACCTTTTCTGCAAGCTTAAATCCATTTACTCTCACCTACGGGTTAGCCACCTTTACTCCGAGTTGCTTAGCTTTCTCCAGTATTTCCGCTCTTTTTCTTCTACCTACAGTAGAGGCTATGTATACTATGTCTTTCTCCTTATCAACTTTTTCCAGTTCCTTAACGTTATGTACTATGACTATTCTCCTACCTGTTGGATGTAGTTCTCTTACAAGTTTTGGTCCGCGATAGCCTACGGAAACTACTGGAGGATATCCTTTAAGCTTTTGTCTCATTTTATTATCTATTCCTCTAGGTTTCCTCCAGACTTCATCGAATTTCGCGAATTTCCACCATAAATGCCTTAGGAACCTAGGTCTCTTTCTGTTCATTAAGTTTCTAAGTTTCAGTAATCTCTTAAACTCGCTTTCACTCATGCTACTCCTCCTCCATTACCCCTTTTTCGTAAATATATATCCCGTCCATGAAAACTCTTGGATCGTATTCTTTAACCCTAGCTACTCTCTCAATATTTGCTGCTGTTTGTCCTACATGCTCGATATCTATGCCTTCAACAATTACATCATCGCCTTCAACTCTAACAGTTACGTCATCTCCATAGATTTCCGTTATTCTTGGAGCTTTTTCCCCTAGGAAGTTTTCAATAATTATTTTCTTACCTTGAACTTTAACTGAAATTGGGAAGTGTGAGTAAACTATTTTAAGCTTATACCTGTAACCTTTAGTTACACCTACGATCATGTTTCTAATGTGAGAAGCTATCGTACCTACACATGCTTTAACTTTTCTATTAGCGAAATATGTTTCAACAATAACCTTGCTATTTTCCTTTCTTAGAATTACTCGACGTATATGTGAAAAGTCTTTTACAAGCTCCCCTTTAGGGCCTTTAACCTTAATCTTCATACCAGATATTTCTACATCTACATTATCGGGGATATCTACTTCTTCGACGTAATGTAGTATTTTAGGCATTATTAAGCACACCCTTAGGCTGTGCTACTAGTAAACGTAAGCTAAAACTATTCCTCCAATTCTCTTAGCTATTGCTTCCCTATGAGACATAACTCCTTGAGAAGTAGACAAGACAATTATCCCTATGTCTCTTGAGGGAAGATATTTTCTAAGCCACTCGGGCATTTCGAGAAGCTCATGGTATTTAACTGAAATTCGGGGTTTTATAACACCGCATTTATTTATTCTGCCTAGAAGTTGAACTTTTATTTTTCCCCATCTGCCATCGTCTATGTACTCAAATTCGCCAATGTAGCCCTCTTTCTGAAATACCCTAAAAACATTGGCTATGAGTTTGGAAGCAGGCATTATTACTGCTTCCTTTTTACCTCTAACTTCGTTATTCATTATTGTTGCTAAAGCGTTAGCTAAAGTGTCCATCATGACCATGGGAGATCACCCTAATTGTACTTTCTAAAACCTATACTAACAGCTACTTCTCTGAAACACTGCCTACATAGGTATAGTCCGTAACGCCTAATTATGGGTCCATGAGACCCGCATCTAATACAGACTCTGGAACCCTTACCGTACTTTCTTACTTTCGGTAGCTTGTACTTTGCCATGTTTCACACCTACCTTAAATTATAGTTACACCAAACTCCTTAGATATAAATTCTATTGCTTCCTCTTTCGAAACTCGATGTCTTAGGGGAACACGTGATCTTGCCCTTCTTCTACGCATAACGCGGAATCCAGGTCTTTCAATAGTTACACAAACATCCATTCCGAAAATACCTATTTCAGGGTCGTATTTTACACCGGGTATGGAAATGTGTTCTTTAATGCCGAATGAGAAGTTTCCAAATTTATCAAAGCTTGAGGCTTTAATTCTCCTACCTACAGCATCGAAAGCCTTGTTTAGAAATTCTATTGCTCTCTTACCTCTTAAGGTAACCATTACGGCTATGTTTTCCCCTCTATGAATACCGAACTCCTTAATAGTTCTTCTAGCTTTTCTAGGAACAGGTTTTTGCCCTGTAAGCATTTCAAGAACTTTAGCTGCTTTCTGTAACCTATCTCCACTACCACCTACACCAATGTTCACAGTTACCTTGGCTATCCTAGGTTTTAGCATAGGGTTTTTCATCCATTTTTCTTCGTAACTCGTCATTACCATGCACCTTCAGGTAAGCTTATTTCAGGCTTATCTTTCCCTATAACAAATATGTAGTCTTGTATTGTTTGAAACCTATCTCCATTTTTATCTTCTAATGTTACGATGTTTCTTCTTCTCTTAAACATTTCAGTAATTTCAACTATTCTTCCAACCCTACCTACGTTTCTACCGTCCGTTACTATAGCTATTGAGCCTACTTCGAACCTGTAATGGTCAAGTATTTGTTGGTCTGGAATACTTATCTTCAGCACATCAAATGTTTTATAAACATCTTCTTCAGGGTTCGTAGGATCTGAAACTCTAATCAGAATGTTTCTTCCATCGTGTAGGTTTAGCTGTATATGTCCACCTTTTACTGTTGTTTTATTCTCTATTCTTACGAGCTTATACTTCGCTTCTTCAGGGCTTATTTCATGGAGAATCATGTATTTTACAGGATAAGGTATTACTCTATAGAATTTATTTATTTTAACTATTTCTAATACGTCCATTAAACCTACAGGGTACTTGTAATTCCTCCTAACTTTCCCATCAACTTTTATTTGTCCTTGAGCAATAATTTTTCTAGCTTCTCTAGCTGTTTTAGCGTAGCCTAATATGTCTCTAACAATTATTAGTAGTGGTAAGCATCTTTCTATGGGGTGAGGGCCTGGACTTGGTTTTACAACCCAGTGCCATTCCTTTCTAAGTATGGGCCAGAAAGCTGGTGCTGCATGTCTTGTTAAATGTCTTGAACCACTCATTTTACCCATGTTTAACCACCTTCTTCAATTCCTTTTCTTCTTTCAACAATTTTCTTTCTGAATCTATCTGACAAGTCTGCTTTAGTTATAATGACCTTGGATGGGTGTATTGGATAAAATCTTTCAGTACCATCAGCTTTCTTTACCGTAACACCCTCTACATATATCCTTATTTTCTTATAATCTACTCGAACAACTTTACCTTCATGCCCTCTCCAGTCTCCTCTTACAATCTTCACCGTGTCTCCTCTTCTAATAGGTAGCCTTTTTATGCCATGCTTTGCTTGAAGTTCTTCAGATAGTGGAGCATTAAAGAATTTATGCCTTATATGCAAGGGTGCGTTAAAGAAGCTCTTTCGCTGCTTCCTAGGTTGCTTAGACCCGGTTAGTCCCATTTAGCCACACCTTAAACTATTATAGTCGCTAATTCTGCTATTTTTGGCCATCTTTCAGCTGCTTCCTTAGCTACAGGCCCTCTTATTTCAGAACCTTTAGGTATTCCTTCAGGTGTTATTATTACAGCAGCATTGTCTTCGAAAACCACTCTAACACCATCAGGTCTTCTATAGGGCATTCTTTGTCTCACAATAACTGCTCTAACTATTTGTCTTCTCATTTCAGGTGTTCCCTTCTTAACAGAGGCTATGACTAGGTCACCTACAGAAGCTTTAGGTAGTCTTCTTAAGCGAGATTTGTAACCTGGAACTCCAATAACCATTATCTCCCTAGCACCGCTGTTGTCAGCTACTTTAAGCATTGTACCTACCTGTATTCCCGCTGAAATAGCTCTACGTGTTTTCTCTCCACCACCCGCTTTCCTAATCCTTTTAACCATTGCTTCTAACCTCTTACCCCTCTTTTAATAACTTGAATTACTACAAACGATACAGTTTTAGATATTGGTCTTGTCTCAGCTATTTTTACTAAATCTCCTTTTTTAGCGTTAATGCAGGGTGGGTTATGGGCTGGTATTTTGCTTCTACGTCTCTCATATCTCTTGTACTTTCTAATGAACCTTAAGTATTCTCTTTCAACAATAACTGTTTTATCCATTTTATCGGAGACAACAACGCCTTCTAAAACTATTCCTCTAACAGATAATGTACCGTGAAATGGGCAGTTAGGATCATTACATTCCTTCTCTGGAGGCTTTACTCCAGGTATTCCAATATTTCTTGCAGGCATTTATTTACCACCTTTTTCTTGAAACTATTTTCTTAAGTCTTTCTTCAGGCCTACCTACGATTCTTGAACCATCAACTATAACTTTTAAGCCGCCGGGCAGAGTAAACATAAATTTAGATATGTGTTTTAAGATTTTCTTTTCACCCTTCTCAGTTTGGATAGTTAAAGTATTGTATGTTTCATCTATAACTCTACCTTCTAATCCGATGTACGTTTGAGTTGCTGAATCCACTACTTTAACGTGTAAGCCTATGAGCTCATGGTATATGATATTTCTAGGAGTGTGCTTCATTACTTTCATCACTTCCTCTTCTTACCTTTTCTTCTCAATTCTCTAAGTTCTTCCTCCCTATTTATCGTCAATATTCTAGCTATAGTCTTCTTTATGGCCCTAATTCTTCCAGGACTCTCTAAAGTACCTAAGGCTGCTTGTGTTCTAAGCCTCATTAGCTCTAGTCTTAGCTCTTCTAATTTCTTTAATCTTTCCTCCCTAGACATAGCCCTTATATCTCTAGGTTTAAGAGACATGGTTAAGCACCTTTACTTTCTACTTGTTGAGTTTGCTGCAGTGTTTCAGGTGTTTTTATTTCTATATGATCCAGGGGTCTCATAGGCTTAACAATTCTAACCTGTATCCCATAAACACCTGGCTTAAGTAGTGCATGGGCTACAGCTCTTTCAACCATTATTGATGCTTGCTCACCTGTTCTGTAAATCTTACCTGCACGGTATTTTTCATAGCGTGCCCTTTCGCTTGTGAGTTTACCGCTAATAATTATTTCTGCTCCTAAAGCGCCAGCCTCCATAATTCTTCTTAGGGCAATAAAGGCTGCTCTTCTGAAGTGATAACCTCTTTCAAGAGCTACAGCTAAGCGGAAAGCAACAATTCTAGCTGAAAGATATGGGTTTTCAACGGAAGTAACTGTTATTTGCGGGTTTTCCAGTCCAAATCTTTTCTCAAAAATTTGAGCCAACTGTTTAATCATGGAGCCCCTTCTACCGATAATTACAGCCGGTCTTTCAGCATAAATTACAATCCTAGTTCCTAGAGGTGTTTTCAAAATATCCACACCAGCATACCCTGCCCTATAAAATTCCCTTGCTAAGTACTCATCAACTTTCGTTTTAATTATTCCCTTTTGAACGAAAAACTTCTTAATGTTAACCATAAGCTTAAACCTCCATAACAGCTATTTCAATATGAGTATACTTCTTAAACCAAGGAGTAGATCTTCCAAAAGCTCTTGGAGTATACTTCTTAATAACAGGTCCTTTCTGAGCTGCTGCATGAATTATCTTTAACTTGTCAGCATCAAGCCCTTTATTTACTGCATTGTTTTCAGCATTTTCTAAGACCTTAAGTATTTCTTTAGCCGCTTTAACAGGGTATCGTCCAGCAGGCCATTTCCACCTTTCTAAACCTCTATGATGAGCTACTTTACCATGGTATCTACGGTACGGTATTGGCTGTTTTTTCTCAATAACTGCCTTTAATAACTCCTTAGCCTCCTTAAGCATCATACCTTTAATAGTCTTACATATTTCACGAGCCTCCTTAAGTGAAATAGGTAAATCCCTACCACTAGCTAACGCAGTTTTCTCAGGGTCTAGGTTTTTAATAGAGTATTTCCATGACGGCACTTCTACGCCCCAATACACTATCAGTATCGCTTCAACTCTTACGTAAGAAGTGGTAAAAAAATCTTACTTGGCTAAAAATTTAAAGAACAAATGAGTTGCTCATGGTCAACTTTTGTTAAACTTAATCATAGTGAACTATGGTACTGGTATAAAAGTTTAAAGAATCCTTGATCTAAGGGTATTCCTCTAGCGCTTTGTCTGTCCTCTAAGATATCTAACATTGGGCGTAGATTCACGCTAAAAAATTCTTAAACTTAACTTACATAAAAGCATACATGTAGGAAGCGAATTAAAATGCCAGGGTTAAGAACCTCAATACTTTTATCTCTGCTAGTGTTAGTCTTCATAGTCGCTTATATCGTATTCATTCACTACCAGATCCAAGTTCCCGAGAACATACTTCTACATGAAGGAACTCAATTAACATATTACTTAGTAATGCTAGGTTATAATGACGTCCGCGCCTGCAGGGTTACTGGGCAATTAAGCATAGAAATAATTAACATCACAGATAACAAGGCTTATGTTCGTTACGTTATCAGTGTAAGTGAAATTTCAGAGAGCCTTATTTTAAAAGTTGATCTCGCAAAGAATAGAATATACGGAAATAGTAATGCAGGAGAACCATGGAGGTATTGGATAAATACTGGGAATATCCTAGAACTTAGAAAAGCTTTTGAAGAATGTAATGTAACGTTAAAACATAAACCTGTAAGTATAGCAGGTGTACTGTTTGAAAAATATTATATTATACGGTGCAGTGCTAATGTAACCTTAATGTATGATTATGAAACAGGTATTTTACTTAAAGCAAATAATTACAAGGACCACGTTTTAGAGGAACTTGGTATCTCAAATCCATGCTATATTGAACTTTTCAAAATAAATGCTTCAAGGTAGTAGAGGTGGATGCTTCCACTTTAGCTTTACTTTCTCTAGTCTTTCCAGATACTTAAAATCAGCATTCTTGTTGAAAATTGCTTTAAACGGGAAGTAATTCTTTGAGGTAACGAGTCTATATTTTCCATGAACAATCCATTCCTCTCCTGACTCCTCTAAACAATCTATGATAATCTCTATAGGTATTCTTAGCCCATGTATTGCTTTGAATATGGGCAAAAGTTTTTCTTTAATTTTAGAATCTATTCCTTCCACCATAAGTTTTCACCTATGGTGGAAGGAATTTTGAAGCTAGAGTATTCCAAGTCTGGTCGCTATCTCGCTTGCACTATATTCTGGTTTAAGCTTAATATATGCTACCTTTTCTCCTCTAGGTGTTATGTGCGTATTTACTTTTTGAACCTTAACCTTGAATATTCTTTCAAATTCTCTTTTAATTTGATGTTTCGTGGCTTTACGATTTACTATGAACACTATTACGTTTTCTCTTTCTATTTTGAAGAGAGATTTTTCGGTGCTTAATGGTCTAATAAGAATTTCCTCGCTCATAGTACTATCACCTTATATTTTTCTACTAGATTTTCTAGTGCAGACTTGGTCATTACGGTTAATCTTCCGGGAACGCCTCCTGGTGCTAAGTGTAATACACTTAGGTTATCTGGTGTTGCTACATCTACTCCTGGCAAGTTCTTAGCTGCTTTAATTATTGGTTCTTTCTTATGTGAGATTATGAGTAAGCTTACTGGTGTTTTGTACCTTCTTCCACGCATTTTACCTTTTCCAGCTTTTATTTTTGTTCCTAAGCGTGCTCTTTCAACATCATCCCATAAGCCTAATTTTTTAAAGACCTCCTTAAGTTCTTTAGTTGTTTTTATTTCTGAGAGTTTATCATCAACTACGACAGGTACTTGGGGGACTTTTTCTAGTTTATGACCTCTTTTTTCAACAAGCTCCTTAATCGCTGTTGCTGCTAAAGCGCTTACAATGGCAAGCCTTCTTTCCTTCTTATTTATTTCTTCATGTATTTTCTTCTCAGGTGTTGGTGGAAAGGCTCTTCTACCGCCAACAGTACTTACGACAAATCTACCTCTTATTCCACCTTTTTGCCTAGGTATTCTAGCTAAGCCTAGACCAACACCTAAAGATTCAGCTGAAGTTCTCTTACCAGCCATCGGGTCTCTTCCTTTAGGTTGAAGTTTTGCTGTAAAAGCTGAGAGAAAAGCTCTTCTTATTAAGTCAATACGTACAGGTACGTAGAATATTGGAGGTGTTTTAATTGTTGAAACAACTTTGCCTTCAAGATCAAATATTTTAAGTTCTTCAGGTACTTTGGCTAAGGGGTTTTTCAAGGGTACTAATATTTCAGACATTTCTAAACACCTTGCTTACTTTCGAGGCTAATGTAAACTATTTTTGGTGGATGTTCTGGAATGTAGGGTGGTGGTCTTACAGGATATCTTAGAATAATTATTCTTTTTCTTGGACCTACAACTGAACCTTCAAGCATAATATATGGTCCTTTAACAATACCATAGTTTATGAAACCGCCTTTGGGTGTAACTTCTAAACCATTATCTCCTATTTTCAGTATTCTCTTATTGTATTCTGTTCTCCTATGGAATCCCATTTGACCTGCTTGAGGTACAGGGCTTATTGTTCCTATTCCTGGGCTTCTAGAGCCTAATCTTCTACTTCCTTTTCTATGTTTATGCCATCTTGGAAGTTCTTTTACACCAAATCTCTTAATAACTCCTTGGAACCCATGGCCTTTAGTTACACCTATAACGTCAACAAACATTCCTTCTTCAAAAACTTCTTTAGGATGAACAGTCTTACCTAGGATTTCCATAGCATATTTTAGTCTGTCTTGAAGAGTTCCACCACCAATCCTTATCTCTATTAGGTCAGGTTTCTTTTTAGATAGTCCCCCTACAAGTTTAGGCTGTGTTGCAGCAATAACTCTTAAATCCACTATTCTATCTATGTTCTCCTCAATAAGTTTAAGCTTGGGTTCAGGATCTAGCGTTTCAGGTAATGTGGGTATTTTCCTGTAAATTTCAAGTTCTTTAGGTGGTGTAACCCATGCTTCAGTAAATGTAAGCATACCTTTAACTGGGTGTACGGTGTAAGCTCTTAAACCTAAGATGTAAAGCGGGGGGGCTTCAAGAATAGTTACTGGTTTAAAAACTTCTTTACCATGGGTTAAACTGTGTGGTCTATCATCGATCATAAGTACATGTGTCATACCTGCCTTATAAGCTGCGAAAGCTAATAATCTAGGCTGGGGTAGATCCGGGTCAGGCCAGGACTTTATTCTAGGAACTATTCTGGCAGCTCTCTTTCTCGGCCTAACTCCTAAGCTTCCTCTTCTTGGCGCATGTTTCTTCCTTGCGCCCATAGTTCAACACCTTACCCTAGGTCAGATGGTTAATCAATACACTACTAGTTTATAGAGTTTATGCTTCCAAGCCCTATTAGTTTATTGTTAATCATGATGGTTTATGAAACAAGCAGAGCTATTTTTATTTATCTATACGGTCTAAGCTTCAGCTAGAAGCTTACGAGCTTCAATTCTGTGGTTAAGAATACTTGGTTAAAACCTGCTTACTACTGAACTAAATCAGCAAAATTTGCCTCTAAAAGAGATATAAGCTCCAAGGTTGCGTGAATAGCTTCTTCTGTCCTAATTACTTGAACCCCCTGGTAAGGTATGGTGTTAATTACGATGTCAAATATTTTCTCAACATTTAATCCGTGCCTTGAAGCTATCTCGTATAGACCTTCTTTAGGTGCACCGAATGCGATTAGTACTTTACTTTTTCTCGAAATGACCCTCTTAATTAAGTCTAAAACCTCATTTACTTTCCTTCCATACCTGGAAGTCGCTATTTTAAAATCCCATTTTCTCTTGAACAGTTCTTTAAAGCTACTACATGTAGAGATTTTGAAGCATAAATAGTACTTTACACTGTTTTCGTCAACGATTTCACCTAAGAATGAGCTTTCATCTAATATTCTAACATAAACTATATCACCAACTTTAATGTTTCCTCTACGCTTTACTTTCACCAGCTTTTTCGCACCTACATCAACTTGCGCATATTTCTTCCCTAGCTTTTCAACAAGCCCCTCTCTAATTTCACCTTGCCTGAGCATAGCTTGCTGCGGGTGATTAGGTGTTTGAAGTGGAGGCAAAATCCCAGCATATTTCAGCGTTTTCTTCAAGGGTATAATCTTCTTTCTTAAATACGGTGGCGTTCTCAAATATTTTAGCACATCTACAATTATTTTGGTTTCATGAAGTGCTTCCGATCTGTCATTGTAAACTATTATCTCATCTACTCTGTGTATAGCAGCAGCTCTAGCAATGATCCCCACTTTTATCGTTTTAAGGTATAGTGTTTCCTCAGTTAACGTGATACTGGAAGGTATTGCTATTGCAATATAGGATGTTCTCCTAGGTGGGGGGTAAGAGTAGGGGCTTTTAGGTTTAAGAAACAATAATTACACCTAAAACTAGATAGAAAATCTACATCAGTTTTCGTTTACATAGCGCCTCATTTCTTTTTCTTCTTACCTTTCTTCTTCTCCTTACCCTTTTCCTGTTCCTTAGATGTTTCACCTATACCCATGAAGAGTGTTGTTCTTTGCCTTCCACCCACGTATTACCACCTAACTACTTTACTGTTCTCTATCCTCATTTTTAAGTTACGGTTAAGTTTAAACTTTCCAGTAGCATAAACTATACTGAGTCGATGATGAGTTTGCCGAGTACAGAGTTGTGAAGAAAACGAGGGTCTGAGATTACTATATGCGTAATATTTCGCTTAAATTAGCTTCTGACATAATAAACCAAGCGAATAAGGTTATCGATAAAGCAAGCATAATCATTGATAAAATTAATAGTACTATGGGTCCAATACTTCTTCTCTTTTCTTCCTCTTTCTTTTCTTTTATTTTCTTCTTTTTCTTTTTCGCTTTTCTAACCATTGTTTCTCCTCAAACTACGTTGACGTCCATTGTCTTAAAAGATATGTATAACTGCTAATTAATATTATTTTTGCAGTAACAAATAGGTGAAATAGCATGAAAGTACTTAGACTATACTTTACCGTTTTCGATGAAGAAATATTTAATGAAGTTAAAGAGTATTTGGAGAAAAGTTTTGGAAGAAGAAACATTATTGTCCATAAAAGTATTGTTGTTCCTGAGTTCCGATATTTAGAAATTCTTAATTTCGATAAAGACCCTGAAGCAGTTAAGAAGAGTATTGAAGAGAACTTTAAGTTAAAGGTTAAAGTAGACGTTGTAGAAAAAATTATTCCATCCCATAGAAGATAAAAGTTAAAAGCTTAAAGGGCGTTTTATTGAGAGTGAACTTAAGTCTTATTCGGTTTTAAAGGGTGTTCAAATGGGTACTGTTGGCCAAGTGGAGAAGCAGTATAGGCCCTTAGAAATCGAAGAAAAGATATTGAAATTTTGGAAAGAGAGAAAAATATACGATAAGCTAAGAGAGAAGCTAAAGGGGAAACCTAAATTCTACTTCCTAGACGGCCCACCTTATCCTTCAAGCGATGTTCCACACATAGGTACTGCTTGGAATAAAGCAATCAAAGACACCGTAATTAGATATTACAGGATGAAAGGATTTTTCGTATGGGATCAGCCAGGATACGATACTCACGGGTTACCCATAGAGGTAGCTGTTGAGAAGAAACTCGGTTTAAAGAGTAAAAAGGAAATAGTTGAGAAAGTTGGTGTATCAAAGTTCATTGAAGAATGTAAGAAACTTGCATTAACCAATGCTTCGCTTATGAGTGCTAGGTTCGAACGTTTAGGAGTAAGTATGAACTGGAAAAACCCATACTATACTTTAAGACCAGAATACATGGAGTCAGGATGGTGGCTCATTAGAAGAGTTCATGAACAGGGGCTCTTAAAGAAGGGCGTTAAAGTTGTTTGGTGGTGTCCACGCTGTGAAACAGTATTAGCAGACTATGAGGTCCAAGAGTACAGGGATCTAGAAGACCCGTCAATATTCGTTAAGTTTCCTGTTGAAGGCTGTGAAAAAGAGTATTTACTTATATGGACTACTACTCCATGGACTCTTCCCGCAAACATGGCTGTGATGGCGCACCCAGACTTAGACTATGTTAAAGTAGAATATAATGGTGAAAAACTAATATTGGCTAAAGTTAGGCTTAAACATGTTTTTGAGAAACTTGGAGCAGAACCCGTAGTTCTTGAAGAATTTAAGGGCACGAAACTTAGCGGTTTAAAGTACGTTCCACCTTTACTCGAAGAAGTTGATGCCCAGAGAAAATATAGGAGCGATAAGACTCATAGAGTAGTTTTGTCACATTACGTTTCACCATATGAAGGTACAGGTTTAGTGCATACTGCTCCAGGCCACGGTGAAGAAGATTTCAATGTAGGGCTACAGTATGGCTTGCCTATTGTGAGTCCCGTAGATGAGCGCGGAGTATTTACTTCAGAGGCTGGAAAATACGCAGGGTTACATGTTAGAGAAGCGAATAAGGTAATTATAGAGGATCTTAGAAGAAAAGGCCTGCTACTCTACGAGGAAACTATTGTCCATAAATATCCTGTTTGTTGGAGATGCAAAACACCATTAGTTCTTAGAGCAACGGAACAGTGGTACATAACTGTAACTAAGCTTAAAGATAAAATGCTTGAAGAAGCAGATAAAGTAGTTTGGGTTCCAGAGTGGGCTAAGGAGAGATTTAAGAATTGGCTTAAAGAGCTAAGAGACTGGGTTATTTCAAGGCAAAGATACTGGGGAATACCCTTACCAGTATGGGAGTGTAGCAAGTGTAAAAATATATTCATTCCTTCAAGTGTTGAAGAATTAAAACGCATGTCCGTAGCTAAGCTTGAACTTAAAGATCTACATAAACCATGGATAGATGAAGTTAAACTCAAATGTCCCAAATGCGGAGGCGTAATGATAAGAGTACCTGATGTATTAGATGTATGGTTTGATAGTGGAATAGCGTTCTATGCAAGCCTCTTCTACCCTAGAAACAAAGAGCTTTATGAAAAACTTAGCCCGGTAGACTTCATTGTTGAAGGACACGATCAAATAGCTGGATGGTTCTTCAGCCTACTTAGGTCAGGAGTATTAGGGTTTGGAAAATCACCATACATTAAAGTTGTTGTACACGGATACATGCTCGATGAGAAAGGAAGGGAGATGCATAAGAGCCTTGGAAACTATGTTTCAGTAGATGAAGTTGTTGAAAACTATGGCGCAGACACTCTAAGATTCTGGGTTTTGCAAAACACCATATGGGAAGATGTTAGATTCTCATGGAAGAAACTTGACTTAGCATTTAGAGACCTTAACATACTATGGAATATCTTCGTGTTTGCATCCACATACATGAGTCTTGACAAATATGATCCTACTAAGTGGAGCATAGAGAAAGTGAAGGAATGGCTTAAATTCGAAGATAAGTGGGTACTTTCAAGAATAAATAGGCTCATAAGGGATGTCGATGATTTAATGGGTAAATCGCTTATACACGAAGCTTTAAGAAAGATTAGGAATTTCATAGTTGAAGACCTTAGCCACTGGTACATAAGGCTTATTAGAAGAAGGGTATGGGTTGAAGCAGAAAACCCAGACAAAATAGCAGCATATACAACACTCTACTATGTCCTCAAAAACTTACTGCTAATACTAGCCCCTTTAACGCCATTCATTACTGAAGAATTGTATCAGCAATTTATAAAGCCTGCAGAACCAAATCTACCAGAAAGCATACACATGATGACGTGGCCTAGCTACAATGAAGAAATGATAAGAGACGATATAGAAGAGGCCATGGAGTATGCTAAGAAAGTTGTTGAAGCTGCTGCAGCAGCAAGAATGAAAGCTGGCATAAAGATTAGACAACCACTACTTGAACTAGCCATAGTAACAGACGATTCTAAAATGTTCAAATATATAAGCAGCATATCCGACGTATTAGCATCGCAGGTTAATGTTAAGGAAGTTAGGGTAGAGCCATTAGAAGCAATTAGTAAGTATGTTAGGTATAAGGTTAAACCTATTTACTCTAAGCTAGGTCCAGTGTTAAGAAAGGATATGAAAAAGGCTATTGACATATTTGAAAAACAAGGAAATGAGATAGCTAAAAATATTCTCAGTAAAGGTGTGTATGAGCTCCGTATAGATGATAAATCATATAAGATAACTAAAGATGATGTCGAAATAGAAGAGGAAAGTATTGAAAACTATGTATTGAAGAATTTTGAGTATGGGAGAGTATTCCTAAATGTTAAAATAGATGAAAAAGTTGCTGCAGAAGGGCTTGCTAGAGATATTGTTAGGAGAATACAGTTCATGAGGAAAGAACTTGACCTACCTGTAGACGCTTTCATAAACGTTATAGTTAAGGTGCCCGATGAAGCAAGTGCTAGAATGCTTAGTGAATGGAGAAACTACGTAATGGAGGAAGTTAGAGCTAAAAGCTTAGTGATAATACCTAAGGAGCCTACAAAATACGAAGGCTATGTTAAGGAATGGGAGATAGGTGAGGAAAAGTACGTTATAGCCATTAAGCCTATTTAGTTTTCTACTCAACCTTTGGCGCTAAAAAGTAAACAACCTTACCTTCACCTAAAATTGTGAACGCTAATTTCAAAGGCATCTTAGTTGAGAAACTCACTTCAACAGTATCGGCTACTTTAGTTAAAGCAACAACATTCTTTATATGTTCTATGGCATAAGTGGACCTTGACGGCTCTTTAACCTCTAAAGAAATTAATGCACCAGTTTCTCTAGATATCCTTGTTTCAGCTTCCGCTTTCTCCCCCTTACCCTTAATTATTAGCTCATCTTCTGTTTCTGCTAGAAACTCGACGATATCTCCTACAGTTTCTGCATCCTTAATAGCATGTTTTAGTGGATCCGAGAGGATTATAGCGTTAACGTTTAGTTCTAACCGGGGTTCAGGAAGTTCCTCTTCTGTGGTTTCAATGTTTAATATTTTATATAATTTAGAATATGCTCCTATTATGGAGAATTTGGCGAGGCCCTCTTCGAGAGAGATTTCCAGCTTATCTCCTTTCTTACTTCTTTTAAGAAGTTTAAGTAGGACTGCTGTGTTAAAACCTATTTTAACTTCTTCACTAACATCGTATTCTTCGAAAAGTGTTGAAGGAAACTCCATAATGAACATTGAAACTTTAGCTGGATCTAAAGCTTTCAAAACTACCTTTTCAGGTGTAAATCTTAAAGATGCTTCATCAACAACCTTAGATAAGGCCTCTACAACACTTGCAAAAGCTTTAGCTTCAGGAAGTACGACCTTCAACACTTAAACCCCCTTTGTAGATTTAAGTCAAATGTAAATTTAAACTTTGAAGGATATTAAGTTTAGTTCCTCCATATATTTTCTAGCGTTTAGTACGAAATCGTTGAACTTAGATATTGGTACTATAGGAACATTATTTATGACATTTCTAGAATGCTCAGCTAACGTCACTATTACTGGAAGAATTCTTCCTTTTCTAAAGCCTACATCAACTACCCTTGCTCTTATAGCGTAACTAAGTAGTTCTACTCTTGAAATATGTCTTTCAACGTGGTTTCTCAATATGCCGAAGTGTGTTCTTTTCCAGTGTTTACAGTCTATAGCTAACGCCAAAGATTCTTTGAAACCGAAAACGTCTATTTCAAAACGTCCTTCACTAAACCCTCCTCTTAAACCTCTAAACACTATGAAACCATGTGCTTCAAGCATTTTACTAGCATATCTTTCAAAATCTCTCCAATTAAGCCCTCCTGCTACAGAGTCGTGGGTTAACCCGGCACGTAATCCTGCAATAGCTAATCCAATCACATTAGATACTTCAACTCTACCATCATATATTCTGATAAGATCCTGAGTTTCCAGCGATGTTAATAACTTCTCCAAGACCTCCGGAGTAACTCTTAATATTTTCTTAAGTGTTTCCATGTCAATGTATCTTACGTAAAGTAAATGCTTAATTAGATCGGCTAATAGTGTCGTCATTAGTAAACACTACTTTATTTTTTCGCTGCTAAATAATTTATTTTTTATTGAAAAATACTAGTAATTAAGTAAGCGCTATTACAGGGTTTACTAATTTATATCTTTTAGAATCTATTAAACCCTTATCTGTTAAGCCTAGTTCAGGTACCGTAGGCAAGGTTATGAATGATAACTGCATAAAAGGTTTTTCAAGGGAACAACCTAGACTATGTGCGGCTCTATTTACTTCACGTATTTTCTTAATAACAGTATTTGCCTTCTTTGTGGAAATTAGGCCCGCAATCGGTAATGGTAGTTTCGCTAAGACCTTGCGCTTACTTACTACGATAAATCCTCCACCCATTTTCTCTAATTCTTTAACCGCAAAGAACATGTCGTTAGCATTATCACCTACAACAACTACGTTATGATGATCATGTGCCACGGTAGAACCTATAGCTCCGTTTTTAATACCGAATCCTTTAACAAAGGACTTGCCTACATTCTTTAATCCCCTATGTCTCTCAACAACAGCTATATGAAGTACATCTCTTTCTACATCGGAAGCTATGATACCTTCCTCTACGCTAAGCCACACTTTCTCCTCCTTAACAACAATTTGGTTCTCGATAACCTTCATTACCCTTACAAATGCTTTGGAATACTGCTTGTTAACCGTAATTAAGAGGTCCTTTGAATGAAGTTCAGGGTTTATTTTAACCGTTCTAAGCGCCCACTTAGGAACTCTCACTTTACCTATATTCCATAGTACTTTTCCATCAGAGTAGGCTATTTTCCCATCAAAGATAACCTTGTTAACTTTTACTTTTTCAAGATCATCAAGTATAACGATGTCTGCTTTCCTTAGAGGCGCTATAGACCCTATATAATATTCAAGGCCGAAATGCTGAGCTATATTTAGTGTAGCCATTTGAATAGCCTTTACAGGGTCAACACCATGTTCTACTGCTTTCCTTACATTGAAGTCTATGTGGCCTTCAACAAGTATGTCATCAGGGTGTTTGTCATCTGTGCACATTAAGAATTTTCTAGTATCTTTAACCTTATCTGCTGCTTTGATAACGTTTTCTAGGTTTCTCTCCGTAGATCCTTCTCTTACCATAACTGCACAGCCTCTTCTAACACGCTCAATAGCTTCTTCATAACTAATACATTCATGGTCATCTACAAGACCTGCCGAAATCACAGCATCTAGCAGTTCATCCTTCAGCCCGGCCATATGGCCGTTAACTATTAATCCTAGTTCATCAGCTATCACTATCTTCTCCAAATACTCGTAACTTCCATAGAGCACGTTTTGGTAGTTTAATTCTCCTAGAGAAACAGCATAAGGTGTTTTAAGCAGCTTCCTTACATCCCTAGTGTTTAACTGTGCTCCCGTAGTTTCTAAGCCAGGCGCGGTAGGTACTCTCGAAGGAACCTCTATGAATACCCTTAGTGGAATGTCCCTAGACATTTTAAGGAGAAGCTTTATACCTTTTATGCCTAATACATTAGCTAGTTCATGGGGGTCAGCAAAAACTGATGTTACACCATGGGGTAGCAGTGTTTTTGAAAGCTCAGGTGGAGCTAATAACGTACTTTCAATATGGATATGAGCATCCATGAAACCTGGTGCTACGTATTTCCCCTTCACATCTACTTCTAATTCAGCTTCAACATCTTCTTTACGAATACCTACGATTCTGTCCTTGTATATTACTATGTTTCCACCATGTATATCTCCTGAATATACGTCGATTATTAAGGCGTTCTTTAAGATAATACTCGGTTTTATTTTCCCTATCGATGCTAGTAAGTATTCGCGGATTTTGCCCGGTTTTTCAAAGAAATACTTTCTCAAAATACTGCACCTTAAGCATTTATAAAATGTTTAGTCATTGAAAATAAAGTTTTATTTAGAACTTCGTGACTAAAAATAGTTCACAGAATTCGATGAGGTGTTTATAATGGTTGATATCAGAATTGTTAGGTTAGCAAGACTCATTGTAGAATATTCTACCGAGGTAAAGGCTAAAGACGAAGTGCTCATAACATCTCCCATTATAGCAAGGGATTTAGCAAGAGAAATCTATAAGCACTGCCTTATGGCTGGAGCTTATCCATTTATACAGTTTTACGATGAGGTTGTTGAGGAAATATATTACAAATATGCTAAGGAGGATCAGCTAAAACATATACCACCACATATTGAAACGGTCATGGAGAAAGCTAACGTGCTTATTAGGATTTTAGCTACATCTAATGCGAGAAGACTTAATCGAATAGATCCGGAGAAAATAAAGACGCATAATGCTGCTAGAGCTCCCTTAATGAAAAAACTTATGGAGAGAGAAGCTAGAGGAGAACTAAGATGGGTTGTTTTACCATATCCAACACCGTCCATGGCTCAGGAAGCAGGACTATCTACCATGGATTTTGAAGACTTTGTTTTCAGAGCATGTCATGTAGATAAGGAAGACCCTGTATCAATATGGAAGAAAATACATGAACAACAAGAAAAGTACATTAAATTCCTAAGTAAAGTTGACGAAATACACATTGTGGGTCCAGAAACAGATCTAACATTGTCGGTTAAAGGTAGGAAATGGATTAATGCTGATGGGAAAAAGAACATGCCCGATGGGGAGGTTTTCACATCGCCTCTAGAGGATTCAGCTAATGGAACAATAAAATTCACTTTCCCCGTTCTTTACAGAGGATTTGAGATGAAGTGTGTAAAGCTTAAATTTAGAGATGGTATTATAGTTGAGGCTTCTGCAGCTGAAGGAGAAACTTTCCTCAGGAAACTTATTGAGACAGATGAAGGGTCGAAAAGGCTTGGAGAATTTGCTTTCGGAACAAATTACGAAATAAACTTATTTACCAAGGAAATACTGTTTGACGAGAAAATGGGTGGCACAATACATTTAGCTATTGGCAGAGGTTTCCCTGAAACCGGTGGCAAAAACTTTTCAGCAATACATGTAGATATGATCAAAGATATGAAAGAGGGCAAAATATACGCTGATGGTGAATTAATTTATGCTAAGGGGAAGTTTCTCATTTAGCTAAGGAAGATATAATAAGTATGCTAATAGTTCAGTATTTGAACAAAATATTCTAATTCCATATAGTTTAATTATAAGGTCTATGATTTGACAATGTTTATAACATAGGAGCGCAGAGATAGAAAGTAACGGTGTTTAATTTGAGCAGAAAAATATTAGTGGATGTCTATATACTCTTTGGCGTATCTCATGTTGAGTCTTCTATTTATAGGAGGTACGAGCCTCGAAGAAAACGCTAACCCCATGGGGGAGACTTGGTATTTTACAATATTAGCATTAACCGGTTTTGATGGAGGTTAACTGATAACCAAGAACACTTTGTCGTTTATCTTAAGCGCTTCCTTCTCAGGTTTACCGAAACGTACTTCCTTTATCCTATGAAGTTCCTTAATGTCCTCTGCTAAAGGAGCTAACTCCTTGGGCATATAGATTGTGCCTTCAATAGGTTGGGCAAATGATATGTTTTCTTTTTTCTTGAAACCCCAAATAGCGCTATTAATTTCCATAAACTTCTTTAAAAGTTTAGCATAGCCCTTATTCCATTGAGGATTTGGTGATGGGAATTTCTCTAAGTGTATGCTCTTACTAGAGTACATTTTCCTCCATAAGTAATCGGTTATGTACGGCATTATCGGCGCTAAAAGCTTTAACGAGTTTTTGAGAACTGTGTGCAGAGTATACCATGCAGCTTTCTGTTCAGCTTCACTGTACTTGTTCTCTCTATTGTATGCTCTCCGCTTTACTGCTTCAAGATAATGGGATGCAAAAACATTCCATACAAACTGGTATATGCTATTAGCTGGCTCATAAACGTCAAGCTGGCTGTATGCTTTATCGCATTTCTCTATGAGATTATTTAATTCTTCAAGAATCATCAAGTCTATAGGTTTAAGCTTAACCTCCTCTTCGCCCGGTTCGGGGAATGCTGAAATAAACCTAGCTATGTTCCATAGCTTTGTTGCGAAAAGACTACCGGACTTTATTGTTTGCTCGGAAAACCTATAGTCACTTCCAAGCTTAGATGCTGCAGCCGCCCAGAACCTGAAAGCATCTGCACCGTATTTCTCAATGTAGGGGTCTGGGTCTATTACGTTCCCCTTGCTCTTATGCATTGCTTCTCCTTTCTCATCAAGGCCCATACCTGTAATTCTAACCCATTTAAACGCGGGTTTTCCTGTTAACTGGTATACTCTGAGAATACTGTAGTAAAGCCATGTGCTGATAATGTCTATTCCTTGGGGTCTCATAATGTTTCCGAAAGCTCTACTGAAGAACTCGTTATTTCTCAAGTATCCGCTAACATATAGTGCTGAGATTGAAGAATCGAACCATGTATCAAAGACTTTCTTCTCACCTACAAGGTTTTCAGAAGACGCACCACATTTAGGGCATTTTTCTACAGGCGCTTTCTCCTTCCATGGTACATAGTATTTTCCAGGTTTCGGTAGAACTACTGCTCCACATTTGGTACATTTCCATAAGGGGATTTCTGTTCCATAGTATCTGCTTCTTGAGATAGGCCAGTCTGTTGAAATAGATTCTAGCCAATCAAGAAGTTTCCTCTTATGATGTTCGGGGTAAAAGGACATTTCATCAATTACTTTCCTTAATTCATCCTTAAACTCTAACTGCTTCAGGAAGTACTCTCTAACATGAATGAATTCTACAGGGGTTTTACATCTCCAACATACAGGTATTGAGTGTTTTATTTTCTCCGTTTTAACGAGTAAACCGCGTTTTCTAAGTTCTTCAGCAATTTTCTTCTTAGCATCTTTGATTCTCAGTCCTTTAAGAATACCAGCTTTCTCATTTAAACTACCATCTTTGTTTATTAGAATTATAGGTTTCAAGCCTAGCTCTTTAAATAGCCTAATATCTCTTTGGTCTCCATAGCTACAAACCATAACTAGACCTGTGCCAAATTCCGGCTTTGCTTCAGGATGTTCAATAATCCTTACTTCCTTATTATAGATGGGCACTATCGCGTGTTTTCCTCTTAGATAATAGTATCTTTCATCCTTAGGATTAAATATTACTGCATCACATGCACCTAGGAGTTCAGGTCTTGTTGTTGCTATAACTATTTCATTGCCTGTTTCTTTAACTCTGAACTTAATGTAGTATAGTAATGTATCTTCCTCTTTACGTTCCAGCTCAGCATCGCTGAGTGTTGTCATGCATCTAGGACACCAGTTTACAGGTCTTTCAGCCTCATATATTAGCCCTCTATTCCAAAGCTCTATAAACGTTGCCTGCGTAATTTTCCTATACTCTGGACTATCAGTACCGTTTCTAATATAGTAGAAACTGCACCCAAGCCTTCTCCAAATATTAACAAGTTCTTTCTCTACTTCATCCAAAAATTCTTTGCACATGTTAAGGAACTTTTCTCTACCTTCAGGTGTTTTAGCTAGTTCATGGGGATTTACTTTCTTAACCTTCTCAACTTGCACTTCAACAGGTAATCCGTTTCGATCAGCATAGAACGGTAGGAAGACGTTGTATCCCTTCATTCTAAAATATCTACCAACCATGTCTATTTGAGCATAATGCGCTGCACCGCCAACATGCCATTTACCTGAAGGGTACGGTGGTGGTGTGTCTATTACAATAATGGGTCTCGCATCTTTAGGGTCAAAGTGAAATTCATAGATTCTCTCTTCATCCCAAAGTTTTCTAATATCTAGCTCCTTATCTTTACTCCATCGTTTCTCCTTGATCTTTGGAGTATACCTTATTTCACCAATAGGCTTTCCCTCTCTTTTAACAATAGAGAAGTGTTTTGTCGGGACATTATTTTCCCATTTTCTTTTATTTAACTCTACCTAATGTTGAACAATAAGCTTATCTTTAGGTTTTAACTATAAAGGAAAGTACGCTAAGGGATTGATGAAATGTCTCTTTCAGAACACTTTATGGAAACTTTTAGGAAGTATCTTAAAAAGCATGGTAAGCGCATACTATCAATAGCTGAACTCACAGGGCAAAAGAAGGTAAAGATAGGATTAAAAGGGCTTTACTGGTACTATGAGGAATATTCTCCAGATTATCCTAAACTTGAGCACCTAGTTAAAGCCATAATACGTAGTAGAGAGGAAACGAGTAGACTAAATAGTTTAGGTATAAAATTCGTAAAAATGAACAACGAACTATATGTAGAGCTAAGCATAGATAAGTTAAAGGAAATCGTGCATGGAGTAAGTAAATAGTCTTTGAAAAACTATGAAACCATGCTTAAACCGGCCCGCTCATTAACACCAGCCTTCCCACATTAACATGTTTCGGACACGGGTTCACCAATCATTGCGGGCCAATTATATTTATTTATGCTTCCCAGTAAATAACTCTACTATTTTCTTTTTGATGCTGCTATCTAATTTAATGTAATCGAATATTGTCCCTGAGCTTTTAAACAGTTCCATGGTTTCAACAAGTTTCCTATACTTGCCTCCAGCAATACCATTTGCTAGTATCGCCGCTCCTTCTGCTCCTTCTTTAGCTATTTTAGCTCTTCTCCTAATGGTTCTTACATTGGTTTCTAATCCGTAATCTAATAGAAACCTTTTAATGGAAAGCATTAGGTCTTCTATGAAACCTTTTACCCTTGTAAATCTCCCACTAAGAAGTATTTCTTTGGGTTTTCTGACTGAAACTAGAAGTGTAGCTATGTCTTTAAGAATAAATTCTATCATTGCATCGTAAGCTTCCCTAACTTTATCATTAACTTTAGCTAGTTTTACAAACTCGTCCAAGGATGTTTTCTTAGGGTCTATGTCTGCAATATCTGCTATGCCGCCTCTAAACAGGAGTGTTTTGGAGAAGTAGGGATAGGCGTTAGCTAAAGCGTAGGCTAGTTCGGAATCCATGAAACCCATACCCAGGAATCCAGGCCAACTAATAGTGCCTCCTATGCCATCAACTATTTTACCTTTGCCAACAGCTATTGCAGCAGTGTATGCGAACCCTATTTCAACAGCTATTATTGAAACATCGGAATACGGTATGTTGTAATATTCTGCATGATCACGAATTGCCGCTATTACGGTATAAACTTTATCTGCTGTTCCAAGATCTATCCTATTTATTTTCCTAAATTCAGGAACTGTGGGTAAGTGGATAACTCCAGGGGTAAACCATATGTTTAAGTCTTTACTTTGCTTCATAAGGAACATTAGCTCTCTTAACCCTATAATTTTAAGTCTTCTTCTAACATCTTCCTCGGAAACGAAAGTTGCGAGCATTATTTCCCAATCCTGGGTTTCACTAGCTTTCTTCAAGGGAATTCCATAACCACATGGTCCGACAATAGCATCTATGCCTTTGTATTTTTCATTAATTTTCCTTAAAACATCGATTACTATAGAGGGATTCTCTGTTATTTTATCTCTAGGTATGCTCATGTCAACAATTATTTCATCTGTTTCATCGTCGAAACCAAAAATATCCATGCTCATAGTTCCAGGATCTATACCTACTGCCTTAACCATAATATCAACCCTGATTAACTTAGCCTACATGCACGTATTTAAATTTCACATATTGTCCTATACCTAATGGTATAGAGATGATAATTCCGATAGATAATGATGTAGTTACTCTGATACTATCAATGCCCCGTTATTGTTTCCCCTAGTGTAGAAAACATAGCCTCCTCCTTTTTCATAAACGAACTTCTTCAACAGCTCTGTAAGCTCTTTAGCCTTACTCTCTCCTTTAACTAATCCGTAAAATGTAGGACCCCAGCTTGTCTGGCATGCTCCATAAGCTCCTTCTCTAAGTAGTAGTTCTATCCCTTCTTCAACTATTGGATCGCAGTATATTCCACCTTGTTTTTCCTTCCAAAACTCTCCCAGCGCCTTATTGAACGAGGTAATAGCTTTCCCGAGGACTTCAATATCTTCCTCAACCATTGCCGGTATCATCTGCATTAAAACTATTCTTGAAACTTTATCTGAAAACTCCTTAGGCATAGGTTTAAGAGATTTTAATATTTCTTCCTCTTTAGACTTAATGCTCAAAATTTTTGGTAAAGGCTTTTGAGGTATAGCTACTACGAAGAACCAATCATCGGGTATAAGATGGTTAAATATAAGAGGTGGTATCATTTCACCTTTCTTCTCAATTTTAAATCCCCCGTCAACTATGAATCCTCCTTTAGTAAAGGAGTAAAAGCCTAGGGCTGAGATAGTGCTTCTGCCTAATGCTAATGCTAAGGCCTTAACATCTACTTCAATATCATAGAGTTTTGCCAGCCCTAATCCTATGGAGAGAGCTAAGGCGGTTTGGGAACCTAAACCTACATGTTTAGGTATTGCCTCTTTAATTCTAATATATGCTCCTTTACCTTCTAGACCTAGAAACTTCAATGTCTTTTTAGCATATTTCTCAGCATTAGTACTATCTTTCCCTATAACAGTAAGATGCTCTGAGCGTTCGATTTCAACAACCGTTTTAGGGTAATCTACAGTAAATCCTACAGTTCCATAGAGTCTACCTAAATCACCGGTTAAGTCTATGTTTCCTACATGTAAATGTGCTGGCGCTATGACTTTAACGTAGTCCACAATAACACCCTAATTTTCAATAGTTTCTGCACGAATATTCCACTTTTCAGTTGTTTAAACTTTAGCAAAACTATACTTTATGAAAAATAGTCCTTTTTGCGATTCTATTGACTTAGCTAATTCTCTTATACGTTCCGCTTTACCCTGAACAAGTATGACTTCTAAACATCTACGTTCATCCACGTGAATATGGACTGCTGACTTAATTATATCAAGAAATTTATGTTGGACTTCAATAAGCTTATCTGATATTTCATGTATTGTGTGATCGTAGAGCACGTTTATAGCTCCTATTAAAATACCTTTTCCACTTTTCATCCATTCTCTTTCAGATATAAAGTCCATAACAGCTCTTCTTAGAGCATAAGATCTACTTGGCAAGTTTAATTCGCTAACTATTCTATCGAGCTCCGATACGAGGTCTGCTGGAAGAGAAACACCGGTTTTAACTGTTTTCACCATGATTTAAATCCCCTAAGTATCACAGTGAAGCATTATCCTTTTATTCTTTCCTTACCTTAACTCTCTAAATACTATAGAAAAATAGTAGCGAGAAAACAAGTATGAACATTCCGGTAGCATCTATGGTACTTGTTACTATAGGTATTGTAACATTATCAGGGTCTATACCCTTATTGAAGCTTATGATTGATACTACATAAACTAATATGCTTATGAAAAGTGTTAATATTAAACCCGAGGTAAAGGTAACAGCAATTAGCACTGAGAGAGATGGAACATTAAGGTTTAGTACTTTAGATATGAAGTACCCGTAAACCCCGATAATAGGAAACATTACCATGGACACTACGTATGCTTTAAGAAATTCCTCAATAACAGGCTTGGAAGGCAAAATGCGAGGCTCTATGTCGCCTAGATGAAGCTTCGTAGATATTTTAGCAGCTAAAATACCTCCTATAGCACCACCATCCTCAAGAAAACCGGGAACTATGGTTAATACTCCGGCGTTTCTAAGTATATGTTCGACGTTAACTACTAATGCTAAACCAGCAACCATTTCCAACATACCACATAAAGCCAAAACAGGTAGGCTTTCATAAATTATTTTCTTCAAATAGCTTCTACCTAGTAGGAATATGTATGAAAGTATAAAAACGAACACTATGGCGATGATTGTTAAGAAAGCTATTTTAGCATTATATGTTAATCTTAAGACAAGATATGTACTTGTCAGTAATAATGGTAATGAAATAGCATCACCTGTAAAGGTTATTATTGGTGCTGAAAAATTATCCGGATCTAAACCTTTAAGATAAGTAAGAAATGTGATACCGAAGGTTATGAGTAACATAAGAGGTAGCGCAAGAAGTCCTGTCAGAGAACACATAAAAGTTAGGTCTACGAAATCATTTCTCCCCGTAAGGATAAAGTATATTGCTGAAGATATTAAGCCTAAATATATCCCCATAGTTGCAGTTTGAGCTAAAACACTGCTGATGTTGTCTATTAGTATGGGATTCTTAGATATTTTAGGTTCAATATGGCCTAGATGAAGTAAAGAGCCAAGTCTTGAGCCGAGAGAAGAATAAACATTACCCCTCATAGCCATTGTGGCTGGTGCTACGATGAGAATTGAAGGTTTTGCATGTACTAAACGTGAACCAAGCCCGAAAATTGTCCCTGTAACAAAGTTGCCCAAGGTGGCTATTGTTAATGCTAAAAATTCCTCCCATAGTCCTCTTATGAAGTCCTTAGCCAACTCATAGTACTTCGCTAGAATAGTTTTCATATTTCCGCCATCAGCTTTGAAATAACTAATGCTTCCTTGGTATTGAATGTTAAGCAATAATTTAGGTTTAAAATTTTCTATTCTACAAACATAGAGAAATATGCCTAATTGAGAAATCAGAGTAAAAATTTAAAATAATTAGACTAGTCGAATAAGTTGTGTAAGCTATGAAGTGTAGTGCATGCAAAGGCACTATTTGCAGCATATACCTTAAAGATAAACTTAAAGATAAAAATAATGAGATAGTAGTTGCTCTAGCCGGAAGTCCTAATGTAGGTAAAAGTACATTATTTAATGTTCTTACGGGTGCTAGGCAAAAGGTAGCTAATTGGCCTGGAACAACTGTAGAGCGCAAAGAAGGCACTGTGGAGCACGGAAAATATAAGATACGAATTGTTGATCTTCCCGGAACCTATAGTTTAACGGCGAAATCTATTGAGGAAGCTATTGCAAGAAACTTTATAGTTCAGGAAAAACCCGACGTAACTGTCGTAATACTGGATTCACTAGCCCTAGAAAAATCCCTCTATTTAGCACTTCAGATAATGGAGCTTACAAATAAAGTAGTTTTAGCCTTGAACAAAGTAGATTTAGCGGATAAGAAAGGTGTTCATATCCATGTAAGGGCTTTAGAAAGAAGACTTGGTGTACCTGTAGTAAAGACTATAGCTACTAAAGGTGTAGGTGTTAAGGATCTTATTAGGAAAATAGTAGAGCTTGCTACAAACCAAGTGCAGGCAAGACCTTATAAACTTAGGTATGAAGACCTAGAAGAATACTTAGCACCTTTAGAAGAGAGTTTAGGTAAAGTAAATGCTTTCAGCCAGTATGATAGAAAATGGGTTGCCTTAAAGATTTTAGAAGGAGACAAAGACGTTATAGAAACGTTAAATAAGCTAGGCTATACTGAAATTTTAAACCTAGCTGAGGAGATTAGGAGGAAAATTAAGGATAAAATAGGGTTGGAAGCAGAAGTACTCATCGTTAGTAAAAGGTACGATGAAATTACACATATTTTAGATGGTGTACTAAGCTATGAGAAAGTATCTCCTGAAGCTCTTACTTCAAAAATAGACTCTTTAGCCATGCACGGTGTCCTTGGAATACCCATAATGTTCCTAGTTTTCGGCATAATGTTTCTAATAGTTTTTAGCATAAACACGGGTTTCCCCTTAAACGTAGTATTTAGACTCATAGGTTTAGCGGAATGGGCTACAATTATAGAGGAATACAGCTTAAGCTCCCTTCTTGAACAGTTTTTCGAAAATATAGGATCGTATGTTGCTGACATATTGAACGGTTTAAACGCACCTAACTGGGTTATAAGTTTAACAGTGGATGGGGTGCTTGCAGGTTTAGGTACAATATTATCATTCTTCCCACTAATTTTCCTAACATTTCTATTCCTTGGAGCTTTGGAAGATAGTGGGTACCTTGCAAGAGCTGCCTATGTTTCAGATAGATTTCTCAGAGTTATTGGTTTAAGCGGTAAAGCGTTTGTACCTTTAATTTTTGGTCTTGGATGTAATGTACCTGCTGTTTTAGCCACGAGAATTCTTGAAAATGAAAATGAAAGAAAATTAGCTGCAATACTTGCTCCGCTAGTTCCATGTCAGGCAAGGCTCATAGTGTTACTAGCCTTAGTGGCTCTTATAGTTCCAGGAAATCCTTTAGGCCAAGCACTTACTGTTTTAACGCTTTACATCATAAACTTTACAGTACTTGCTCTTCTTGGGATAGTGTTCTCAAAAACTATAATTAAAGGTGAAGCTGCCGAACTACTTATAGAAATACCACCATATCATATCCCGAATGCTAGAGTTTTAATGTGGCATGCTTGGGACCATAGCGTTCATTTCCTAAAGAAAGCCGGTACGATAATTTTGATTTTAAGTATTGTAACATGGTTCTTACTAGTTTATGGACCAAGCGGATACATTGGACCTGAAGTGTTTGAAAATCCATGTCTAATGTCTAAATCCCTATTAGCGGTGCTTAGCCGTACGTTGTTACCTCTAGCCAAACCTCTAGGAGTAAATAACTGGATATTGGTTGCATCGCTAATAACAGGGTTCATAGCTAAGGAAGCAGTATTGGGGACCATAGGTATTCTAACTGTGGGCTCTGAGGAACTTATCGTTGAAAACATATATACGATGCTTGGCCTTACCCCTCTAAGTACCTTCACTTTTCTGGTATTTGTAAACCTTTATGTTCCATGTATGGCAACTATAGCCGTTGTTTTCCAAGAAACGAGAAGTATGAAATTAACATTGCTAACTATTGCCTACGAAGTCCTAGTAGCCTATATTGTTTCCTTAATAATATTTAGCCTAGGTACCATGTTCTCCACTATGGTTATGTAAAAATAGTGGAAGCTAAGAATTTATTTTGGCTCATAAGTAGAAATTTTACATGGGAAAAACTAAATAAGTGTTTTATCATGGAAAGCATAAGTTATAAAATAATAATGCCTGTATTCCACTATAAACACAGATTCAAACCTGGAGTCTTCGGTGTTTCTGGTAGTCTCCTTGAATTATACTACGGTAAAAAGTGTAAACCATGCTACATTATGATAGGTACTGATGGAAGAAAGGTTTATGTTTTCTCATCAAGAAGAAAAACAGCTTACATTAAAGTTGCCAGGGCTAAGATAATTCACGAGTGGAGTTTCATAAGAGATTTTAAAGAGAGATTTATTGAGCAACATAACTTACCTTGTGAAACAGGATACGAGTTCATAGGTAGACCTCTTAAAGAAAGAGACTTATGTATTTCAAGAACGTCTAGGATAGTAAGATACCCACCATCCACTATTCCTGAATGGTTAAAGGGGATCCCGGAAGCAATAATAGACAAGTACGATAATGTGTTCAAGAAGTTATCTAGGGGGCTAGTAAACGCAGCTGCCGTAGTTATTCCGAATAGCGTAGACCTAATATTGAGATTCGCTGTAAATGCACATCATTTCCCCTAAACTAAAAACTCTTTTTCCTTTTGACTACTAAACCTTACCTGGTGTGGTGATATGCTAATTTTTGATTTACATGAGGACATTTCCTCGTACTTCCTAAGCGAACGTGATGTGAAGGATTTTAACGTGGATTATTCCAGAAGACATGTCGATTTACCTAAGTACAGAAGAGCATATGTAAAATACGTTGTTGGAGCAGTGTTCTCCGGTAGAAAGATATTTGCAAATAGAGCATTTACTATGTCGTTTAGAGATTCCTTCACAATAACATGGGATCAAATAGCTTTTTACCATAGACTAGTAAGTAAATATCCTAATGATTTATGTTTAATATTAAATAGGCAAGACCTGGAAGAAGTATTGAAAAATAATAAAATAGGGTTAATTATAGGTATCGAAGGCGCTTATTCTCTAGACAATCCTTGGGATCTTGAACTCTACTATAAGCTAGGTGTTAGAGTTATAGGGTTAACTTGGAACATAGATAACAAATATGCTGCTTCCTGCTTAACAGAAAAGGACTACGGACTTACAGGGCTAGGTGAAAAACTCGTAAACTTAGCTTTGGATTTAGGCATGGTTGTTGATTTAGCCCATGCTAGTAAGAGAACAGTATTAGATGTCTTAAGTATTATGGAAAAACCTGCTATAATAAGCCACGCTGGTGTTAAAGCGCTTTACAATACTGCCAGAAATGTAGACGATGATGTAATAGATGCACTGCGCAAGAATAAGGGGGTTCTAGGGATATTCTTCTACACAGAAGCATTATCTAGAAAGAAAGTGGATGTAAATTCTGTAGCAAAGCATATTATGTATGTTTATGAGAATTTCGGAGCCGATGTCCCAGCCTTGGGAACAGACTATCTGGGAATACGTAAAACACCAAAAGGTTTAGAGACTATAGACAAAATATTAAACTTAGTAGAAAAGTTAAAGGAATTGGGGCTTTCGAAAGAAGACATAGAGAAAATTGCGTACAAGAACGCACTAAGGGTATTCATGGAGAACTTGAAGAAAGAGTGAAAACATCTATGTCAGAACTTTTCATCAATGTAAGCAGCATCATTTCTCCTTTATGCTACTCTATTATGAAAATAGAACCGTATACTTCTTGTAGTTTCAACTGTGCATACTGTTATGCCAGATGGTATAGGGAGCAGGGTAAACCTGAACCTAAACATGATGTTCTACGTGATTTTCTAAGAGTAGCTAGAATTATTTACAGAAAACAATTGAAACCTTTACCTATTAGACTAAGTACACTAGTGGAGCCTTTCCAGCCTATAGAATGTAACGAGAAAATGAGCCTTAAAATACTAGAAATAGCTCGTAAGTACAACTATCCTGTAATAGTCAATACTAAAAGCACATTGCTTATGAAAAAACCATGGCTAAACGTACTTACTGACATGGCTAATAAAGGTTTACTTGTCGTTCAATTCTCTTTCTCCACGTTTGAAGAAAAATACTGTAGAATACTAGAGCCTAAAGCCCCTACTCCTGAGAAGAGAATAGAATCAGCTAGCTTTCTCTCAGATGAGGGGGTACCGTTGGTTTTTAGGCTTTCACCTTACATACCTGAAGTAACAAACTCCATAGGGTTCGAGGCTATTGCTAAAATAGCTAAGGAGTGTAAAGTTAAGCATGTCATTGTAGAATCTATCAGATTGACTGAAGAAGAATTTAACAAAATATACAGTAAACTAGGCCTTAAAATACCCTATCTTGAAAGTTACTCGCTAAGAAATAAGAGAGGGTTGCTAAGACCCAATTTAAAATTAAGATTGGAACATTATGTGCAACTAGTTCGTGAACTTAAAAAATATAACATTGGTTTTGCAACGTGCAAGGAAGGTCTTTATAACTTACATAGTGTGAGTGATTGTTGTGGCTTTTACTTGTTCGGTAGATCTGTCGCTAAGAGAATAACCTTGTACGAATACTTTCTTGAAGCGAAAACAAAAGATCTTGAGTTAAAACTTCTAGAGAAGATACATAGCGAACTCTGTAGGAAGTACGGTATGCTATGCTCATATAGTGTGGGGAATTATCCTAGAGTTATGAAAAAATCCTTAAAATACCATGAAAAAAGGCTCTTAAAAGTGCTAAAGGATTCCGAAATATTGCCTAAAATAGCCCCTGTTTTCACACTATGTAGGGATAGATTAAAGGTAGTGTCTGTAACTTAACGAGATTTACTTTAACTTTTTTAGTTAAGATCTTACGTAGAGGTATCCTCATTTTTAACTCTATCATAACATCTCCCTTAACTATACCCATAATTAAAGGCGTTTTTAACCCTACCTTCTTAACCAATGCTATTGGCGATAAGTTCTTTCCATACGTTATTACTACGTAGGTCTCATTGATGCTGGACTGATAGTTGAATCTTTCAAGCATACCCTTAGGTTTCGCAAGAGTTATCTTCACCTTAAACGGATGTTTCTCAACTTCTACCATACATATAAGAGCCAACTCCACGTAGCATTTGCCTTCACCTTTATAAACGTAAACAGTACCTTCTACTCCTCCAATTCGCGGCTTTACTTCAGCCTCAGCAACATACTGCCCATACTTTAGAACAATGTCTTCTTCGTTAGGTTTAAAGAGAATAAGTTGTGGTTTAAGGAAGGATACTATTACGCCCTTACTTTTTCCCTCCCATACTTTAAATCCGGGAATAACAGCTGCTCCTGTACCCAGCTTCGATAAGACTATGAAGTAATCTTTATTTATATCGCTTAGCTTAATTTTCTTTACCTTGCTGAGATCGGAATCGGGTATGAAGAAAGCATCATGGCTGTATAGTCCGCTTAAAGTTCTGTGGCCTATAGCTTCTAAGAACCCCCATTTAACCTTAATTTCCTCGTTAAACTCTAAAAAATCCCTTAGCAGTTTACAGTTTTTAAGGAAATATTTAGCAGCTTTAGCTGCTCTCATAGTTCTAATAAAGTCAACTGCAATTAATGGTGTTAAGAACGCTAGAACGTAGAGCATATCGTAAAATAATTTTTGACCATAGGTCATTATAAGGGAAGCTATAAGTAAACTAATAGCTGCAACTAGCTTGGCGCACGCTCTCCTCTCCGAAGGAACTCCAATAACAATTATTTTAGTCATGAGCTAGCTCCATAACCCCCCGTTTACGTTACCTCCTCTCTAAATATTGCTAATATCTTCTCTATGATATTTTCTGTAAGCCCCTTTAAAATTCATATACGTCGATCACGCTACGCATTTAACATGAAACATTAACTATGTGTTCTCTATAATACAAACACGGATGCTAAGTACACTCTATCTCAGTACTCTGGCTATAAGGTATGTTCATATGTCTTACCCTAGGATGCTAACTAAAGGGTTTAAACCCTTCGACCCTCTATGGCTTGCGAGGAAAACTGAAGAAATAGTTTGTAAAGACGAATCTAGGAAGTACACTGCATTCTATGCCACAGGGGTCTATGGAGGCATTGCTACAGGATATGCTGTTGGATGCTGTTTTAGATGCTTCTTCTGCTGGAGCGATTGGAGCAGGGATTTTCCTGAATTCTATGGTGAATTCTATAGTGCTGAAGAAGCATATAGGAACATAGTTAGGGCAGCTAAGAAATGGGGTGTTAGAAGAGCTAGAATAAGCGCATGTGAGCCAACTTTGTGTAGAGATCATTTAGTTAAGCTTTTAGAGATGATCGATAAAGACGATAGGATAGAACTTTTTATCCTCGAAACCAATGGGGTTCTTTTTGGTGTAAATAAAAGCTATGTGAGAGAAATTTCTAATTTTAAGAAAGTCCACGTTAGGGTGAGTTTGAAAGCAGGAATTCCTGAGGCATTTACTGCAAGAACAGGGGCTATTAAGGAGGCTTTCTATTTACCTTTTGAAGCTATAAAGAACTTGCTTCGCTATAATGTTAGCTTTCATGTGGCAGCAATGACTGATCCTAGGTTAATGGCTAATAGTGAACGTTTAGAACTTATTAGGAAACTTAGAGAAATAGATGAAGTAGTAGCTGCAAACCTTGAGGAAGAAATTTGCGATCCATACGACACAACAATTGTAAGAATGCAAGTTTATGGAGTAGATCCAGTAAAATTTTTCAGAAAAAGATTAATATGGTATTAAAAATTCTTGAGATAGCTGAGATAGAAGGAGAAGATTGCGATTTACATAATTTAACCGCTGATAGTAAATTACGCTACGAGCTAGGCGATATATCCAAATATCCACCCAGAATAGTTGTAGCTAAGCTATATTTAGATAGGGACTGGCGCGAAGCTGTTTTAGAAGCAGCTAAAATGTATTTAAAGGATAAGTTTAGCTGAATTCAAACATGTTTTCTCAATAATATCTACATACCTATAAATGTCATCAGGGAGCACTATTAATCTCAACCTTGAGTAAATGAAGAAAGTGTTTTGAAGTTGTTGAAGAGAATATAGCTAAGAATGAGGCAAAAAACATATTTTAAGAGAGTTGTGAAAGCTCAAAAATAGTAGGTTGTGTCCAATCAGTGGTGGAGTACCCTTGAAACCGAAATCTAATAGTGGGACAATAGAGGTTATTGTTGGGCCTATGTTTGCCGGTAAAACTTCTGAGCTTATACGTAGAATTGTTAGGGAGAGTTATGCTAAGAAGAAGGTTGGTATTTTTAAGCCATCTATTGATGTTAGGTATAGTAGGGAAAATGTGGTATCGCATGACGGTTTATCTTATCCTGCTTTCGTTGTTCCTACAAGTAAAGAGGGTGTTTGGAAAATATATGAGCTTGCTAAGGAAAATGGTTTAGATGTTGTGGGTGTTGATGAAGCACACTTTTTCCCACTAGAACTTGTTAATGTCTGCGAGAAACTTGCTAATGAAGGTGTTAGAGTTATTGTTGCTGGGTTGAATCTTGACTTCAGAGGAGAACCTTTCGAAACAGTTAAGGAGCTTTTAGCTAGAGCAGACGATATAACGTATTTAACAGCGGTATGTACTGTTTGCGGAGCACCAGCAACTAGAACCCAAAGATTAATTGATGGGAAACCAGCACCCTACGATAGCCCAAGAATAGTAGTTGGTGGAAAAGAACTCTACGAAGCAAGATGTAGGAAACACCATGTAGTGCCCGGTAAACCATAAACTCTAATTACATTTCCTTAACAGTTAAGACATCATTAACCATAGTTGCTACAAAGTATTTCTTGGAAACTCTGCGAAGGGTTTCGTTAAGTCCACCTATCATTACCGTTATGAGTTCAGCATTAGCTTCTTCAAGGAAGCTTTTAACAGTGTCTTCATGGACGGCATCGATACCATCGGTTATTAAGACTATTGTAGAAACTCCTTCAACTCTGTTTTTAACTATATCTCTACATGCTGTATCTATAGCTTTAGCTATCCATGTACCGCCGCTACTGATTATTGTTAGTAGTGACATAAATAATTCTTGAATTTCCTTAGGTCTTGCTCTTCTACGAACTCTTATTAGCTCATGAGGCATATAGTCAAAGAATCTAAGATAGAATTCCCTGTTTTCCTCTCTAGACTGTTTAAATAAAGCTAAGGCAATTGCTCTAGCCCAAATAGTTTTCTTACCTATCATACTACCGCTATTATGGACAACGAACTTGTTAGCTACAAAGTAATGATCCTTATTTAGCATTATATCCCAGACTTTTTCCCTACCATGATAGGTGACTTTTCTAACCCTAGATAATGCTATTTTGAATTCATTCTCATGATCTATGTGTAACAAGTAGTCTCCTTTACGTAAATTAGCTACTATAGTTTCGTATAATACATTGTTCCTTATCACTGGCAGAGAATGGTTAGGGGTAACGTAGAAAGAACCATGCTCTGTTTCAACCTTATAAACGTCTCTTAAACCACTATAAATGACCTCTTTAATTTTCGCCCTAGATAATACTGGCTTAATCCTATCGATTTCAAATAAGCTATCCCTATATGATGATTCAACGTTAAATTTTAAGCTCAATACAGTGTCTCCTTCACTAACTGTTTCAATATTGTCTGTAGAACCATCGCTAAATGTGATTAGTGTACTGCTTGCTAGGCATTTATCAAGTAGAACATATAGTGGCCCTACTTTCTCTACGAGAATTCTCTTTCTAAGAAGAAGCTCGCTGTCAACAAGTTTCTTGTAGAAAACATCATCCTCTAATGTTAATTCGCGTGGTAGAATCCTTGAAATATCCTTACCTAACGTTACTCCATCATAGACTCCATGTTTATGGTCTCGCTTCTCCTTATGAACTATAGTTATTGTCTTACTGAGAACATGCTTAACATTTTTAAGGATTTCAGTAACGTAGGCTGTTTCAGCTAGTTTTAAAGCTTCAACAAGGAACTCACCGGATGTAAAAAGTCCAGGGTATTTGCCGGCTCTACTTCCAGAGGCGATACTTTTTAGTTCTCTGACATTGTTTGCTATTTGCTCTGCTTCACTATGTGCTTCCTGAATAGCTTTTTCTAGAACCTTTTCCTCAAGTGTTGACTCGCTAGGTATAGAGGAGTAATTTATGTTTTTTCCAAGAAGATAGTTTATTAGGTTATATAGTGTTTTTGCTTTTGAAGGGCTCTTCGATGTTTTTGCTTTCTCAAATTCCCTTCTGAGAGCTTCTATAAGTTTTTTAAGAAATGAAACAGTATAGGCGAAGGAAATATCTACATCAACCATGGTGTCGTATTTTAGTTTAGCGTAGTCTTTAAGGTTCATAAGCTTTGAAATAATTATCTTGTTAAGGAATAGGATTTTATCTTCAAGCTTATCTTTAGCTTTAGGGTACGGCAGATATAGTGTGTAAAAAACATCAACTGCTACACTTGGATTCACATCTCCCTTATACGTTTTCTTGTACGTTTTCGCAAGCTTATCTGCTCTGTAAACTACTATAGGACTCTTGTAGTCAACGTCTTCAAGAGCACCCTTGACTTTTCTTTCAAAATTCATAAGTCTTTACCATATAAACTTGATTTACTAACTAAGGAGTCTTTTATTTCGCCTATTATTTCGAGTAATTTCTCTACTCTATTAAGTACTTCATTATCATCTATAGCTTCTCTTGCTATTTTTCTTAGTTTTCTCTCGATGATGAGTAGTTCTCTACTATAACTTATTATCCTGAAATCGTATGTTGGTAGTCTACGTATTTCCTTTCTAAGTCTCAAAATATTTCTTTCAAGAATTTCTAGGTCCTTAAGATATCTTGAGGGCAATCTTATTTCTTC